>Ga0247824_10001238_pt1 | contig 13776 bp, 6 predicted proteins | sample 13C_PalmiticAcid_FD_194412 | JGI IMG/M metagenome (GOLD analysis project Ga0247824, IMG submission 194412) | Soil microbial communities from agricultural site in Penn Yan, New York, United States - 13C_PalmiticAcid_Day48 | ecosystem: Environmental > Terrestrial > Soil > Agricultural land... | reverse complement strand
GGATCGTCATGTCCGAGCGCGCGACCTTTGATCTCGCCACGCGTCTGCGCAGCACGACCGGCGCGCCGCTTGGGGAGGTATTCGCGTTTCTGAGCGGTCTCTACTTTCGCGGCAAGCTCGCATACGGCCGCGCGTTCGCGTGTCCACCGGACGGGGCGGAGCTCGAGGCGAACGGCGTCTTCGTGATCACGCCGAACGCCGGCCTTCGCTCGCCCGACACCGCCGTGACGCTCGATGCCATTCGTGCGTTCGCGCGCGTTGACGTGTCGGTCGACAACCCGAAGTACCGCCGTCCGCTCGAGCGAAGCGCGCGTGCGCTCGCCGCCGAGATCGGCGACTGCCCCGTCGTGCTTCTCGGCAGCATCGCGTCACCGAAGTACGTCGACGTGCTGCTGTCGATCTTTGGCGAGCGGCTGCTGTTTCCCCAGGAGTTCGTTGGTCGCGGCGACATGAGCCGCGGCGGGCTGCTGCTGCGCTGCGCCGCCGCGCGCGAGGAACTGACGTATGTGCCCGTTGCCGGCGCCGTTCGACACGGCGCGCGTCCGCCGAAGCTGGACCCCGCTACGCGGGTGAAATTCTAGACTTCCGGCTCCCGGCTTCCGGCTTCCGGCTTCCGGAAAACGCAGTGTCGGGCTCCCGGCTTGCGGCTTCCGGGCCAGGAAAAAATGCAGTCAACTCACCCAAACAGTCCGTTGAGGAACTCCCGCGTTCCTGCTGGGCCGGTCAGTTCGAGAATGACAGGACCGTCATTTTCGGTGACCGTGAGCTGAAACGTCAGAAACCGGCAGCACCTGCGCTCCGCATCGATCGCCTCTCCAATCAGCGCCAGCGTCTCGCTGCTGGCCGCAAACTCCAGCCGCAGTCCATTCGGGAGCTGTTCGCAATGCTTCGCTGAGGAGGACAGTTGCGCGAGCAGACCATCACGGCGCGTCTTGATGGCTGCCGCATCGAGTATCCATGCGATCGGCAGATCGGACATGATTCTTCACGCACTATGACCCGTCTCGCCAGGATCGCGATTCCGGAAAAGGGCACGCACACGCTGACGGCGAGCGGACGCGACGTGCGCCTTACAAACCTCGATAAGATTTTCTGGAAGGACGAGGGGATCACCAAGGGACGGCTGATCCAGTACTACGCGGACGTCGCGCCGGTGCTGCTGCCGCACATCCGCGACCGCGCAATGGTGATGAAACGGTATCCGCACGGGGCGGCCGGTGAGTTCTTCTTCATGAAGCGTGCGCCCACCCCGCGGCCCGATTGGATCCGCACCTGCCGGATCGACCACGGATCCAAGGGGATCATCGACTTTCCCGTGATCGACGATGTGCCCGCACTTCTCTGGGTGATCAACCTCGGGTGTATCGACCTCAACCAGTGGTACGCGACCTGTGACGATGTGGATCGTCCCGACTACGTGCACTTCGATCTGGACCCCGGGCCCGGCGCCACGTGGAAGAACGTGCTCGAGTCAGGGTTGATCGTGCGCGAGGCGCTCGACGCGTTGAAGATGCCGTCGCTGGTGAAGACCACCGGTTCGCGCGGGCTGCACGTCTACGTGCCGATCGTCCGCGGGCCGGTGCAGAAGGACGTATGGACCTTCGCGAAGGCGCTCGCGGTGGAACTGGCAGCGCGGAATCCGAAGCTGATGACTTCGGAGTACAAGGTTGCGAAACGTCCGCATGGCCGTGTGCTCGTGGACTACAACCAGAACGCATGGGGCCGCACGCTGGCATCCATCTATTCGGTCCGCCCCAAGCCACTCGCGCCGGTCTCGACGCCGGTGACGTGGCGCGAGGTCGAGAGAGGCGTACGCATCGAGGACTTCCGTATCGACAACGTTGCGGCTCGGATCGCCAGGGTCGAGGATCTATGGAAGCCGCTGCTGCAGAAGCGCGGGCGCGTGAAGCTCGAGACCTACTTCCGTTGACCAGCAGCCCGTGGTGAAACACCACGGGCTTGTCGGGGCGACCGTGCGTTACACTTCCTCCCGTTCACTCTTATCCGAGGAGTACGTTCATGTTTCATGCAGCCAACCGTGCTGTGCGCGCAGCGATCGGCGTGTGCACGATTGTCGTCGCCGCCGCTTCCATCGACGCTCAGAAAGCTCCCTCGCCGAATGAGGGATCGAGGCTGACGCCCAACTACGACCTTGCCGCGGCCTGGGCGCCGCAGAAGGTGTCGAAGCTGGTCTTCGATACGAGCGTGACGCCACGCTGGCTCGAGGCGAGCGATCGCTTCTGGTACGCGTACAACACACGAGAAGGGCGCAGGTTCATGCTCGTGGATCCCTTGAAGAAGACGAAGGCGCCGCTCTTCGATCACGCCAGGATGGCGGCGGCGCTGACCTCCCTCACGCGGATTCCGTACGATGCGCAGCACCTGCCCTTCACGCAGCTCCGCTTCGTGAAGAACGACTCGGCCTTCGAATTCGAGGTCCAGGTGCCGCGCGACGCGGTGATCCCCTCGATGAAGCCCAAGGCGATCACGACCGACCAGGATCGCGGCGGCGATGCGCAGCATGACGAAGAGACATGCAGCGAAGTGCTTCAGGCCTGCCAGGACGAAGAAGCCTGCAGCACGGCCCTTCAGGCCTGCCAGGATGAGGATCCTCAGCAGGGGCAGCGCGGGCAGGGTGGCCAGCGCGGGGCGGGCGCGGGCGGGCGCGGCGGCGCGGCGGCGCGCACCAAGACGCTGCACTTCGAGTACGACATGGCTTCCGGCAAGGTATCGCTGCTCGAGGATTACCCTGAGGATCCGCGGCGGCCGCAGTGGGCCTCGTTCTCACCCGACAAGAAGACGATCGTATTCACCCGCAACCACAACCTCTTCATGATGGATGCGGCGAACTACGAGAAGGCGCAGAAGAATGCCAACGACAAGACGATCGTCGAGACGCAGCTCACCACCGACGGCGAAGAGCACTACAGCTACACAGGCGGCGGCCGCGGACAGGGAAATCAGCAGCGCGAGCAGGACGATCAGGATCAGCAGCAGGAACTGCAGGACCAGCAGGGTGAGGACGCGAAAAACGCGCGCACGCGTGCGGGCAACATCGTGTGGGCGCCCGACTCGAGCCGCTTTGCGCTGATCCGCCGTGATTCCCGTAAGGTCAAGGATCTCTGGGTGATCAACGCGCTCGCCAGCCCCCGCCCGACGCTGGAGACCTATCGCTACGCGATGCCCGGCGAAGAGAACATCCCGCAGTCCGAGATGTGGGTGTTCGAGGTCGCGACGAAGAACCGCGTCAAGGTCAAGGCGGACCGCTTCAAGGACCAGACGATGTCGATCTCGACAGCGCCGCCGGCCTCGGTCAGGCGCGATCCGCGCGAGCCGCAGGCCTCGCTGTGGTTGAGCGAGTCACCGGGCAAGGTGTATTTCACCCGCTTGAGCCGTGACATGCACAAGATGGACGTGTGCCTCGCAGATGCGTCGAGCGGTGAGGTCAAGACCCTGGTCGAGGAGCGGCTCAATACCTACATCGAAACGAAGCCGCTGCGCCTCTTGAACGCCGGGCAGGAGCTGATCTTCTGGTCGGAGCGCGACGGGTGGGGCCATTTCTATCTCTACGACGCGAACAGCGGACAGCTCAGGAACCGCATCACCGAAGGGGAGTACGTCACGACGGGGCTCGACAGCATCGATGAGAAGCTGCGTGTCATGTACTTCAACGCCGCCGGGCGCGAGAAGGGGGAAGATCCCTACTACACGCATCTGTATCGCGTGAATCTCGATGGCACCGGGCTGAAGCTGCTCAACGCCGGGAACGCCTCGCACGGCGTCGCGATGGTGGACTCGATGAAGTTCTTCGTGAACAACTCGACGCGCATCGACGGCGCACCCGAGTCTGTTCTCTACGACACGCTCGGCAATGCGGTGCTCAAGCTCGAAACGCCGGACCTCAAGCCGCTGATGGACGCCGGCTTCAAGTTCCCCGAGCCCTTCATCGTCAAGGCCGACGATGGCGTGACGGACCTCTACGGCGTGATGTACAAGCCGTTCGACTTCGATCCGGCGCGGAAATACCCGATCATCGCTTACGTGTATCCGGGACCGCAGACCGAAGGCGTCACGAAGAACTTCAATCCGCGCAGCAGCAACGTCTCACTCGCCCAGTTCGGCTTCGTCGTCGTCGAAGTCGGCAACCGCGGCGGCCACCCGACCCGCTCGAAGTGGTACCACAACTACGGCTACGGCAACCTGCGCGACTACGGGCTCGCCGACAAGAAGGCCGCGATCGAGCAGCTGGCGGCGCGCTATTCCTTCATCGACATCAACAAGGTGGGGATCTGGGGACACTCGGGCGGAGGCTTCATGTCGGCCGCGGCCATGCTCGTCTATCCGGATTTCTTCAAGGTGGCCTGGTCGGAGTCAGGGAACCACGAGAACAACATCTACAACAACAGCTGGAGTGAAAAGCACCACGGCATCAAGGAAGTGGAAAAGGACGGCAAGGTCACCTTCGAGTACGACATCGACAAGAACTCGGAGCTGGCGAAGAACCTCAAGGGCAACCTGATGCTGATCACGGGTGACATCGACAACAACGTTCACCCGTCGAACACGTACCGGCTCGCCGATGCATTGGTCAAGGCGAACAAGCGGTTCGATATGTTCGTGCTGCCCGGCGTGCGCCATTCGTACAATCCGGTCTCGGGCTACGTGAACTGGCTGCGCGGGGACTACTTCGCACGCCACCTGCTCGGCGAGTCCTCGACAAGCGTCGACATCACCGAGCTCAATAAAGAGGCGCAGCAGAACAAGAAGTAGCTGCGCGGCCCAATGCTGAAGGCTGAGGTAAGGGGCAGGGTCGAAGGGGCAAGACCGACCCGCTGAGAGGACACGCGGGCCTCAGGCCCGCACCTCCAACAGCGCCACGGGCAGCTTATCGAAAACCTGCCCGAGAAAGATCCAGCCCTGTTCGCCGGTGATGACTGGCTTGACGTCAGCACCCGTAAACACGTTGCGGAACGTTCTGTTCCGCAGCGTCTCGGGCAGCAGGACCCGTGACGTCTTCCACGATTCACCGCCGAGCGGCAGCGGCCGTTCTTCCGTTGCCAATGCCGAGCACAGACGCGGCGTCATCACCAGCACCGCATCGTCTCCCGATATTCGCGCAAAGGCGACGGCGTCGGCCTTGACGCTGGATTCCAACTCCAGCGGAACGTAGCTGCCGCCGACGAATACGTCGGGCAGCTCGCGGCGAAGCTGCAGGCCGCGAGTGGTCACGAACAGCTTGATCCTGCCGTCGTGCCAGTTCTTCAGGAGGCCTTCGATGTCGGGCGTGTCGCCGAGCGATCGGAGGGCGTCGTCGCGGATGCTGAAGTCGACAGGACGCCGATTGTCCGGATCGACGAGGCTGAGGTCCCACAGCTCCGTGCCCTGATAGAAGTCGGACACACCCGGTGAACCGAGTTTCAGCACCACCTGCGCAAGCGAGTTGACGAGGGCGAGCGAGGCGATGCGCTCCTGGAACGGACGGAAGGCGGCGAGGAACCTCGAGCCGCCCGCACCGCTCAGGGTCCGTTCGATGAATCCGGTCAACGCATCCTCATACGGTTGATTGGTCGTCAGCCAGCTCGTATGGACCTTGGCTTCGCGGACCGCCTTGAGCATGTACCCCTGGATCCGCTCGATGAAATCGGGCGTCGCGGCCGTGCCGGGCTGGTCCGCGACCGGCCATGCGCCGAGCAGCACCTGATAGAGCCGGTATTCGTCGTTGCGGTCGGGCGCCGGGTCGCCGTCGATGATTCGACGATGTAATCGGTTGATGCGCATCCACCGCGAGACCTCGCGTCCCCATGCGTCTGGCATCTCGGAGATGAGGTTGATTCGTGCGCGCACGTCCTCGCCGAGCTTCGTGTCGTGCGTCGAGGTGGCGATCATGGCGGACGGCCAGTCGAGCGCCCGATGCAGGTTGTTGTCGTGGAAATCCGCGACTGAGCACCCGAGGCGCGATGGATCTCCGCCAACCTCGTTCACCGAGAGCAGCACGTTGTACCTGTAGAAAGCCGTGTCTTCGAGGCCCTTCGCCTGCACCGGTCCGGTGTACTGCTGCAGCTTCATCGCGAACCGCAGCCGCTCCTTCGCTTCGGCGGCGTCCGCAGGCGGGTAGCCGCCGCGGCGCTCCACCGCCGCGCCGCCGGGCGGCACGTCGGTGGGATCCCTCGGCAGCACGACCTCGCGGAAGAAGTCGAACAGCGACGACTCCACGGCGGGGTTGCGGCGTCGCGCGCGCGCGATCGCATGTTCGACGACGGCGCGATCGGCCGGAGTCCAGCCGTCCTCGTTGACGTAGGTGCGATAGACAGGGAAGCACGCGACGACTTCGCGTATGACATCGCGCAGGCTGTCGAGCGTGAAATCGCGCGATTTCCTGTTGCTCTCGCCGATGCGATCGAGCACGTGCGCGAGCACGTTGAGCTCGCTCGCCATCGCCGTGGTCATCATCAGCCGCTTGGCGTCGTAGAGTACGTCGTCGAAGGGCTGTGCGTTCCCCGTGAGCTTCGCGTAGACGCGCCGCACGCGACGGGTCTGTGTCATGTCGACGAAAAGTCCGTTCAGGTCGTTGAGGAAGTCATAGCCGGTGGTGCCGTGGACCTGCCATGATCGCGGCAGCCGCTCGCGCCCGGAGAGGATCTTCTCGGCGACGACATACACCGTGTCATCGGGCCGGAGACCGTTGATGCTCCGTCGCGCGAGGTCCTGGAGCATCTCGAAATAGCGCTTCGGATCGAACAAACCATCCGGATGGTCGATGCGAACGCCCTGCACGTCGCCGTCACCAAGCAGGCGGCCGAGCAGCGCGTGCGTCGCCTCGAACACCTCAGGCTCCTCGACGCGCAGGCCTGCGAGCGTGTTCACGTCGAAAAAGCGGCGATAGTTGATCTCGTGCGACGCCGTCCGCCAGTAGGCGAGCCGATACGCCTGCGACTCGAGGAGCGCGTGGAGCGTGTCGAAGGATTCCGGTTTGCCGGGCCGGCCGTTCACGTGCCGCACGGCGTCGTCGATGCAGTGCCCCACCGCGGGCGATTCCTGCACGAGACGTGTGAGCCTGGTTCTCGCCACTTCCTTCTCTCGCTGGCGGTCGGCGATACGTGCGGGATCCTGCTCGGTGTACGGCGGCATGTTCTCGAGCGATGCGAGGATGCTGAGGAATTCGTGCAGGTCCTTGTTATCGGGGCCGAGCTCCCCGGTCAGCGGCTCAACGGCGAGACGGTACACGCGCGGCGTCTGACGCGGGTTGATCGGCAGCTCGTGGTCGAAGTAGCGGAGCACGAGCGCACCATCCCGCACGTGCAGCTGCAGCTCGCCGCGTTCGAGCACCTGCCCGTACTGATCGCCAAGTATCGGCAGCAGCAGCTTGGCATGGAGCTCGGTTTTGATCGGTGTCCAGTCGATGTCGAAGTACTTCGCCGTCGGTGAGCTGGGCCCGTTCTCGAGCACGTCCCTCCACCACGCATTACCGCCGCCGCCGATCCCCATGTGATTGGGGACGTAGTCGACGACATGACCGAGGCCGTGCTGCTTCAGCGCCTCGATCAACTGCCGGTGCGCGGCGTCACCACCCAGCTCCGGATTGATCTCGTTGTGATTGCAGACGTCGTAGCCGTGCGTGCTGCCGGGCTCGGCGGTGAAGTACGGCGCCGTATAGCACGTGCCGATGCCCAGCCGTGCGAGGTAGGGAACGATCGCCGCGGCGTCGCCGAGGGGAAAGTCCCTGTGCACCTGCAGACGGTAGGTGGAGATCGGAACGAATCGGGGCCGGACGGATGCTGAATGCATTGCGGCGATACGTCAGCGGTCTCTCAGTATGACGGCTCCGGGCCGCTGGAACGTGATGACGGGGCCAGCCACGTCTATGGCGGCCGGGCTCTCGGTGAACTCGGCGTGCTCGGTGTCGAGTACGAGATCGAGCGCGGAACGATTCAGTTCTTCCGACATGGCGAAAGATACGTCCGCGAGGTTGATGGTGCCCGGCGAGCGGAAGCGCGCCACGATCCAGAAGGTCGCCCCACCGTCACTCCTGCGCACGACGAGTGTGTCGTCGTCCGGCGACGTTACGGACGCAGACGTGCGGTCACTGCCGGTGAGTGCCCGGTGATCCAGACGCAGCGCGAGCAACGCGCGATAGAGGGCGAGACTTCGCGCGTGATTGCCAGCGCATCGTTCATCCCACTGCAACCGGCTGTTGAGGAATGTGCTTTCTGCCTGCGGATCCGGGATGCGCTCGCGCGCCTCAGGATCGCCGAAGGCCGGAAAATCGGCGAACTCGCGCCGGCGTCCGTCGGTGACGAGCTGCCCCAGGCCCGGCTCCAGATCCGTAAAGAACTGAAATGGCGTCGAAGCCGCCCACTCCTGCCCCATGAACAGCAGCGGCGTCATGGGCGCGGTCAACAGCAATACAGTGACGGCACGCCATGCTTCCGGTGTGATCTCGTCGTGCAACCGCTCGCCGAACGCCCGGTTGCCGACCTGATCGTGATTCTGGACGCACACCACGAACCGGTACATCGGCACCCTGCCCGGATGCGTCCCACGCGGCCCGTTCATGTGCTGAGAGTGCTCACCCGAAAACAGCCACCCGTCGTGAATGATCGTTTCGAGCTCTCGTGTGTGCCCGGCGAAGTCGGCGTAATAGCCGTGAGTGTCGCCGGCGACCATGGAGCGAACGACGTGATGGAAGTCGTCGGCCCAGAGGCCGTCCAGTCCCCAGCCACCGATACGAACGTCCTCGATCATCGCCGCCACATTCCGATGATCTTCGGCATGAACGAGGATGTGCCGACCTGCCTCGGCGCGAACGGCTTCGGCGATCTCCTGAACGATGTGTTTCGGGCTGTCATCGATGAGCGCGTGTGTGGCGTCGAGCCGCAGGCCGTCGAAGTGGTACTCGCGAATCCAGTGACATGCGTTGTCGGTGACGAAGCGCCGAACCAGCCCGGAGTCTTCGCCATCGACATTGATCGCTGCGCCCCATGGCGTGTGACGTCGATCCGTGAAGTAAGAAGGGCTGAACCGGGGAAGATACGCGCCTTCAGGCCCGAGATGGTTGTAGACCACGTCGAGAATTACTGACAGGCCGTGCGCGTGCGCCGCGTCGACGAGGGCGCGGAGATCGTCGGGAGATCCGTACGCGCGTGAAGGCGCAAAGAGCGCCACGCCGTCGTAGCCCCAGTTCCGGCAGCCGGCAAAATCGGCGACCGGCATCAGCTCGATGGCGGTGATCCCGAGATCCCGCAGGTAGGGCAGGCACGTGCGAACGCCGTCGAACGTGCCTGCAGGCGTGAACGTGCCGACATGCAGCTCGTAGAGGATCATGTCCTGCGGCTCGCGCGGGTGCCAGCGCGAGTCATGCCAGACGTACGAGAAAGGATCCACGATCTGAGAAGGGCCATGCACCCCCTCTGGCTGAAAGCGGGATGCGGGATCCGGCAGGTGGTCGCCGTCGTCGAGTGCGTAGGTGTATCGGTCGCCCGCGGCGGCGCCGCGGATCCAGGTCTCGTAGAGACCCTCTGTGTTGCGCGACAGCGGATGAACGCCCGCGGCGGCGCCATCGTGGAGGTGCAGCTCGACGCGCCTCGACGCGGGCGCCCAGACCGAGAAACGAACACCATCCTGCGAGCGAATCGCGCCGAAGAAAGGAGGCATGGATCAGGCGAGGAGCCGCCGGATGCCAAAGATCGGGATCCGCAACCAGTCGGGTCGATTGTTCAGCTCGTAGTTCAGTTCGTAGAGCGCCTTCTCGAGCATGAACAGCCCGAGCAGCTCGTCACGCTGCGCCGGGTTGCGCGGCACGAACAGCGCATCGGCGGTCGCCTCGAAGTAGCCGCGAAGAAAGGCACCCGTCGTCCACGTCTCCCAGACGTGCGCCCATTGTTGCAGCTGCTCGAACGCCTCGGATCTCGCGGTCGTATACGCAAACAGCCCGGCATGCGCGGCATAGCTGAACGATCGCAGCATCCCGGCGACGTCTTTCAATGGCGACTGCTTCGAGCGCCGCGCGTCGACCGGCTTTGCCGGTTCACCTTCGAAATCGAGAATGTAGAAGTCCCCTTCCGCCCAGAGCACCTGTCCGAGGTGATAGTCGCCGTGCACTCGTATCTTCGAGGCCGTGAACTCGAGGGTGCCGCCGCGATGAATCCTGTCGATGACGTCCTGTCGTCGCGCGATCAGCTCGGGCGCCAGTGTGGCGTGTGCCTCGAGCGCGGCGAAGGCGCTCTGTGCCTCCGCGGTCGCGGCTGCGCGGATCACATTCAGGTCCTCGTCGGTGAACGGCTCAGGCGCAAACGCGCGGTCCGACGCCTCCGATGCCAGCGCCACGTGCATTTCACCCGTTCGTCGTCCGAGCCGTCCGGCGGTATCGAGATAAGCGCCGATGCTGTCCCGCACCGCCGCCGGCGGTTCGGCCGATACGATTCGCGAGTAGTCGAACGCGCCGTCGTTCACGGCTGGAGGCTTACGTGACTGGACCGCTTCATAGAAGCGGCGGACTTCATCTGTCGCATGCGTCCAGCCGTTCGCCTCGCTTTCCACGAGCTGCTGCATCATCGCGAGTGTGCTCGGCGGCTCGCCGATGCCGGCGTGTTCGAGCGCGCCGAGTACAGCCGGAACACGCTTGAACGCGACTCTCTCGGTGAGATAACGGCCGATCTCGAAGTCGGGGTTGATTCCCGGCTCCAGCCGGCGGAACAGCTTGAGGATCAGGCGCTCGCCGAAGACGATGGACGTGTTGCTCTGCTCGCCGGTCAGCCGTCGCGGGGCAAGATTGTCGGTGCCGCGGAACTCTGCGAATGGCGTCGTCTGTTGCGCGCGGACGTGGCCGAGCCGCGTCCGAACCTGCTCTTCTTTGTCGAAGGCTTCGAGCAACGTTCGCGCGAAACGGTCATCGAGCGACGCATCGAACAGCACGCCCTTTCGGGCGCCAGTGATGTTGGCGAGCACCGAATGGCTGGCGCGCTCGCGCACCCCTTGAGCCTCGACTTGCGAGCAGATGGTCAGCGGCAATGAGTAGCGCTCACGCCCGCCGTCGGCGAATTCAACTTCGACGACCGTGAGGAACAGAGGCTGCGGCGCACGCCGCAAGAGTCCCCAGTCGACGAAGCGGGCGGCACGCACGGGGCGCGCTTTCGCCCCGAACCAGCGCTGGCGCTGCAGAAATCCGACGAGCAGGTCCCGCTCGATGAGCGTGCGCACGTTGCCCTCGAGCAGCGTGTCCCACGCGACACCCATGAACAGCGCGGGCGTTTCCGTGACCTCCGCCGGTTCTTCGGGAGCCACGCGCGCGCTGATCGGCGCGGCTGCCTGCTGCAGTCGAAACCAGTAGAACGCATAGCCGCCGAGCGTCAGGAAGTAGGGGAGCTCGCCAATGCGTGGAAACTCGGTGAGACCAAGCATCTCGACCGGAACGAGTCCCTTGAAACGCGAAAGATCCAGCTCGATCGGCTGCACGCTTCGAGAGAGATTCGCCAGGCAGAGAATCGTCGTGTCTTCGTACGAGCGCACGTACGCGAGCACTTTCCGGTTCTGCGCTGGCAGGAACTCGATGCTGCCGCGCCCGAACGCGTTGACCTGCTTGCGCAGCCCGATCATTCGCTTCATCCAGTTCAGGAGCGAGAACGGCGAGCGCTCCTGCGCCTCCACGTTCAGCCCCTGGTACCCGTAAACGGGATCCATGATCGGCGGCGCATAGAGACGAGCCGGGTCCGCCCGTGAGAAGCCGGCGTTGCGGTCGCTGGTCCACTGCATCGGCGTGCGAACGCCGTTGCGGTCGCCGAGATAGATGTTGTCGCCCATGCCGATCTCGTCGCCGTAATAGATGGTGGGCGTTCCCGGCAGCGACAGCAGCAGCGAGTTCAACAGCTCGATACGGCGACGGCTGTTCTCCATCAACGGTGCGAGCCTGCGGCGGATCCCGACATTGATCCGCATCTGCGGATCCGCCGCGTACGCCTGGTACATGTAGTCGCGTTCCTCGTCGGTGACCATCTCCAGCGTCAGCTCGTCATGGTTCCGTAAGAACATGGCCCACTGACATGCCTGAGGGATATCCGGTGTTTGCCTGAGGATCTCGACAATCGGATGGCCGTTCTCCTGCCGGAGCGCCATGAACATGCGCGGCATCAGCGGAAAATGAAAGGCCATGTGGCACTCATCGCCCTCGCCGAAGTAGGGCCGCACGTCGGCCGGCCACTGGTTCGCCTCGGCGAGGAGCATGCGATCCGGATACCGACGGTCCACGTCCTTGCGGATCTTCCTGAGGACGTCGTGCGTTTCCGGAAGGTTCTCGCAGATCGTGCCCTCGCGCTCGATCAGGTACGGTACGGCGTCGAGGCGCATGCCGTCGACGCCGCGATCCAGCCAGAAGCGCATGACGCGGACGACCGCTTCCAGCACCGCCGGATTGTCGAAGTTCAGGTCCGGCTGGTGATGAAAGAACCGGTGCCAGTAGTACGCCTTGGCCGTGTCGTCCCAGCTCCAGTTGGACGTCTCGGTGTCGGTGAAGATGATGCGTACGCCGTCGTACTTCCGGTTCGTCTCGCTCCAGACGTAGAAGTCGCGTTCGCGAGAGCCGGCCGGCGCGCGCCGCGCGGCCTGGAACCACGGATGCTGATCGGAGGTGTGGTTGATGACCAGCTCCGTGATCACACGGATATTGCGCCGGTGCGCCTCCTCGATGAAGCGGTCGAAATCCGCCAGCGTGCCGTAGCTCGGATGAATATTCTCGTAGTCCGCGATGTCGTAGCCGTCGTCGCGCAGCGGTGACGGGTAGAAGGGCAGGATCCAGAGGGCGTTGATGCCGAGCCCTTCGAGGTATTCCAGCTTCTGCGTGAGACCGCGGAAATCGCCGACACCGTCGTTGGTGCTGTCGAAAAACGCGCGGACGTGCGCCTGATAGATGACGGCGTCCTTGTACCAGAGCGGGTCGGTGCGGTCGGTCACCGTCATTGGCGAATCTGGGGTTCGGCAGGTTCTGGCGGCAGCGCCGTCGGCAGCGTGACGGCGAGGATGTGGGCCACCTGTGCCTGCGGATCGAGGCGCACGTAGTTCCATTCGCCGCGCCAGAAATAGCGGTCCTGCGACAGCAGATCGGTCACCGGTAGCATGCTGCCGTCGGTCAGCTGCCAGTCGGCGAGCGGCAGCTGGACGAAACCGTGCTGCATGTTGAGAGGATCGAGATTGACGACAACGAGAATGACGTCAGCGCCGTCTTCGGACCGCTTGCTGTAGCAGAGGAGCTGCGGGTTGTCGGTGGAGTGAAAGCGCAGGCCCCAGTCGCGCTGCAGCGCCGGATGCTCGCGGCGGATTCCGTTCACGCGCGCGATCAGCTCGGCGAGGCTGGTGGGATCGTCGATGTGGCGCACGCGGATCTGGTACTTCTCAGAGTCCAGATATTCTTCGCTGCCCGGGCGCACCGGCACGTTCTCGGCAAGTTCGAAGCCGCTGTAGATGCCATAGCTCGCGCCGAGCGTTGCCGCCAGCACGAGACGCACCTGGAACGCGGGGCGGCCGCCGTGCTGCAGGTATTCGTGCAGGATGTCGGGTGTGTTCGCGAACAGGTTCGGCCGCATGTACTCGCGCACGTCCGTCTGCGTCAGCTCCGTGAAGTACTCGGTCAGCTCGGCGGAGGTATTCCGCCAGGTGAAATAGGTATAGGACTGCGAGAAGCCGGACTTCGCGAGGTACTTCATCACCTTCGGTCGTGTGAACGCCTCGGAGAGAAAGATCGCCTCGGGGTGTTCGCGCTTGATCTCGGCGAGCGCCCACTGCCAGAAG
>Ga0247824_10001237_pt1 | contig 13782 bp, 17 predicted proteins | sample 13C_PalmiticAcid_FD_194412 | JGI IMG/M metagenome (GOLD analysis project Ga0247824, IMG submission 194412) | Soil microbial communities from agricultural site in Penn Yan, New York, United States - 13C_PalmiticAcid_Day48 | ecosystem: Environmental > Terrestrial > Soil > Agricultural land... | reverse complement strand
ATGACGGGGAGATGCGCAGAAGTAGGAGGGCAAGGGAAAAGAAGGACTCTGGGAAGAAAAAAAAGCGGAGGACAAGGAAAGGAAGAAAAAGAAGCAAAAATGGGCGTTCGTCGGCAAACAACAATACTTCAAAGTTGCAGACTGCAGAGAGTGCCCCCGCAGTCCGGGAGAATAAAGTTGTTGACCAAAGGCTTACGAAAGTCAAAGCGCTTCGCGTATTTTTCGACTTTGGGCACGACCCGCATCCAGCCCAACCAGTTGAGACAGTTGGTTGGCGATAAAGGAGGCACAACACAACACACAACCACATTGCTGCTGTGTCATTGCGGTGGGTGTGCATGGAGTGGGTGGCGATGGATGCACCACTCGACCAACATTTTCCCTGGATCGCCCCACTCTGGTCTGCCCTTTGTGTAACAATGCCAAGAAAGAGAGCTTTCCTTTGGCGCCCCCCGTCTTGCCAGTGAATACTACCGCTCTTGAGCTTCAGCTCCTTATCGCGCAACTCCCCCTCCCTCCCCCTTCCTGCCAGACCTGTTTTGTCCTAGACGCCGCTTCTTTCTCTCTCTCTCTCTCTCTCTCTCTCAAGCAAGCAAGCAAGCAAGCAAGCAAGCGCGACAACGTCATCAAGGATCCAAGGCAAAGACCCCCTGTCTCGTCTGCGTGTGTTCGAGCAAAAAACTGTCGGAAGAACTGGGCTTGATTTTTTTTTCCTCCCAGGATGCAGTACATGTACCCAGTCTGCAATGTTAGAGTTCTCCATCATCACCTCTCAAAAGGCGAATCCTTGTCCAACTGGCGACAACCATTTCCGTTTCTCGTGTGTCAACGTCCGAGGTGGTGTCGTGGTCGATACAACAAGGCAAGCTGAGCCAACGTCGATAACCCTGACCAGGTCCTACTTGCGATCCGCTTTTTTCAAATGCAGCTCAAGATAACGCGCCGCGCTGAATACTGCAACTCGAATCGTCCATGAGTATACCTTGATCCAGGTCGTGACTCGGAAACCTAGATTCCTCGTAGACATTGATTGGGTGTAAATGGTTAGTACTTGCGCTTAGTGATTCTCGAAAAGCGTCAGAGGAGACCCTACAAGAGGGCGGAAAAAAAATGTCACGTTCTTCATGCACCGATCGCCTAAATTGCACCCAGCTTGATCTGATAAGTCCTGAAAGTACCTCTCTCGTACTTTCTCAACCTTTGAGCATGGTGAGTAACAATAAGAGTCTTTCGTTGGTATCATTCCTCAAGACATGTGTTCAGATAGGCACAAGGCCATTCATTCAAGTTGCAACTGACCAACGAGCTACAATCAGTTCGGGCACAATGGAGTAAGATCTGGGAGCGGTGGGAGGGGAATGCCAGTGACCTGCGCCATCTTTCTAAAGACGATGACCTCAAAGTACATCTCCATAAGCGCTGTTTCGTTCAGAGTGAGTTCATGGGGGATAGTACGGAAAATGGTCTCTTCCTTTTCCCAGAGACCGCCCAAGATACTTGTTTGCCTGTTGACGATAAGCATGTCCGGAGCCAGGGTGAATTCAGTGTTGAGTGATCCATAAATCAGGTCTGTCTTGTTGGTGTTTGGATTTGTATGCTTTGTCAGGTAAAAGAAATTACTCTTGCCGCTGGGCGCCGTGTACGTGATCGATTCACCAATCCAAGCAAACTCGTCCGAGTATTTGATACCCAGCATGATGCTTTTGAGGTCTCTGTTGTCTGGTAACTGGGCAGAGGCGATGATTTGTTCCACGACTTCCAACATGTGCTCAGGGTGTACTCCTGACATCGCGGACGCTTTCGTGAACTGATTGTACTTTTCAAACCCCAAGCAGACCCTGCGCATGACCTGCTCCCTGACTGAGCTTTTGAATGCCTTTGCAATAGCCGACCATCCATCTGCAAAACTGATCATCGCCTTGCCAAGGGCCGCCATCGAGACAGGATCAAAAAAATTGTCAACCCCTTTGTTCACGACCACCAACCCTTCCTGGGTGTTGTAGCCATTGCCAATGTCCTCGTCATTCATCAGCGAGGGGATGTTCACTCTGAGATAGGAGGCTGCAGCTGAGAATCGGAGAATGTCCAGTAAGGCCTTATTGACAAATGCTGGATAGTCCAGCCACTCTTTCATATAGTGAACAGGGTTGAATGAACCATCTGGCTGCATGATGGACCACCGAATAATAGAACCTGTGGATTCTTCAATCTCTCCAAATGGTGCAAGATGGAAATGGTGTTTTCGCCGTCGTCCTCTGCAGTCTTGATCGTCTCCTGGTTCGCCTGGTCCCTCCGGTGGAATCAAAGGCACGCATTCCAGATGATTGACATCTAGGTTACTACGGATGATCAAGGTATCGATCATGTTGTTTTGAGGCGAAAGTATCACCCATGTAAAGAGCGCCTTAGACGTGACAGTTGTGCTCGAGTTGCACCCTTGATACGGCGGCACCATTTCTTCTTTTCGCTGAGACGCCACGGAACATTCGAGAGAGATAGGCTTGCCTTGGCTACGGTTCTCCTCCCAGACACGTTTGAACCAATCTCCTACTGATTCTTCGACACCGGATCTCTCAAAGCAATCAGAGACCATGTCCTCCAAGAATGGCACCACACCATGTTCACTCACGGTGACCAGCATCTTCTTGATGTCCTGTTGACGCGTTCGCATGTCGTTCTGAAAGGCATTCAAGAAGCCAACATCTTGCCTCTTGAACACTTCTTCATTCTCGGCCTTGTTCTGGATAAATTGTCGGAGCAGACGGTCAATGTTCTGAATAGGCCAATTGGCGTTCTTAACGTGATTGTCATTGCAAGGGCCAAGTTCCTCTGGTGGGAAGAGTGCGAGTCCACTTGACGACGACGGCGACAACGGTATAGGCCCAGCTGCATACTCTCCACTTGGAATATGGACTCTGGTCCAATGGGCTCTGGCCCAATCGGCTTGACTTGTCGACAAGAGCTGCTGGATACGCTCCGTCTCGTCAAGTCTCAATCCACGGGGTCGCCACTTGGTATGGCAACAAGTAGAGAACCAGCAAAAGTGGCAATCCTCATACAATTCCTTTTGTTCTATGATCTGAGCTTCCGATTGCATGTAGACATGCACCAATTCCGTTGTCCACACACGATCTCCGCATATGATCTTGGGTTTGGCAACAACAAGCAATGTGGACAGACATGCAGGTCGTAGCACATCGTCATAGCCGTGGATGTTGCCGTCACCACCATAACTTCCAAAGCAATGAGGCAGCCCGTATGTAAAGTGCTGCGCGACGTAAAGGGCCTTGTCCATGGCCACGCGAATCAATGCTTGAATGTCCTCGAAGGCAGTATCATAGACGCTTGGATGAAGCCCCCAAGGAGACATCACCTGCTCTAAATTTTGAGGGTTCATGGTCTCTGCTCCCAAGGTTCCTTGGGTTACAGGGGGTTGAGCAAGCTGTTCCCATCCAATGGGTATTCCTCTGTCCATTTCAGTAGTAATGGATTCCAAAAGTTCGCGAAGATTTTCCCCTCGATAGACCTCGGAAGCCGATATACGGAAAGCCTTGGTAGGAGAGACGATCGTGTTCATTGACGGCAGCATGTTCATTGGGGTTTGTGGCGGAGGGATGCTGCAGGACCGGAGAAAGGTGGTAGGAAAAAATGCGAGTGAGCGTTTTTGACGCATCTCGCGTCGACGTTGTAAATAAAGGTGGCAGGATTTTTGTATCTCACCTCATCGCAATGGATCCAATCGCCCATGCCAGTATGGCTGCGACTCTGAAAAGGGGTCGCATGGCTGTTGAGGATGGCGGTTGATTGATGAGTCGTTTGCTGTGTGGTGGAGAGGGTGGAGGAGCTTGAAAGCGAGGATGAGGGTAGAGGTGAAGAGAACAATCCCTGTTAAATAGCTGTTGGGCACAGAGTAACTACCTCAACGGCCCTACTTGGTCTCTTTGGCGCAGTTGATGGAATAAAAAGTCTTGGCACGAAACAGGGCACAAAGCGCACCGCGTCGACCGTTTGCATGACTCTTGTCCGTGGCGAATGTGTAGAGGAGAGAGGCGCTAGTTGGTTCCGTGTCTTCGTTCTTCGCCATGCACTGTTCGAGTTGACTTGTTTGACACAGCAGCTTTGTCCTCCGTCTTGTATCCCTCCTATATCAATGTTCCGAGCAATTGCATCGACTGCTGTGTGGTTGAGTACCGTCGAGACCTGTTACCCAGTTCACGGGATGTTGGACGAGGGCACACCATCCTAACGCGAAATGCCAAATATGGAGAATGAGCCTTGGACAAACACAGCACCTGGGAAGACCGAGCCTTCCAGAATACTGACCGACTTTAATGATTCTTCTTGTCCATTATATCGTGTCTATGCCATTAGGAGTTGCCCTCACTTTCCTTCCTTCCTTGATCCTCGTATCTATTGCAGTGGCCGGCCGGGCAACCCATTGATTCATCCCAGATCAAGCTCTTGTATTACAACTCCTGGACATAATTGCCTAGTTCAACATAAATCCAACACAATGCATTGTGGTTAGAGCAGCGCATAGATTTCATCTCTCCGGCTGTGGCATTTTCTGAACTAAAGGGCCTTACCTGGGAAAACACCCTGTCGACCATTCAACTTGCCAGTCCACCAGTCCTGGGCACTGTCTGTCCGCTCCACGATCTCGATCCGGTCATCCTTCTTGAAACTCAAATCCCCATCCTGTTGTGCATCGTAGTCGTACAATGCCACAGCCATCTTCACATTCAGACGTCTTGGCACTGGCGGTGGAGGTGGTTTTTTGCCCACAGTTGATTTGCTCGCCTGGATCGCTGCTCCTGCGGCCGTCGCTGCGACTGCTCCCATAATACTTGGATTGAAGGGGTTGACATGAACATGGATATTGGGTCCATTTCCAACTGAAGCTGACAGGGGTACCGAAGCTACTGGCGGTGTCGGAGCTGGTTTAGGTGAGGAATAAGGAGGTGGAGGCGAAGAATCAGGAGCCGACCGAGAAGGGGCTTGCCACAGTTTCGGAGCTGTAGGAGGAGCTAGGGCTGGGGCTTGCCATGGCTTAGGCGTCGTGACAGGAGGAGATGTTGGCGTGCCTGCACTTTGCCATGGCTTAGGCGTCGTGACAGGAGCAGGAGATGTTGGCGTGCCTGCACTTTGCCATGGCTTGGGTGCCGTTTGAGGTGGTGGAGCTGCTGCCTGCTGCCATGGCTTCACAGCAGATGGGGACTGCCATGGCTTCGCTACGGGCAATGATGGTGGCGATTGAGGTTTGAAGTCCAGCGATGCACTAGACCCTCCGTATGAAGAAGGGGCACTTGGTTCGTCGACGGATGTTCTTCCATACTTGCTGACGTGGGCTAAATCCATGGCATTTTCGGAACCAGTTAATATTATCCTGAGCACAAAGATGAGAGCAATGGGCGTTGTCGTCCACTTTGAACGGACACTGACTGAAATAGTGTTTGACTTACTAGCACCAGCAGATCGCTTGGTGATCATCTCAACCGACTCTAGTGTAGGCGCAATATCCCCTTTACGAGTCTCGTAGCCCCGGATAACGTCCATGGTCAAATCATAGTAGCCACTCCTGGACAGTGGGTCAATGCGATCCAGAAGAATACCGTAGATCCGAAGCTGAAGAAAGTAGAACGTGTGGAAAATAGGCTCCATCAATTGTGTACGCAACCAAAAGTATCCAGGAAACTCATCCTTCAACATGGCGTTTAGTCCTTCGTAGTCCGCGGTCGCCACCTCCAATTGAGATTCCAACTAGTTGTCATTGATAGCAGATGTTCAGTAAGCAAAAGGAACAAGGTGGCATACACTGGGGAAGGGAGGTTGTTTGATATGTACCTTGAAGATCTGCTTCTCATCGCTCAAGGAACGATCTTTCTTGTCCTGCAACTTTTTTAGTGCGAGCCTGTGGCGGTCATAGTCGACCAGCTTGTGTTCTCGTTTCTGGATGGTCTTGCGAATGGCCTTCATGAGGTTCTGCATTTCTGACAATGGCCTGACCACCTGTTCCTCCAATTTATCCTGGTATCCATGAGAGAGACAAACAAATTGTGATTTTTTTTGGCGTATCAGTTGGTCAACCGAAGATGATATCCTGCAGAGCCCTTTAACAGTTTCCCACGAGTTTGATTTGAACGTACCACTTCGGGCAGCAGAATATCCCTGATCTCTCTCATCACTGCTTGAAAATCGTCGACGGCCTGAATAGACTCGGGTGCAGTCTGCGCTCGACGAGGAGTCACTTCGCCACTGGGTTCGCCCATGGATGGGTCATAGATTTCTGAGAGGACAATACCAAACTCTGCCTGGTGATTCAAGAGGGCTAGTTGAGATTCCATTGGTATGACAGAGATCATTGGTCGGAGGTGAGCGATTCCTGTCGGAAACCTACAATGTCCTGTTCCATTTTCCTATCCAGTATTACCTGTAACACTGTCGCGATACTTGCAGACCTCATCCAAAAGAGTGGCTGTGGCCTTTTCACACTCTGTGAACTTTTTGTTCATCTCCTGGAACTCTACATCGGTGGTTGCTGTGCGCCCCGCAAAGCCAAAAGCCAAGAAGCACACAGGTGTGAGTGTCACGCTAATAAACATTCCTTACTTGAACTAGTGCCTCCGATGGTAGGCTATTCTGTGGGGACATTCAAAGGCGCTTACCATCACGAAAGCCAGTCCGTGTAGAGAGCGTGTGAGGCAGCCTGGAGACTGCCTTGGTGAATCCTTTCCTAGAGAGGAGGGAACGACCAGGGGTGAGTGGACAAAGTTCAGGCCTCCAACGGATGAGACGAAGGAGGGGAGGGGATCCTTACCAGCTCATTGGATGAGAAGGGAGAGAGGTGAGAGGTGAGAGCAGGTGAGGGTAGAGAGAGAGAGAGAGGCAGAGTGAGTGTGAGAACGTGTGTGAGAGAGAAGGACGTTGATGAGGGGCTGGAAGGATGAAGGTTAGGAAGTGTTCTTGGAAAAGCAAAAAAGAGAGCGCGGCTGTGTGCGTTTGAGTTGTCGGTTGAGATTGTCACGTTTCAGCACTGCCACCCTTTTGCACCCACACATCACATCTCGACGACACATGGATCTTTTGCCCGTCCATCGATACCATCGATAATCAAATCGTGCATTCCTTCTTTTCCCGCCTCCCTTCTTCTCTCTCCTTTCTCTTTCTCTTTCTCTTCTCTCTCTTCGCTCCTCGACCCCACTCCTTCCTCATTCACTCCTCAGCGCACACTGCTCCTTTCCACAATGGCTCAGGTATCCATCTTGACCCCCCCTCGCTTGGTGCTGCCAAATATCTGCGCAATGCACACCTTCATTCACCCCCCCTCGTTTCCCGTCATCCCCTGCCTCGACTCCTGTAGCAAATCAAGCAAGGCGACTCCCTTCCCACCGTCACTCTCAAGTTCTGGTAATTGTACTCTCGTAGACCCCATTCTTGCCACCAGGCCTGCCTCACTCGATCTCTAAACCTCACACTTTCTCAATCCTTCCATAGCCCCTATGACCCTCAATTGCAGGATGCCTGTGGTGTCCCCCAGAATCTGGATCTGAGCACGCTGGCAGGAAAGAAGGTCGTCATTGTCGGTGTTCCCGGTGCGTTCACCCCCACCTGCTCCAACACCCATCTGCCAGAGTAAGCAATCCATCACCTTCCTAATGGTCACAGCATCCTCGGCCCGCTAGAATCATCGGTTAACAGAACAATGGCCCATTTACTCCACATAGCTTCCATCGCCGTTATGACGAGCTCACCAAGAAAGGTGTCGACCAGGTCATCTTCATCAGTACCAGTGATGCCTTGTAAGCCGCTTCGGTCGCTCAAAGGAATTCCTTTTTTTCATGTTGTGGACCAATCGTCAAAACTAACTCCTTTTTTTTCCCCACGCTTGCTAAACAGCGTCATGGATGCTTGGGGCAAATGGACAAAAACCAACGACAAGATCACCTTGGCTGCCGACGGCAACGGCGAGTTTGTTACCGCTGCTGGACTTTCTCAGGGTAGGTGATCTTCCAAGCGCATACCTGAGCAGAGAGATGATGTTATCTCTCTTTCCTCGAACATTGGAGACTGGCACCCTTCAGCCCAGAGACCCGCAACTGAACGGCGAATTTGTCCCGTTCCACACTTTTGATAGACCTTACCCACATCGGTTTTGGCCCAGTCCGTTCTAAGCGCTTCGCCCTGGTGGCTGATGATTTGAAGGTTTCCTATCTTGGTGTGGAGCCTGGGTAAGTCTGCACATATTTTCACATTGCGTTTCGTGGATGTCGCCATGAAAAATCACTGACTTGAGCTGGTTTATATTTCGTAGCCCTGGTGTCAGTGTTTCCGGTGTTGAGGCTGTTCTCCAAAGCCTTGCCTAATGTCACGGTGTCTTTCTGCAAACCGCTGGCCTCCGAGAGAGGCATGACATGTTCCGTCCCGATTTAATTGCACGGCATGTATGGACACCACCATGTTGAGCTTAGGTCCTATAGCGCCATAAACATGTTATTTGACATTTATTGCTCTCAAGACCTTCACCATTGGATGTCTACGGTCAATCGCTTGAACAATGATCCTTGAAGCCTTTTAAGGAATGCAGGATCTCGAGGTCGAAGTACTCCCAGAAACGCGATACTATCGGGACGAGAAAGAATAGGTCCTTGCTTCAGAGGTTTCCGACTAAATTGACCTGTCAACTATGTACTAGTAACATCCGGGAGAGAGATTTGTTGTCCATATCCCAATGATGAGAAGAAAACGAGCATGACGCATTGTACATAAAACTTGTGAGAGTGCATAATCATGCAGGCGCGTTCAACCCTGCAGAAGCGGTTTGCATGATTTGTTGACCCGAGGAACGAGCGAGGCGTGAGAAAAGAGTGTGGTTAGCACCTATAAAATGAGGTCTAAGGTCACTCACTCACCTTCACGCTTTCACATTCATATATCTTCAGACACTCCTCTACCAAAGGTAATCCACCTTCCGCCGACAGCAACATTTGGCGATTGATCTTGTTGATACAACCGTTCTAAAACGCATCTCCCTATGTTTCAGCAGAAACGATGGTTGGTCGCTCTCTCCTCTCTCTCTTGGCCGTGGCGGCCGTCGCCATCCAGTCTTGTGCTGCAGCGGTCGATAATGGCGTCTACCGTATTGTTTTTGGCAAACATCAACTCATTTCAGGTGATGACCGACCTGGCGCCGATTCTGTGTTGCTGCCTGCAGGTCAGAACGAATTTCAAGATTGGGAAGTCGAGAACCGCGAGGATGGGGGCTTCGCTGTGATTCGTAACGCCAAGTCGCAGCTGTACCTTGCGCCTATCAACCCCAAGCGGGAACATAATCATGCCATCGTGATTGTGAGTCCCAATGAGTTCGTCTGGCGTTTGGTCCCCAGAGATAACATTGTCCTGATCGAGCGTCCAAGTGAAACTCCTGGTGGAGCTTCGTTCCTTTCTCTATCGCCCTTGCTCATTTACCCTCCTCGTCTGGATACCGCGTGGTGGCAAGATGATGACCGAACTCAACAGTGGACCTTTGAACGTTTGGATGGTTCCCAGCAAGAGCGCCATCGCTGCGGTCCATGGAGAATCCCGAGAGACTTTGCCTTCTAACAGATTAGCGTTCAAAGTTTTGATTCAAATGAAGGTGACAGTGTTGCTCAGTGCCGCAAACATTCTTTCTTGGCAATTGCTCTTTTGCCTCATCCGCTCATTCCAACGCTTGAACACATCTTGATTCGCCATTGGTTGCACTGTTGCAGGAAAGCAGGAACTTCCTCGCCGCTTGTTCTCTTAGACCTTGACAAACGCGATCTTCTTTGAGAGGCCAGCCGAGACGTCTTTCCATGCATTCAACATAAGCAGCGGTTCTCGATTTTGTCTTTTGTGATGATCCGGGTTGCTCTTGTCTGTACAGATGTCCCTCCGGAGGATTGTGAGCTCAACTCGCAACAATGGAATGTATAATCCAAGTGCTGTGTTGGCTAGGGCTCTCTCTGTGGACCGTCCGCTGAACGAACCTTGAGACTATGATTGTGTTGCTGCAGACGAAACCTTCTGAGGGTCCACAGCAACCTCGTGGTACTGCGGTACTGCAGATTATGGCAGTGCTAAGGACTACATTGACATTGCAAAGTACGGTTGATCGTCTCATTGGCTTGTTTCTTGCCTTAGACTAGGAAGTTGCTGTCTCGAGGATTCGGATACACTCGGGACGCTTTTGGTTGACCCTAGGACGGAGCGGTGTAACCTGGCGCCAAGGCTGGCATAGCACCTGCCATCAGTCTTTCGGAAACAGTCAGGCTGTGATGGGTTTTTCTTTTCCGGAATACGTGTTGACCTCACATTCGCTGGACTGGCTCCATTCAACCATGGCTTTCAAATTGTATGTCCGTTGCTCCTATCGCTCTATCTCCAAGGCCTCGAGTGAGATGCAAACGCGTCCTTGACAGTTGGAAACAGCTAGACACCTAGACATACCATGTTGGTCGACTTGTGATTGGCCAAGTCTGGTGTTCAATTGACGCCTCTGCAACGACAACACATTCAAATTATTGGTTGTACAACAGAGTCAAGGATCCAGTCACCTCGGAAGCAGTTCGGTTGTCGCATGTTTTCATTCATGGTCCAGACCATTCGCTCACAGAAAAGGACCCAGTTCTTGAAAACAAGATTCATGAACGTAACAGCCCCTGTGCAAAATCATGCAGATCTTCAGTGCTCCCGTTGAGGATGTGCAGACATTCCCTCCGAGGCAAGCACTCCAAGACTCAAGCCCATGACCAAGTCGTTCTGAGCAGCGAAGAGTTCAACTGGCAATTGGGCAGGCTCGGTGACGATAAAGTCGTTATTCTTGTCGAGTCTTTCGCTCCTGTATCCTCCTTGGCCGTTGGTGTCCCGTCTGACTTTCATCAAGTGGAACTCGAGTCATTCTAAACTGGCGGTAAACTCCAACAGTGGGATTTCAGGCTCTGAACAATTTCCAGCTAGAGGTTCCCCCCGCGATGTAGTCCATGGAGACTCCAAAAGGACTTGGTTTGTCTGTAAACTCATCCAACCGCGAGAGGCTCAGATAGTAGCTCAGGCTAGGAAAGCAGAAAGGACGAATAATTGAATGGACCTGTACATGAACATGAAGCAATTCGCCATAGATATCAGTGATGGCGAAAACGGCCGCTTTCCACCATCCTACCTGTCAGACCACTTGCCTTTGTGTCATCTCTGTGATACGCCTTCTTGCGACGATTCAGAGTAACAACAGCTTCACGGCTATCAAGGACGCAAACATTACCATGATTGCCTACAAGTTACCTTGACCAATCTTGCTCAACCTCCGCTGAGGCTAAGAATCAAACAGAGTACTTCTTTGATCACTGTTTTTGTTGACAAGGGCGTAAAATACTACCATGTAAGCTGATCGTGTATCAGTATGAATTGTGTCCCAAGACCAGAAAGGTCTACCGGTCTGCAAGCCATGTCAACGAATAGCTTTGCGAAGACGCTTTCCTTGATTCAAGTCCATGGTCCGGAAACTGGTGGAAGAGGTGAGTATTGCGGCTGATTCTGATTCAATCCAATGGATGAAAAGCAGTATTCTTCCTTTGGTATCAGGCTTTGTAGCAATCCATAGACCTCGGCGACATTTGTACCAACCATTGTGATCGTGCTCCGAGATGGACTCCACTCTAGCCTTAACCTCGCCTTCAACACCATGCCAATGAATTGACAATAAAACACCTCAGTTTGCATTTTCAACGACTGAATTGTGGTACAAAAAAGTTGAATGCCACCACACCGTTCTTGCAAAACCGTTGTTCCCGACTCTGTCAATTGGAGAATGGGTGGGTTGCGTTGATCAAGAGACTGTTCGTGTGTTGTCGATTGGACAACAGCATATTGCAGCATCAGCGGGAGATATACTGGGCAGCTCAGCCCAGCCCTGCGTTTTTGTTACGAACGCCATTCATTGTGGATTTGTGCCTAGGATTGTGTCATGCTGCCTTTTGCATGTTTTGGAGTTCGATGCAGGTCCGCGGGAGAGAGTGTTGAGGGGCTTTCTGAATCACGCGTTGAGTACCTGCAATGACTATCGGGTTATATCCTATCAATATCAGAAAGATGATGTGCTGATGGAGCACAGCGATGTTTGGAGGTATGGTGTGTGGGAACAACGCCGAGGTCTGCAACGACGCGTATAAAAGGGGTGGGCACAACTTGATCGATTCGCCTCCTCACACTCCTCCCTCCCTCACTTTCTTACACTTGCCTTTCTTCATACCAACAACCAAGGTAATTCTCGCTTTGTTGGCGGCGACGCCTTTGAAACCCTTCGTATTGAGCGTTGACGATGTTATTCTCACATCAACGTTGCGTTTATTCATTGTTGCTTTAGAAGCAATGCTCGGTCGCTCTCTGTTGTCATTCGTGGCTCTAGCCTCTGTCGCCGTGCTGTCGTGTGTTTCCGCTGTGGTCAACGATGGCATCTACCTCATCTCCAACGCTAAGAGAGGAGGAGTCCTGACAGCTACGCTCGAGAAAGGTTCTCCTGTGGTGTTGCAGCGCCAACTCACTCCGCCCGGTCTTCAGCAGTGGCGAGTGGAGAACCGCGGATACAAGGGCTACGTAATTACTCATCTCGGATCAACACCTCAGGAGCCGGAGCTCTACCTCTCTCCCAAGAACCCAAAGGATGTTCTGAATCCTAACCAGCTGGTTGTGAGCCCTGAGCCTTTCCATTGGGATCTGTACAAGAACACTGAAGGCAGGGTGGTTATCTTCGTCAAGACTTATATTCCTGTCACCCCTCTGGTTGTTGGTACCTTGCCAAATGATATCAGCCCTCCTCAGGTGGTAGTGCAGACAATTCGATCGGGTGATCCTCTCCAAGAGTGGAGCTTTCAACTTCGAATCAAGGTCCAGGAGGAGACTCAAAGCCGCTCTGGTCCATGGAGAATGCAGAGCGAGTCGCTCTGCATGCAGTAAGCCTTAGCGACCTCACCACATCCAGTAGCGATAGTTGTAGTCAAAATCTTGTAGCGTTGAAATGAATGCTGAATGGGCTGTATCAACCTTATGTTGTGGTGCGTGCTCAGTTGAGGAGAGCGTGTCTTTCATCTCCCTTCCAACTTGAAATCCTTCTCGATGTCGTTGGAAGCAGGAAACGAATCTCACCTCATTCAACTACTCCAAACTTCATCACCATCGTGTTCGACTTGTTATCTTGGACCTTGACTAAGCGAGCTTCTATAGAAGGCCAGCTGAGACCTCTCTTTCGTGCACCTTTCATGAGGCACCTTGCAGCGGTTGTCGATGTTGTCTTTGCGACTATCCAGGTTGCTCTTGTTGTAATGGAGGATTGTGAGCCAAGATGAGATGAGGACACGTGGGCATCCGTGGGTATCTGCTGTGTTGGTCAGGGCTCTCTCTATGGTCTGTTCGCTAAACCTTCTCGTGCCGCGGGACCTTCTGAGAGGGTTCAAGGTAAATGAGCCAATGTGAGCAACTTGACCTGGGTTAACATCTCAAATGAGTTAGCCCACGACACCGCACAGCTTCTGACCCTGGGACACTGCAGCATGATGACGTATTTCTACGTTGTCGAGTCTGTCGCGTCGTTGGTTCCACAGAGGCTCTTCTTTGCGCCATCATGCGTTTCTTCTGTCCGCGAAAACATGGGTAGTCGGGAGATATCATACGATATCCCTTGTGCTTTATCTACTATGTGTACATAGCAGAAAAAACGGGATAAAATTGACCGCATGGTCGGTGCGGATAGGGTATAAACTAATGTGCAAG
>Ga0247824_10001236_pt1 | contig 13784 bp, 16 predicted proteins | sample 13C_PalmiticAcid_FD_194412 | JGI IMG/M metagenome (GOLD analysis project Ga0247824, IMG submission 194412) | Soil microbial communities from agricultural site in Penn Yan, New York, United States - 13C_PalmiticAcid_Day48 | ecosystem: Environmental > Terrestrial > Soil > Agricultural land... | reverse complement strand
AGTGAACAAGGGTCACCGCAGATGAATTGAAGATTCAAAACCGCGTACCTTGTATTTGGGGTGCACTTTAGCAAACACGCGAGGAATCAGCCCATCGTTCGCCATGGCATAAAAGACACGCGGCTGGGCAATTAACAGGACGAGGATGACCGAGGTGGTGGCTGCCAAAGCACCCAGCTCTGTCAAAATAACCAGCCAATGCATTCCTGTAACCCGGACTGCATCGACGACAGGTGAATCACCTCCTAGATATGTATATTTCAAAACGCCAACGCAAACAACACTTTTTTTTACAACCACAAAAGAAAAAAGGTTCCGTAGAGTGTCAATAAGTTTCAAAAGACCTAGAAAGTTCCAGCGGGAAGGAGGTACTGATCGAATCCATACCTGATTCCAACATAGAGCGTGGTGGCGATAACGATGGTAGCCATGATACCAACAGGAAGATTGACCTGTGGCTCCTTGGCCTCCTGTGCTGTGGTGCTGATGCTGTCGAATCCAATGTAAGCAAAGAATACGGTCGATGCACCTGCTAGCATCCCCGAAACCCCACCAGTTTCCTCGGGAATATAAGGACGATAGTTCTCGGACTTGACAAAAGGCACCATGGCGAATATGACGATGAGCAGGACAAGCACTTTGAAAACCACGAGGAGGTTGTTGATTTTGGCCGTCATATGGATTCCAAAGTAGATAGTGGTCGAGACTAAAACCGAGATGAAGAATGCCGGCGCGTTGAAATAGCATCCTGACGTGGTTAACGTGCCCCCTTTCCAGATGATTGGCGTGCGTGTCCACTTTACAGGGACGTCCCAGCTAAATGCGTCTCGGAGAAAGGCAATCATGTACGAGGACCAGCCCACAGACACGGTTGCAGCACCCACAAGGTATTCAAGGATGAGATCCCAGCCAATGATCCACGCAGCCAGCTCTCCTATTGAGGCGTAGGCATATGTATAGGCCGATCCTGCTATCGGGATCATTGAGGCCATTTCTGCATACGAGAGAGCAGCAATTCCCGACACGAACCCTCCCAGTAGGAAAGACAATGTAACAGAGGGACCTGATTGAGTTGCTGCAGCAGTGCCTAACAAATGTTATAGAAGAGCAAAAGGCGACGCCATGTTAATAGGCGAGCTCACCACGTGTGCAGAGTACATCCAAACGAACGATTGTAATGATCTTATCTTTACCCATGAGCACGAAGACACCCGTGCCGATGACAGCACCTAAATGATGGTACACGAACGAGCTGTTAGCGATGCACCCGAAGTGTTTTCCGTCCCGTGTATCACACGATGATCCAAAATTGTATGTATGAGAGCAATGGTCAGCGCAAGTAATGTAGTGTGGGCGCTGGTTATTTCGTGCAAGTTGTCTTTGTCAGATTAGAGCCGTGGAACGTCAGGAAGTCACTCATCCCAAGTCAGGTTTCCTCCTTCCCATATGCAATTGCATGAACGGACACACCAAAAGCCTCTATCCCGCCCAATGCTTAACTTTCTTTGTGTCTTCCTTCATGCCAAGGGTTGCACGACAACTTTGTTGGATTCAGATTTTCAACCTCCTTCTCTGTGTTGTGGAAACACAAGTATGCGACAATCTGTCGCAATGCGCACGTCAAATCTCTGCTTTGTTCCAACCCCCCATTCTTTGTTGTAACGTAAACAGAGCAGGGCACATGAATAAACCTCCACCAACACGATCTCACCTGCAGAACAAGATGGAAAGGGGAGAGGGGGAAGTCCTGCAAAAAATAACGAGATCACACCAGGCACCCTTGCAGAAATACACACTTCAAGACATGGTGGCATTAAGATTGAGATGGTAGAGTGCGTTGCATGTAGGCGGGTAAGTTCAGGCGATATGGATGACGATGAAGATGATGCGCACTGATATATACAAGAAGCTCGCATGCATTGAATGCATGTGTTGTGGTTGTCCAGGGCAACGTTGGCCCTCTCTGTTTGTGCGTCCCACACCGAGGATCTGTCTGCTCAACCGAACCAAAGATGTCCTCTGCAGCCATTGATAGCCATGCCTGCACCACATATATACTACTACCCACTACGCCTGCAGCCTGTTTTCACTCTCAAGAATAGACGAAGACGGGTACCGTGATTGTACCAAGGGAGGTACAGTACAAATGAATGAGCAACACACAATTGGTAGGGGGAAAAGAGGACCTATAGAGAAGCGACGTGCATAACGGTTGTAAGCCTAGACCCTGAATGAGCAGCTCAACTATTGGGGAGCGCATCCACCTCACACTTTTGAACCAAGCTTGTTCTTGTTGTCGCTCCCTCTCATTCTCTACTGTTCCGAAAAAAAGCAGTGCGGGCTTTTCAGAACATTACACCAAACAGTACGGCCAATTGAACCTGTGGAGGGGTTGGGAGTGGAGGGAACCTTGCAAAAACATTGGAAAGCAAAAAAAGCAAGGGCCAAGCAAAGCACCTGAGCTGTGCATTGGGTCACTCAACCACTATGCACAATGCACGCAAAGGCGGATTGAGAGTAGTAAAGAGTGAAACTTCCGCTAGACTCGTCCCTCCATCGCTCACGCAGATTCCTTTAGGACATGGGGTAACTGCTACACCATTTGAGGAAGGTTGAGGGAGCATGGACAAGCTAGACTTGCATGGCGCAATCCTCGTTACCGAGGATTTGTCGGTGAACGCATCACCGAGTCATCGAAACAAATGTGATCTGGAGGGGATGTCTGCTCCTGCAACCAAAACTACAGCTCGCTCCGGTACTTGTTGATGACGACAAGAGACCACACGTATCTCGTGTCATGGGTGCTTTTGGAGCAGTGCAGGGACACTTACCAAGTCCTACAAAGGTCAGTTCGATTGGACCAAGGGCCCTATTGAACCTGGTCTCGGCCTCCTCAACGGTGTATTCGAGTCGATCAAGTGTCTGGATGGAGATCAGTCGCCGGGCATGGAAGTGCAGGGCGGATTCGTTGGGCTTGCGAAAGGGGGTTTGGCCGGTGAAGTAGTAGCCCTCTTCATGGTCGTCCATCTGCTCCTTGAGGCAAAATGAGTGTGGGCGAGGGTGATATCGTGGAGGAGGAGTAGAAAGTAAGTGAGCGAGTGAGCACGATTGGAGAGAGAAAGAAGGAAGAAGAAAGGAAGAGAGCTGTAGAAGGGACGACTCTTCGAGGGACGTGTAAAGTAGTATGCGAGGTGGTATGTACAGTCGAGTGAGAGAGTTGAGAGGAGACAAGAGCAGATGGGTCCTTTTTTTTTTTTTTTTTTTTTTCCCTCTTATCCACAAAAGTGCTGCAGAGAGCACTGCTGCTGCATGAGGAAGAGAGAGGACAAGGAGGGGGTGATCAGGGTAGGATGAAGATGAGTGAAGAGAGATGCAAAAACAGAGCAGCCTTGTGTCCGTTGCATCTTGTATCCGTGTCCTGAATGTGTGGCAGCCGAATGGGTGCAGATCCACTAACTTTGACTCCACGTACGCGTCGTTCCTAAATTCGCATAGCCCAACTGTGGAAACCAAAAGATCCTAGGCACCGTGTCCAAGAGAGGGCCGTCATTCCGAGGCAGACTCAACCGTCGGTGAGATTAGAACACGAGTCCAAGTCAAGCGTTCGTGAGGAATGTTCCGAGGATTCGTTCTCTCGCAAAGACCATTCACAGGACGACTGGGTGTGATCCACGTCCACTTTAAGGCAAAAGAGGGTGGTCCTCAGTAATAGAACTTCATTCATCCAATCTACGGTAAAGTGAACTCCAAAGGAGCTATGGATCAGACAGGCAGCGCTACCTTTAGGCAGTGTGATCGTGCGAATGACTAGCCCAATAATGCGCGGCGTGGTTATTATGCGCGTCTTCAAGGATTCTCAGAGCAAATGGGGAGGCGACAGAAAGGAATCGCGGGACTTGTCACCTTTCTTAGCTGCTGCAGTGGAGAAGGGCATCAGCTCCTGGTCGATAAAGAAGTGGATCGATGCGCTTTAGTTCAGACGGTCACATCCTGGATGCCAGGAGAGGAATAGGTATCCAGCTGCCTCTTTCCTATGCGAAGAAGGTATTCGATGGTAGAAAAGTCCTTTTGTTTGACATTAGAGTGCTTCCGGAACTGCATCCTGATGAAGGCGTGAAAGTGAGGTCGGTTCGCCTAACGACGAAAAGGTGAGGAAGCCTTGTCAATGTATCATGGTGTGGTTTGACTTCAGGGCTCGTGAGGGGGTGGGGGAGCGTCAAGCGTACCTCGGGCTTCAGTCTTGCAGCTCGGAAGCATTGGCGGTAGAGGTTAACGACCTCTTGCTGTAGTCCTGAGCGACGAACTGGGGCAGGCATAGCGTGGAATGAGTTGAGGGGAAGAAGGGAAGTGATCTTGGAAAGCATTGGAAAGAAGCTCCGAGGCCGAGGGATATAGATGGTGACTGCTTGATGGGTTGTTTATTGTCTCCACTGTGGAGCTGGTGCTGTGGTGCAAACAACCTTTTCTCTCCACTCTCAACTACCATTACTTCCTCATGAGCGAAGGCCATACGGAACGCAGGAGCAGTCGGACGGACGAAGACGACCACTCTGACCAATATGATACAGGGGCTGAAACTGATTCCGAATCCGATTCGGATAGGTCTGAGGTGTTTTATACTCCAGCGAACAGCAACTTTCCAACAAGGGAGCCTTCTACCGATAGTAACCACCTAGATCAACATCTAGTCAGCGGAGCAAGCGACTGGATGATTAGGGATGAAAACCAAGGTCCGTCAAGGACTTCCGCTGAGACTGAAGCGGTACTCAGAGAGGAAGAGTCATTGGAGCAGGAGAGTGAACAATCGAAGAAGAAGAGGAAGAAGAAAACTCCCTCAGCAGCTAAGGAGAGATCACTATCACATCAGCGACGCATGGGGGCATTGAGTGTGCGACTGGTTTATACCGACGATTCGGAGGACCAACTGGAGAGCGACTCAAAAACGGTCAGCCGCTCCAGTACCAAGAGGAAGCACAACTGCTACAGCTGCGGAGTCGTCTTCGGCACGGTTCTCAGCGTCTCAAATGTCCATGCGCGTTGTTACAACTGCCAAAGGAAAGAGCGCATTTCGAATGAGGCAGTGGGAAAGCATGCACGGGAACTTCAGGAGCTGGAGAGCAATATTCGTTTGAACAACAACGGCTGGTGTGCGGGCATGCCGGATCACTATGAAGGGAAGGCTCTCGATATGAGCTCAGAAGCTTATGAGTGCGAAGCCAGATCAGCACAGACGTTGCCTCTCGATGACGAGCTATGGTGGGAAAGGATCGTAGAAGACCTAGGAGAGGATCCGGAGGCATGGGAGATAGAGGGCCGATCTCGATCAGAGCAGAAGGCAAAATATTGGTCCAGAGGAAGGTCTCTAGTGGCAGGAGGGATGGCCTGGACCGTGGAAGAGGGCGACTTGTTTTTCCAAGGCTTGAGAAGGTTCGGTAAGCACAATGTATGGGCGATTCAAGAACACATCAGGACACGTTCGCTGGCTGAAGTCGTCACGATGATCCAGACTATGGAGGTAGAACTGGCAAGGCGCAAATATTTCGGACTCAAAATGATTCGAATGAGTGAAATGCCCATGGCAGAGGAAGCGGATGAAGAGCAGATTGAGCTTGAGGAGAAGTGTGCTGATGCACTCATGGATAGAGAAACAGTGGCTAACTGGGCTACACTCAAGAAGCAGAAGGATGAAGGAAAAAAGACGCTCGAGTGGACGGATGCTCATGAGATGTTCAGACTGAAAAGCCTGGTGAAGCAACTTGCTCACTTGGACGAAACATCACTAGGTGTCGCGGATGCTCTGTACGACTCTTTAAAAGAGTTCCTGACTCCCATCATCAAAGAGCTGATCGAACTGCATTATGAGCGGCAACGAGTGCACCTTATTCTGGACAAGGTATTGTTGGGTCTCTCTTAACTACTCTCTTTTTTTCTTTCTTGTTTTACTCTTTGCCGGCATGTTCTGTTACACAATGAATAACTTCTGTTCTGCTACCCCTCATCAAGAGTCCGCAAAAGTCGAGTCGGTATTTATCATGGGATATTTCCGGCCAGGATGTCTTACGGACGCTGTACGCTCAACGGAGGCCCATTTACATGGCCGCATTCTTCGATGAGACAGTTCGCGAGCGCCTTAACTCTAAGGATTCTGAAAAGTGGCAATTGGATCCAGAAATAGAAGCGGCTCTGTCTACGGACCACGAGCAGTCAGAACCCGCTTATTCTGGTTCCGAGGATTCTGATGGACAGCCCGAGGAAACGTATGAGGGCAGTGAAATTGAAGCAAAGATACCTTCAAAGCGAAAGAGACCCGTGGATCATGATGTGGGTCACGCCAACGACACTGAAAGTCAGAGCCAACCCATGGAGGTGGACGAGACTTTAGCACCTCCACCGCCGAAAAAAACCAGACAGTCCTCAACTGTCCTGCCCACAGGGATACCCCCTCTCGACATCTCGAGACCCATCACAACAGGGAATCCAAGGTTGGACCGCGCGCAGAACCTGAGAGACAGTTTTCTGGAGCGAGAGCAACCGTCTTGGGCACAATCGATGGAGGATAAGGTTGGAGTCAAAGACCCCGAGAGGCTCTGGTTCTACCAGGTTCAACTCTACGAAGAGCTGATGGAGAATAAGGCTGATGTGCCGCCCCAGGTACGGTTGGAAGATGTGAGTGCTCCAGGATACGGCCTCCTGCCTAACAATGCGTCGTTCATGCACGATGTTACACGGGCACCGCCCAAGAATGGGTACGGCCTCGGCAAAAGAGACCAAGGAGGACTCTGGCTAATGGACAAAATTCCGAGCGAGCTATTCCACGATGATGGTTATATCACGGTCTCGGACACGGAGGACGAAGAAGAAGAAGAGCTTGGGTGGCAGCGCCAGATGCGCGCGGACGAGCGGATCGAGAAATTATCCTCACGTGACTAAAGGTTGACGTTTGATGAATCGTATGGGCTGCTTCTGGTTGCTGGTTGCCGGTTTTTGAAGAAGGCCGAATAGCCAACTCTTTTCTCCATCACCCTTTGTTCATATCCGGATTCCTCAACGCACCATGCACGCCCTTCGCTCTCTCCGCGCCCCCTTGGCCCGCGCCACCTTCCGCACCACTCCCGTTGCCCGCTTCTCTGCTCTCTCTGTCCGTCTCGGTGGTGAGTGGATCGAAAACAACAACCCGTTTTTCACAGTTTGATCAAGTCCGATCATTGCAAAGACCAGCCGCGCTACCACGCTGCTCGAGCTTGCTATACCAATCCGAACACGAGACCGAAACGATCAGCTAGTTACACGACAGGATCTTTCAACTCCAAAGCCAAAGTCATTATCGATCTCTTTCAGCGACAGTCATCGTCCCGACCTCACCCGTTCTGCACAGCGAGAACCTACGATAGCGACAGGCAGTCCAGTAGAGTATCTCGCTGCTGGCGGCACGCATCTGGGTCAATAACAACAATACTATACCAATGCTGTCAGTTCTCCTATCCAACAGGATAAGGGAGAACCTGGGTGTTTGAGGCCACTGGGCATCAGAGCGATTCTCCGGGCTGTCGGGAAATCAGAGCCAATTGGACCAGCCATAACACGCGGCGAAAGCCATTCGCGCCTTGCTGTCCTCCTGTTCGTCTTCTGAATGTGTATCCAATCTTTCATTCCATTGACGCATAGGTGGCCATCATGAGACCAAGGTGCTCCAGGGACCTGGTGCCGCCCCTGGTGCTGTTGCCACTGACTTGGAACAGTCGACTGGTATGGAGCGTGCCGAGCTTTTGGGCAAGATGCAGGGCAAGGATATTTTCGACCTTGCACCTCTTGAGGTGACTGTCCGCGGCACCAAAGCCAACCCTACCATTATTCGTTCCCGCGACCCTATCCGCTACGTTGGATGCACCGGTACGTCAATGCGAAGAACAGCAACAGCAACAGCAACAGCAACGCAACAGCACCCATTATTGTGTTCCATGATCCTTTTGCGGGCGCAACCTCAGACACGGCTCTTGTTTTGCTGATGCCGGATTCCATTGTCTAAAATAGGTGTTCCCGGTGAGACCCACGAAGTCAACTGGCTCGTTATTGACAAGTACGTGCGATTGCAGTGAACAAATTGCTCGGTGCAAGACCTAATTGCCTCTATATGACCTTTTTCTTACGGCTGTTCTAATCAATTGCTAACTGAATCACATTATCTTTCAATCCTCGCAATAGGACACACGAGATTGATCGTTGCGACCAGTGCGGCAACGTGTACAAGTGGACTGCCTATGAGCCCGATGAGTTCTTCCCTGGCGACTCGGGTCACCACCACTAAAGGACAATAAGACAAGAACAAGTGCTGACGAACCAGTCGACGAACGTGTAGAGAAGAAAGAAACGTAGATGTTTTTTTGTTACCAATATCAAACAACTCCCATCGCTGTTCTGAATGTAGTGTGATGGCGACGTGCCAAGACTGCTGTGCAAGGTGATCGAATTGGGTTCCACGCCTTTGTTCACAGGCGCACTCTCTTTACTCATTCCCTTTCCCTTTCCCTCTCCACAGTATGTTGCGCATCGCTACTTCTCCACTTCGCAGGTTCCCATCAGTTAGGTTGCATCAACAACGATCAACCTTTGGCTCTGCGATCACCTCTCGCCCTTCGTCGTATCTGGCGTCACTCACCCTCTCTGACGAGGTGCAGTCTGCACTTGATGCCAAGAAACCTCTGGTCGCCTTGGAAAGCACGATCATATCCCATGGCATGCCCTATCCTCAAAACTTTGAGACAGCCATCGAGGTTGAGAAGATTGTTCGCGACAACGGAGCCACACCTGCAACGATTGCCATCATTGACGGCCAGGTTCAGATTGGACTCTCGCAAGACCAGATACGACATCTTGCAAAGCTAGGACGGGCTGCGGTCAAAGCTTCGCGGCGTGACATGGCTGTGGTGATGTCCAAGGTAAAGAGAGAGAGCAGGGAACCAAGGATCAATACCACTGAAGATGGGGAGAATCGATGTCATCTAACTCCAGGTTTTTGCTCTATATCAGAAACAAACCGGCGCCACCACGGTTTCCGCGACAATGCTTCTCGCGCATCGCGCAGGGATATCAGTCTTTGCGACTGGGGGCATTGGGGGTGTTCATCGAGGATACGAAAACAGTACGCGATCCTCGCTATACGTTTGCTAACCGTTACCGTCGTTGCCATCGATCCTAGAAGCCCTAACTAAAATTTCTCTCTCGATAACTTTCTCATGGGTAGCAATGGATGCCAGTGCTGATTTGACTGAACTTGGTCGCACCCCTGTGGCTGTGGTCTGTGCAGGAGTAAAGTCGATTCTAGATATCGGAAGGACCCTTGAGTTCTTGGAGACCCAGGGTGTAACGGTGGCGACCTTTGGATCGACTACCGATTTCCCTGCGTTTTTCACCCGCACCAGTGGATTCCATGTAAGACACTTTGGGCTTGGCGCCGGTTTTGTTGTTGATGCTACCTTTTGCTTCTGACCAACCCAACCTTACACTGCCTTGAGTATTTAGAGTATGTTGAATATCGAGACGCCAATGGAAGCCGCCAAATTGATCGGTAAGGACGTTAATGACAGTGCTCGTTGTACAAACGTGTCTGTTACGTGGGGCTCGTCACTCACGATGTTGGCGCTGACAATACTAGCGGCAAACCACGCTATCGATCTTCAGAGCGGAATCGTCATTGGCGTGCCCATTCCGGAAGCTGATGCAATGGATGATGATTTGGTCGGTGCAGCTATTGATACGGCCGTTAAAGAGTCCATGTAGGCTATGAATTATGATACTCTATGTGAAGGTTGATGTTTTCTGAATGGCATATCTGATGGTGATACACTTGTCATACTCATGTCCTCAATAGCGAACAAAAGATCTTCGGCAAGGAGAGCACCCCATTTCTTCTCAAACGCGTCAATGAACTCACAGGAGGGAACTCTCTCAAGTCCAGTAAGGATACAATGACATGTCTTGGTATCTCTTTGGAAAGCCTCAATAGCGGCGAGGAGTGGTCTGAATAACATACTGTTCATTCATCCTACAACGTAGATATTGCACTTGTGAAACAGAACGCCTCTGTTGCAGCGAGGATCGCGAAAGACCTTTCGACCTTGGTAAATGCGGTGAAGCTGTCGAGTATGGTTGTTCAGTGACGAGTATATTTTGTCCGCAATGAATTGAATACCAACGTGCCTTGTGTATGTCCTTTTCCAGAATTATCGCCCCTATTCCACGAACGCCCGAAGTTCAAAGCACTACCAGGCTGGTCAAGGCCCTGTAAGTTCAATCAATTGATAGAGTCAAAGAACCCCCGCGGCGTAGATTAGGCCAATACTGAAATACTGACGAGAAAGTGGATGAGGGTGTATATCGGACGATGGCCCCAAAGGCATGAGAGGCGTCAAGATGTGGACTTGTCCTTGAATAAAGACTTTGAGTGTGAGGCACTTGATATGGCAATGTGCTGTAGAGGTACGTTGTATCAGCTGGACATCAGCGGAACGATCACTGATGAAAGGTATTCTATCTCATCTTCCATCTACATAGATCATGGTTATTGGCGGTACGGTTGTGGATATCACGGCAACAGCCCATGAAGCGTCCTCAATGCTGAATAGTTCGTTTCCAGGTACAGCCCGGATATCCCTAGGAGGCGTGGGAAGAAACGTGGCTGAGGGTATTTGCAAACTTCACGCCAACGGATGTGTCTTTGTATCAGCTGTTGGAGGTGAAAGGAAACACCAGGATAGTACCGCTGTCGCTGCTGGAGATGCCACTGACGACCTCTTTGGATCTTGGCTCGTCGGTGAGATCGAGCGCAAGGGGATCGTAAGTGCAACGTTGTTCTTTTCAAGAATTATCATGGCGCTTCACCGTGTACAGGCCAGGGTGACTGATCAAGATTGTCCATCACGGGCGATTTCTTTTCTTTCGAGTAGCATCAGCTAGAGATTCATCCGATACCAGGTGCTCGAACAGCCACCTACACTGCGATTCATGATTCGACGGGAAACCTGCTGTCAGCCATTGCAGACATGGGTGTTTTTGAACTCTTGCCACCTAGCAAAGTATGATATCGTTTGATGCGGGATGCACAAATGCACGGGCAGACAAGGCTCTGACCATGCATTTTTTTTTACTGTGAACATGTAGGTGAGGGAGGCCATCATCAAGCACCAACCGAAGACGGTTTGCTTCGATGCCAACTTGTCCGTCGAAAGTATACGTGCCATTTTGGAGACTTGCAGGAATCAAGACGTTCAAAGTAAGAGCCTGCTCCACATACCGTTCTTATATTGCTCCTTCTGGCAAACTCGCTGTGCTAAACATCCATCTTGCAGCATTTTTCGAACCTACATCCGTAGCCAAATGTGATCGCCCCCTTGATGGCTCTATGATGAATGCCCTACTGGATGGGGCTTTGAGCTTTGCCAGCCCCAACGAGTACGAGCTTCAAAAGATGGCTCTCAGTGCCAGGCGATTGATCAGCGACCACAAAGGTCATGTCCACTTGCGCGGACTCTCTGACAGGCTCGTCACGAATGCCCTTCATGATCCTGAAGACGTTGTAGTCATGCCCGACGAGAACATGGCCTACAAAGGTCTCTTGCTTGATGCGTTTTCTGTCTCCCAGTTCATTCCCACGTTGTTCATCAAGCTGGGTTCAAAGGGCGTGCTTGTATTTCAAAGGACACGTCGAGAATCGCAACAGGAGATGTCGCCGTTGCGTCTTGAGGACTGGACACAGGAAGGCACTGTTCGATGGCAATGGTTCCCAGCCCTCAAAGTAGAAAACATCAAGAGCGTCACTGGAGCAGGCGATAGGTAGGCGAAATGTTTTCCAGTTCTCGGAAGACTTCCATCACTGAAAAAAAAAAATGCTCGACTCACACCTTTTTGGAATCAACAGCTTTGTAGCTTCCGTGGTGACAAACCTACACAACCTGGAGAAAACACTATCACCAAAAGCAAGCTTGGGGAACAATGATCCTTTCTGGGACCAACTGGGTCAAATCATACAGGACGGACAAACTGCTGCGACTCTGACCATGCAAACCTACGAAACAGTCAGTCCATCGTTGGCACAAAGTGTGCAAGCACAACGACATGTCTTGGCCAAAGCTAGATCCTTAATCGAATAATATCCAATACACCCACAAGTCTAGATAATGGTTATAACAGCACCGCTTGTTACTGTTTGGAGGCCAACTCCTAGTGGCGATGAAATATCCGAACCAAACCGACCTGGATCTACTCTATGCTCTTCTAGCGCGAGGGAGGCGACTTGGTTTAACGATGTTGTCGACTAACCAAGGTCCTGTTGAACAATGAAGTAGATGGTACTGTAGTAGTGGCAGCAGCTTTGGAGGATTGCCTCTCCTCATTTGAAAGAGACGTCAGGTTAGAGCCCGATCGACGACTTTGATTGAGAAGATCTACTAGAGTTTCCTGTCATGGTTGTTGAGTTTGACGAGACAGAGGCTGACCTCGATCTGAATGACAGCGGAGCTGGGGTCAACAGAGTTTGCTGTTGCTTCTTCACCCTTGCTAATACGCCTTCATTACCAGGCACAGAAGACGGCTCCATGAACAGTCCTTTGCTCGTCTTCTTCATGTTCTTTGCCATCGAAAGGTCCGAGTTGGATACAGGTGTGAAGGATAAATTGGCATACGAATCGCCGTATTCAGCACGGAGGACACGGAGGAGTTCTTGCGCAGAAGCCGTCAAGAACATTGGTTCCTCTCCTTCTTTGTTGCTTTGGCTGTTAAGACTGCCGCTTCCACTGCGGCAGCTGCCCTCCTGAGGAGTCGACACGGAACGAGGTGTTGATACGTCCGAATCAGAGGAGCACGAGGAGATGGAGGAGGCATCTGTCTTGACCTAGGAAGAAACAATCGAGTTGAGGACGGATTTCAGGCCCAAAGACGTCCGTCTAAGATTCGGGTTTAGATTGGGTGTCGAGAACGACATCCTGAAAGCGCCACGCGATGATGAAGGTGTGATTGGAGAAGGCGTCAGACCCGGAGCGAACATGGCCTCCGTCTTTGCCATCATTGCTGCCACAGGATCTTCCGAGTTTCGAGGGCTGTTCATGACCTCCGCACAGGAACGACGACGAATTGCTCTCAAGTGCTCACCCATACTCTGTTCAGCAGCGTCAGCTTCTGCAGGAGTCAATAGATGGGTGCTCGATGGCCCAATGAAACCAGGACCAAAGTCGCTCGGCATGGACTGGTGACTTCTCATACTGCAAGAGGTCCCAACTACCTCCAAAGGTCCGATTGCGGGTGAACTTTGGACAGATGGTGCTGCAGATCCAGCGATTGACAAAGGGTTGTTAAACGAGGCAATGTGCCCTATTGAAACAGAACGTGAAGCCCTCAAGGCCTTCATTGTCCCTGCGCCCATGTAGCCCATACCGCCACGAGTGAGCGGTGTAGATGGAGTAGACACCGCAGGCGAGAACGGAGTGCCTCCACTCATCACCTTGTTCAGAGATCTGGCCGAATCGGGCATGAAATCGCGCGAACCTGAAGACAAGAGAGGCGTATTTCTGCAGCTATAGATATCGTGAACGCTACCGCTGCGGCCACGAGCTTTGGGAAGATCTTGGCGTGGTCACGGAACCTGGGGTTGTTATTGTTGATGCTACTGCTGCAGATGCTGTTGCTGCAGGTACTGGCAATGATGATGCTCTGAGCTCGTACTACGAGGGCTGGTGTTTTGGGAACCTGAGCTATTGGAGATCGCAGCGCTGTCAGAGTCGCCTTTATTACTA
>Ga0247824_10001234_pt1 | contig 13788 bp, 11 predicted proteins | sample 13C_PalmiticAcid_FD_194412 | JGI IMG/M metagenome (GOLD analysis project Ga0247824, IMG submission 194412) | Soil microbial communities from agricultural site in Penn Yan, New York, United States - 13C_PalmiticAcid_Day48 | ecosystem: Environmental > Terrestrial > Soil > Agricultural land... | reverse complement strand
ACGTTCAAGTTCCTGTTCAACGCCATCTACGGGCCGACGCGCGGTGGCGCCGCGGGCACGTCGACTGCCGTGAACAGGTAACGTTGTAGGGGGCGTTCGAGACGGCCCTGACATTTACACGGCGCACTTTGCGTGTCACATGTCAGGGCGGTTCGCGAACCGCCCCTACGTTTGTCACGCGTTCCGTCCCACCCCGCCGCCGCGCGGTAACATCCTCGCGATGCGCCGATCGTTCGTGATCCTTGCCCTTTTCCTGGCCGCCTGCACGGGCGGATCAACGCAGGCCCTCCCTCTCTCAAAGATCGAACTGCGCGATTGCAGCGTGGGGGCACCCGGCAGCGCGCGTTGCGGCACCTACGAAGTCTGGGAGAACCGCGCGGCGAAATCAGGCCGCCGCATCCCCCTCAACATCGTCGTTCTACCCGCGCGTGGCGGCGAGCGGCACGCGGATCCGGTGTTCTACTTCGACGGCGGCCCCGGAGGCGCGGCGACCGATGCCGCCGCGTTCATGGCGCGGCTGCTGAGTGCGGTCAATGAATCACGCGATCTCGTATTCATTGACGTCCGCGGAACCGGACGGTCGGGTGCGCTTCGCTGTGGCCTGCCGCCCGATGACGCTCCCCTGCAGCGCTACTTCGCCGAGTTCCTCTCGGAGGACTACGTCCGTTCCTGCCTTCGCCGGCAGCAGGCAGACGTCCGCTATTACACGCAGCCGATCGCAATGGACGACATCGACGAGGTGCGACAGGCACTTGGGTACGAACGCATCAACCTCTACGGCGCGTCCGGCGGCACGCGTCAGGAGCAGATCTATATGCGCCGCCATGCCGCGAGCGTCCGCACCGTGGTCATGCACGGTGCTCACCCGATGGACGGCGAGATGCCGCTCTCGTTTTCGCGTGCGCTCGACGCGGGTGTGCAGTGGCTGATCGAGTGGTGCGCGCGGGACACTGGCTGTAAGGCGTCGTACCCGGATCTCGCGGCCGACTGGGAGCGGGCGAAGCGGCGTTTCGACAGCGGACCCGTCGAGGCCACGGTTCGACATCCGCGCACGGGCCGCGAAGAGCGCGTCCGGATCTCGCGTGGCGTGTACGCGGACGGCCTCAGACACATGCTCTACAACCTGGATCGGGCGCCGGAGTTGCCTGCCCGCATTCACGCCGCAGCAGAAAACAGTTTCGACGACTTCGCCCAGGCGGAGCTGCGCCAGGTGATCGGGTTCGACCGCGCGCTGTCCCACGGATTCTTCCTCTCGTCCACGTGCGCCGAAGACGTGCAGTTCATCAGTGAGGAGGACGTTCAGCGGGAGACTGCGGGTACGTTCCTCGGGGACTATCGCGTGCGTCAGCAGCAGGCAGCCTGCAGAATCTGGCCGCGCGGAGAAGGGATCGACGCCGACTTCCAGCAGCCGGTGAAGACGAAGGTGCCGGTGTTGATCATCTCGGGCGAAGCAGACGTCGCCACACCCGCTGCCGAAGGCGAGCGCATCGCGCGAGAGTTGCCGAACGCCGCGCACGTGATCTTTCCGAACCAGGGGCACTCGCTCGCCAACCCGGACTGCGCCTCACGGCTGATTGCGAAGTTCATCGCGGCAGGAAGCACCAAAGAACTCGACATGAGCTGCGTGAGCGCTCGTTCGCGCTAGTGTCCCGATACCTCGCCACAGAGATCACAAGGGCACAGAGAAATTCTTTTGTTTTTAAAACAGAAATCCTCTCTGTGCCCTTTGTGTTCTCCTTGGTGAGAATTTTTGACCGCCGCCGGCTATTGATTTCCACCCCGTCCGCCCTGCCCCGGCGGCGGTGGCGGCGCGGGCATCGTCTCCTTGGAGAAGCGCGGCAGCATCTCGTCGCGCATTGCCAGGTGATACAGCGCCGAGGCGATCGACGTCGCTGACTTTTTCACGTCATCAGGAATGATGCGCTCGTACGTGTCCAGGTTCGTGTGCCATGTGTACGTCTGGTACTCGATCGGATCCTGACTGAGGCCGATGCCAGGCAGACCCGCTTCGTTGAACGACGTGCTGTCGGTTCCGCCCGAGCGGCGGCTCGTCGTCGGCAGCGCGCCCATCATGCCGAGGTCCTCGAACGGCGCGAAGATTTCGCGCAACGCGGTTGCCGCTTCGGGTGGACCGAACACGCTCGCCGATCGGATGCGACCGGTGCCGGAGTCGACGTTGAAGTAGCCGTTGAACTTCGAGAACTCCGGCTTCGGATTCTCAGCGGTGCCGAAGTGCTGCTGCACGTATGCCTTCGATCCGAGGAGGCCCTGCTCTTCGCCGCCCCACAGCGCAACGCGGATCGTGCGGCGCGGCTTCACGCCGATCGCCTGGAGAATGCGTGCGGCTTCCATCATCACGGCGCAGCCGATCGCGTTGTCTGTCGCGCCCGTCGCGGAATGCCACGAATCGAGGTGACCGCCGAGCATGACGATCTCGTCCGCCTTGTCGGTCCCTGGGATTTCGGCGACGACGTTGTAGCCCTGCGCTTTCGGCCAGGTCTGGTTGACGATGGTGAACTCGAGACGGACGGGAGTGCCGTCGGCGAGAATGCGCGCGATGCGGCCGTAGTCTTCGTTACGCAGCACGACCGTCGGAGGTGCCTTCGCCGGATCGTACGTGTTGTTCTGGAAGGCGCGGATCTGTCCGTGATCGCGGCCGGCGTCGTTGAGGCGCACGGCGACGCCCGCGCTCAGCATCAGTGCGTTGACCGCAGTGTTCACTTGCTGCGGTGTGAGTTTTGTCGGATCCGGTGGCTCACCGCCACGCCCGCCAGCCCCGCGTCCGCCGGGGCCTCCGCGCCCGCCACGACCGTCGCCGGCCGGTGCGTTCGGATCCATCTGCCGCCGCAGGTCATCGTCATTGCGTCGCAGCGCCGGAGGCGTGAGGTTGACTTCGACGACGGTCGGCGCGCCAACGAGGACGATCTTCCCTTTGATCTTCGCGGTGACCTCCTTGATCCACGCATCGAGCTCTGCCTGCGTGGGGCGGGTCGGCGGCACCAGATTCACGGCTTCAGCCGTGACCGTCCCCTTGGTGGACGGCGTCCATGCGAGGACCTCGCCGACCAGGCTGTCCTTTACGGGCGAGAGAATGAAGCCGGAGAATCGTTCGTTCAGCCATCCGGGACGCGCCGTGCCGTCGGCGTTGACGAAGTTCCATTCCTCGAGATGACCGTTCTTGAACCCCCATTCGGTCATCTGCTTCACGGCGTAATCGGCTGCGGCTTTGAAGTTCGGCGAGCCGGTCAGCCGCGGTCCATACACATCCGTCAGGTAGTGCATGGTCCGCATGATCTGCGAGTTGTTTTCCGCCTCCGCGCGTATCTTGGCGTTGACTTCCGGATCGATCTTTTCAGAGGTGATGACTGGCGACGCGGCGACAGCAAGCCCCGCGAGCACCGCGATGAAGGTGTTTCTCATATGCGCGAAATAGTAACAGACGGGGCGGGGGACTAGGATGCTCGTGTGGCGTATGCCTATACTCCCGAAGTTCTCGACGAATTAGCCGTCCACGGACTGGCGCCCGGCGTCGATACTCCGCCGAAGTTCCTGAGGGACGCACTCCGCGACCTGTACAAGTACGAGATCAAGGTGCTGAAGCGCAGGCTTCTGACGGGCGAGTTTCCGAAGCAGGAGTACGCCGGTCGCGTGATTGCTCTGCGTCGCAAGTATCCGCTGCTCTCGGTGCCCGTCCAGCTGTGGACGCGAGGTGGCAGTTGATCCCGATTCGCGAGGCCAGCGTAGAAGACGCCGACGCGCTGGCCGCGTTGGTCGCAGAGCTCGGCTTTCCCACATCGGCCAGTGACCTCGCTCATCGTCTTGATGCGTTGATCGCTGCCGGGGAAGTGGTGCTCGTCGCCGAGCGGGAAGGCAGCGTCGCTGGCCTGGCCACGGTCCACATCACACCGGTGCTCCATCGACCGACCTGTGTCGGCCGACTCACCGCGCTGGTTGTCAGCGAGCGCTTGCGTGGGCAGGGAATCGGACGCGCCCTGGTCGAAGCGGCGGAACGAGTCGTTGCGGATCGCGGCTGTGCCCTGATCGAAGTCACGAGCAACCGCCGGCTAGCCGACGCGCATGCCTTCTACGAGCGCCTCGGGTACGAGGTGACAAGCCTGCGGTTCAAGAAGATACTCAAGCCGGCGGCGCATTAGCCGAACCGCCACCCTCGCGATTCCGTCTGGTAAGCCATGGACCGACTCTTCAGCGACCTGACGTCTGGCGTGCGGATGCTGATCAGGTATCCGACCCTTTCTCTCGTCGCCATTCTCACCCTCGGTGTGGGGATCGGCCTCAGTACCACGGTTTTCTGCGTCGTCAACGGCGGCATGTTCAAAGGACTGCCGTTTCCGAACGCTGACAGGATCGTGTCGGTCTTCTCGTCGAACCCTTCACAGGGGCAGCCGCGCATGCCGTTTTCAGTGCAAGACCTTTCCGTTCATGAGGCGCGGCAGACGTCTTTCGAGTCCATGGGTGCGTATGCGGCCGCGCCTTATAACCTGTCCATGGAAGAAGGCCGTCCTGAGCGCTTCCAGGGCGGTCAGCTGACGCTCGGCGCGTTCAAAGCGCTCGGCGTCGACCCGATTCTCGGACGCGGGTTCCGGGAGGGAGACGATCAGCCGGGAGCGGCCCCGGTCGTGTTGCTCGGGCACGACCTCTGGCGTGATCGGTACCAAGGCGCGCCCGACATCGTGGGAAAGACGATCCGTGCCAGCGGTCAGCAGTTGACGGTCATCGGTGTAATGCCTCCGAAGTTCGCATTCCCCTTCCGCGAGTCTCTGTGGGTTCCTTTGCGTGTGGATCCGCTGGCGACGAAGAGAGGCGACGGGCCGAACTTTCCGGTGATCGCTCTGCTGAAGCCTGAGGTGTCGGTCGACGAGGCGACAGCGCAGGTCGCCACCGTGGCTGCCCAGCTCGAGCGCGAATTCCCGGAGACGAACCGCGGCACCAGCGCCGGTGTGATGCGGTACACCGAGACGATCCTGGGGCCTGAGATCTACGCGCTGCTCTATACGATGCTCGGCGCGGGCATTGGCGTTCTGCTGATCGCGTGCGTCAACGTCTCGAATCTTCTCGTCGCGCGCGCCTCGCTGCGCCGGCGTGAGGTGGCGGTTCGCATGGCGCTCGGCGCGGCTCGCGGCCGGATCATTCGACAGCATTTGACCGAAGTCGCGGTGCTCGCATCGGCGGGCGCATTGATCGGCATCGGTTTCAGCGTGCTCGGCATGCGCTGGTTCACGCAGGCGCTGTCGGTCAACCCGCCGCCTTTCTGGATCACGTTCGAGCTCGACTACCGCATCATGTTGTTCGTGCTCGGCCTCATCGTCCTCTCGAGCCTGTTCGCGGGCGGACTGCCCGCGCTGCACGCGGCACGCGTCAGCGCCGGCGCGGCTTTGAAGGACGACAGCCGCTCGTCGACCAGCGGACGCCTCGGCCGCTTCAGCAGCATCCTCGTCATCGGTGAGCTCGCCGTTTCGTGCGGCCTGCTCATTGCGGCGGGGCTCATGATCAAGAGCGTCGTCCAGTTGAAGACGGTGCCGATGCCGTTTGCCATCGAGAACGTGCTGACCGCACGTGTGGACCTGCCGCGCGCGACCTATCCCAACTCGGCCGCGAGTATTCGTTTCTTCGAACAGCTGCTGCCGCGGCTCGAGGCGGTGCCGGGGGTGATCTCGGCGACGCTGTCGGATGGCCTCCCGGCCGCCGGGAACGGCAGCATCCCGGTGCAGATCGAAGGCAAGGCGTACGCGCAAGACAGCGATTACCCGCTTGCACGCGAAGGCATTGTGACGCCGGGTTATTTCGAGACGTTCGAGACGCAGGTCCTCAATGGACGCGAGTTCACGACCAGCGATACCGCCGTGGGGCAGCCGGTCGCGATCATCAATGAGTCCTTCGCTCGCGTGCATTTCGCTGGCGCGGATCCTGTCGGTCGCCAGATCAAACGCATCCGTCCCGGCAACAAGGAGCCATGGCTGACGATCGTCGGTCTGGTGCCTGACCTGCTGATGGAGGGTATCGGGAACAACGGCGCGAGTCCGGTCGGGTACTACATCCCCATTGCGCAGAGCGATGTGGCGAATGGCGTCCGCATCGCCGTGCGAACGCGCGCGGACGCGGCGTCGGTGACGCCGCTGGTCCGGTCCGCCGTCACGTCGCTTGACCAGGACCTGGCGATCTACGAGGTCAGCGCGATGCGCCGCGTCATCGATCGCCAGACGTGGTTCTACACGACGTTCGGGACGTTCTTCATGTCGTTCGGCATCTGCGCGCTGCTGCTCGCCGGCGCCGGACTCTACGGTGTGATGTCGTTCGCCGTCACGCAGCGCACGCGCGAGATGGGCGTGCGGTCCGCGCTCGGCGCCAGGGGGGCGCAGCTGATCGGGCTGGTGATGCGGCGCAGCGTCGTTCAGCTGGGGGTCGGCGTCGTGCTGGGTCTGCTGCTCGCGCTGCTCGCGTCGGGGTTCCTGCAGCCGGTCCTGTACCATGTCCACCCTCGTGATACGGCGGTGTTCGCGGGAGTGATCGCGACGCTCGTGATCGTCAGTCTGGCCGCGAGCCTGCTGCCGGCCCGCCGCGTGGCGAGAATCGATCCGGTCAAGGCACTCGCGACGGAGTAGCAATGCGGCACACGAACCTGCTGGTCGGTGTCGAAGGCGCCGCGCCGCCGCGGGTTCGAGATCGTAATTCCTCCAGCCGAACCGTGGCGTCGTCCTTGCGGCGACGGGACACAATGGAACGAGCCACTGATGGGAGGCCTCGTGTCAGTGAAGAACGGCTTTAGCGTTGCACAGCACTTCGCCGATCGTCCGGAGACGCTGAGGGCCACCTACCAGGCGATTCTGGCAGCCGCGCGTAAGTTCGGGCCGGTCGTCGAGGACCCGAAGAAGACATCCATTCACCTCAATCGCCGGACGGCGTTCGCCGGCATCGCGCCGCGCCGCGCCAGCTTGATCATGACGGTGAAGTCCTCATCCGACATTGCCAGTGACCGTGTGCGCAAGCGAGAACGCGCGTCGGCAAACCGGTGGCATCTGGAGATCGAACTCTCGACTCCGGCCGAAGTGGACCGGGAGGTCCGCAGCTGGCTGAAGAGCGCGTATGCGCTGGCGGGTTAGGTTTAACGGTGACTGAGAACGGCAGGGCGGAGGAAGAGATACGCGACGCCTTCGAGCACCGCGACGCGGAGGCAGTGCGCCGGTTCCTCGAGCAGAATCCGGAACTGCGCGCGCGCATCAACGAACCTGTCTTCGGATTCAACTCACCAGCGATCGTCGCTTTCGCGAACGATCCCGCCATGGTCGATGTGCTCCTCGACTTCGGCGCGGATCCCAACCGGCGGAGCGAATGGTGGGCGGGAGGTTTTCACGCGCTGTACTCCGCGACGGGCGCGGCGGCCGACCGGCTGATTGCCGCCGGCGCCGTTCCGGACGCGTGCGCGGCGGCACAGCTCGATCGTCCCGAGCTGCTCGCGCGCATGCTCACCGAGGATCCGTCCCGCGTTCATGAGCGCGGCGGCGACGGCCAGGCGCCGCTCCATTTTGCGAAGTCGCGCGCGGTGGTCGATCTGCTCTTGTCGAAGGGAGCTGACATCGACGCCCGCGACGTCGATCATCGTGCCACGCCGGCGCAATGGATGCTCGATCGGCGGCGCGGGGGCGGACGCTTCGAGCTGGCCCGGTATCTCGTGGAGCGTGGTGCGTCGGCGGACATCTTTCTCGCGGCGGCGCTCGGCTTGACGGATCGCGTGCGGGAGATGCTCGAGCGCGATCGCGGTCTGCTCGATCTGCGCACCGGGCAGGGAGAGTACGGCGAGAAGCCTCCAAGCAGCTATCACATCTACTTCTGGACGATTGGCGACAGCCTCTCCGCTATCGATGTGGCTGCGCAGTTCGAACAGCAGGAAACACTCGACGCGATAGTGTCGTTCGCATCGCCGCTGCAGCGCCTGCTGTTCGCGTGCCGAAGCGGCGACGAATCGGCGGCCCGAACGATTGTCCGCGACCATCCATCGATCGTTCGATCGATGCGAGCCGAAGACCACCGCACGCTGGCCGACGCGGCGTGGAACGGCAACGCGCGTGCGATCGCGTTGATGCTGGACCTGGGCTTCGATCCACGCGTGACCGGTCATGACTCCGGAACGCCGCTGCATCTGGCGGCCTGGGAAGGTTCAGCGGAGACTGTGGCCGCACTGTTACGGCACCCGGCCGCGGCCGAGCTCGTCTCGATACGGGACGCCAATTACGATGCGACACCACTCGGCTGGTGCTGCCATGGATCGCTTCACGGCAACCGCTGCCACGACCACGCCGCGGCCGCCCGCCTGCTGCTCGATGCAGGCGCGCGAACGGGGCCCGACACCGCCGACGCGTCGTCCTCCGTGCAAGGCGTCCTCGCGAGTTGGCGCGCGGCCGGCGAGCGTTAAAATTCGGCTGAGCGGTGGCAATCGAGTAAAGGAGACTGCGTGGACGAAAAGAGCCGCTTCACCGATTTCTGGACCAACGAATCCAAGACGACTCGGAACGTGCTTGCGCGGATCCCTGAAGGCTCCGACTATCGGCCCGATCCGAAGTCGCGGACCGCACGCGAGATCGCGTGGCAGATCGTGTGCGAAGAGAAGATGATCATCGAGGCGCTCGAGAGCGGGAAAGCTGAATGGGCGCCGGCGCCGACACCAGCGATGATGAAGGAAGTGCTCGACGCGTACGAGAAACAGAGCGGTGGCATGGAAGGGCGATGGAAAGCGCTGCCGTCAGCGAAGTGGGACGGAACGCTCGAGTTCTTCGGCAGTCAGCGCTCCGCATCGGCCATGGCGTGGAGCTTTCTCTTCGATATCGTTCACCACCGCGGCCAGATCAGCACCTACCTGCGCCCGATGGGCTCGACCGTGCCGCAGATCTACGGCCCCAGCGGCGACGAGCCGTAAACCGCTCCCGCCGGCCCGTTTCCCTTTCGCCTCTTCGTCCACCTTTCCGCGTTCCGCGAAGCGCTGCGGGCGGACATTCCGCATGCAGCATTGCCTCGATCACAATAGCGTATGGACTTCGAAAAGCTCGGCCTCTTCTATCTCGGTCGCGAGTACGACCTCGCTAGTCACAGCGCCACCGAAACGCCCGTGCTCTACGACTCGCGCGATCTCGTCACACACGCCGTGTGCGTCGGGATGACCGGCAGCGGTAAGACGGGGTTGTGTCTGGGCCTGCTGGAGGAAGCGGCGATCGATGGCGTGCCGGTCATTGCGATCGACCCGAAAGGGGACCTCGGCAACCTCCTCCTGACGTTTCCGGATCTTTCCGCGAGGAGCTTCCGCCCCTGGATCGATGAGGACGAGGCGCAACGCGCGGGAAAGACGGCCGACGCATTCGCCGCCGAGCAGGCGGAGACGTGGAGCGAGGGCCTGGCCGAGTGGGGCCAGAACGGCGAGCGCATCAAACGGCTGCGGGCCGCCGCGGATTTCGCCATCTACACACCGGGCAGCCGCGCCGGTTTGCCGGTCTCGGTGCTCAGTTCATTCGCCGCGCCGCCACAGAATGTTCAGGATGATCGCGAGCTGCTCACCGATCGCGCAAACAACACAGCGACGAGCGTGCTCGCGCTCGCCGGCGTGGAAGCCGAGGCGCGAAGCCGTGAGCACACGCTGCTTGCCACGATCCTGACGAACGCATGGACCGAAGGCAGAGCACTCGACCTTCCGGCGATCATCCAGCACGTTCAGAAGCCCTCGTTCGGCAAGGTCGGCATTCTCGATCTCGAGTCGTTCTTCCCCGAGAAGGAGCGCTTCACGCTGTCGCTGAAGTTGAACGGCATTCTCGCCGCGCCGGGATTCGAGCAGTGGTTCGAGGGCGAGCCGCTCGATCCGGCATCGCTGTTGCGCACGAGCGCCGGCAAGCCGCGCGTGTCGATTTTCTCGGTCGCGCACCTGGACGATTCCGAACGGATGTTCTTCGTGTCGCTGCTGCTGACGCAGGTGCTTGGCTGGATGCGCACTCAGACTGGCACCTCGAGCCTTCGCGCCATCCTCTACATGGACGAGATCGCCGGATACTTTCCGCCCGTATCGAACCCGCCCTCCAAGGCGCCGCTGCTCACGCTGCTCAAGCAGGCGCGCGCGTTCGGTGTCGGCGTCGTGCTCGCAACGCAGAACCCGGTCGATCTGGACTACAAGGGGCTCGCGAACACCGGCACATGGTTCCTCGGTCGCCTGCAAACCGAGCGTGACAAGGCACGCCTGCTCGACGGGCTGGAAGGAGCGGCGGGCGGCTCGCTGGATCGCAGCGAAGCCGAGCGCATCCTCTCCAGCCTCGACAAGCGCGTCTTCCTGCTGCACAACGTTCACGAGTCGAAGCCGGTCGTTTTTCAGACTCGCTGGACGATGTCGTACTTGAGAGGACCGCTGTCGAGACCGCAGATCCAGCAGTTGATGGGCTCGGCTTCACGACCTGTAGCCGGCGCCGCGCGATCCCAGCCCGTACCCCTCGAGACTCCGGCCGCTCCATCGTCAACCCGCGCTGGTGCGCGGCCGGTGCTGCCGCCGGGCATCGAGCAGTATTTTCTGCCGATTGGGTCTGGCGAACGTGGCATCACGTATGCCCCCGTTGTCATCGGCGCCGCGCGTATCGGCTTCGGCGAGGCGAAACTGGGCATCGACGTATCGCGCGACGTGCTTTTCGCCGCGCCAATCGAAGAAGGGCCTGTTCCTGTCGACTGGCAGCAGGCGGTCGAGGTCCAGTCGGCGCCCGGGCAACTCTCGCGCGAGCCGGCCAGCGGCGCCAGCTACACGGATGTCCCGCCCGCGGCGCAGCAGCCTCGCAATTACGACGCCTGGCAGAAGTCGTTCACCCAGTGGCTCTCGCAGAGCCAGCGCCTCGAGTTGCTCCGTCACAAGGAGACAAAGCTCACGTCTGGAGCGGGCGAAACGGAGCGCGACTTTCGCGCCCGAGTGCAGGACGCCCGGCGAGAGTCCCGCGACGAGGAGAAGGAAGCCGTACAGAAGAAATTTGCCGCGAAGCGCGAGACGCTTGCGACGAAGGTCCGCCGCGCCGAAGAGGCCGTTCAGCGGGAGCAGCAGCAGGCCTCTCAGCAGAAGACGCAGACGATGCTGTCGATGGGAGCCGCGGCGATCGGCGCGTTGTTCGGCCGAAAGACGTTCAGCACCGGCACGCTCGGTCGCGCCACGACGGCCGCGCGCGGCGTGGGGCGGAGCATGAAGGAAGTGGAGGACGTGCAGCGCGCACAACAGAACGTCACTCAGGAGAAGGAGAAGCTCGAAACGTTCGACACGGAAGTGCAGAACGCGTTGCAGGAGGTGGCTGCCCGGTACGACAGCGACGTTCAGCTGGAGCGGGTATCGCTCGCGCCGAAGCGCGGACAGGTGCAGGTGCTTTTCGTGGGGCTGGGGTGGAAGCCGTAGGTGCTCGGTGCTGAGTGCTAGGTGCTAGGTGCCAGTGCTAGGTGCTAGGTGCCAGTGCTGAGTGCACAGTGCGAAGTGCTTCGTGAATTTTCGGTGCTGAGTGGTGAGGGCTGAACGGGGAATGCGGAAGTTTCGGTGCTCTCATGCGGTCGTTCTCGCGCTCGCGATCTGGGGCGCGCCGGCGTGCCGTCGCGAGCTGCCGCCGGATGTGGCGCGCGCGGGTGGCGTTGTCGTTGCCGAGCGCAGGGCGCCGAGCGGCGCGCTCGCGCTGCCGAACAAACGCGGCTCCGTGAAGTTCGCGGTCATCGGCGATTCCGGCCGCGGTGACCAGGCGCAGCACGATGTCGCCGCGCAGATGGTGAGCTGGCGGCAGCGATTCACGTACGACTTCGTGCTCATGCTCGGCGACAACATCTACGACAGCCATACGCCCGCCGACTACGTGTCGCGATTCGAGGAGCCGTACCATCCGCTGCTGTCCGCCGGCGTAAAGTTCTACGCCGCCATCGGCAACCACGACGAGCCCGCGTCGATCTACTACGACAAATTCAACATGGGCGGGCGGCGCTATTACTCCTTCCGCCGAGCGGAAATGAGCGTCGAAGCCATTGCGGGAGCGGGCGTGAGATTCTTCGCCCTCGACAGCCGCACGCTCGACGCGGAGCAGCTCGAATGGCTCCGTACGGCCCTGAAGGAGTCAGGCAGTCGCTGGAAGATCGTCTATCTCCACCATCCCATCTACACGTCCGGACGATACGGCGCCGGGGCGCGAACGCTCCGCGCCTCGCTCGAGCCGGTTCTCGTCGACGGTGATGCCGACGTCGTTCTCGCGGGCCACGAGCATTTTTACGAACGTGTCGTGCCGCAGCGGGGCATCCTGTATTTCATCTCTGGCGCCGCGGGATCGCTTCGCCGGGGTGACATCCGCCAGTCGTCTCTCACCGCGCGGGGCTTCGACACCGATTACAGCTTCATGCTGATGGAAGCATCGGGCGACGAGCTGCACTTCCAGGCGATCTCGAGAACGGGAGAGACCGTCGACGCAGGCACCATCACGAAGAGCAGGGGCCAGCGTCCCTGATCTGCGCAACGTGATCCTTGAACGCGGCGACCCATCCCTGAGTTCGCCCGCCGTCAGCTCCGAACTGCTCGTGGGTGGCCATTCGCGATCCTTCGAACAAATCGCGCAGCTGCTGGTCTGAGAGCTGCGCGAGGAGACCGAGGAGCAGCAGCCGTCCTTCTTCAGAAATCCCACGCTCAGTGAACGTCGCGCCGCGCCATGGAAAGTGTTCCATCGACACCGTGCAGGTCTTTGCGTCCTTCCACATCCGGCCGCGACGCCAATTGTGCAGATCGAGCTTGAGCGGACCGAATGTTGCGCCGAGATCCTGGATGATCGCGAGCGACTGCGAGCAGCCCCCGTCGCCGCGATCGAGCCCCGTGGGACAGACGAGACGCTGGTTGGCGGACTTGTTGTCCCAGTGGGCGAGAAACACGGCGAGCAGCCGGAAGGCGTCGACTTCGGCCCTCGTCGAACCCCGTTGCGGATCGATGCGATCGAGCTCGTACCATGCCCAGCCCTGGTTTGCGAACGCTTCCAGCACGCGGCCCGGCAGCTTGCGTTCGAGCACGGCCGAATCGAAGTCGACAACGCGTTCGTAGTCGATGCCTCCGGCAAAACACACGGACTGAACGCCGACCCTGGCGAAGCAGCGCAGCGCCTGGAAAGGAAACATGGGGCATCCGGCGCAGCGCACGCGCCCGACGATGAACATCTGGTCGGCGGGGAAACCAAGCGCGTTCAGCAAACGGGACGCGGCCACTTCGGCGTGGAGCTCGGGGTTCGTACGTCCGTACTTGATCTTCAGCACGTCGCCGCTCGGCAGCTCGCAGTAGAACTTTGGCGTCGTACCGCTCACGTCGCGGACGATGAACCGGCACGTCACCTCCGCGGCATCGTCGATCCGCCCCGGAGCCAGCGGATTCACGCGCAGGTTGGCCTGAGCGATCGGGACGGGCGGGGGTTGCCAGACGCGGGCAGACGCGAGGGCGTCATCGCGCAGCGCCGTGCCGCCGAGCGAGACGATTTGGGTCGCGGCGGCTGTTGGCACTGGCGTTCCGGTCTCGCTGGCCTCGCAGCCGAGGGCGAGAACCGCGAGCGTGAGTGGAATCGGCCACATCTTGCGGATCCCGTACATGCCGGACTGCCTATGCAAGAGTTCTGCGCAGAGATCGCCTTGACAGGCGTAATACTACATAGGTAGAGTTTTACATATGGCGCGGCTGAACCTGACCTACCCGACGGCGCTCGTGCTCAAGGCACTCGCGCTGGGGTTTCATTACGGGTTCGACATCATGGACGCCACGGGGCTTCC
>Ga0247824_10001232_pt1 | contig 13795 bp, 15 predicted proteins | sample 13C_PalmiticAcid_FD_194412 | JGI IMG/M metagenome (GOLD analysis project Ga0247824, IMG submission 194412) | Soil microbial communities from agricultural site in Penn Yan, New York, United States - 13C_PalmiticAcid_Day48 | ecosystem: Environmental > Terrestrial > Soil > Agricultural land... | reverse complement strand
GGATGGAGGCGCGGGAGCCGGCGGTGAGGAGGATTGGGTGAGGGAGGAGAACGGGAGCGGGGGAATGTGACGGGTGTGGTGATGTAAGGGGGGTTGAGAGGTTGATTGCTTGGGAATGAGCTGGGAGTTTTGATTTTGTATGCCAGAGTGGCCCGGGTGCGAGCTTGAATCAAAGTACGAGTGCTGTTCTGACCATCCTTCGCGTGCTTTGGTGAGCTTCCGTGCCTCGAACCCAAGTCAGGAAGCACAATGGATTGTACAACATGGAGGCAGAGGTGTCTTCTGCTGGGCGTGTCCTTTCTCTCCTGGGAGTTACCCCTGAGTGCTCTTCTTGCCCACGATTCCCCCAAAGAACGGGACAGGCACCGCGAGTGAAATCCCATCCCTAATAGATCTTCTCGTCGTTAAAATACGCGTGCTTAATGTACCCAGCGTCCGCGAGGCCGGCAAGATCCAGGTTTGGCCGGTCGTAGTTGGGGTCGAACGGGTCTCGCTCCACGCCCACGCCAATTTCCAGCACGCGCCCGGCGCCCCAAGGGTTGTGGAACGGGATCGGGCCGTCGCCGTAAAGGAAGTCGCCCACTTCCTTGTCTGCCCAGACGATGCGTCCCCTTTCCGAATCCACAGTCGTCGCGACCGTGACCCTGGGTCTTTCGCGTGCGATGCGCCCACGCCAGTCCAGACTCGCGCGCATCCCCTCCAGCAGAGCCTGGTAGCTGCCAGTTTTGAACATCAGGCAGTTCAGCTCCACCGATCGCAGGGTCGCCGGCAGGGTCCCCAGGAACGAGAGCAAGTCATCCAGGCGCACAACAAACTGGGACAGGCCGAAGTGGCGGAGCCCCCGCCACCTGTCGACTGGGAAGACGGTGCTGAGCGGCACAAAGTTCCCGTGGCGGGGGTCGTAACGTTCCGAATACTCCTCGCCCGGGGCCTCAGACGTGCTCAGGCTAATGTGCTGCATGTCGGTGGCCTGGGCGAGGGCACGCTGCAGACGACCGTTCTTCAAGGCGCTCCAGCGGTGCTCGTACTGCTCGCCGGTCAGGAGGGCCAGATCGAGGCGGCGAAAGCCTGGGCGTCGCAGCAGGGCGACGAGATCGTCGTACTCGGCACACGGCTCGGTGAAGATTGTGCAGTTGATGCCCGAGAGCATGTGGCAGTCGTCGATGGCGAGCTCGGTGACCCGATGGTTCTGGTCCTGGGCCAACTCGCGTGCGACGATGCGGAAGCCACGCCACCGGTCCTTGTCGGCCTCGCTCAAACCAGACCAAGGCAGGGCCAGCCCGAGGTCCGGTAGCTCCGGCTTGTGGACCAGCCACGTCCGTGGCAGCGGGTAGTTGAAACCGCGGGGGAAAGAACGGATCATGGGGGTCTCGTGCAGTGGCGTGAACAGCTCCCCGTGGGCGAAGGGCGTGATGGTGACGCGCGTGAGTGACGGGAAGCGTTGCAGCCCGTAACGGAAAGCGTCGATGTCGGCCGCGGAGGTGAGGACCTCGCGCTGCTGTTGGACCAGGTCCAGGTAGTGTCGCCATGACTCTTCGACGGGCATGACGTCTGCCACCAGGCGATCCCGGGCGAGGTGATCAGGGCGGTCGACATCCTCGCCCCTTCGGTGGCGGACTTCGAGGAGATTGCGCTCGCACTGGCGTCCAAACCACCCCAGATGCTCGTGGCCCCCCTCCTCCATGGGCTCGCCCTGCTCCCGCGGACCGCAGGCTCTCAGGCGGGCGTCATCCCAGATGATCTCGGTGACTTGTGTGCGAAAGAAGCTGTGGTCCGCCACGGCGCGAACGACCTCGACATTGCGGGGATTTGCTGACAGGAAGACGCGTGTCAGACGCAGGCACACAGCCGAGCGCAGGCGGCGGCACGCCAGGCGCAGGCTCTTGATGTCGCGGTTGGGAAGCAGCGACGAGATGGCAGTCAGCAGCTCGACAGGGAGGCCGACAAGTGGTGGCAGCGCTGGCCCTCCCGGGGATGCCATGGTGGCCGCGGATCTTCCAGTGTCGTGGAGTTGGGATGTCAGAGTTTGAGTTCCAAACAAACCTGGCCAACCCAACAAAATAGCAAACCAATCCCGCTGCGCCACGCCCCCCCAGCCCCCAAACGCTTGCGGCTGGGGGTTCACACCACTCTTCGCCGGTGCCTGTAATTCGATTTCTCCCACACAACCCCCCCCTCGACAGCAACAGTTCATTCGGCAAGTGTTTCAAATGCCAGGTTTTGAGACCAGGCAGGCACACAAAGTCTCCCTTTCCCACTGGGCCAGGGGCAGGCCCCGACCAGCTCTGAGACAGGAAGCGGCGGCGGCTAGCTCATGAGGTACAGGCCAGGGGCTGGTCCTGGGAGAGTGCGGCGTGCCGCTGCGTGCCGACGACCAGGTTCTGGTCGAGGTTCATCGAGTCGCATGCGGCTGAGCACCCAGAGGCGAACTTGGATCTGGACGCCATGCTCGTTATGGGGCAGTCCCTGCGCGGCTCGCGCTCCGCGGCGCCGCGGACTGTCCGATCAAGGCCTGCGTCGCCGATGACCCCATCTACGACTTCTACGATCTCGCCATGTTGCGTATGCCAGCGCTGGTTCATGTGGCCGTGGGAGGGTTACTACGTGGGGGACGGGTTTGTCGACTTTGCCGTCGCCGAGCACGCCAAGCTCGACGTGGCCACCACTAAAGACACCGCCGCCCCCGGCAGCCAGATGTTTGGCAGCTCCAACCCGGCGCCGATGATCTGCGACATGAAGCAGTACACATTCCGCCTGGACAAGACCATCACGGCCAACAACAACACCCACAACAACAACCGCACCGACGACTAGGATCCGAGTGTTATTTCTCTGTTTCTAGAGGGTGTCTGGGGATTGCGGCGTTGTGTCCTGAAGTTTCGGGGAGAAAATTGTTGGTTTGAATCATGTGTTATATGTACGGGTTGTGGCTTGGTAAAGACTACCTAGGTAGGTACTGCTGATGAAAATGCAACTCGACCAAGCACGCATCAAGTATGGACAAGAATCGAATCCCCTCTATCCACGTCTCTCCGCCCCTTCCTCCCTCGTAGCATCACTCCCCTTTCCCTCCCCACCCCTCATCTTCCCCCTTTATAGGCACTGCGAGTACCAGTCGTTGCTGTACTTGCAAGTGTACGGCGCCTCGCACGTCTTGCAGCCCGTGTAGCCGATGCCGTCGCACTGTCCCCAGTGGGTTGCCACACACCCGCTGGCAGTGGTGGTCGACGAGGTGGTGCTCGTCTTGGTGGACGTGGCCGAGCTGGTCGACCACTTGGTGGTACCCTCGGAGATGGTCGTGCTCTTGGTGGTGGTCGACGTGCTGACGGCCGACGTGGTCGACGTCACCAGCGTGGTCTTGGTGCTGGACGCCGAGCTGGCGGAGCTGACGGAGCCCGAGCCGCAGCCGATGCGCGAGGAGCCGATGGCGATGTCGTCGTACCAGAACGTGTTGGCATCGTTGCCGTACGACTCCCACCCGAAGAACACGCCCGTCGGCGTGGGCTTGACGCTGCTGCGCGCCCACGCGTTGGAGTTGGGGTTGGCGATGTTGGGCCCGATTGACAGGCCCGGCACGTAGGCGTCATTGACCCACGTCTCAATCGTGCCGTCGGAACCGATGTGGTACTCGAAGCAGTTCCAGCTGTTTGCAGGGAGGCCTACCGAGCTAGCCACGCCCTGCGGCGAAAGCTCTGGGAGCGTGGCGTCGTCCGACTCGCGGTTGTACAGCAGGACCTTCATCATGCCGCCGATTCGGAGGTGCTTGTTGGTGCCCTCAGCCGGGTCTGGCATGACGATAAAGGTGACGTGATTGTCGTTAAGCTCCTTGGACGACTTCCTGGAAGGAGGGTAGAGTATATTAGGTCCGTTCATCTCCCTACTCCGTGGCTCTCCGTCGGTGGACACTTACATCCAAGCCCTGACATAGAGATTACCAGTGGGAACCTGCTTCGTGCCAAAGAACGCATGCCCGCAGTAGCCGCCGGCACCATCAACCCTGATCGAGTTCTTGCCGCTGTGTGCCGTCGTGCTGTCGAGCGTCACGGTACCGCCCTGGTTGCAGTCGGGCGCATACGTGGGCCACGCCGTCTGGTCCCATCCGCTCTCAAAGTCGTTGGTAATCTGGGCCGACGCCACAGAGCCGAGGCCAAGGGCAAGGCCGAGGAGAGTGCTCTGGTGCTTCATTGCTGCTGTGGGGATTGCTGCGGAACGGGTTCGGGGTTCGAATACCAAGCAAGAGCAGGGGGGCAAGTCCCGAGGGAGCTAATGGACAAGACGCGGAGAACAACTGTGGGAGCCGGTGCCAAGTAGCTGGGCATCTGGGCGTCTGGGCGTAGAATGGTATTTATACTCCCGCCACCTCAATGGTCTCTACCTCATGTCCGATCCCAAAATTGTACCAACTCGGCCGGCCGTCTCCAGCCGTTCGGCGTTGGAGCCGCTTCATGCCTTAATAGGTAAAGAACCGGGCGCGGCGGGCCGTTGCCAGGGGTCCTGAATTTACCCCAACAAGGCGAACCCGGCCCCTGGAGCGCCGATTACGACCCTCCTCGCTGGTTCGGCCACTTATTGAAGGCTCACCCCCCTTCCCACTGCAACGGCAGTACCACGCTACGACGTCCCCTTCGGAGCCATCCAGCGGTCGTAACGCCCGCCGTCTGGCAAGGGTCGTGTTTCATGCTCGACATCGGCGCCAACGGCTAGGAATTCCGGACGGAACACGCCGCCGTTTCTGGGCTCGCTCTCTTCTGCTGCCTTGAAGGATTGTGACCACCAGAAATGAAAACTGTGGGAAGGTTTGGTTTGGCGGGGTGTATCATTTGGCGGGGTGTATCATTTGGCGGGAAGCAACCCGATCTGAGAACGCCGCCATGCCACCCAGCCGTGCAACTCGCTCGGCCTAGACTCCCAGGACCAGTGTTGCCTTGCACGTTGCTGTCAGTGGCAACGCAGATCTTGCTTCTTGCGATCATAAATTGTCGGGATTATCTGATCGCCAGCAAAACCTTCCTGGCCATGGGGTGAGCCGCCTACTTACCTCGGTTGAGAGTGCCCAAAAGGCAAGAACGTTTCCGAAAACGAGAAACCAAACAGCCCGTCGATGATTAGGGCTTTTGCAGCTCCATCGCATCTGACCCTTCATCCTCCGAGTCCGTTGTAACCCATCCCTGTCCGCTCTCGCCATCTGGGCTTGCTTCCCCATCCAGATCCTCGAAGCCGCCGTGTTCAACGTCGTGCTACTAAAAACAACGCCCATGATTCTGCGGAAGCTGTCTAACACGATCGATTTGGAGCGGACAAGATGAACGAGACCGGCGACAAGATCGACCAACATATGCCCGCGGTGCATCACGCGACCTATGATGCCCAAGATGTAGCCGATGATTGGACCGGTCTGGATACCATGTCCTCGTGTTATTTTATAGGCCTACTCTTTACTTGTACAACGACCCCTATGCCTTATAGCTACAGGGCTGACAGGACTAAACAGCAGCCAGAGCGGGAAGACGCGGTCCCGTACCGCCCCCACCTTCGGCCAAACCCGCCTCACTGATTTCCGGCCATTCATTGGGTAGGGATAGCGAGCTCCTCGGTGGGATCCTTCAGTGTGACGCCGTAGCCTGTTCCGATGGTCCTTGCATTGCAGTGTGCCCAGGTCACCCGCATGCCCTGGGACCCCCCTCGGCAATCATTGAACCCCGAGTGGCGGGAAGCAAAACTTGGCAATTCTGGGCTTTATTCACCAGCTCGAGCCATCCTGGGTTCGCACTCCTCAAAGAAAGGGCAAACACCACCACGAACTCGCTACTTTTGTACCATATCTTGACTCAGTTTGAATCATGGCAGCCACTGAGGAGCCAGGGCCGGTGCAGCAGTTTGAGGCCCTGCTCGGGACCTCGTCATTTGTGTTCCTCCTATGTTAGTATTGGACCCCCGCTTCAAGCTACGCTGACACATGGCCTGAGATTTGCGATGTTGAACCAGACTACCGCGGCCACTGGTGCCCCTTCTGCGTGGCCCACATCAAAGAGCTCGTGGACATCTCGGGCGAGATCAAGGCTGGAGGCGGCGCCGTAGTTGCAGCCACGGCGGAAGCGGCCGAGCACCTCAACGCGGTGCGAGCATCGACCGGGTTCGCCGACCCTGTCATCGTCGACCCGGAGCACGTGCTCGCCGATCATCTCAAAAGCAAGGGGCTCCTTGATGTGGCCATTAGCGACTCGCAGGTGTACCGGCTACGGGGCTACAAGAACGGGCTCGCCCAGCCAGCGGTGCTGGTCCTTGGGCAGGATGGGACGGTTATGTATCGGTGGGCCATCGTGCCGTCGCTGGTCAGTGCTCGAACTTGAATGGTAATGGGCCAATGTTAACCATCTGGCAGATGAATATCGGCGGCGCCACGGACCGGCCCGTTCTGGCCGGTGTGTGGAAGAGCATCCAGAAGCAACTGCGAGGGGAGGCTGAGGGTGCTGCGGAACACATAGCGACTACTGGCGCTCTCCATCTGCTGAAGCAAAAGGTCTGGGGGTAGTCACACGGGTGACAGCCTGATCGGCGGAGTTGGGGACTGCCCACTATCATGGAAAAACGACAAACCTGCAAGGGAGACGTTGTATAATGTTGGAAGGATACAACGTGGGTTTAGATCTGAGCAACGTTACAGTTGGGGGATGGTGTTGATGGGTGGTGGCGGGCGTCTTGAATTGTCGACAAATATTCTGGGGTGAGCCGTCCCAGGCAGCAACCAACAACCGGATAATGAGAGAATAGCCATATCATTGATGGACCAACCACTTATTCATAGCTTGAAGCTGCCCCCAACGTCCGTTAGTAATCTTCTTGAGTCACCTGTCTTAGTTCCCTCTTCCTCGGTTTGCCTTTCCCCCGCCAAGCGGCCCGAGGCTCTCCTGTGCCAAGGCATCGCGCCCAAAAGAAAAGGGTCCTGGCCTCTCGATAATCGATAACCGAGATCTCCCTCCTTGTAATTCACCCCGCAGAGACAAATCCGTGTCGAAAGCACCGCCATGGCTCGCCTGCCGTACCCCAGCTCGTACCCTGCCGAGTACGCGCCTCTGAATGTGCTCAAACTGTTCTCCTTGAGCCCCGCCACCTTCAAGCACTGGGCCAACATCGGCTCTGCCCAGTTCACGAAACTCGCTCTCCCGGCCTGGGAGCGTGAGCTGGCGATTCTGCTCACCACTGCCAAGTTTGGCTCGACCTACGAATACACCCATCACATTCCCATCTCGGCCAAGTTCGGCATCACGGATCAGCAGCGAGACGAGCTTGCCCGGGCTGGTGCTGGGAAGAACTACTTCGCCGCATCGGGCGAGACGAGGAATACGGCGTGCTTCTCGCCCCGGGAGACGGCGATGTTGCGATTTGTGGAGGCGGTCATTGAGGGGCCCGAGATTCAGCAGGCGTTGTGGGAGGAGACGAGAGCTGCTTTCTCGGACCGGGAAATTGTTGAGCTGATCACACTGCAGGTTGGTGGCATGGGCGGCCCGTTGCGTGAAGACCGTCGACTGACGCGCTCCGACAGGGCTTCTACTACACGTTTTCTCGGATGACAACTGCGTTGCAGGTTGAGATGGACAGTTTCGGGGCCAAGTCCAAACTTTGAAGGAGTGCCATTCAAGGTAGCTGCTACCTATACGCTAATTAATCTGTATTAGTTTATTCTTTGTTCACGTTTCCGCTTCCGTCCCCGCTCCCCACCCCCCTCTCTCACCTCAGGCCTGTCTCGGGGGGTTTAAAGGTTACCCGTTTACTTCAAACACATCATTGGGCAGAAGAAGCAGAACACATCCACTCTACCCACGCTTTCAGGGAGGTCCCCTGGGCCCTTGGTGCCCCCCTATTCCAGCAAGAATGGTCCACTCTTGCACCGGCCGCTTTAGCCAAGGTGGACGAACGTGGCTCACGCTGGAGCTCGTGACAGAAGCGGCTCCAATCAAGCAGGACTCCTTGCGGGACCATTATTACGCAGTAATCGCCTACAGTGGTCCGAACTGTGGGTAGCATGCCAGATTTACCTCGTCTCACCCCACGAAACGCAACAAAACCTCGACTCGGGGATCAAACCTATCTATCCTCCATTTTGAGCTGCAGAGAATCAAAAACAGCACACAATGGCATACGAGCTGCCAATCCGGACAAGCAATCGCGGCCAGCCCGACGCGGGCATACTTAGGCTACCAACCGAGCTCATCTCGGCCATCTGCGGCCTGTTCTGCTTCCACTGCCGCGGCGGCCGTGTCGTAGACGCAACGTCCAAGGCCGTGAGGGCAGCCTACGAGGACCAGATGGCCATTTCCGCCCTCAGCCGGTGCTCCCGAGGACTCCGCGACAAGGCCCAGCCCATCCTGTTTCACTGGTACCATAACCTCGAGGAGAAGGACTACGGCCGCCAGCAGATACGCCTCGAGCGCTTCGTCGAAGCTATCATCCGCAAGCCCCATCTCGCCGCGTCCGTCAACGCCCTGGTCTTCTACCAACCCGCCGAGGACGAAGCCCCCGAGCACAACTGGACAACCTAGTCCTACCCCCTGCCCAGCCTTACAACCCTCGTCTTCCCCGGCACGCGCCCGTGCATCCCTAGAAAAGAGGGCACGTACCACATCCGCGAGGCTGCCCACCTCCTACGGCACGCGCCCAACCTGCACACGCTCATCGCGCCGGACTGCGGCGGCGGCAGCGCACGCCGGCATCTCTTCCTTGACGACGACGGCCACGACGCGGCCTGGGACGTCGGCCCCCTCCCCGCGCTACGTACCCTCTCGCTCAACGGCATCGGCATGCCCGCGCTCGCGCGTATCCTCCGCTGCTGCCCGGCGTTGCAGGACCTCGAGTACCTCGACGAGCCCGCGAGCGAGCGCGTATGGGTAGTGCTGGACCCGGCGCGGCACCTGGGCCATCTGCAGGGGACGCTGCGCCGGCTGTGCTACTCAGTCTTCTTTCCCGAGTTCCATCAGCCGGAGGACTGGATGGACGGGAACAACAACGGGGTGTATTTTTACTGCGGGGCGCAATATGATGACGGGCCCGGGATGGCGCCGGACGGGCTGGGGTTTGCGGGGTTTAGCGTGCTCGAGGTGCTCGAGATCGAGCAGTTCTTGCTCTACGGACCCGTGTTTGCGCCGTCCGAAAGTAGGTTTCCTGGTGGTGGCGTCTGTCTGCGCGAGACGACGGCAGAGAATTTTCTTGCGAAGCTGCCGGCGTCCCTGCGGCGGCTGAGGGTAGGCGCCGTTATCCACTGGCCGGCCATGTATCGCGATCTGCTGGCGCTCGCGGAGCAGCAGCGCGCGAGGTTCCTGCGGCTGGAGGCGGTGGCGGTCGAGGTCTATAAAGCCCCGCCGCGGTATCAGGCGGAACATCTGGCCGGGGTGTTTGCTGCCGCTGGTGTCGCGTGTTCTGTTACCCGGGCCCGGCTGCCGAGGGCTGCTTTAAGGGGTCTTCTTCCTGCGAGACCGGGACGCCGGGAGATTGTGCCGCTGCCAATGGTTTATCCTGACTCGGATTATTCCGAGTCGTATTATTCGGAGTCAGTGTCGTCGGATCCAGAAGAGCCAAGAGAGCGTTTACTATAGGAATGAGGGAGATGGGGGGGAGGGCTTCGGATCGGCAGTTACTCAAAGCCAGGGGACAACTGGATGATTCAACATGTTTGTGTTTAAACTCCATCAGTCGTCTTCACAAGACCGCTGTCACAACCGTTTAACCATTAAAAGCCATATCCACGGCTACATACCCCGCCCAGGCAGTCTATCGACAGCTGTCTATCCCCAACCCCTTACTTGTTGCCCCTGCCGCTGCAGACCTTGCCCAAGATGGTCTGGACCTTGGGATCGTTAGCATTGAACGACTTCCCCAGCGCGTCCTTGTTTGCCTTGGTCAACTTGCCCTTGGACGCCGACAGGGCCTTACGGGACGGCAGGCGGGGGGGACGTGCGGAGACGTTAGGAGACGACGACGATAGCTCGTTGTCGAGCCTCGAGGGTCGGACCCTGTTCTCGGAGAACTGTACCAGCTCGACAAATGACGAGTACGGCTGGCCCTGTTAATCCGCCCCGAATCACGCAACCTTGTGGCAGGTGAAATCCCGATCTGTTCTCGAACTCCTCTCCTTCGCTATCCTAGCGGAGGAAGTCTTATGTGCCAGCCTACGGGTAATAACCAGAAATTGACATGCCACCCCCTTCAGTAAAAAGTCCATCCCATGTTGTGTCAGGGCTTGTACCCGCTAGACCCAAATCCCACGGGTAAGGCTCGGACTCGAACAGTGCCAGGACGTCCCGATCGTCGTCTGCCGCCATGACACCTTGCGGGTTGTTTACCGCTGGCGAACCTCCCTCGTGCCCTCTCCCATCCTCGTGAGCTTCCTCCCCTTCCCTTTCCCCCTCACCCATAACCTCCTGCAACAGGTCCGATGTCCCCTCTTCCTCGGCGATCCCGTCCCGTTCGTACCCCGAAACAGCCTCCTCCACAAGAGACTCACCCACGGACGGTAGCCGTGCCTCGCCAGCCACCACGACGCCGCTATCCGGCAGCGAGAAGGAACCAGCGGGCGTGGCAGCAGAACCCTGGACCGACATGGCCCCCCCACTGCTGCTGCCACCGCTCCCCATCCCGGCCGCCACCGTCGACGCAGCCCTCTCGCGCCTCCACAGCATAAACGCAATCTCCTGCCCCTCCCCGTTCATTCATCGCAGGATGCTCCGCCTCTCCTCCGCGTCCAGCCGCCCAAACCCAGGCCACTGACCCGTCGCCATGACGGCCAGCACCGCGTTGTCCAAGACGTCCTCGGCGCCAGCGGCGCAGAACTCGAAGAACGAGCCCAAATCCCCCGAGATGCCGACGTCGCGGTACGCCGAGCGCGGCCGCGGGCGCCCGGGGAAAACAATGTCCCAGATGGCGAACCACTGGCCATCCTCGGAAAGTTTGGCGTCGGAGCGGCGGCCCATCTGCAGGATCTGGTCGGGTGAGATGCGGTCGGGCTGCGACGGGTAGGCGGAGGCGGGGGTGCAGAACAGGCCTGTCGGGTGGGAGACGTGCTGGTGGAGGGCGGCTGCGGACGGGAAGGGGCGCGCGCAGCGGGTGCAGGAGAAGGGGGCGTAGTGGTTGCGTCGGAGGTGATACTTGACGTCGCGGATCCGGCTGAGGATTTTGGGGAAGCAGGCGCCGTGTCGGTGGGAGTCGGCTTTCCAGAAGGGGCAGGCGAGGACCTTGGTGTTGGGGGGGAGAGTGAGGTTGGAGCTCTTAGGACGTTCGGATGGCGGCTTGTTGTTGTGGTGGTGGTGGTCGTCGTCATCACTACCACCGGCTTGTTGGCCGCGGTTCCTCTTCTTGCTGGGCTGAGAGGAACCGGAGGGGTTGTTAGCAGAGCCTGTCGCTGAGCTTGAGCTTGCTGATGCTGTCGTCGCTCCGCTCCTCCCAGAAGAAATATTGGTGGTGCCGTTGGCTTGTGCGTGGGCCTGGTAGCCTGAAACGAGGCCACGAACTATGGCATTTCGCAGGAACGGCATTGCCGGCTGCCTCCGATCCAGAGACGAAAGGCTCTCGGGAGGGTCCGACATCGAGAGCAGGTCGGATTCATACAGCGTGTCGGTTGGAGTCGGCGCTGAGCTTTCCAGGGCCAGCTCCATGCAGTCATCGTGTGCTGGCGGCGGCGAGCCAATCTGCTGTGCCAAGCCAGTCCTCACGGCGCCGCCGTTCCCGGCATCGGCGGAGCCAGGCTCGATCATGTCGGATGAGCAGCCCGTACTAGGCTCGGCGTCAGGGGTGTTCTGTCTGGCTGCGTTGCTGCACTTCGAACTAGCTCGCGTCAGCACTTCGCCATCCCCGTTCTTTCCCTTGCCAATGTTCCCACAAGGACGGGCGATTTCGAAATGGCGGATATTAGCGTCCTCCGCGTCTCTGTAACGCTGTGGATCGGGCATTGTGTAACGCCGGTGAACCGGAAACCCGCGAACAACCACAGGACGAAGCCCGACAAGGTCAGACCACCAGACCTCCTCAGGCGCCATCGGCTTCTCTTGCACCAGCAAATCAAAGCAAATCGTCGCCGGGCCGGGCGTTCCTGAGACGTTGGTGTTGTTCCGGTGAACGATGTAGGGCAAGTGAGCCGCGGCAGAATCCCGAGCGGGGGGCCACAGGGCTGCCGCTGTCCAAGCCAGCTGCTTGCCGCACTCTGCGAGTGTATACGCAGGGCCAGAGAGGGCTAGGACTAACTTCTCGCCCTCGCGCCGCACCAAGATTATTGCGTCGTCCCACGGAAAGGACCCCAACTCTGGACAGCAAAAGAGTCAGCTCTGAGCCATGCCCCTAACAACGTGGGAATCTGAGCCTACCATCAGAGGGGTAACTCTCCTCACCGCTGGCATCTGGTGACTCTCTTTTCAGCCAGGCTGTGCGTTCAAGGAGGTCCAAAACAAGACGCCCCCCCAAGAGGCAAGTCTGGCGCAGATACCCCATCACCGAAGTCAACTGGGCTTTTCCTGAACAAACAGCGATGACGTTGGTGTCGAGTCGATCCGTCAGCGCTCCCGGTGACTGATCCATGAGATGACCCCACTCAAGTCGAAAGCAGACCTGGAACTGCCGAAGCGGCTCTCGTTTGCTGATCTTGCCCGTTGGTAGCGACTCCATGATTGTTTCGCGAATCCTGTTGGCGGCAAGATCTCCCATTCCCTCGCTCCCTGACTGCAACAGTAATATGTTACGGAGGCTGGCAACCAGCCAAGCTAGTGCCTGACTTTCGCAGATTGCATTGTTGTAATCCGAAAGTCCAGCAAGGTTGACGCTCTCCTCCTCGTCATCTTTGACGCCGCAAAAAAGTGTGTCCAAATCAGAGATGGGCTCTGGATCCGTTGCGGCTCTGCTGTCCCACAAGTTCATCTTCTCGGATAGCGACATTTTATCCTGGTCACAATGCTTGGTGCCGATCTCATCATCCTGGCAAGCAAGAATGGACTCGAGTTGCAACGCAATGTCACTGATTCAACTTGTTAGTCCGAGATGGCGGTCTGTATCAAAAGAAATGGACTTGTGGCTCACCCATGATGTTTGTGTACAAAGTACATAATGTCTCGGTGAATTTTAGAAGGGGATTCGAGGCCAATCTTGACGGAAAATGCTTTGATTAGCTCGGGAAGAGTGCCCGGCAAACTCACCAGCTCCTTCACGTCAACATCAACCCCAAGTCCTTTGACGATCTCGTGGGAAAGTTCGGAGATATAGTGCCGAGCGTCGGTTTGAGCAACCGTCGTTGCCACCGAGTATGTCGTTTTTGCGTCGTCTTCACACCATCCCGCATCACCTCCATCTCCGGCGGATAATGCATTTTTGTCGACACACCCAGACTGAACGCCTGGTAAGAGGGGATGAACTGCGGATACATACGCAGAATCTGTGGGTGGTGCAAAACACCCAACCGGATCCACAAAGAGGGGATGGGATGCAGAGGCGTGTCCCGAGTCTGTGGCGAGTACCCAAGACCAAGCCTCAGGCGCTCCTTTGTTCGCGAGGGCGTGGAAGGCAGGAGGGGGTTGGTCAGGCGAGGCAGGGCTTGCTTTCACCGTACCCGGGCGCTCTGATATCGGGTTCTGCAGCGTCAGCTCCCGCCACATCCGGTTGTCAGCGTACTCGCGGAGCTGGCAGTACTCGCTGAAGCTCAGCGGGTGTGTTTGCGGCGCGGGCGCGGGTGCAGGCATGGGGATCGGCAGGGGCGCCGGTGGCGCCTGCTGGACCTGGTCGCCTTCCAGGCCCGTGTGTGTGAACTGGGCGGGGTGCACGG
>Ga0247824_10001231_pt1 | contig 13812 bp, 8 predicted proteins | sample 13C_PalmiticAcid_FD_194412 | JGI IMG/M metagenome (GOLD analysis project Ga0247824, IMG submission 194412) | Soil microbial communities from agricultural site in Penn Yan, New York, United States - 13C_PalmiticAcid_Day48 | ecosystem: Environmental > Terrestrial > Soil > Agricultural land... | reverse complement strand
CTTCCAGATACGAACCACCAAAGGCCCTTGCCGCTTCAAGTCTGGCTAACTATTGCTGTATCTCTGCCCAACCAGCTCCGCCCGTCTTCGTGTTGGTGGGCACAGCCAATTTTGACTCAGGGCCCGCCCAGCTGAATCCGTCGCGCCCAAAACCGCCGACGCACACCTCGCGTCTCGTGTTTGGGTCATCGTTGGTGATGGGTTCTTTGCAAGGGCTGGCGAGATGAAGGTGACCTGGGCTGTGCAAGAGATACTTATGATGAATGGAAGAAGCATCGAGGCGGGCCAGTTGCGCTTTCCACAAATCTATGTATTTCAACCGCCCCATTCAAATTTGTTCCCCATTTCCCCATTTTGTTCCCTTCCTCTTGTCTCCTTCCTGTTCCCCGCTGCATGTACTTGTAACCGCCGTCATCAGTATTTAAATTCATTTCATCACCAACTGCTTCCCTGTCGTCTTTGCGCCCGGCACTGTCATGGACGCTGACATGTTCCTTATATACTCCTCTCCCGTTGCCCGAATGCCTTCCCGCTGCCTCGGACTGACTGCCTTTGTTCTTGACTGTTTCCGAGCCCATCCCAGTGACCTTTCCCCCTGGTTTGTGTTCCAATCACCGCCGCAAAGTCATTCGCATCCCCGCTTTTATGGGAATCTGCTGGCTTTCCCACTGTTGCACCGCACCATGGGCAGTCTGCCTCGCATGTTGCCCAGGGGGGCTAGTTGAACCCCGCCTGTGGTTGGCTGGCCCGGATCCATTAATATCATCCCTGCCTGTCCCGTCCTGCCAAGTGATCCTTTGGCGTTTTGGGGTCCGGCGCAACAGACGAAGAGGGGTCACTTGCGCCTTGCATGCCTGTGTGAAAAGGGGGAGGGGCAGTACGAGAGAGTGAGAGAGCAAGGCCAGGCAGGACGGGAAGAGAACACTTCACTCCGCGCCGATTTGGGACGACGATACGGGAGTCAGGATCCGGGATACGCGATACGGGACAGAGGTCAAGAGTTCAAGGGAAACACGCCATGGCTCCTCTGGCCACCGAACCGCGTCAGGTGCTGGCGGTGCTCAACCTGGCCCGCCGCAAGGCTCTGTACACGCTGCTGATCGAGATCACGGCCTTTATGCGCTCGCAGCTCGAGTTCCGCGACTCTCCCACCGACTCTCCGGCCAGCTCGGGCACCGCGCCCCTCTTCGTCGACCCTTCGGCCGACACCAGCCTCATCGGCCCCACGGGCACACCAGCTCCGGGATCGACGTCGATATCGGCCTCCGATTCGGCCCCGCCCAGCCCGGCCCTTGTCCGTATCCGTGCTGCCGCCATCCAACACTTTGACGCCTGGCGAAAGGACGCCATAGACCAGTTCAAAGAACTCCTTTCTACCGCCGATGACGCCGCCATCCTCGACCAACGTCGCAAGCGGACCGAGCGCCTCTCCCAGCAGCGGGCCCGGCGGCAGAACCAGAAGCAGCAAAACAAGACAGATGACTGGGGCTGGCCCGATGCCGCCGACGGGGCGGCGACCGAGGGGCAGGAGGAGGACCCGGCCCAGGCCGTCGCCCGTCTGCAGTCGCACTGGCATCCCATCCCGACCCGCCTCGCCACCATTCCCGAGGAGGACCGCAAAGAAGCCCTGAGCTGCATCGTCCTGGTCCTGCTGGCCACCGGCCGGTACTCTGCCCACTCGAGGGCCCTGGCTGTGTACCTCACGTCCGCCCTCGAGCTGCCACTGGCCGTCTTGAACACCGAGGAGGCCGAGATCGCCGTGTCGCTGATCGAACACTCGACCGCCGCCGAGAACCAGCAGCGGACCATGTCCGCCGAGGCCGAGGCCGAGAAGCGGAAGCAGAACAACCAGCCCAGTCGGTATTGGAAGGTCGGACTGGCCTCGGTGGCGGGAGCTGCCCTGATCGGCGTTACGGGTGGCCTTGCTGCCCCTGTTGTCGCCGGCGCCATCGGCGGTATCATGGGCTCCGTCGGCTTGGGAGGCGTGGCATCCTTTTTAGGCGTCTTCTGGATGAACGGCGCTTTAGTCGGGACGCTCTTCGGCGCGTTGGGCGCTAGGATGACGGTGCGTTGTGGCCGACTTCGCCCCTCCTGTGCTCGAGCTAACGCCTGGTGTGTGTAGGGCGAGATTGTCGACCAGTACGCCAGAGAGGTCGAGGACTTCCGTTTCATCCCTTTGAAAGACGAGTGGGGCACCAGAGCCGCCAGCCAAACCGACCGACGGCTCCGGATTACCATTGGCATCAACGGCTGGCTCGACACAAAAGACGACGTGACTAAACCATGGCGTGCCCTCGCCGACGACTCGGAAGCCTTTGCCTTGCGGTACGAGATGAGGAGCCTTTTGGGACTCGGCAAGACCTTGAAGGACCTGGTCTCTTCCTACGCCTGGAACTCGGTCAAGGTCGAAATTCTCAAGAGGACGGTCCTTGCCACTCTGTGGTCGGCTCTGTGGCCTGCCTACCTTCTGTCCATGGCATCTGCCGTCGACAACCCCTTCAGCCTCGCCAAGAACCGTTCGGAGAAGGCAGGTGAGATTCTTGCGGATGCCTTGATCAACAGAGTCCAAGGAGAGCGCCCAGTGACGCTCATTGGGTACTCTCTCGGCGCGAGGGTCATCTATTCTTGCTTGCGGTCCCTGGCCGCCCGGCGGGCGTTTGGCTTGGTCGACTCGGTGGTGTTCATTGGTGCTCCCGTCCCCTCCAACAAGCACCACTGGCAGATGATGCGGACGGTTGTCTCGGGCAAGATGTTCAACGTCTACTCCGAGAACGACTATCTCCTCGCCTTCCTGTACCGCGCAACCTCCATCCAGCTCGGTGTTGCCGGCTTGCAAAAAATTCAGGACATCGAGGGCGTGGAGAATCTCAACCTCAGCGACGAGATCCAGGGGCACATGCGTTACGCCAAAGTTATCGGGAGGGTCCTCGCAAAATGCGGGGTGCCAGTCAACAAGGGCGCCGAGGAGGTCATCGAAGAAGACGAGGACGCCATCAAGCTCGATGACAAGGACCTCGCGGATCTCATCCAGCTCGACGAGCTTTCCATCACCAGCAAACCGGCGCCGCGTCAGCCTCTTCCATCCCGCGGAGTGAGTGCTCCCTTGCCTGGGCCTCGCCCGCCCGCCTCGCAGCCCAACAAGCAACGTACGGCCGTCACGAGGGCGAAACCATCCGCAGTCTCAGCCAGCCACGACCTCTTGGGCCTCGACATGCCGGATCTCCCATCGCCCGGCCCCAGTCTAGTACCGACTCCAACCACCACCGTCTTATCCAAGCCTCTCCAGCCCAAACTGCAACCCCAACCGCAGCGAACCCTCAACCCGACCAAGCCGGCGGTCCACAACCCCCTTGCGCGCACCAACACACAGCCCTTGATGCCCCAGCGAGCCAGCGTTTCCCAGCCGGTGGGCCACAACCCCCTCGCGCGCACCAACACACAGCCCCTGATGTCGCAGCAAGCCGGTGTTTCCCAGCCGCCGGTGGTCCCCAACCCCCTTGTGCGTTCCAACACCCAGCCCGTGATGCCCCAGAGACCCGAGATTTCCAAGCCGTCTGTTGTTTCTCCGGCCCGTTCGACCCCGCCCGTTTCCTCTCCCTCAATTCAACCAACTCCCCCCCTTTCTTTACCCGCCGTCAACTCGCCCAGCCGCTCGACACCATCGGCTTCCTCGAGTCCTGTTTTCTCCCCGCCTCCGGCCCCGGCTGCTCAGCGGCCGGCATCGCCTGTGCTCACGTCTTCGTTTGGCTATGGTGGAGGGCATGATTCGGACGACGACAGTGATGATGAGGGTATGGGGATCAAGATGGTGGACAACGACGACGGGCTTGATTACTGTGACCCGACGCCGCTTGAGGATGATGAGTATTCTAGCTGGAGGTGAAGTGGACGGGGTAGCTGAGGATGAGAGTGGGTAGTGGTAATTGAATCTACCCCTTGTCCTCTGGACTCAGAGCGTGTTGCGCAAGTGATCATGTTTGTTTGAAAATAATTGCCATTCAAGAACCACGCACCAGCGCTGTTTTGGAAATGATGTGATTAGGACGGGCCAGGCTACGCTACTCATCATCCTCATCGTCCTCCTCTTCACTCCCCTCCGCCTCATCCTCATCCTCATCCTCTTCGCTCTCATCCTCTTCCCCATGCACATCCTCCAACGCCTCCTTCTCCTCCTCCTTGCGCTTCCTCTCCTCATCCTTCCTCGCCTCCTCCACCAGCTTCTGCTTCTCGGCCCTCAGCTTCCGCTGCGACACGACAAACGCGCCCAGCGGCGTCCGCTCCCAGTCCAGGTCCTTGAGGAAAGCGTCCACCTGGGCGCGGTCCTTGGGCGCAAAGTCGACCTTGGCGCGCTTCTCCTCGATGAACTTGCCGTTCGCCTCGAGCTTCTGCACCAGCAGCATCAGGCTGGACGCAAGCTTGCCGTTCTTGTTGCCCTTGCCCGCGCGGCGGCTCTCTTTGAGCCAGCGCTTCAGGCTGATGATGGTGGGCAGGGCGAACTCGGGGAAGGCGATGCTGCGGCTCCAGAGGACGAAGAACTCGGCGAGGAGCTCGATGACCTGGTCGCCGACGCCGTCCTGGTAGACGCGCGTCCGCAGGTATGACTTGGGTGCCTTGTAGGCGACAGCGAAGTCGAGGGGTTTGAGGGTCGACGACTTGGGCGGCTTCTTCATCTCGGCGGAGGCAAGGACCTCGAGCAGGACGGACGCGAGCGGGATGTACGTGTCCGTGGCGCGCGAGAGGCGCAGGAGAGAGCGGATGAGCTGGAAGCGCAGCGGGAAGTAGAGCGCGGTGGGGATGAGGCGCATGGCGCCCAGGGTTACTTGGACGAGCGGGTAGATGATGAGCTTCAGCTGGCTCTCCTTGCCGGCTTCGGCTTCCTTCAGGGGGCTGCAGTGCTCCGACAGCACGCAGGACCAAAAGTCGAGCGAGTGCACATACTGCCAGTTGTAGACAGCGCGGTACGAATCGTTCTTGTTGTTGACGATGCTGTTGCGGAGGTGGATGGCGAGCTGGCGGATAGAGGCGAAGGCGGTCGTGTAGCCGAGACTCTGGTCAAGACCCCACAGCTCGGCGGCCGAGTTCTTCATCAGGTTGATGCCCTGGATGGTGTTGGCGTTGGTGAGACGGCTGCCCTGGACCAACCCCTGGTAGGAGGCCTTGAGGACGGTTTCCCTGATGCCCTTGTCGCCAACCACCATGAGCCGTCGGATCACCAAGAATGCCGTTATCCTGGTGGTATCTGTGCTTGCGGACTGGGACCAGAAGGCGACAACCGTCTTGATCAACATCTTGATGACCTTCCTGAACGAAAGCAGATACGGGAGCAGTGGTTGGAGTGCCGAAAGGGTGAGCTTGAGCGTCGCTTCGTCTGACAATGTGCCCAACAGCCGGATGATGGAAGCGGCGAAGCTCTTGATCAACATGGACATCGTCTTGAACTTCTTGCCCTCGGTCTGGATGTACACCTTGCCAGAGGCAGACTCCTTGACCGGGATGTGGTGTTGCAAGACTTCAGGGATCCCCTTGAGCGCGAGGACAACGACGCCGTGGAACACTTCCGGGCTCGTGATGCTGTATCGTTGGACGGTGTCTTCGTCGGCCTCGTTGAGGTGGGCGGCACAGCGGAAAGCAATGACGACCTGTCGGGCGGTTCTGAGGGAGCGCGTCTCCTCGATCGAGGCCTTCCACTTGGCCACCATGCTCTCGGTGAGCTCTCTGTCATCATCCTTCTCCTCCTTGGCCGCCTTCTTGTCCTTCTTTTGCTTCTTTTTGGGCTGTTCATCCTCCTCGTCGCTGCCGCTGAGCTCGTCGATCTCGGCGAGATCCACGTTCTCGTCGAAGTCGAGCGCCTCCGGGTCGTTTTCCTTGAGGAACTTGTAGAAGTCGGGATCGTTCTCTGCGAGGGCCTCCATAGCGCTCTTGGACATGCCCAGATCGTCCTCGTCGCTGATGTCACCACCGTCGACCTCGTTGTCGCTGAGAATGGTCTCCTCCATGTCTGAGTTCTCCGGCTCGCTGCCGCTCCCGTCTGAGCTGTCCTGGCGGGCATTGGCCTCGCCGCGCTTGCGCTTGCCCAGCTTCCCGGCAGATTTCGCATTCTTGTCCTTCGTTTGCGACTTGGAGTCGAGGATCTCGAAGCCGCCCTTGAAGAAGTCGTCGACGCTCATCTCGCTCGCCTTGGCGCCGGGCTTCTTGCTGACAGCCTTCTTGTCGGCGCCGTTGGCCTCGCCGGCGGGCCCCTTGTAGAACTCGGCATCCTGCGAGCGCTTTGCCTTCTTCTTGTCCTGGATCTGTTGGCGCTGCTTGATCTTGGCCGTGACTTTCCTCCTCTCCAGGACGCCCTTGAGGTGGGTCTTTTCGAACTTCTTGGTCGCCTTCAGGTTCTTTTTCGAGGTTGCCATGGTGGGCGACGTTGTGCTGGGACCGCGGCGTGTTGGACCTGGCCGAACAATTTGGTGCTTGCTGGTGCGAGCAGGCCAGGAACGGGCTTGTCCTGAAATCCCAAACTTTTTTCTTGGGATCGATTGACAGGGGTTCTTATCGTCGCGTCTTATCGGAGTCCGCTAGGCCCTATAAGATGTAGCGCAAACTTTCAGCAGGTAGCCCCGCCAGGCTACCCCTGGCGTCATTGCCCAGAGCTTCGAGGCGCTTCAGGTCACTTGGAGGGTTGGGAGATGCCGTCGCCATCCCTTCGGCCCATTATGACCTTGCGCATCGTCGCCCGCGCATCGCCTTCACGATGATACCACGGCAGGCCTATGCGCCGACACCGCACAGCTATGTGCCATACTCGACGCCGTCGGCAACCATTAACCTGGACGAGGTGTGCCGCAGCTTCTTCCCCCCGCGTTCCCCTCTCTGTGCAGCTGGGCAGCCAGACTCACCCCCTCTCTCCCCACCCAGGAGGTCAAGCTCGCCGACACGCGCGCCGAACGCGACCTGCAGGACTCGCTCGCCGAGATCTTTAGCATCATCGTGACCATCGACGAGCTCGAAAAGGCCTTCCTCAAGGATGCCATCCCCGAGGCCGACTACACCGAGATCTGCGAGCGGTCGTTGAAGCAGTACAAGTCGTTGGTGGCCGATGAGACGGTCGCAAAGGCTTTTGTGGGCCTAGAGGAGTTCAAGGCCGAGTGGGATGTACGGCTCACTGCTGCTTGCCCGTCCGACACCAGGCCTTCAACAAACATTTGCTGACAGCTGCGCTCGACCAGCTCGAGGTCCCCCGCGCCACGGAGCGGATACGGGTGGGGATGCCGTCGACCGCGGTGACGGCAAGCTCTGGCGCTGCCTCTGCGCCTGCCGCGGCCGGGAACACAAGCGGCACGCTGATTCTGGAGGCAACACAAGATTTTATCACATTTCTGGATGCCCTGCGGCTGGGCCTGCTGGCGAAGGACCAGCTCCATCCACTGCTGACGGACGTGATCCAGTCCGTGAACAAGGTGACGGACCGGGACTTCGAGAACAGGGGCAAGATCGTGCAGTGGCTCATCACCCTGAACCAGATGAAGGCGACCGAGGAGCTGAGCGAGGAGCAGGCCCGAGAGTTAGAGCTAGACATCAACTCGGCGTATCAAGGGTTCAAGAGCACCCTCTCATAAACAAGCCTCTCAGACAACCTCCTCCAGCCCTCACCTATACCAAGAATGTCCAAAAACTGGGGTATACAAACTCCTCCTCAAATATCCTCCTCACCTGCTCCAGCACAAACCTCTCCACCTTGCCCACGTTCTTCAGACTCTGCTTCCCGCTCTCCCTCTGCCCAATCTCGCTCTCCACCCTGATCTCCTGCAGCAGCCCGCCCAGCTTCGTAGCCCCCGCCGCCGGTGTCCGACCGCGTTGCTCCTGCTGCTGCTGCTGCTGCTGACCCTCACCAGCACCGACGCCGCTCTCATCCCCAACAGCAGCAACAGCGTCCTCGGGGCTCAAAAAGCAGAAATGCACGCGCTTCCTGATCTTGGCTAGCACGCCGACGCCGTCAAAAGTCAGGCCCGTGATGCTCAGCCGCACGGGGATGCCGACGAAGCTCGGCATGGGGTAGTCCAGCAGGATGTCGGCAGTCAGGAGCAGCTTGACGTCGCCGGCGTAGCGGATCCGGAAGACGGCCTGCATGTCGTCGAGGCGCGGTTCACGGAAGCGCGGGTGGTCTTCGTCCAGTTCCGGCGGCGGCGGTTGCTGGCCCGATCCGCGCGGGCCGTTGGCGGCGTGGTCGCCGTTGTGGCTGGAGCCAGCGCCGTCTTTGCTGCCGCCTCCGTCCTCGGGGGCGTCGTCGGCGATGGCGCTGCCCATGAGGGCTGTGGCCGCATCGCGGGTTGGTGGACGGGAGGCCCCTGTCGAGCCCGCGCCCAGGGTTGACACGCTGTGTTTCTCTCGGAGGGTGGGGATCGTCAGGTTGGCTGACAACGGGGGTCCGAGAGTGGCAGCCGGGTGGCTGAAGTCGGTGCTTGAGATGGAGCTGTGCGAGGGATTGCGGATGTGGTTGGGTTCGGGGAACTGGTGCGGGCTGCCGCTGGTGCTGCCCAGGCTTGCGCCGTACTGGTGGAGGTTCGGCACGGAGGAGCTGTGCCCGTGGCCCTCTAGCCAGTTGACAGTGCTTAAATGCTGCGCGCCGGCGACTGCGGCGAGGGGCGTTTGTGTTCCTGAGAGGCCGCTTGCCAGGTGCGAGTGGAAATAGTGCAGGCTGGATGTCCCGCCGGGGATGCCCGGCGTGGAGCCACGCAGGAAAGGGCTGGAAAGGTCTCCATTGCGTGGGCCCCCAACTCCATGGCCACCAGGACCGCCAAACATGAGGTACGGCGGGAGGTGGCCTATATTGCGGGCTGCGTTAGCTCGGAGTTTGGACTCGGATGGCCGGCGGTCGCGCGCTCTAGGGGTGCGCGTGAGACTGTCATCGACCTCCTCCTCTTCCGAGGAGTCAGAGGCCAAGTCGGACTCGACATGATCCTCGTAAAAGTCTGGTAGCGGATCGGTGATGTCCTTGAGTTCGATCTCGGGCGGGATGTTGCCGAACTGGAAGTCATGGACGGTGACGGACTGGATGAAGCGCGGGAGCGGTACAGACTGGAACTTGGTGTGGATGAAGTCGCGGATCTTGTCTGCCAGCTCCTGGCCGTCGGGGCCGCCCGTGACCGTCTCCCAGTTGAGGTCGATCGACATGGATGGAGTGCTGGGTGGGCACGGGAGATTCAAGTGGAGGAGAGTCTGGAGGTGGCGCTTGGAGCTGCTGTCGCGAGGTCAAGTTGGGCTTGAAACTCGAACACGGCCCAATCCACAAGTCATGTTCCTCTGATCTGGGCTCCGCAGTGATGATCCGAAATGTGCTGGGATGGTGCGATGCTGTGGGTGAGCCTCGGGTGTCACGAGGGTCTCTGGGGTTGTCTGGCAGAGGGCGCCCGAGAGGCGTGGGCCACAGAGCTTGAAATGGCTTTGAGAAGCACTTTAAAAGTCAGAACATTGCTCAAGGCAATGAAGCTACCGTTGCAGAGTCTCTTGGTTACGTGGCCGCACGAGTCGAGGTGGTCAAAGAGATTCGATGTCAGGATGAAGCCAACCCTAACCCCCGCAAAGTTGGCGATTCGAGAACGCCTGGGCACGACTCCACAACCCCACCATGCACCGGGGCGTCATAGTGGATCCTGAGGCGTCTCCCAGGCAACGACACGCCATTCGAATCAACAGGGCGCGCCTGCGCTCTCCACAAACCCGAGCTTTTTCACCGACCCAATCGTCGCTGCAGCGTAAACACAACTCTGCCCAGGGTTTGACGCACGACTTGCATTTCGCGGCTCGGTATCGCGTTCTTATGAGGAATTGGCTAGTAGTTCCTTCTCTTCTCCAGCTCCGCATCGCCGTTGCCCCTTCCCCCTTCCGACTTTCGCCAAAAGTAAATAAACCCAGCAGCACCCGACCCAGATCCGACGATGGACGCGCTGTCGCCGCCCAAGAGGATGACGCGCGCAAGGGCCGCCGCAAACATGCCCGCGCCCGCCGCGAAGCCGACCCGCGTCGTCACTGCTGCAGCCAAGGCCAAGGCCGCCCGCAGTACCTCCACTGCAACCAACGCATCGACCACCACTACCCTCAAGAGGAAGAGCCCGTTCGACGACGACGAGGACGAACTCGAGATGCAGCCGGCCAAGAAGGTGGCCGGTGCCGCCGGTGCCGCCGCCAAGCCCACTCGGGGACGGGGTAGGCCAAAGAAGGTCGCCGTCGAGGAGTCGGTCCCGGCCCCAGCCCAGGAGCCAGCACCAGAGCCGACACCAGCTGCAAGCCTTCGGGCCCGTGGCAGGCCTAAGAAGGTGGCCAACATTCCCGCTGAGGAGCCGCCTGTCAAGGCGGCCAGGTCGAGCCGCACAAAGAAGCCAACAACGGTGGCCCCCGAGGCTGCCGTTGAGCCCGACCAGAAAGCCACTCGTCGCCGTCCCGCCATCTCGTCGACGGCAACCACTGCTGCCAAGTCGGGTGTCAAGAAGACAGTCAAGTTTGAGGAGCCCGAGAAGGAGAATCTTGTGCCCGCCACCGGCCCGGCGAAAAAGACATCGTCCAAGGTCCCAACAACCGCTCCCACCACCGGCCTGCGCGGCAAATCTGTCCGCAAGGCGGGTTCCACCCCCGCTCCCCGAGCCGCCCGCAGCACCAGAACAACGACGGGGACGGCTGACCCAGGCGACAAGGCGGAGAAGCCGTTGCCGTTGAGCCCTAAGAAGATCAACCAGCTGACCATGAACCCGGTCGAGTCCGATGACGAGCTCGGTATGGACGAGAAGGTACCCGTGAGGCGATTCAAGAAAGCGCCCATCAAGCCCACCACGGCTGGCACCAAGTCAAAGTCGGTCGCGAAACCCGTCGTCACCCTTGCCGTGGCTCAGGACGAGAATGCGACTGCGACGGTCCAGGCGGAAACCGACATCGGCCGCATTCTGGCCACTCCCGCCAAGCGCCTCCCCGCTTCGCCATGGAAAAACAGCATCAGGTCACCCGCGAAGCGCGTCGAGGGGCTGCTCGTCGCATCCGTCACGCTACCTGATGGCCAGACGTCCCAAGCTCCGACCAAGATGGGTCTGCTGCAATCGCCCGCCAAGAGGCAGCCGCTCACCCTGAACCCGCTTGGAACCGAGAGCCTGACCGGGGCAGCTAGCTCGCCCGTCAAGCTGTCCTTCCTCTCGTCTCCGGCAAAGCGGCCGCCGGTTTCGCCGATCAAGTCCATGCCCAGGCACATCGAGGAGGAGGAGGCGGAGCTGGAGAATCGCACGCCTGCTCCGAAGCCTACTCTCCTCGCGAGCCCGTGGCCTCGCCAGGTTTCGAGCAATCTCGAAGACTCGGTTGACGCTCATCCCAAGGATGTGCTGGATGCGGATTCCGATGACGAGGCCGCCCCCGAGTCCCCGTCGAGACTTAGCTTCCCGGGTCGGCTGTCGGCTGTCCTGCCCCGCCATGCGGACCCTACTTTGACACCTCCAACGGCTGCCGTGCCGGAGAAGGCGTCTCCCATCGCTCCCCAAGGAGTTATCTTCGAGGAAACCATCGAGGAGGAGGCGGATGATATCGAGGACCTGGGAGAGCCCATGGCGCTTGACGAGGTGCCCGCCGAACTCCCGACTGTTGCGTCCGCCAGCGCCACCCCTCCGTCCTCTCCCCCAAAGGCCGCCAATCCCATGTTTGGCCTCCGCGAGAAGGATCTCTACGCTCGCGACTACGTCGCCGATTCGGATTCCGAGGACGACTCGCCTGTAAAGCATGACCGGTTTACCTCTGCCTTTAGCGCCCTGCCCGCCACGCCGTGTCCTGCTCCGGCAAAGAACGCGAGGCTGATGCAGTCGGCGAGCCGAAGCACCGTGAAGAAGACGCCGGCTGACGAGAAGTATGGCCTCACCCCTCTCGCTCAGCAGCTCCGGGGGTGGACTGCCGGACCGAGCCCCTTTAAGACTGCCATGCAAACAGCCTCGCCGACCGTCGATGGCCAGGCACAGACCGCGCTCCCAGAACATGTGGCCGCCTCGACCCCTCCAGCTCCAGCCCAAAGCACCTTCTTCGAGGACGAGATGCACATTCGGCCGGATTCCATGGAGGCCGACGAGGAAGACGCAGCAACCGAGATTGGCGACGGCGACGAGCCCGTGTTAGAAGACCAGTCCTTCACCGAGGAGGATATCGAGCTCGCTGCCGAGGCCAACGAGATGTCGCTGACGGAGAAGGACGAGGAGGTCAGCCCGTCCGACCACAGCCACAACGATTCCGTCTCGGAAGCCAGCCAGGAGTATGCCGACGAGAACGCGATCCCAATCGACCCCACGCTCGCCCCCGGCCCCGGCCCTCAGACAGTGGCAGTCCCCCCCGTCACTCCGCAGCGCGTGGTCCACCGCGAGTTCCACACCGTCGCCAAGGTGCCGCTCAAGCCGGCGGACGAGTCTACGCCGCTTCCGAAGGCCGACAAGCGCAGCTTCAGCAGCGCCTCCAAGGTCCCCGCCACCAGGCCAAGCGAGCGGGTAACCAGGAGCGCCACCAAGGCACGCGATGCTAATCTCTTCAAGACGACGCCCGAGGAACCCGCCGACACGGAGCCCCCTGCTACTCCTCGGGCGACGGACCTCTGGTCGACGATGGGCACGCCCGCCCGGACGCCCCGGCGGGACCTCAACCCGGGGCTCCTCCGTGGCGCTGTGGTGTTTGTGGACGTCCACACCAGCGAGGGCGCCGACGCCAGCGGCATCTTTGTCGAGCTGCTGACGCAGATGGGCGCGCGCTGCGTCAAAACGTGGGCCTGGAACCCCAACAGCGCCGAGCCGGGGGCTGATTCGAGGGTTGGGATTACCCATGTCGTGTACAAGGACGGCGGGAAGCGCACCATGGAAAAGGTGCGCAGCACCGGCGGCGTGGTGCAGTGTGTGGGTGTCAGCTGGGTTCTTGAGTGAGTCTTCATCTCCCTCCTTGATTATCCACCTCAAGTGTCGATGAGATACTAACACTTTCCGCAGCTGCGAACGCGAGAACCAATGGCTCGACGAAGCGCCCTACTACATCGACACGTCGCTCGTCCCGCGCGGCGGCGCCCGCCGGCGCAAGAGCATGGAGCCGCGTGCCATCTCCAACATGAACGGAATGCTCGTGCCGTCTCCCGTGCGCAACAACGCCCGCGGCTCCCAGCCCCCCAGCACGCCGTCCAACAACCGCCGGGCCAGCTCCCTGTGGGTCTGGTCGCCCACCAAATCCGGCGAGGACGACGCCGACGCCGACCATGACAACGCCGATGACGCTGAGGAGGACAACGAGGAAGTCGAATGGAGCGCGCTCACCCCCGTGCCCAAGACGCCCGCCCCCGAAGCCATCGCCCGCTTCGCCGCCAACATCAGCCCGGGCTTCGACTCCTCCCCCTCCAGTGTCGGCAGCAGCGCCGACAGCGAGGACCCCCTTGGCCTGGACCGCGACGACGACGATCAGGACACCGACGACGCGCACAGCCGCCAGGAAAAGCTGCTGCGCACGTGCCCGCCGAAGCGGACGGCGTTTGTCGAGCCCGGCGAGGGCATCCTCGGCACCAAGGACAGGGACCAGGGGGTGATGATGAGGCTGATGGCAGCGCGGCGCAAGAGTCTGCAGTTTGCGCCCAAGGTGGGGAGTCCGTTGGCGAAGACTTGGAAGGCGTGGAATTAGATGGGGGCGGGATTGAGCAGGTTTGTATGGTTGTTTTGTTCAGTCATTAATTCCGGCCGAGGGGTGTAGAGAGCGCGTGGGATGTCAGAACATATCATATCACTTGGGGCCGAGCCAGACGGCCGAGAGTAGTAGCTGTTGTCGCTCCTTTTAGATCAG
>Ga0247824_10001230_pt1 | contig 13831 bp, 7 predicted proteins | sample 13C_PalmiticAcid_FD_194412 | JGI IMG/M metagenome (GOLD analysis project Ga0247824, IMG submission 194412) | Soil microbial communities from agricultural site in Penn Yan, New York, United States - 13C_PalmiticAcid_Day48 | ecosystem: Environmental > Terrestrial > Soil > Agricultural land... | reverse complement strand
GTGCAAAAGCACCACCAAAGCCTCGAGTCGCTCGTTACAGAGTTCGTACGGGGTCAATCAAGAGCATTGGGAGATATTCTGGCGACATGTTGCAATCTCAAGTACTTGAAGTTTGGAGCCGAACCCCTCGTTGACATTCGAGCCTTGGTCGATCCACAGCGACCGTGGGTCTGCTCTGAGCTCGAGGTCTTTGAGGGATATTTCGGGCTACCTCCTTCTCCTCCCCCTCCTCCCATCATCTCGAACCAGGAGGAAGACGGGAAAGTAGCCCCTACAGATCAAGTGGAGGACCTTTTCATGCAACGCGTGGGTCAGTTGAAAAAGCTGCGTCGCTTCGCGAAAAGTACCGATACGATGGGATACTTTTTCAGTGATTATCCGCTCGACATGGAAGCAGATGCCATGACATGGACGCTCTCCTCGGGCCTGGGGCATCTGGCTGATCTTGTGAACTTGGAGTGGCTCGAGTTCCTGGATGGAGATCTGCCAGCAGGTATCGAGATCGCTGAATTGCTGTTCATGAAACAGCATTGGCACAGTCTGCAGGGGCTGGCATGCTACAACATTGATGCTGCCGAGGTACAGGAGTGGCTCGCGATCGAGTGGCCTGAATTAGAGGTGAAGCTGAGGCATGGCTTGTGAATAAAAAAAGGTGCACGCAATCCTCTTTCTCCACTGTGAGCAAGCAAGCAGAATAATGTTGATCGGAAGGAATAGCTTGAGATGCAAAAGTAGCGTTGCATGGTGCAAGTGTCAAGAGTGCGCACTGGTGGAGTTGACAAAATGGTGGTGTTGGTCGTTCGAAAAGACAGCGTGGGAACGCAGGTTGATAGAGGCTCTCTCAATGGGCCTGTGAAGAAGTGCATGTCCAAATGCTCGACCTGGTCCATGTCAGACTTTATTCCAAGTGTGTGCACTGAACGCTGTGTACTCTTATCCACTACAATGGTATGTGGGCAATTGCCGTTGATCGACTGTCCAAAAAGCCATACCAGACTGGACCGTAGAATCCCTTCCGAGAGTCGCCTGCCCCTGCGTACATCCGTGAGAATCCTGGTTCCGCGTGGGTGTGCGATACTTCTGCGGGCGTAGTGGAAGGGAAGACCGATGGTAGAGATCCGATCAGTGTTTCTGAGAGTTGGCAGGAAGGAAGGTGAAGGCCGAAAGAGTATGCACGCTTTTTTTTTGCTCTGTGCCCACGTGCCAAATTGGCTGCTGTCAGATTTGCTCTCACTTTTTGGTCACTCTTGCTTTCTCCCTCAGGACCACCAGGACCACACAATCAGGAAAGGACCTTCCGAGTTCAGGATCAACTGGGCTGGAATCAGGAGGAGGCAGGGCAACTCAAGGCAACACGCTGTATGTTGTGTCACGCACAGTTGGAGACTGGAATCGACCAACACATCACTTTACTTCCCCCAACACCTACTCTTCCTCCTCATTTCGCTTGCGAGAGTTCTTTAGGACATGTGGAAACTGGGTAGAGTGCCTTGACTGACCACCCGCTCCACTTGCGAGGTGCCACTCAATGTCCTACTTTGCGTCCTTGGAGTCACCACCAACAGGAGAGCCTGCTTAGGTTGTCCGTAGCAGCGCGAATAAAAAATGTGTTGGTTGACCATGGTATCTCCTCTCCCGTGCGACTATGACAGCCTTCGCCCTAACGTTTGGGAAACTTGACCCAGCTTATTCTGCTAGGTATCACGGATAAGAGAGACGATAAAGGGCAGTTGGGAGGTACCCATGCCTCACACCACGGAATGCCCATATCTGTCTATCTTTTCCACAGATCAGTCTCCCTTTCGCATCGCTCGCGCTCGCTCAGAAGAAAGGCGGATGTCCCCCCCCCCCAGCACATCCATCAATTGCTTGGTAGAAAGTCGACTACCGTCCGTCCAACGTCCTTGTCGATAACATATGAAGCGTCCACCACAACATCCACGTCCCCGACGCCCACGATCCCAATCCTAGTCATGTTGACGGGAACTGCAGGCACCTGTGTTGGATCTCGTATCAAGGGTCATGCACCTCGAGGCGGAGGAAAACTGCGTGGAGAACACCGACGGTACGCTGTCGTAGACATGACTAACGAGTTTTGTACGAGCAAGACTTGTGTGTACTGGTATTCCAGAATCCGTCAGGCCAACACAAGACGTTTAATCAATGGAGGGATGAAGGCCATCAGGCTCAACGGTGCGGTGGAATGCATCGAGCCAAGCTGCCTATCACTCAAAGGCCGACATACTATCGACTCCAGGGACCCCATGCAGCGGCAGCAATCGCGATTGCAGGTGCATCCAACCTCCTCTCCCCAGAGCGCCAGACCATCACCCCATTTTCCTCAACATATCGTTCCCCCTAATGCCACCAACACCAAAAACGCCAGTCCAGAACTGGAAGAACACACTGCTCTTGACATCGATTTGATCCCCCGAGAGCCCCCGCCGGAGGGCGGGCTTACTTAGCTAGTAATGAAAATCTCGACATTCATCCCAGTTCGGACGGAATTTATTGAAGTCAAACTGACTAGTACAATGATTTTATGTAGTTCCACGCATAGGTCGGCCGGCCAATAATCCGTTAAATACCATGCTCATGAATAACTCTGTTGTAATATTTGGTGATAGAGAATTGGTGGAGTCTCCTAGTCCTGTGCTGTGGATTGCAGAATGAACCTATCCTTAGCCACTGCAGCCTTTGATTGAGCGCTTCACCTTTATGATGAATCCAGTAACTGTGATGGGTATAAAGTCCGGCTTGTCCTTCAGCCGGTTCTTTTTTTGTTTGATTCTTCTTGATCAGGACTTGATCGCGAGCAATACGATTGAATGTAATGTCCGACGATTCACCTTAGGCAGAGCTGCAACTGTGACAAGGACCATGAGCGGAGATGTCGATTTCAAGTTGGACTCGCATATTTGAACAGTTTCTCGCGCTAACATGATTTTTGTCCGACTAGGTGCGAGAGAGGCAAAAGAGTTAATGTGTTTGTTCTCAACAATCATCAAGGGTGAAAAAAAAAGGGAGGGAGGGGGAAGGAGTCAAGATGCGAGAATAGCAAACAACTTACGTCTTGGATATTGCTTGAGAGTGCGCCTTTCGCATTGTTTCCTCGGGGTGGGACAGTCAGGAGTTATTGCTTCGGACCATATGGGGTGTACCGGTTCAGGGACCCTACTGGAACCGGAGACAAGCGAATTAATCATCGTGCTGATACTGCCCAAATGACTGCAAGGCACGACCATAAGATCAGTTCACAGTTCCATTCGCTCCCTACCTACTAGCGTAGGATCTTTCACTTGGCAGCGTGTGAGAAAGTAATGTGCGGGAGGGCGTTGAGTTCAAAGGATAGAGGTGGTGACGGAAAGGAGGAGGGGAAGGAGGGGGCGGTGAAGACGATCCTGAGGTTGCAGATCGTTTGATTGGCGAGGACATCCAGCTTTGGTATTGTCACACGAATCCAGGCTATTCGCTTGTGTCTTTAAAGCGCCCACTTTCGAGCGGGCGTGGTGAATGCCCATTGAGGTGTTCTTTCTTCCTGGATTCGAAGAGGAGAGCTGGATCCTACATGAATGTGATGGGATACCCTGGGGCATCTGATCCAGAGGACGGATCTGCTGCAAGAGTGTGCGTACAGGTTACGATTTGGTAGTGAATGTACTCTTTTGTGAGCGTGGCCGGTGTTCATGCATGTTGAGACTGAAGCATTTCCCCGTAGAGTAACGGGAGTGTGGTAGCACAAGTGGCCTTGTTGAAGCGGAGCAGACGAGACATCGTGTCCGTGTCGTACTCCTTGGAGAGGAAGCCGAGGATAAGGGGGAGACTTCCGGATGGCAGCTGTCACCGAAAGGTTGTTGGTCTGTTGTCGACGTATCACACCACGGTTTCTGGGGGTGGTTGGAGTGAGTCGAGAACATTGTGCTGGTGCCTGGGTGAGGGGGAGGGGACAGAGAAAGAGAGGGATAGAAAGAGCAAATGAGTGGGAAAAGAGTGGAGTAAAGGAGATTGTGAGTGGGAGAAAAAAGGATGAACTCTAATTTGTGCGACGATCGTGGCTGTGATTTGGTCCACCCACGAAGATATCCGCAGGGGAACTGTCCTTGCCTTGCCAACAGGTTTGCTACGCCCTACACCGTCTGTGGTCTACCTCCTACGAGGGTACACATAGCATGCACAGAATTAGAAATAAGAACAAACCCGAGGCTGGACTTTACTCAGAGAATGTGCATTGGGAGCATTCTACGTACGAGATACATTCTGCAGATCCGACCCTTGATGGTCCGTCAAGTTGGTCGAGCTCTTCCACTTCCAGAAGATGTTATGCTCTGCGTACAGACCCATGGATGCAGACAATGGACGCTAATATACATAGACGCCTTGGGAATGAGCCAACAAACAGGCGACGAGCGAGTACAGGATAACGCCCATGGACAACGCCGGATGGAAACTGAATGCGTTGGTATGATTGATCGTCTGAGCTTTCGCTGCCTCAGACCCTCATCACTTCCGTGAGGGCCATGATTCATCAGGCCATTGGTGCAGATCAACTCAGAAAAGTTTGTCTTTAATAACATCCGTAGCAAATTAGTGAAAGGTTCCTAGATAAAGTTCACCTTCTGACCCTCCTCACTATCCTACGGTACCTCTTCCTATGCCGCTTGCTGTTTTCCTGCTGTTCATCCTGCCATTCATCTTGCTGCTCGCCCTGTTGTTCATCCTGGTACCCATCCTGCTGTTTGTCTTGCTGCTGTGGTTGTTCCTCAGAGATTTTGGTGACCGAGGGAGAACCCTGCACCATTCTATCCGAAGGCTGTCTCATTTGAGATACCACGGATGACATGGTGATCAACTTCTTGCTTGCCTCACGGAACAGGTCTTCTGGTTCACCTACAGCACCGCGCTGCTTTAACAACTGCTTGTTGAGAGAAGTCAATCCACGCACATCTTGTATCGATGCCCCTGTCACTGTGAGAGATCCCTTGATGGCGCCCCAGCAGAGTTTGACATGACACTGTTCTTCCTCTTCGATAACCTGCCACTTGAGCACAGATCCATCTTGACAACCAGTGAATAGGAAACTGGTATCGGGAGAGGGGATCCATGCAACACCAAAGACGGCCCCCTGAAAGTTTCGCACCACTGCTCGACATTGACCAGATGCAACATCCCATACTCTCACTGTCTTGTCCCAACCGCCAGAAGCGAGTAGATCCCCTTTGTGTGAGTAGGCCACTCTTGCAACCGTATCGTCATGACCAGCTAATATCAAACAACATCCTCCTGTTGTCACACTCCATAATCTTATTGTCGTATCACTGACTGAAACAAGCTGGTCTCCTTGAGGTGAGAATACGACATCGTTAACCCAGCTGCTATGACCCTCGGGGGTGTAGGTACAGGCCATAGCTCCAACATCCCATAGCATAACAGTGTGATCCTTGCTGCCAGTAGCGATTGAGCTGCCGTCAGGTGTAAACGCGACAGCAAGGACTCCATCAGAGTGGCCGCTCAGGGTTCCGCAGTGTTCTCCTGTTGTCGCATTCCATAGTCGAACTGTCTCATCTTCACTGGCAGACGCAACTTGATTACGCACAGGAGAATAAACGATGCTCCAGACCGTGTTGGTATGACCAGTCAAGATATGTTGGCAACTTCCTGTGTGGACGTCCCACAGCCTTACTGTGTTATCAGCGCTTCCAGTACAAATCTGATTTCCATGAGCCGAAAATGTGATACGGCATACTGCGTTACCATGGCCACTTAAAGTCCTGAGACATGCTCCTGTTTCCGCATCCCAGAGCCGTATCGTGCTATCCATGCAGCAGGAGGCGATCAGTTTTCCGTTTTGTGAACATTTGACATCGTTAACCTCTGTGCTGTGGCCATTCGAGATGTGACGAGATTCTCCGAAAGACACATCCCAAAGACGCACTGTGTTGTCTGTGCTGCCAGAGGCGAGCATGTCAGCTTTCGGAGAATATGCGACACAGGAGACGTTTTTTCCATGGCCATTTAACGTATGGCGACAAGTCTTGGACTGTGCATCCCATACTCGTACTGTCCCGTCCAGGCCCGCAGAGAAAATTTGGTCACCCTTCGGCGGATACACGACATGACTGACTCCGGCGCTGTGTCCTTCTAGTATATGGCAACAATTTCCTGACTCCACATCCCATAGTCGAATTGTCTTGTCACCACTGGAAGATACGACTTGATTTTCTTGAAGAGAAAACTCAATTCCATAAACTTCGTCACTGTGACCGTCGAGTACACGGCTGCATTCTCCAGTTGCAACATTCCAGAGCCGTATTGTGAAATCATCACTTCCTGACGCAATCTGATCACCATTTGGCGAATATGCGAGGCAACCGATCGCGTTCTCATGACCATATATTATCTGAAAGCAGTTGCCAGTCGCTGGATCCCAAAGCCGTATTGTCTTGTCACTACTGCCCGAAGCAAATTGATCTCCTTGAGGTGAATATGCGACACAAGGAACTAAATCGGTGTGATCGGTTAGGATGCGTTGGCAGTCTCCGGATTCCGTGATCCAAAGGCGAACGGTCTTGTCAAAACTCGCAGAAGCAATCAGTTTTCCATCCGGCGAGAATACAACACCTCGAACTTCGTCATCATGACCATGCAAGGTATGGACCATCTCCCAGTTGGATGTCGAGTACACTTGAATATCGCCACTTTCAAGACCGACTGCGAATGACATCCCATCTGGTGAAAATGCGCAGGACCATACCTTGCTGTGAACAGCGAGATATGGGTGCTCTCCAAACTGCACACCTGTCATATCTGTCCCGCTCAAATCCGTCTGTCGTAGCCATGCACCTCGAAGATTGACTTTCCTCATATCCGCTTCTTGAAAATGCACCGAATCGAACATTCCGTAACTGAGATCGGCACCTGGAATCCGAATACCTCGAAAGTCGGTTCCAATGAACTGCACACCAGCCCGAACAAGAATTGTGATGGCATTTGATGCTGCTATGCGCCATTTCTTGTCCTTCTTCGAGTGCTCTATATACCCGAGCAATTGATCTTTGAATACTGGTTCTTGTTGAACTCGATCTTCCAGGAACTGAAGTGATGAATGGTCATTCACGAATCGCCTCCAGACCAGCGGTGAGTTAGGGTCCGGCTCTTGTTCAGTAATTGTGGTCGCTCCCTCCTCATCATGATGGATTTCAAAGCTCAGAGTGGAACTCACACTCTCTCGTCGATTCGATATTGGCTCGAGTACTGCCCTGTTCTTCCTTGCTTGCGGATCAAATGCTGCGCATGCCAATCCGTATTCCAGGAGTGACCGGTGGATGAATCGATGTTGGTTGCCATTCCGTGTGAATGGACAGGCTTCATGTAGGAGCTGAATTTCTCTTGAACTGAAGAGGGCCTCTTTCCATGATCCTTGGTCCACCAGATGAGAGTACTCAACGATTAGTTGACCACCTTGTTCCTTGTAGATCGCCACAGCAAACTTCTTTAGGTACTCGATGCCATTCAGTGTGAACCCTTGAGCACTCAATTTCTCGAATACTTCTTTTGTCATTGACGACATCTCCTTCTCTTCAAGTCGCTTCTTGCCTCGTTCCAGCCATTGTTGCACGAAATGGTCATACAGTACAACTCGAGTGACTCGAGCACTTGAAAGATGTTGTCCTGGATCCACCATGCGTGGGAGCACATCCAATGCGAGAGTCATCAGAAACGGATTCCTCGCCAGATCTTTGAGACTTGGAATGAGGTCGAGGGCTTGCTTGTATTCTTCTTCACGCCATAGAGGTTCGTTGAGGGTAACATACTGCTTGATATAATCATGAATCTGGTGGGTTGAGAATGGAGTAATCACCGCTTGTTGGAACAATGGTGAATCCAGCTGCTGGTTGCGGTTGCCTGGTTGGAATCGGTCGCGATAATCTGGTCCAACGTACTCGCTACGACAACTGATCACCATCTGAACGTCCCATTCTCCGTCCTGGTTCAATCGATTGCTCATGTACAAGTTGTGTGTCTGTTGGCTTTCATCGTATCCATCACAGATCAAGATGAATTTGCGATAATGCTTCATTTCGCGAATCTGTTGCTCTGTGAACTCATCTCTTCTTAGTTGCTTGGCGATCATGTCGTGTTCAGGTTTGTCGATGGCAGGCAAGTTGATGTGGAGTGGGATCCTGTCTGTCTTGTTCACGTATGACCGCCACAGATCGAATTCGAGCTCGCGACTGAATGTAGATTTGCCTGCTCCAGAATCACCCAGAAGTAAGAATACCTTTTGATTGCTTCCTAGGAACTCTTTGACTTTGTCCATCAATGGGAATCGTGTGTCATCGGCGGTTTGTAGGCTTGACTTGGCTTGGGGTTGGATGTACACGGCATTGCCTCGTTCCTTGATGCGCTGCCTCCTCAGGATACGAAGGTGCCCTTCGATATCCGGTCTGTTCTGTACACGATCGAGCAACGATGGAGATGCCAGTTCAGGGAGGGTGACTTTCAATGGATAAGCGATTGGACCATTCTCCCGACACTCTCGATAGAGGACCCGCTTCTTGATGTCATCACTTTCTTCCAGTTCCCGGAGAAGTGTCTCTGCAGCTATGGTTTGTAATAGATTGAATATGAAAACAAGATGTCCCGTTAGATCGTGGCAGTAATATCGATAAATGCGGATACTTCATGGTATATCGGCTAGCGAGCAGTTCCACATACATTGCGATGATCCTCTAGACGACTCAGATAGCCGCATGAGAATGTTGAGGACCCACTGCTTAGTACTGGCTCGCTTCCCCCACATCTCATCATTCTTGTAGATCTCACCGAGGAACGCGATTGCACCTCGACGGGTCACTGCATCCCACTTTGGAATGGCTGCCATTTCTCCAAGCCGTTGGCACACTCCCCATTGGAAGGCTGGATCGTATCGGCAAGGCACTTCACAGACCAGTTTCCTGAATGTGACAAGTTCCCCGTCTCGGATCAACGCATCAGCCCCTCGTAGGGCTGAATACCAATCGCGCTTTCGTTCGAAGCTGAGTCCCTCTTTGAGTGAATCCATTAGTCCTTGACCCCCCGCCATCAGAGTCGTCACACCTTCGTACGCCGACTTGACGACGTCAACAACAGTGTTTACTCCTGTTACGCCTTTTTGGATGTTCTCCAATCCTTCCATGAACTTGACAAGATCAAGACATTTCACGGCGCTAACCAATCCGGATACACCTTGGACCACCTTTCCGGTACGTCGCATGGCTGCTTGCCACGTTGTTTCATCATCAGGGACACACAGCAGCGCTTGGTAAGCATAGGCGGCTTGATATACCAAGAATGGATCCGAACTTTTTTTCAGCTCGCCCAAGTATGAAGAGAGAGGTTCATGTAGCATCTTGCGATCCAGATCGGTGACCTTGGTGTCCGCCATGGCATCCAGTACGTGTGAGACAGCCAATGTCAATTGGTACATGTGCTGCGAAGACTGCTGATGAGTATCCATCAGACGGGTGCTGAGTAGTTGGAGGATTTTGACGAGATCGTCAGAGCCAAGGTGACCTTGATCGGCACCTTGGATCATTTGAGCGAGTCCTTCGAGTTGTTGGAATTTCAACAATCCAGAGTGGTCGACTCCCGAGTAGAACTCTCCAAGAAGATCGTGGAATGTGTCCTTGTCAAGAACAGGTGCAAGGCGCACCACTTCAGCGACAACCTTGGCATCCTTGATCTCTTCTCTCTTGAATGCTCTGATCACATCAGTGGTTATGCCATGGAGCCGTTCCTGCTCATTCGTATTCTTCTCTACTGCTTGGATCCACTTGAGAGCAATTGGTTCCAGTTTGGCATCTAGGGATTGAGCCACTTTCAAAAGACTAAGACAGCAGACCAACTGTGGTGTGTTGTCAAGACGCTCGTCAGGTCCAGGGAGTTTCATTTGAACGGTCGGTGGAGGAATGTTCTCAGGAAAGATGTACGCCGGAAACGTGGAGGCGATTGTTGACACATTGCTGCGTTGTCGGTGGTCTGGGGGAGACGACATCGCAGGGTCTGTATCCTGCGACCATCTCGCAGAATGGAAAGTTCCCTTGAGTGATTCCATGATGCTGCTGGGACGGTAGGAATCCGTGGGTTGAGCCAGGTCGTCGACGTTTCCTCTAATCCACAACGGTCATACATTAACAGCAGCACAGGTAAGCAAGGGTAGATATGACCCGCATAACTATTTCCCTTATCAAGGTACACTTAAAACTTACCCAAGTTTCTCTGCTTTCTTGAAGCTGGCTTGAGCCCCGCCAACATGACCGCGGCTCTCGAGCAATTTCCCCAAGCCGATGTACGCAATGGCAATGCCCTTGACCACTGTTGGACTCTTATCATGCTTGACAGATCTCCTAGCTTGGGACAACGACACCTCTGTATCGTGACAGAGTACCAAAGATATGTCGGAATCGGCGGTATTGAAAGCGGTTTCCAAGTAGATGTTGGCGAGATCCAACGCTTTCTGTGGTGAGAGAGATCCTCGTGGGGACGAGACGATACCGCCGAAAATCATTTTTCCTTCCTTCTCACAGACGAAATAGAACGATAGATACAAGAGTCAGGACAACATGTTGTTTGAACAACCAATGCTACGGATGCGGTATGGTGTTAGCCCACATACTTTGGTAGAGTAAGGAGATCGATATTCGAGCAGTAAGAGTAGCTGTTGATTGTCCCTGCCAATGGCTGTACCGCAAGCTAAGAGGGGTTAGCGATGGCTTTCTTCACCCGAATCGAACCACACATGTCAATAGCTGCTCCATGATATTGAGTGAGGGGTCTTACCTCTGATGTTTGGGACGTATTCCGGAAGACTGTGTGGTCTCTCTTCTGGCTATATCCTTTGTCACCAATACTGAGAGAGATGGTCAAATGGTATGTGGGTGCTGCAAAGTCGTACGACTGTCTGTGCGAATGCGAAGTGTGTGTTTGTGTGTGGAAAGAGAATGTGGGAGGAGAGAAAGATGTGAGGAGAGGGAAATAAAATTTGAGCAGACCGAGAGGCGAAGCCTGCAGAGGGGGCGCTATTCAAGTCACAACCCCTGCTTTGTGTTCCCCATCCCCGCAGGAAGTTATTGTGTCTTACCATTGAGGCTCCTGGTCCCACGCACTTCAGCAACGAATGGCCCGCATTCATGGTCCATGCATCACCTTCAGATATGATGAGAGGGGTTCAAGTCGACCATCTCAGGATCTAGCGCCCCTCGCATCGGTTGGGCTTGCTACAAGATGTTCAGCTTTTCTCGCATCAAACAAAACAGCCAATTTTATTGAACGCTACTCTATGTCCCTGTCGCTCCTTCATTGATCGATGAACGTCCTCAGTTCCGAATGGTCTCCATGAAGCCGTGACCAGAGTCCCATTTGAAAAGCCTGATGTCTAAGCTCGCTGGACCCCAAAACCATCATCAGTTGGCAACCATCCTAAAAACACTTCCAGGCCAACGTGGTCCTTGCCCCTTGGTCTGAGCATTGAATGAATCCCGATTCATACTTTTTGCTGTTCATGGCGACACACCTCTCTCCCTCCCTCGGGGTCGCACCTTGTTCCGTTTCGAGAACTCGGATAGAAAAAAAAAAGATATGACACTGGGTTACTTCTAGCAAACAGAGTGGAGGGTGGATCAACACATCCTACTAGGCTTTCACGTATTCTGGCGGATGCTTGGAAGTGAGAGGAATGAGGAGGAAGAGAAAGGGGGCAAGTGGTGATGTGTTCAGCCGGTTTTTGTCTCCAACGTGCGTAGCCGAACACACATCGAGTTGCTTCTCTGCTCACTCCTGATTCCGGCCGAGCTTCCCTTCGACAGGATCCAGCTTCCGGATTACGCCTACTCCTGTCTTGTGCGATGGTGCAATGGAGGGGAGACTTGAGAGGGAAAGGGTGTGAAGGAAACCAGGCACAAAGTGCACGTGCTACCGCAGGCCAATTGATTTTTGTCCAACCCTTCAGCCTTTGCGAATCGCACACCCTCTTCGACCTTCATCGCTGTGTCCCCACTGCTTGTGATGCCATGGATCTCCCCCTCACGCCTCACAACACGTCTCACTCTTGCGGTGGGCACAGCCGCCACTTGGATCCAGACCGGGGTCGACAACCGCGACAAGACCTTTGCTCGCTTCAACTCGGCTCTTTGTAGCAATCCTTTTCAGGACGGCTCATGTGTAGCCCTCAAACACGGCGCTGCACCTCCAGGTGCAACCCTATTCACTTCGTGAATATCAGCCGTACAAGTGCAGTGGCCAGGTGGCACCCTCTACTCTCATAACGAGGACCAAGTGCGCGTCCGTACTCGACAAAGGACCTGCTCGGAATCGAATGAGTGGTAATAATACAACGTGCTCGCCGCAGCAGGGACAAATTGTGCTTTGTATGACAAGTGTGAGAAAAAACAACAACAACAATCCGCAGCCCAGTTCAAACTCTTACCTCTCTTCGTCTCCTATCTCTCCTTTTCTGCCCATCACCCATTCCAGGATGGCGACGCATGCAACCGACATTGCTGAATTGAGACAGCGTATCGCTCGACATTTGGACCGGCCCTCCCTCAAAGCATGCTCGCTCGTCTCCAAAGCCTGGTATCTCGACTTTCACTCGGTCCTTTGGGAGCGCTTCTGGTACGAGATGCCAAAGCGTTGCTCAAATTCTCCAGAGCAACGTGCCGCATGGTTGGACATCGTCTCCAAGAAGGCCTATCTGTTTCGACATATCCACCACAGCAACTCCAGAAAGCACATTGTACCTGAACTCCGTGATATCTTGATGGATCGATGCCACGACCTGATCACCATCGAGGCGTTTATTGTCAATGTCAAACTTCAAACTCCTGTTTGCTATTGGGAAGAGACACTCCGGCCTTTGATCGAACAGAACAAGATCAGTCTACGCCGACTGCAATTGCGAGAGGTCAATTCGGACATGACTTTGCACCTGCTCCCTGGTCTCTCACGCCTGCAATCCTTGGATGTAGAGCTGTCGTCTACCTTGGAGGATCTGCTTCCCATCTTGGAGGCATGTCCAACCTCCCTCGAATGTTTCGGTTTGCGTACAGGCTTCCGGAGAATGCAGAGCTACCCAAACTATTCCGATCATATCTCCCAGCTCCTCGTCAATCAGGCGGCATCTCCATCTCTACGGTTCAAACATCTCAGTATCCACGGCATGTACTGGGATGGGACTGCTGCAGACATCCTGTCCTATCTTGCCGGTCGTTCTCTCGAAAGTCTCCAGATCGACGCTACCATCATTGGTCCATTCTCCCTCCAGGCGTTTTCCACACGAGACCCACTTTCCCGATTGACTGATCTGCACATCAAGAACCGGCAAGGATATGACCAGGTTTTCCTGATGCTTTTAGACGTCATTCCTCCGCAACAGCTCCGCAACGTCCACTTGGCCGCCATGGATATCGAGTGCGCCTCCATGTTGGTACAAAAGCACCATCAAAGCCTCGAGTCGCTCGTTACAGAGTTCGTACGGGGTCAATCAAGAGCATTGGGAGATATTCTGGCGACATGTTGCAATCTCAAGTATTTGAAGTTTGGAGCCGAACCCCTCGTTGACATTCGAGCCTTGGTCGATCCGCAGCGGCCGTGGGTCTGCTCTGAGCTCGAGGTCTTTGAGGGATATTTCGGGCTACCTCCTTCTCCTCCCCTTCCTTCCATCCTCTCGAACCAGGAGGAAGACGGGAAAGTAGCCCCTACAGATCAAGTGGAGAACCTCTTCATGCAACGCGTGGGTCAGTTGACAAAGCTGCGTCGCTTCGCGAAAAGTACCGATACGATGGGATACTTTTTC
>Ga0247824_10001229_pt1 | contig 13834 bp, 24 predicted proteins | sample 13C_PalmiticAcid_FD_194412 | JGI IMG/M metagenome (GOLD analysis project Ga0247824, IMG submission 194412) | Soil microbial communities from agricultural site in Penn Yan, New York, United States - 13C_PalmiticAcid_Day48 | ecosystem: Environmental > Terrestrial > Soil > Agricultural land... | reverse complement strand
CCAATATTCTCAATCAGAACCACACTATAGGCCCTTCGAACACTAGGCCCGATCCCGAGACCCGTGCCCTCAGAGGAGCTCCCTGTTCCACATTCCCCCGGCCGGCATGGCCTTCCTGCCCCTCCCCACCCCGCCAACAACGCACCCGGCGAGGACGAGGACGCCGAAACAACTCCAGAGGAAGCGGACGCTGGACAAGGTGTCGCAGAAGCGGAAGCGCGACCAGCAAAAGGCACACGTGGCGAGCATCGAGCGGGACTTGCAGGATGCGCGGGCGGAAAACGAGCGCCTCCGCAGCGTGATCCGAGATATGCAGGAACAGTCGGAACAAGCAGCTCGGCACGGCGATCCGGTCGAGCCGGATGCTCTGGATCCGTATGCCCCCCACGTCTCGGCCCCGATGCGGGAGGGGCCGAACTCCGGGGTTGCTCTGTATGCACGCAGGTCATCCCCACCACCACTACCCCCGGCTCGCAAACCGACCGCGATCGAGTGCTACTGCAGGCCCAAGATGCACCGAACATACTCTGAGTGCTTCGAGAGGACCGTCTTCGACGGGGTGATGAACATGCACCGCTCGCCCATGCCAGTCCCACCGGTCCCCGCCACGCCCGAGCTCGCCGACCTCTTGTTCATGCGAGAGCCGCGAGATTCCATCTCCAATATTTTGCACAAGTTGGCGAGAAGGTCAAACATGGACAGCATGGTCATAATCTGCGCCGTCTACATCGTCGCCCACCGTATTCTTCGGGTAAGGAACATCCGCCACGAGTTGCCCGCGATATATGTCTGACTGAGGGGCGCGGCCGCAGTATCGGTTCTTCCCTTCCATACAGACCTACAATGACGTGCCCGAATGGCTCCGTTCAACAAATATCCAGGACGGGATGCCCCATCCCCTCTACATCGACTTTGTACAGTTCCCCCGGCTCCGGGATGCGATGGTTCTCGGATCAGTCAGCATCGACGAGATCCGAGAGGCGTTTGATACCGACTTTGGCCACCACCTCTCTGTGAACTGGCCGGCTTCCAAGAGCTTATTGGTCGCAGATGACATGCGCCGCACGACATTGCATCCGGAATTCGAGCGCCACGTCTGTACCGAAGAAAACTGGTCGCTTGACGCCGACTTTGCGAAGAAATATCCTCACATAGCGCCCCTAGTTACCATCAAAGACTAGTTCATTTACAGCCAATAACATGATAACATTGTCTCGCAGGAGAGGCAACAAGATGTGGTGATACGTGTGTCTTGTGGCGTGTGTGTGTGTGGTGTGGGAAAACCAGGCGGGCCGAAGGCGCGCCCAGGGAAAAAACGGCAGAACGGTAGGCAGTCAGGAGGTGAGCCCATGTGGGCCCGCGCAGGCACTGCGACATATTGTCATGAGGCATTGTGGCAGAGATAATAGTTATCGAATAATAAAATGCGTCTCATCTGTCCATCACGGTTGGCCACGTTCCCGAGGTCCTCGGCCTTGAAGGGGGCGGTAGATTGAGTCGCCCACTTCATGTACTGAGCTCGCAGCAGTTTCTACCCGACAGTTTTGACAGCCGCATCACCCAGCTCCTTCTCCCTAGCCTCAATGACCCTTTTGAGCCACGCCCGCTTCGTCTCAGTCGCAAACACAGCGACGGGCGCTTCCTGGCTCAACATGTCAAACCCATGGTACGCTCCAGGCCACACGTGCAGCTCGGCATTGACGCCAGACCTCCACAGCGTCAACGCGACCGCGACCGCCTCGTCGCGGAACACCTCGCAGGCGCCGGCGTCGATGAACGTCTGCGGAAGGCCCCTCAAGTCGGTCGCCCGCGCCGGAGCGACCAACTCACTCACCGCGTCCGTGCCGCGGTCCGCGCCGAGGACATGGTCCCAGGCCATGCGGTTCGTGGTCCCACACCAGGGCCCGTCGCGCGCGAACTGTTTGGACGAGGACGTACAGTCGCGGTCGTCGAGCATGGGTGTCAGGAGCATGAGCGCAAAGGGGTAGCTCTTCCGGTTATTCCGGCACAGCATGGCCGTCCCCATCGCGATAGGCGCACCCCCCGAGCCGCCGTTGACGATGATCTTGGCAGCATCAATGCCCAGGCGGGTGGCATTCTCGGCGGTCCAGAGGAGGCCGGCGTAGGTGTCGTGCAGGGCTGCAGGCGCACGGTGCCAGGCGCGATGCGGTACTCGACCGCGACGAAGACGGCGTCGGCCTCGGGCTCGAAGTAGCCCATCACCACGTCCAGGGCGGCGAACCTCTTGCCCCCGACCTGGCCGCCGCCGTGGACGAAATAGAGGCACGGGCGGTCCGTCCTGGTCGAGCCCTTGGGCGTGAAGACGGTGAGGGTGACATCGGCGTCGCCGGGCTCGAGGCCCGGGACGGAGACGTCCTCATGGTCAAAGTTTGGCTGGGCCTTGAGGACGCGGTCGATCCCGAAGGTGTCGTCGATTTGCTGGAGACGTGCGAGGTCGAGGACTTCTGGGAGCTGGTCTTTCATGGAGTCGATGCCCGGCTGGAGGAGCGGGTCGTATGCCGGGCGGAGGGGCTTTGGCCACGGTGACTGGGTGGGCCGGGAAGCTGCTGTTTGCGACATGGCGTACTGTGTGTTGAGCCGGGTAGAGTGGATAGCAGAAGAGTAAGTTTGGAGAGTATCGTCGCTATGTCGGGAGATCTCGAGCTCACACGATGCGAAATGTACATCACTTATTGTACCTCCAGTCTTGGTGTCTACACATCAGGCGGTCGCGCCGGGGCCGCGCTTCCCGGCATCGGGCCTTCGGAGTCCAGCAGAACCCCGAAGCCTGCTCGAGCTCATGGAGCCATTGCCGGAGCTTCATCGGACAGCGGGAACGGTATCATTCAACCGGTCCTCAAAAGCCCGGTAACGAGCGCGACGGGAAAACGGAGAGTCATGGTGCTGGATCGCGGGCCCAAGGGAGTCCCCAAGAAAGGACCCGCCTTCGCCCCACAACCTGATGGTCGATGTTGACAGTTCAGGTGGGGACGCTAACGCAGCGGACGACGTCGTCAATACAGCACGTCTTGGCAGTTCCAGGATTGCCGACCCCAGCTTCACGGAATGTTCAATCGGCATCTACTCCAACTTGAGTTGTAACCTCCACGGCAAATTAGTTGCAAGGTGGCTGCCGAAACGGCGATGGGGACAATGCTATAAGTTGCCTAGATGTAGGCTCGTTGTCGGTAGATTCCTGTCTTGGCCCGAGAGACGCAACACGACCTCGCCCCCCCTCAGACAAGCATTGTTTCGGCCACTTACTGGAAACCATGTCTTTTGCCTCCATGTTCCACGATGTGGCTAGAGCGGCCCCGTGGGCGGCTGGCTATGGCTACGGCGCCTACTCATCTCACGCGTGCCACTCGCACTCCATTCATCTCCCGGACTTCCCGGACCTCAAGGTCCTCTCTCTCGATGCCACACTCGTCAAGGACTACACATTCATACTCGACCCCTTCATACTCGACCCAGAGGCCCAAGTCCCCGTCTCCGTCCCGGACTTCTGCAACGTCACCGTCGCCTACACCCACCCCGGATGGCATGATGTCGTCACCATCAACGCGTACCTCCCTGACAAGGAAGAGTGGAACGGGCGCTACATGGCGAACGGCGGCGGCGGGCTCGTCACGGGCGGTGTGGCTACTGAGGGGTCCAGCATGCTGCCAGGACTGGCCCACGGCTACGCGGTCGCCACAACCGACGGCGGCCACGAAAGCTCACTCTCCGGCTACGCTCCCACGGACGTTCCCTGGGCCCTCTCCAGTCCCGGGAACGTCAACTGGCCCCTCCTCGTCGACTTCTCCTCCGTGGCCCTGCACGACATGGCCGTCGTCGGCAAGGCGCTGGTCAGGGCGTACTACGGGGAGCGGGCGGCGCGCTCGTACTTCTACGGCGGCTCGACGGGTGGACGGCAGGGGCATATGCTGGCGCAGCGGTACCCGGAGGACTTCGACGGCGTGGTGGCTACCATGCCGGCAATGAATTGGGCGCGGTTCCTGTGGACAAACTTATGGCCGACGTTCGTCATGGACCAGCTGGGGTTCTACCCCAGGCCGTGCGAGCTGAACGCCATCACAGAGGCGGCGATCGCGGCGTGCGACCCGCTGGACGGCGTGCGGGACGGGATTGTCTCGCGGATGGACCTCTGCAAGTTTGATCCCCATGATCTCGTCGGCGAGAAGTTTGACTGCTCCGGCACCCCTTCCAAGTTCTCCGAAGGCGCTGCCGTGGTCGCCAAGGCGGCCTGGGAGGGCCCGCGCAGCTCGACGGGCGAGTGGCAGTGGTACGGCTTCTCTCCCTCCGCCAACATCTCCCAGCTCGGCATCGGGGCCGCCACGACGCAGTGCGACACGAACGGGGGGAACTGCCGGCCAATTCGCTTTCAAATCTCGGAGAGCTGGGCCAGGTACTGGGTGAAGAAGAACCCCGACTTCAGCATGGAGGGCATCTCGCACGAAGTGTGGGACGAGCTCATCCGCGCTTCGGTGAACGAGTACACCTCCATCATCGGTACCGAGGACCCTGACCTAACCGGCCTCCGCAAGTCTGGCAACAAGCTTCTCAGCTGGCACGGCGTGGATGACCAGGCTATCCCCGTCAACGGCACCGCCGACTACTACGACCGCGTCCTGGCCCGCGATCCCCAGGCTTCCGAGTACTACCGCTTCTTTGTGTCGCCCGGCAGCCTGCACTGCACTGCCTGCGGCATGCTGCCGCACGTTATGGATGTGATGGAGGTCATGGTCGACTGGGTTGAGAAGGGTATTGCGCCGGATACCTTGCCCGCCAAGGGCACGAATAGAAATGGGGTTGAGTTGACGAGGAATATCTGCATGTATCCGCGGGTGCAGCACTACGTCGGCGGCGATATTGAGGACCCGTCATCCTTCAAGTGCGTGTAGGAGAGGCAATAGTGGTTCAGGGAGATGCCCTCGCACCATGGTTGCTTTGCGTTCTTGTTGGTGGGGCCCAAGCGGAGCCTTTTCTTTTTCTTTCTCCGGGGGTTTTGCCGGCCTGCAGGGCTGGTCGTTGTATTTAAGGGAGCTCAACCTCCCAGCCTCATTTTGAGGGGATCCGTGTTGGACATCACCAAGCCCACCAGCAATATCAACCTTGCTTCAATCAACCTTTGCCTCGTCACTGCGGTGACGGGAGGACTCTCCTTTGTGTGACCAGAGGGCGACATGTCTCGGGATCACAATTGAGGTCCTGCCCGCGGAGCAATCCGCATTTCTCTTGCATCTTTAACACGTGTTGACGTGACCTACTTTCTTTTCGCGTCACCCGCCAGATGTGAGTGGGTGGGGTGGTTGGTTTTGGTGTGTGTGTTTTCCTGAGGAGAGATGTCTCCGCTTCACTATATCTTCAGCCTGTCTCGCAAGACCACCGACGCCCTCCCGTCTGTCACCCTCGACCAGATTCTCCTCGGCGACATCCACCTGCGGCCAACCCGGCGCCAGCGGTATACACTAGCGCTGATCCTGGCGTCATCCTTTCTGCGGTTCATGGACACGTAGTGGCTGCCCGCCCGCTCCTGGAAGAAGGCAGACATTATCTTTTACAGCGACCGCGACCGCGACGTTGACGACAGTGATGACACAAACGGCAACAACCCGCGCTGGCATATCTTCTAGCTCGACTAGCCGTATCTCAGCAGGGAGCTGCTGGAGATAACATCCGGAGTAGCAGCAGGGCCTGCTACTAACTCCTTAGACGACAACGAAGCCGAGGCTCCAAGCAGTACCGTAGCCGTGATCGCCTAGTCCCTTAACCAGCTAGGTATCATCCTCCTCGAGCTCTGCTTTAGCTGGCCGCTGGTAGAGTAGCTATGCCGACAAGCCTGGTGGGTAGGCAATACCGAGGCGGAGCGGCGCGGATTCGACCTGCTAGGGGCATAGCGGTAGCAGTACGAGGTATCCGAGGAGGCCAGGGCCGACTACTCGGACGCGGTCGAGTGGTATCTAGGGGCGTAGCACCGGGCGGACCGGTGGCGGCACAAGATGCTTAGGAGGGTGGTCCAGCTGCTGTAGAGGTGTCAGGATTGCCTGGAGGGGGCGGGTTTAGGGCAGAGGGCTGTGAATTAGGGCTTGATTCCATGGCAGTGTGTGTTGCAGAGAGAGCGGGACGTCTTGGTCTCATGTCGCTAATGCTGTAGTTACGTTGATATTCCCGGAATAATAGTCCACTCTTGCGGGATTGGCTCCGGCCGTGCTCCGGCCGCTTTAAGCGGCCTGGGTGAGCCAAGGTAGCTCATCCTGCTCCGTCGGTCGCGCGAGCCAGGGTGAGCCAGGGCGAGTAGGGTGAGCAGGGTGAGCCAGGGCGAGTAGGGTGAGCAGGGTGAGCAATCCTCCCCTGTCCCGACCCCGGTTTTTTATGTGGCGCCAAAGTTGACCTGACCCGGTCTCCACGATGTACGCCTTGTGGGAGCCAGGGACGCCGCGGGGCTTTTGTGACGAGGGTCATATGACGAGGGTCGTAGTGAGGGTAGGCTGGTCCTCCGTAGTGGGGTCGTCGTCGGAGGGTCGGGGAGAACTTCTGCCTCCCAGGGGAATGGCTCGGCTTGGCGAAACCCACAACCCGCCTTTGGGAAATTTGAAGGATTCATGGGATTTGTTTTCCGCAATCACGACCAGGACTGCTTATTGTGACCCGTGATGGGAAGAAAATCTTTAAGACCGCGGCGTCTGCCTGGCGGTATGTCCCGATTGTGCTTCTCTCCAATGCACTCTTAGCAGGCGGACCTAGCAGCCGCCCAGACCCCAATATGCGTCCTCACGACTTCGGCGGTTTCGCCAGCCTTCTCACTTTGTCCCTGTATTTCAGCCAGGTTGTGACCCAGGAGCTGCCACCGGCGATTCCGGTCCAGTATAGAAATACTGCGCCTGGAGTTGCTGTGAAGACGGGCACCAAACTACGCATCCTCCCCGTTGGTGACTCTATCACGGTGGGCTGGCTTGGTGACGACGGCAATGGCTATAGAAAACAGCTGCGGGACGATCTCTCAGGTGACTTTCCCTCCAATCTTGCCCTGGTATAACTTAGTATCAACTGCTTGCTGACCTGGATTGCTTGCCGTAGAAGACGAGGTCGTATATGCCGGCACCGAGCAAAATGGGTCAATGGCTGATCCATACTTTGTACGTGCTCAGATGAGACTTGTGGTTTGAGGTTTGTAAACCAACGCAGCGATTTTAAGGCAGCATGGACTGGCAAGACGATCAAGTACATGTACGACCACATCGACGAGTCTCTTGCCCAGAGACCCAACATCATCCTTCTCCACGCCGGCACCAATGACATGAACCCCGACCCAAGTGTCTCCACCGAGGCCGACGGCGCACCGGACCCTGCCGCGGCCGCTGAAAGGCTCGGGAATCTCATCGACAAGATGTTCATCAAGTGCCCCGATGCCACCATCCTCGTCGCCATGATCATCCCCACCACGCGGTCCGCGCAGCGCCCGCAGACGATTCAGTACCAGACCCTCATCCCTGGAGTCGTGCAGACCCGCTTCGCGGCCGGGGAGCACATCATGGCCGTCGACTTCTCTGTGTTCGACACCGCCCTCCTGCGCGACGGCATCCACCCCACCGACGCGGGCTACCGCAAGATGGGCAGCTGGTGGTACGACTTCATGACGCAGATCCCGAAGAGCTGGATCTCCGCGCCGGTGGGCGACGATCCGGTGAGGAGTATCGGCAGCAACGGTGGGCCGGACGATAATATCCCGCCGCTGGATCCGGGGACCAGCCCGATTGAGGATACGTCGCCGGCGCATATTGTGACTGCGGCCAAGAACGCGTTGGGAGATAAGGTCAAGTTCTGCAGGGGGAACCCGGAGTGGTACTCGACGGGCAAGCTGGCGTCGGGGAGGGGCGTGAATGGCGATTGGAAGTTTACGAGCAAATGGCAATCTGAAGGCGAGGTCATGCCGGCTACCAACTTGGATCCCCAATATGTTCGGTAGGGAAAGAGCCATCGACTTGATCGTGGGAGTAATTGCTAATGTGAATGGCGTGTATAGGTTCCATGATATGGACGGAGATGGCAAAGCAGGTGAGAAAATACTAGACGATGCCGTGGCGGGCAGCTCGGACGCTGACAGAGTCACAGATTACGTTTGGATCCACCCGGATACTGGGGCTGTCCATTGCTGGCTTAACAAGTACCCTCATTCGTGGGTGAAGGCGGGGTTAGACGGCAAGCTTGCAGATGGCCGAGGACGCTCCGAGTCCATCTTTTTGGCGGTATGTTATCTAACGCTATCCAGCTTCACCAGCAACTAACGATATAGGACATGAACGGCGACGGGGTAAATGCCAATTCCATCTAATTCCGCTCAGAAAACGCGTCCTTAGTTTTTCTTGGGATAACGTCAACTCGCAATATGTAGAGAAACTGACAAGGAACACAGAAAGACGACTACCTCGTTGTCAACCCCGACGATGGATCCGCCGACATCTACTGGAACCACGGGCCCGACGCAAGCTGGGCGCACGGCTGGAAGTTCGTCGAGGGCGGCCAGGTCGCTTCCGGCGTGCCGCACGCAAACTGGGAGACACTTCGCCTGGCCGACATGAACGGCGACGGACGTGCTGACTACATGACTGTCGGAGTCAGGGGGTCCCTTGCCCTGTGGCTGAACCGCGGTTCTCTGGGGGCAGATGTCAAGTGGCTTGGTCAGGGGGGTATCACGGCTGGTGGCTCGGTCACTGAGTTTGATCAACTCGTTTTTGCAGACGTAAGTTCTTGTGTTGACTTTCTAATTCTTGAAACTGACGAGAAGATAGATTGATGGCGATGGACGGGCTGGTAAGCTTTGATGTCATCTTCCGGTGTTACCTTAACATCGATGAGGAAAAGAGAACACTAACACTTTCCGCAGATTACCTCATCTTCGACGACGAGGCCGGGATATCCGGCTTCCTTAACATCATGACCCAGCGGAGCGGGCTGCCCCATTTCGTCGAGCAGGAAGGTGCCAAGTCTATTGCCACGGGCATTTCCAACACGAAGAACTACAAGGATATCAGGCTTGCTGATATTGACGGGTACGTATGATTTCTCACTTTTTCATAGCCACCCCCTTGGAGATGTGGCTAACGGAGGTTTATTACGGCAGAGACGGGAAGGCGGATTACTTGTATGTCGCAAGTGACGGATCAGTTCATTTGTGGTTGAATCGCGGATCCGCCGACACAAGCCGGGCTTCGGACAGCGTGGTATTTGCTGATATTGATGGCGACGGTGTAGGTGGAAGCTATCAATCTCCTCCTGGTATCGCATTGCTAACCTTGGCATTTAGATCGATGACTATGTGATTTTGGGACATGACACGGGATCTGTCACCGTTTAGTGAGTGTTTTGAGAGCGCGACGTAGCCCGATACATGCTAACTCTTTTCCCAGTCTGAACAAGGGCGCTGACTCGGGATTGGGTTGGAAGTTTGAGCCTGTAAATGGTGGCAACCCTGTCGCCTCTGGCCGCGCCCCGGCAAGTCAAGTTGTGTGGGGCGACATCAACGGGTGCGTGCTACCCAGAGTTCCTTGGGAGGTCCGAATGGCCGCCTGTATTGTTTTGCTAAGTGACACTTAGGGACGGGAAGGATGATTACTTGGTTCTCCACCCCGAAACCGGCGCCCTCAGCGTGTGGATCAACGAGGGTAGCGGCGGTGGCACCGGGTGGCAGTTCAAGGAGATCGGCCAGATTGCGAGCGGGCTCGGGCCTGGTGCTAGGGTGCGGATCGCGGATATTGACGGTGATGGGGTGGGTTGATCCTTTTCCGGTGGCCACGAGGTTGGTACTGATATGATGCTCTCTGTAGTACGACGACTACATCTTTTTGAAGCCAAACGGCGGCACTACGATCTACCGCAACAATTGGAAGGACGGTGGTCCAGGAAACTACTTCAACCCGCTTCCGGATCAGGATGCGTCGGGCATCAACGAGAATCCCGACGAGATTCAGTTTGTTGATATCAACGGGTAAGGCGACCTGTTGAAGCTAATTACGAGTTGTCCTCGGGCGTCTGCGAGTGACGTCGAGAACCAATGCTAACTTATTGGATAGGGACGGAAGAGCCGATTACGTGTGGACCCGAATCATCGATGGCGTCGCCAAGGTATGGTTCAACGAATACTCACAGACTTCGGACCGGCGTGGCTGGCGCGAGGGCGGCGTGTTCGCCAGCGGCGTCGGAGCCAACGGCGACAACGTGCGCTACGCCATCATGGACAAGACGAACCGCTCCAGCTACATCGTGCTCGATCCCGCCACCGGCGCGCTCGGGGCGTGGCTAAACGGGTGCGATAATGGTTGTGTCGATCCCTTTCAGCCGTGCTGCCCTGACCCGTTCTCCTCGTGCGAGTACCTGGGCGAGAACGGCTGCGAATTTGGCTATTCGGCATGCCTGCAGAAGATGGGGTGCAGTAACAGGCCTGATGAAACTAATTGCATTGGAGTTTCAACTGGTATGTTTTCCTCTCGTCAGGCCTTTTGTCCCTTCTCCAGCTGACACTAAGATACTAGGTTGCGCCTACTGTAGTGATCATAAACCGCCTTCTAGCCGCCGCCGTAGATCAGAGCCGCGAGGAGCCATGGTTTCGAAGATCTAGTTCGGAGTCGTAACTGTAACGGGCTGAGCCCTGCAGAGGCCTCGGCGACCCTCGGCCAACACGAAGCCGGGGCGGGCCGCGCAACGGCAGCGAGGCGACTGCGCGGCGACCGCGCAGCGGCCGCCGTGCGACATCACCAAGTCAGCGACTCCACCAACGGCCCCATCGACGACCCCATCACGCTTGCCCCTTTTCATCTGTCGCCCGAGTCTGGCTAGACAGAAACTAGCGCGGCGTTGGCGATTTTCTCTTCTTTCCTTTTTCTTTCTTCAATCTTAGTTATAGTTACTCGTAGAGTCGTCATCAGATAGTTGCAATACACTCCTGAGACCGTTACAAATTGATGTGAAGTGCAAAGACGACACGTTGCGCTAAAAATTGGTCGGCTCGCTTGTCTGGTCGACTCGCTTATCAAATACGTTACTGCTGCAGGTTAGCCAGCATCCACGCAAACACTCCAAACAAACGGCAAGAAACCGCCCACCTGAAGGTAGTACGCATGCTCCCACATATTCACCCCCAACAGCGGCACATCCCCTCCCACCTGGCAATGTCTTCAACCCGGGTCGGCCCGCGAAGGACCTTAAAACCAGAAGTTGGACGAAAATCCAGCCCCGCTTCATTGAATAGTTAAGTAAAAAAACAATAACTAACTAACTAGAAGTAGTGGTATTTCACCGGCGCCGAAGCTCCCACCTATTCTACACCTCCTATGTCTTTTCACAATGTCAAACTAGAGTCAAGCTCAACAGGGTCTTCTTTCCCCGTTGGTCCTGCCAAACCCGCTCCCTTGGCTGTGGTTTCGCTAGATAGTAGATAGGGACAGTGGGAATCTCGTTAATCCATTCATGCGCGTCACTTGGAGGCGCCCGCTTGTTTCTGAGAGGCCGCCTTGGGACCCGAGGGCGGTGCCCCATGTCCTCCTCACTCATCAGAGCGCCATCTCCCGCATCATCCATTAGTTACTTTCCTCTCCTTCGTCCGCTCTTTCTGTCTGTCTGTCTCACTTGATTCGTCGTCGTGCTTTGGTTCAGAATAGTCTGTTGGTTGTTGCTTGACAGTCGAGATTCGACGACGCCCCTACGCACTGCGCCCCCTGCTCCACGACGTGCCACTCTCCGCCGACGGCGCCAACGAGGACATCAAGATCAACTGCGTCGAATATCAAGGGTATGTGCACCGCCCGTGGACACTGGACAGGATAGGCGCTCTTCCTGAAGCGTTCACTCTTGCGGGATAGCCAAGGTGGCTCACCCTGCTCCGTCGCTCGCGCGAGCAGGGTGGGCAGGGGGAGCAGGGTGACTGGCCAGGCAGCCCCAGGCACCCCGTTTTTCATGCGTCATGTCTCGGCCGATTTCAATTCGGCGACTCTGCGGGCAGGGGTGGTAATTATAAATACTTCCATAGCCGGCCCAACAACCAGCCCCGCTATCACGATCCCCGTTTACTTGCCCTCCCAGCACACGCGTTGGTGCCCACGCATCATGGCTCGTACCAAGGGGTCACGGATCGCCTGTCCCAAACCCTTGATAACTTGGACGCGGTTTTACCTACCGCGGGAGCAGGAATGGCCCACGTGGGATGTGGACGATGACAACGTTCATCTCGGTCCACTGTTGGAAGTGGAGGACAGTTGGCTCCGTGCATCGCTCGGTAGGATGATGGACGACCCCGAGCAGGCTGTCTACATTATCGGTGAGTTGTTGTCTGCATCGGACACGGATTCACTCTTTAGGAGGTATCATCTCTCCTAACCCTCCTTTTCCAGAATGGACTACCGCGGAGGACTTGAAGAACTTCCTGTCCTCTGCCGCCTGCGCAGGCTTTCTGCGCAACCTCCCCGAACACAACCCCAACATCTCGCAAGTCCCCAGTGTCAAATCCGGCTCGCAATTGGTGCATCTGACCTTGGACGACACCTCCCCGTGGACGGCACCCGCGGCCTCGTCGTCGCACTTCCTCATTCTCAAACACCTCGATGCGGCTAATATAACGCCCGTGGAGGGCATCGTGACCCTCACCACCCTGATGGTACCCTACACGGCCGATGACCCGCACGCGATGTGGAAAGACGAGTTGAAGGGCGCGTTCGGCGGCTTCATGCCCAAGGGCTCCGGATTCCTTGCGGCGAAACCCCTTTTCTGGCACAGGCTAGCGGCCACTTAGTTCCAGGTTTTGTCGGAAGACGGCTGGGTCGGGGAGAAATTCGGGCGGCCGGAGCAGGGGCACGGAATAGAGGGAAGTGGACATGGCCAGGAGCGGCACCAGGGCCGAAGCCTCTTCTGCCGCTTCCATCTCTGGACCAAGATCGGCGCGACGCCGGAGCACGAGGCAGCCTCGGCGGCAGATCTGCAGGCCAGGGAGTCGTGGGATAAGGTCATTGCGCGGGCGATGCCTCCGGCTACGGCCTTCCAACAGGAGCGCTGGGACATCCGGGAAGTGCCGCGTTTCTTCCCCCCCGAGCCCGAGTACCCGTCGGATCCCGAGGAGCGCGCGTATGAGGAGGAGCAGAAGAAACTCTTGAAGGAATACTTGGAGTTTCATGGCTTCCGGGTCGGGGGGGGATCGGCTACTTCGAGAACGTGTGGGCGTGGGTGGCCAACCACGACAACGGTCAGTCCATCTACAACCTGTTCACCGTGGCGGCCGTCCACATGGCCAGCGGTATCGACGACACGGCCGTGCCCCAGCACGGGAACCAGCGGGGGTTCACGACCGAGATCAGCGTGTGGGTGCCGCTACCCGGGTCTGACAACGTGGACATGGTGTGGGTTGGCACCGAGGTGTGGGGCGTGCCTACGGTGAGCTGCCCGGCGAGGTCGTGCATGCTCGTGATCCCGACGAGCTCGTTGGGCGTAGCAACCACCATCCAGCCCAGCCCGTACACGACCACGCGCGTGCTGACCTTCCTCGGGCCGGCCACGGCCGTGGCCACGGTCGACTGCTCGCTGATCACGTAGTGGGCGACGGGGTCTGGCCCCGAGCCCACATTGCTGCCCGTCTTCAAACACTGGCCTCCCGACTGCGAAATCGTGGCCGAGGAGAAGGAGCGCAGCGAGCCCGAGCCCGACGACGACGTCGTGCACGTGCCGTGCACCGCCTGGTTCTTCTTCTTCTGCATCTCGTGGACCGCGCCGTCCATCCGCTCGAGGTACTGGAAGCTGCCGCCGGGCATCTACGGCCCGGGCCCGCCGCCGACGGGCATTATGCGGCTTC
>Ga0247824_10001228_pt1 | contig 13837 bp, 12 predicted proteins | sample 13C_PalmiticAcid_FD_194412 | JGI IMG/M metagenome (GOLD analysis project Ga0247824, IMG submission 194412) | Soil microbial communities from agricultural site in Penn Yan, New York, United States - 13C_PalmiticAcid_Day48 | ecosystem: Environmental > Terrestrial > Soil > Agricultural land... | reverse complement strand
GGTTTGAGGTGGAGAAGAAGAGGAGGATGGTGGTGAGGGGGAAGGACTCGTTCGTGGCGACGTGGAGGGAGGGGGGTGTTGAGATTCGGCAGGAGTTGTTTCCACATGGAGGTGAGTGATGTGAACCCCCTGACTGTTGGGGGAACAAAAGCGAGATGCTGACATTTGCAGGACATAACTCGGTTCTGGCTTACACCCCGGTGGTGCTCGCCGTCATGAGGTCGTTTGGTCTTGATGACGAGACGGCCACTTAATGTCGGTCGTGAGGATAGGCAACCGACCGTCATACAACGAGGTGACAGATGGAGTATCACGGATCGAAGGCGAGAACCTTGAACAGCGCTGAGAGAAGTGCAAGTTCACAGTGACATGAAAGCTCTTGATATAATACCAGTATACAGACAAGATAGAGATGACCGGCGTGGAAGAGAAAACGTAACATGAAGCGAACCTGGACCAGATGGACGGTGTGAGGAGGATGGAGCACGAAAACTACCCAAGCCGATGTGAAGAAACAGTGGCTGTCATCACGGGGCATCCAAAATCACAAAAACAACTACCAACCACTCTCAAGTTCCCCACTCAGCAGTAGTTATCCCCACCCCAACCGAGCTGGCGATTGACCGCTGTTATCGCATTGATGCCCTCCCTGAGGAACCGCGGGGCACCTTCCAGGGCGTTGGCGAAGGGCTCAGCGGGGGCCGTCTGGGATGCAATGAGGTCTTGCTGGTCCAGAGTGCACTGCCGTTTGTCCAGGACTGCCCGGCTAATGGCTCGGCCCCACAAGTTGTAGATGTGGTCTTCCGACATGCTGACATAGCGCTTGGTCCCGTTTTCTTCGGTGACCGAGAAAGGCCACTCCGCAATGGCGACCTCGAACTTCTTGGTGCCGAAGAAGAGAATGGGCCAGGTGAAAAGCCACATGAAGCTGAGGTAGCACAGCCAGATGATCCACGGCGTGAGTCTCCACCGGTTGACTTTGCAGTCGCTGTAGATCAGCGTGGAAGCACACTTGACCGGGAACGTGATCTGAACTGTGCCGCGGTAGTTGGTGCCACGGACCAGCGTCTCCAGCATCTGCTTCATCCTCTCCTCGTTGAAGCCCACCACCCGCCGCTGCAGCTCAAAGGACTTGACCCCGGCATGGCTGGCGCAGTACCGGTGACACCACTCGGCAAGTGTCGGCTTCGGGTTGGTGATCTCAATGTCCCTCTTCACACCGGGCGCCCGTTTCCGCAGGACGGTGCCGCGGCGAGCCTTCTCGTTGTCCTCAACGGTGCGCAGTGCCGTCCATGACACGCCCGACGTGGCGTCCGAGAAGAGGTAGGGCGTGAGTTCGACCGAAACATCAAAGTCGGTGATGGTCTTCTTCTCGGACTTGCCCTTCTCCCTAACTGTCTCGGAGTGGGTCCCGAGGATGCGGACGGAGGGGCGCGGCGGCTTGCTGGCTGAGAGCTTGACTTGGCGCTCAAGCACCTTTGGGTCTTTATCCAGGCGTGCGTTGATGAAGAACTCAGCACCCGAGTTCGCGTCCACCTGGTGAAAGTTGTTGGTGGTGTTCACGTCGCTGAGGACATAAGACGGGGTGTGAATGGTTGGAAGAAGAGGGGCGTTGGGCCTGGAATCCGCGTCAATGTCGGCGTAGAGCGGCGGGAGGTCGTCAGCCTGCAGCTCTGGGACATCGTCGTCGTAAACCCGGTCGCCGGGTTGAGTGTGGAGCGAGACGGCATCGGTCTCGGAGCTGCTTCCGCCAATGCCCGGGAGCAGAGAATCATTTGGTTTCCCCATTGTGATTGTGCGACCAACGACTGCTTGTGCTTTGGGAAATGAAACGAGGGTGTAAACAATCAGCAGGCGCAGGACTCAGTCAATGGGGAAAAGAAAACGAGGTGAGAAGGAGAAAACGAGGCTCAGCACAATCGGAACGAAAGAAACGCGGCCAGGAGGCAGCAGTGGCGGAGCATCCGTGAGTTCACCAATCAGCAGCTCGTTGCTCAAGAAAGCTCACTGCCCAGCGTCCAAAACGGAAAACACTTGGCCCGTGCATACATCCTTCCTGCGTTGAGACATTGGCACTCTGAGCACTGTAAGGTGTGCCGCGTGTGGTCCAGAGTCAGTTAAAGTAGGTACATAGTGAGAGCGCAGATCTGCGAGGCGTGCGAACAGATGGAACAACTCGGACCAAAGATTCCAGAGATAAGGTTCTTTGATGCTCGTTGGCAAGGAACTGGAAGCCGGAGTGAAGCACATGTCAGGCACAACCCGAGCACCGCCTTATCGATAAAGGGAATGGCCGAGACTCAAACTGTGGACCCTGGCTCCTGGCAGCTTCAACCCCGCGACACTCAAACAGCCGGGAAGCTGCCCCACCTCCAGAAACCCCAGCTCAAACAGAGTGTCGTGCTCCGTCCCTCGACACGCCGGAAACCACCCCGTCCCGCCAGGCATTACCTGCAGCCAACCCTTTGCAACGGGCATTGTGCAGATCTACCATGGCCGAAGAATCGAAACAGGTCGACCCGACCAAGGAGCGCGAAGCTCTGGAAGTCGCCGAGGCCCGCGACCAGGCCAACAAGCAAGCGGAATCGGAGGGCGAGTCGGGTTCCGAAGCTGAGGATGCCGGGTCCCAGCATCCGGCCGGTGGCAGCGGCGAGGGGGCCGGGAAGAAGAAGAAAAAGAAGGGCAAGAAGAACAAGGTCAAGCAGGCCCTCTCCGAGGCGCTGGGCCGTGGTGGAGTGACAGCCGCGCAGGCTGAGGCAGACCCGAAGAAGGCCATCGAAGGCCTGACGCCGCAGCAGATCAGCGAATTTATCGCCCTGAACCCGGCCCTCGCCAACGAGCTCCTTGGTAGCGAGGGCTCCTCCGACGCCACTGCCAGCGCCATCGAGGCGTTCAAGAAGCTTAAGCTCCAGGATATTATGACTGGCCTTGCCAGCAGTGGGAAGAACCGCAAGGACATGGCGTCGTACAAGTTTTGGAGCACCCAGCCCGTCCTTCAGTTTGGGGAAGAGGAGCCCAAGCTCATCGAGGAGGGGCCCCTGAAGATCCAGGAGGTCAAGGATATTCCCACCGAGCCGATACCCCTTGCTCTTGAGGCCTTCCGTTGGGTCACCATGGACCTCACCAATGAGTCCGAGATGGAAGAGGTGGAGAAGCTGCTTTATGGTCACTACGTGGAGGACGACGAGGCCATGTTCAGGTTCAAATACTCGAACTCGCTGCTGAAATGGTAGGTTGATGTGCGCTCAGACTCTGGAGATGACCGCGTAACTGACCCTCTCCCAGGTCGCTTCTCTCCCCGGGGTGGAAAAAGGAGTGGCACGTTGGCATTCGCAGTGGAAACACTCTCTGCGCCTTCATCTCGGCCATCCCAACCGAGATGCGCGTACGGAACAACGTCATTCGCAGTGCCGAGGTCAACTTCCTCTGCATCCACAAGAAGCTGAGAGGCAAGCGTCTCGCTCCTGTCCTGATCAAGGAGATCACCCGCCGGGTCAACCTCGAGGGAACCTGGCAGGCCATCTACACTGGCGGTATTGTCCTCCCGCGGCCAGTAAGCACCTGCCGCTACTACCACCGCGCGTTGGACTGGACGAAGCTGTACGAGGTCGGGTTCAGCCCGTGCCCGCCAAACAGCAAGCCGTCGTACCAAGCCCGGAAATACACCGTCCCTCAGAACACGTCAACCCGCGGGCTTCGCGAGATGGAGGCCAAGGATTTGGACGCGGTGCACGACCTCCTTGAGCGCTACCTGAAGCGGTTCGACCTCACGCCTGTATGGGACAAGAACGAGATTGACCACTGGCTGCTCCATAAGCGCGATGCGCCCGGGGAGCAGGTCATCTGGTCTTATGTCGTTGAGGTGAGCATCCCATTTTTGTGCATCGAGGAAGCTTTGCTAACGTACTACAGGACGCAAACGGCAAAATCACCGACTTCTTCTCCTTCTATTGTCTCGAGTCCTCGGTGATCCAGTCACAGAAGTACTCTTCCATCCGCGCCGCCTACTTGTTCTACTACGCGAGCGACGTCGCGTTCTCGACGCCGGACGACCGCTCCGCGCTCAAGACGCGCCTGAACGCTCTGATGGGCGACGCCCTCGTCCTCGCCAAGCGTCACAACTTTGACGTGTTCAACGCGCTGTCGCTGATGGACAACTCGCTCTTCCTGGAGCAGCAGAAGTTTGGGCCGGGCGACGGCCAGCTGCACTACTACCTCTTCAACTACAAGGCGAACCCGATCCACGGCGGCGTCAACAAGCGCAACCAGCTGGAGGAGGGCGTCTCAAGCGGCGTTGGATTTGTCATGCTCTGAGGCACAGCGGTGCCTGGTGAGCAGAAGTGGTGGGGTTGAAGAATGTTGGCAGATACCACGGAGAATATAGGACACATGAGATGGACAATGAGCGGCCCCTTCTTGATCTTCAAGTTACCATTGTTGCATTGTTACGCTATGTATTCTACAGATCTTCCCGCCCACCAGCTCCCAATGATACCCTTTCCAAAAAAAAAAACGTGTCCAAGCCTCCCACACCCAAACGCCCCCACTACCTCTCTATGTATCACCCAACCCATCCCTTCTCACGCCCGCCCATCCAACCTCTCCCCCAGCGCGCATTGCTCCTCCACCAGCTGGTTAAACCACGCCGTCCTCTCCATCATGGGCACGTGGCCCATCCCCTCCACGATCAGCCCCTTGCCCGGCTGCACGTACTCGATCAGCTTGCGCCCGTGCGGCGGGCTGATCATGCCGTCCTCGGTGCCGTGCATCACCAGGATGCGCTCCCGCCCCACGGCGTCCGCCATCGCCGCCAGCTGCGCCGCGCTCTTGTGGTGCCACCCGGCCGCCACCAGCTGCAGCATGAACCCCTTGAGCCCGAACCGCGCCGGGTCCAGCCGCTTGTGCACCTCCTGCGCGACGAAGCGCTGCGCGTTGGTCGCGAAGAGCTTGTACTCCTCTGTGACAGAGTCGTCGTCACCGGAGGGGGGTAGGCAGCCGGGCGTGGTCGCCGGGTCGGGCAGGCGCGCGTCGTCGGGCTGGGCGAGCCATGCGGGGGAGAAGATGCGGCGCGCCGTGTCGGCGACGGAGCGGTCGACGGATTTCGGGAGGAGGAGGGACGCGCGCTCGGCCATGTGCTCGGTGAAGGTGGTGGTGTTCTCGACGGCCGCGGCGGTGCAGATCAGGGAGAGGGAGGAGAGGGACGTGGGGATGAGGACCGCGAGCTCCTGCGCGATCATGCCGCCGAGGGAGATGCCTACGACGTGAAGGGTGCGTTCTGGAGAGGGGGGCAGAGGGAAGGAGGGCAGCCAGCCGATGGAAGGGTGGGCGAGCAGCTCGGCGATGTCGAGGGCCATCTCGCTGGTGCTGTAGCGCATGAGCGGCTTGTCGCTCTCGCCCATGCCGCGGTTGTCGATGATCAGGACGGAGTACTGGTCGCGGCGCTCGTGGCCGAAGTGGAGGGTTTGGCGCTGCCAGGCGGATTTGAGTCCACCGAGACCCATGATGAACTGGGGGTGGTGAGTGAGTGGGTGAGTGAATGAGAGGAGATGGGGATGTACTCACGACGATCTTGGTTGGGCCGACGCCATGGATTTCCCACGAGATGTTGAGCGGCCCGCCCCTCCCTTCGGCTACAGGCGTCAGACCCTTACGGTCGGGCTCGAGGCGCCAGATGACGGTTGGGAAGGCTGGATGCCTGAGGGTCTCGGCGACGGTCGGAACTCGCGGCGCGGGTGTGGTTGGGGCCATGTTGACTGAGTATTGATGTTAGCGTTCAAATGAGTGCACATGGTTCAAAGAACATCTTGTGCTCACATTGGGATGAGCTGATATTGAGGAGTTGAAGGATATCGGCGGGTGATTCGGTGCCCCGGCCCCTGATGTCTTTACTGAGATGCTCTTTGTTGATGTGGATCCAGAGGAGGTGACGTATGGTGCTAACTCGGTACGGTATTGCATTGCGAGGCGTATTCGGTACTTCATTACTGCATGTGCTTCTGTGCCCAACCCTAACCCCCAGTGATACCCCTGAGTGGCCCCCTGAACAGTAGCCCAAACCACAACCCCTATTCCCGAGCGACGACATGTTACGCTCGCTACTTACCATCTCCACCTGAACGGATAGTAACCAAAGCAGCGCGTTTGCATTTTGACAGCTCATCGTCAAATTCAACCCGAAAAGGACAGGATTCTTGTCATTGGTTTCCCTAACCGCCGCAACTCAGTCTCCCTGTCCCCTTTCCGACCAGTCTCCTCCCCACTCTTGCGCGCAAGGACAAGTAGGTACTCTCTCATGTTCCAACACTCTGGAACACCGTTCAGCTCCCCAACAATCCGCACCTCTCCTGACCCTCACACCCATCCCCATCCATGTTCACAGTCTCCCACCACGACACCCCCTCACTGGACACTACCAACTTTTGCCAGTTTAACACGGGACGCACTTCAAACACCCACTGTTAGTCCCGCATACATGAAGGCCACATCACAATAATAAGCTTTCATACCTGGGAGTAGTAGCTGTTGTAGAACGTGCACTTTCCGCTCGCGCAAGCCGTCGCGCCCGTGAAGCCGATGCCGCCACTGCACAATGACAAAACCATCATCAGTTCCGTTTGAGGTGGTAATAAGGAGTACAGGGTCATTGGAAACTTACCACTGCGCCCACAGCGCCGCGCCGCCCGCCACGGTCTGGCACGCCCCCGCGGCCGTTGTCGTGGTCGTTGCGGTGGACGAGGTCTTGGCGGTGGTGCTGGTGGTGCGCACAGAAGAGGTAGACGACGAGGTGGTGGTCTTGGTGGACATCGAGCTGCCGCCGTACAGGTAGACGGCCGGCTTGATGGCCTGCGACTTTGTCGTGTCGATGCCGAACGCGATCCACGCGTACAGGCCGTCGGCGACGGTGTTGCCCAGCAGGGTGTACTCCATGACGGGGTCGACGCCCTCGGTGGCGGCCTCCTGCGACATGATCATGTCGCCCGCGTTGGTGGTGAGCTGCTGTCTGTTGGTGGAGTATGGCGAGACCTTTTCGACGGCCGTGATCAGGCTCTGGTCGAAGAAGGTCTGGCCCACGTGGCTGGCGTAGTTGTTGAAGCCGAGGGTGTTGTTGGCGAGGACGGTGGCTTTGGTATGGACCATGACGTGGATGTGGGTGGTGCGGCCCGTGTAGTGGCCCGGGAACACCGATTCGAACTGCGCCACGCCGTCGGAGTCGGTGGGCTGGATTCCGCGCAGCCACGTCTTTTTGAGGTTGGTTGAGTCCGCCGAGTTGCCGTTGCCGTTTGCGACGACGCCACCGTAGACACCCGTCGCGTTGCAGTGCCAGATCTCGACGTAGACGTTGGTAACGGGCTTGCAAGTGGCCACGTCGATGACCTGGTAGTCGAGCAGCAGGGACACGCCGGCCTGGTCCTCGACCACGTTCTCACGAACGTACTCGCCAGCAACGTCTAAAGGGGGTTAGGGCAACCTAGAGAAAAGGATGGTAGAGAACGTACAGTACGGCCCCTGAGTCACCTCGGGGGTGAGGAGGCAGGACTTGTAGCCGGCGAACAAGGTTGTAGCATCCGTATTGCGGCTGTACCCTAGCCCGCTCTTGTTGTGGTCCGTGGCCAGGACGGAACTGAAGGACCGCTTTTCGATGCCGCGCTTCTGGCGAGCGTTTTCGACGATGGCCTGGCGTCTGACAATGTTGCGGGCATGGATGCCCTGGGCCTTCAGCTCCTCGGCGCAGTGCGCAAGCGACGTTCTCTTGACGGACTGCAGGTATTCACGGCGCTCAGCGGCCTCCTGGGTGACATCGTGGCCTGGATGAGCAGCCACAAACCCGGCAAGCAGGGCAAGCCCAGCGCCGACGACGTTGGTGAGAAGCATAGCAAGTGAACAGGTAGTAATACCGGGGAAAGTGCTAGGCGGTCGAGAATGACGGCGCTCGCAAACACCCGAGTCACGACGCCGTCTCCTGGCCAGGTTTATATCCTTCTTGGGTTCATGTCAGTCAAGGTCCTCCGCGGAAGGTCCAGACGATAATGGGGTCGAAGGACCTCCTCCCTCAATACAACCAGGCGTTGCTCGCCCGGAGCAAAGCTCTGTAAACCTCTCCCTGCAGCTTAACCCGGAACGTGGAATCCCGTTCTGAGCTTCCGTCCCGGGCGTCCATGCCGGCCCAGTACTACACAACTAGAGCCAGATGAGGGTGGCCGCAAGTGCATCGCTTGGATATGGTGATGAGGGCGTAGCGTCGTCACACAATCTTTGAGCTTTGGAGATGTTCAGGGGTTGGGATTACGCACGCTCTCCCACATCCCGAAACAACCTTTCTTGGCAACCGGGTTCGAAGTAGCGTTGACCGGTGATCAACGGTCCGATGTGGGGATGGGCCGCTTTCAACCAGGTTCGCTTAATTCTCTCCTCGGGCAGATTTCATTACCTTGTGCGTGATTGGACGAAGGAAGCTAAAACATCGCGACGACGACTGAGCTCGGCTGGGATATGCCATCGAAGGGACTGGCGCTTGCACGCGGGCTTCAAGTGCTGGGAGCAAAGACTGGCCCTCGAAGCCCCCACCACTCCTCCCCCCTGCCCCGAGGTGGAAGATGCAACGAAAAGGAGGAGAATCTGAAGGAGGGGTGGTGGAATTGTATTGCTCTGTGTTAATATGGAAGTTGTGGTGGCGTACGTGTATCGATGCGTGTTGACAGACACAATATGGGAGGAGCTTATACTTGATACCACAGAGAAACCGACGAATGAAACTTCTCCCCTCCATCACTTCCGAATAGAAACCTCCACATCCACCTCCTCCTCAACCAGCCCGTTCCAGGTTCTGGTTCTCGTCCGGGTCCTTCTCCTTGTTCTCGTCCACTCTCTCGTCCACGTCCCCTCCCACGGGTCACCATCGTCTTCTGTCACAGTGATGGTACGGGTCAGGCGTGTCGTTTCACCGGGTACTGAGGGACAGGAGCATGTCGAGATCACCGTCTTTGTGATCGTCATTGCAGGAGCAGCAACGGTAGTCGTGGCGGTGACCGTTGTCGGGACTGGAATGGGATTGGTTCGCACGCTGACGACTGTGACTGTGAAAGTGACGGTTCGGAGCTCGGGGGGAGGCGTGTTGGTTTGCACGACGGTAATGGTGTTCGTTTCGAGCACCGTGCTTGTGGTGCGGAACAGGACCGTGACTGTTTTCTGAACGGCCTCGGTGGAGGTCACAACCGAGGTGGATGTGGCCACGGATGTCGAGAGGACGGTGCTTGTTGACCTCACGAGAGTCGTGTTTGTGAGCGTTTTTCGGACGGTCTCCGTGACGAGAACCGTAGACACAGCCCCTGAAGGGCATGTCAAAGGTGTCTGTTGAGAGGGGGATGGCAAGGAGCTCGAAGCTGGGAGTGAGCATACGCCGAAGGCTGGGACGCAACCAGCGCCACAGTGGTCGCTTGTGTTTCCGCACCTAGATACCTGATCAGCAGAATGAGCTTGCCTGCCCCTTATCATGTTGCTTACCAGCCATGCGCCGAGCAACACTGCCCGTAGGTGGACCCAACACAGGTGAAATTTCCACCACACTGTCCTTCTGGACTTACTTCCAATCCTAACGCTTCTTGGGAGACAAGAAGTACTCCAAGGCAAAGCGTAGAAATAAAAATGGTGAGCTTCATGGCGGTGACTCACACTTTTACAGTCCTAGGCTTCGATTATACGCCAAGGTTGGCACAAACACGGGGACAGCCTGCCATGTGTTATATGTCCAACAAGTATTAGTCGGGCACCCCTCTCTAGTGCCTCTTTGGGTGACCAAGGAATACACATATGTGCTGCCCTCCCGCGGGGGCCAGAGTTCATCATATGGTGCGCCCAAAACAATTACCATCAATATACTGCGGTCTAAATTAACAGTCATGGATGGCCGGCAGTTATCAGCGGGCATCGGGCTGGACGGATCAAGCAGCTGCAGCAAACTTAAATGAGCGATGACGGCCCACTCGGTAAATACCCGCCCACCAGGACGTATCTCTGTTCGCAGCGGCACAGTACCCGGAAAAGTCACCCGCTTTACTTCACATCATCGTACATACCTACTTTAGTGAGGCCATGGACGACGACAGGGGCAGCGGGGACAACAGGGACGACGGAGACGACGAAGCGACTTCCAGGTAAATTGCAGAGTGCAGGGAAGGCTTTGATCCAGACACAGCGCTGCGGGCTTTAGTGTAAGGTATTCTTGCCTTCCATATCATTTTCCATTCGACACGCATCCCGTTCGATGTTGAACTAGGGCGGAGACCAGACCACTCCGGCCGTCCAGTTTTGGCATTGGCAAGGCTACCAGTAAGTCACTGACCGGCTTCCTTGAACAAATTGTTTTCCTGCTTTGATCAGAAGGCGAGTGTATGTTTCGCGGTCTAGGGCTTACTCCGCTCGGTGACGACCAGTTGCGGAAGTTTACGGGTGTGTGACAGGTTGCGCGCACCGTTGCGGAAGCTCTCGGATGCAAGTTCACGGGTTTATATCCCAACGCTAGCCCATCCCTTCTTCCGTGAGTTCTTTCTGTTCTATTTCCAGTAGTATTTGGCTGTATGCTCTGCGATCCTCCCATGCCAAATAAATGCTGGCCTCCATCACATCGAAACCCATTCACGCACATGACGGTACTCAGTTTTATCCAGAGCCAGCCCCGACTGATCTGCGCTGTCTTGGCACTCAGCTCGCTCGGCGCAGCCGCATATCTGGGCAAGCGGAAACTCGACCAAACATGTCCGAGAGTTCCGGTCACCGCACTTCCCAGCCCAGGTGCGTGCCATAACCTCATCGAGGGAAGGCGTAAAACGACTGCCGCGCCAGCATGGGGGTTGGAAACGCCTGCTGTGGTCTCCTCTGGGTTAGGCGGCGAGGACAAGACGCATTGGACTCCCTCGTTTGCAGCCCTTCAAGTCGAAGTCCCTCTGTCGGTTCTAGCGGCATACGGACCGTTGGACGGCGAAGACGACGAGAAACACACCAGTACCGAGCGCGACGCATTCCGTCTGATGCAGGCTTTCGTTGCCGCTTTCATCGACGCTCGAGCGGCGGGGCCCGAAGCGTGGCTCCTGGATAAAGAGGTGCCGCCATTGTCCTTTGCGCCTGCAAGTCAGCTGTTCGGAGATAAATCTGGTCTCGGCGCCTTCGTGCTCGATACCTGGAGCACAGGACGAGGAAAATGTGTCCTGCCACTCTCCCTGCCGCAAGATGCCCCCCAACCGGTTTCCGAGTTCCCTCGCAACACCACCGCTGCTAACTGCGGCGACGACACCGACATGGCCGGTACTGTCATGTACTGGAGGTTTGCAGACCGAACTGTCAGGATGACGGACAAGGCAGCATCGTGCGGTCTTCCTTGGCGGTTGATGGAGGGCGGATTTCAGGAGTTCATTGTCGAGAAGGTGTCGGAGGAAACAGCACGACTGACTTACGCCTGTGTAGAATTCGCCAATCTCCACCCGGGTGGACAATCTACCCGGAATTTCAAGAAGCCGCCGTGGCTGGCGTATGAGCTTCATGTCTTGTACGCGCAGTTTCTGCTGTACAGGACTCTGAGACGACTCCGGCATTCCCACTCCAAAAAGCCGGCTCAAACACCACAAACGGAGGCATAAACTTGGAAAAAGAAGTTGCTTTATGTACTCTAGGTCCACTCAATCGAAGGCTGAGGAATATATACACAGGTTCAGACACCATCTGGAGACGATGACTTAGAGGTTCCTCCTCCTCCTGCGCTTGGAGCTGTGAAAAGAAACTGTTAGTCCATTCCATGCCATGTGCCACCTGGGAAGGATTGATAAGAAAGAAAAGTAACATGCCAGGTCTTCACTGGTGGCGCGGTGGTCGTGGTGGCGGCCTCGGTCGTCGTGGTGGCTTCTTCCGAGGTAGTCGTCGTCGGGGCGGCTTCCTCCGAAGTGGTAGTGGCCGTAGTGGCGGGCGGCTCGGGCTCCTCGGTGCAAAACTTGGTGGAGGCCGGGTTGCGGCACTCGACTGCATCCATGCCCGCCCTCTTGAGCATGAAGACGCCGTTGTTGGGGTCGTTGCGCCTGAGTTGGGGGAGAAATGCCCTGTCAGCATGAAAAGCACGGCGCGCCGCGGGTGCAGGCGGTTGGTGGAGTAGCCAAGCACGTGGGAGTTTGCGCACCATGTCATTGTGAACAAAGTGTCGCCCGAGACCGTGGCCGTCCAGGGGTTGGTCCTGAACAGAGTCCAGGGGGTATTGCCAGAAGCGGTGTACTGTCCGAAGAGGCGAGACCTGCCCGGCAAGGTCTCAACGTACATCTCGATGGTGTTGGCCTGGCCGCGGACGCTGCTGATGAAGTACTCGAAGGAGAAGTCGTAGGTGACCCCAGCCTTGACCGTGATGACCTGGTTCATGTAGATCCTGCAGTATCCGCTGGTGCCGGCGGGGCACAGGTGCCAGACATTGTAGCCGACGGCCGAGTTGCCGCGCAGCTCCAGCTGGCCCGTGGCCCCATTGGTGTTACCGAGAGCCTAGATTGCGGTCTTGGACGGCGAGTAGTATTCGCCGCCGGCGAGGACGCCATTGCCCCAGTCCGAGTTGCCGAGCAGAGGGGCCGCACAGTCCACACAGGTCGGGTCTTGGACGGCGTGGACCGTACCGAGGGCGGCGAGGCCACAAAGAGCGAGGAAAGGGGACTTCATCTCCACTGTCGGTGACTGTCGAACGCAAATGAATGTACTGCTTGAAACAAGCGGAGACGCGTGATGAAGAGCAGGAAGAGCTGCGAAGGACGGAAGGGCAACATGTTGATATAAAAAGAGCCCAGGTATCCGTACCTACCTTACATAGCAAAGGTTTGTTTTGCAGGCGAAGGGCGGCTATTGTTTGCTGGATTTGGCTGGGCCCCGTCAAGGCACTTTGGCAGCCGAATCATGAGGCTTCGAAAGACGGGGCCCATCGACGATTTGGGACCGCATGGTGGAGTCTTTCGATAGCCCCGTCTCAGCCCGTGTCAGAAGCGGAGGAGCTGAAAATCGATAGCGTTGGCAATGGGGATGGGCTTGGGCCCGGCTGGAAGAGCCAGTCCCGGGCATTACCAAGCACACACGTGCACTCCGGCCCGTTGATGGATGCGGCACTCCCAAGTCAGAGGCTGCAGCGCAGCAGCATGCCTTGCGCGTGAACATGCAAGACACAACAAACGTTGCTGGAGCCCCTTTCTAGTGGAATTGGTTGGTGGTAACTCGACCCAGCATGTCGACGAGAGAGCCCGCCCAAGTTTTTTACCGTTTGTTGTGAGCCTGGCATTAAATATTAACCTGGGCGCCTGTAGAACATATATGCTAGGCAAACCTCTGTAACGTGTCTTATAAGCGAGTGGCGCATATAAGCGAGTGGCGCACTCTCCACCACGACGCGTCCTATCTATACATAACATCGAACTTTTCCACATCCTATCATGTCTCCTACTTCAAAGGAAGCGAGGGTGATCTTGGCCCTTGAAGCTATCCAAAGTAATAAAAAGCTAAGCCTTCGAGCCGCAGCCAAGCTCTACAACGTACTAGAAACAACCCTCCGCCACCGACGCAACGGTATGCCTGTACGACGCGATTCTCCAGCTAACTCAAAAAAGCTTACCCAATCTGAAGAGGAGGCTATTATCAAGTATATCCTTAACCTAGTTAAGCGAGCTTTCCTACCAAGATTGTATGGTATAGAAGATATGGCCAACTAACTTCTACGCGTACGCGACAAGCCCCCTGTCGGCAAGCTCTGAGCTTACAACTTCGTTAAATGCTAGCTAGAGCTCCGGACGCGTTGGACGTGTAAATACGACTACTAGAGGGCTAAGTGCGA
>Ga0247824_10001227_pt1 | contig 13845 bp, 13 predicted proteins | sample 13C_PalmiticAcid_FD_194412 | JGI IMG/M metagenome (GOLD analysis project Ga0247824, IMG submission 194412) | Soil microbial communities from agricultural site in Penn Yan, New York, United States - 13C_PalmiticAcid_Day48 | ecosystem: Environmental > Terrestrial > Soil > Agricultural land... | reverse complement strand
CACACAAGCTGTGGTGTGTTGTCGAGACGCTCATCTGGTTCAGGCAGTCTGTGTTCAGTTGTAGGCGGGCCAATGTTCTTTGCGAAGATGTATGCAGGAATTTTGTTGCGTTGTTGTTGGTCAAGACGAGATGGCCCTGCTGAGCTAACATTTTGGGACCCAAGAAAATTGGATGTCCCGCCGAGTGTTTGCATGATGATACTGGGACGGTGATTGTTTACTAGTTGCCCGAGATTCCCGATGTTCCCTCTGATCCATGGAGATGTAGCACAAAAAAAAATGTCAGTGCAAGGCTATGTGTGCTTCGCCCATTCGCAACTCAGGAGTGATTGAAACGACCCATGTTTGAGACTTACCCTAGTTTCTCTGCTTTCTTAAAGCTGGCTTGGGCCCCACTGACATGACCATGGCTCTCAAGTAACTTGCCCAGGCCGATGTATGCAGTAGCGATCCCATCAACCACTGCTTGGTTATGAGCCTGCTTAACAGCCTTCCTCGCTTTGGACAGCGACTCTTCAGCGTTGCGACATAGTTCCAAGACAATGTCGGGGTCGTTTGCACCGAAAGCGTTTTCCAGGTAGACATTGGCGAGTTCCAAGAATTGCTGCGGGGCGAGGGACCCTCGTGAGGATGGCACAATGCTGCCGAACACCATTGATCTTTCCCTGCAAGCAAATTGCGTGGTACATGTAAATACAAGAGTCGAGGACAATCGTTATCGAACAGGCAGGTCATGTATTGACGGAAAGGTGCTGTTGGGATGCCCATACCTCGATAGAACACAGATGTCTATGTACCGCAAAGTGGAAACCAGGTGTCGCTTGTCCCTGGTAACCTTTGATCAAAAGGCAGGAATAGGAGTTAGTAACTACCATACTCGCATAGAAACCGCTGGTATCAGCACTTCCTTTACCTTTTGATGTTTGACTTGAATTCCGGAAGACTGTGTGGTCGTGAGAAGCACGGACTGATATTGAGAAGAGAGCTTGCGGCTGCCCTGTGAAAAAAATATGGGAGAATGGGGTTGTGGAGTTGTGGAGAGAAACGAATCTGTTGGCACTGCACCCCTTGTTCCCTGCAAACGCCCCTTGATACCCTCCCACCCTTCCTTGAGCAAGCCACAGGCACACACGTCTAACCAACTCTTTCCCTCACTCCTTCACCTCGCCTTTTCACCGGCTGCAGAGGACGACAGAATTCAAGCAGCGTCGTAGCGGGACCGCAGGAATGATCAGCCTCATCCACCATCCCCGAAGACACCGCGACTGGTCATGAGCGGAACTCTGTACCTGTTTGCCAAGTAAGGAGCCCGCAACTTTATTTTGACCCGTGAGCCAACAACAGACACAATCGTACAAGCTCTGACATCTCGCCCAATACTCTAGGATCTCAAGGGCCTTTGTCAACCAAGTCGGAGGCACAACTACTGCATCAGAGGATCGATGGCTACCCGACCCCCATGCGAAGACATGCGAGGATGCACCTTAGACTCCTCTCTGCCTCTAGCAGCGATGCCTACTTTTCGTAAGGAACTTGAGTTTGTCAAAGTCAATCTCGTTTCCTCCCCGCGTCAATTACAATGACCCCCTTCACTAACCTTCAACCTCATGCACCAGGTCGAAATCCAAATGCCCCGCCTAGATCTCCATTCGAGTGTGTTTCCTGCCGACCCGTCTATCCCAGTGTCAACGGATGTGTGAAACATCGAGTCCGTTCCAAAAAAATTCAGCACACTAGGCCTAGTTCCATTAAGTCATCATTGACCTCTCTGGATACTAGGCCTGGTGTGCTGAATTTTTGAAACAAACTCTACCCGAAATAAAGGCAGGATCTTAGGAAAATGACCCTATTCTTGTTCCAGACACTGTTCCAACGAGGCCGGACGATCAAGCATCAATACCTCACCGCCGCACTTGAAGATTACGAGGCAAAGTGCACATCCACGGTGTCTGGAAGAAGCAGGGAGGCTCATCGTCTATCGGCGTATACGATCACACCGCGAATGATCATCAGCAAACACTCTGGGCTTCATCAGGAGGGCATTCGACTCCAAAAACAATGGAAGAAAGAGCAAGGTCTACCAGAAAGAAGTAGATGTGTTCGAACACCACAAACAACAATTATCCAGTCAGTTCAAATGCACCAAGCCAGGACACTACAACACTCCTAGAAGAGAACTATGGTAGGGTGTCAGAGGAATTAAAAGACGTGGCAGACGGCCCCTATTCCACAAAACATTCGATCCCAGGATGAGCATTGCAAGTTGTTAGAGGCACTCAATACTACACCGGACGTTGGATCCTTCTAAGTATCATCGACGATACGGGAAGCAAGGCAGCCGCAGAAAACTGCATCTGGAGAATCGGCATCGAAGGAGTTCAGGATAGTCATTGCACGAAAACAAAAAAAGTCGAAGCAGAAGAAGGAATCATGGCACAAGCGACGACTACCGCCTCTTTGCGAACTTCAAGCAGAAGTTCAAGTTGCCAAGCGGACGAAGAAACACTACCGGTAATCATTCTCTCTATGGCGCAAATCCTTGATACAAATGTTGTTACGTGTCCAAGCTAACTTTGATGTGTACTACTTTAGTCTGCTCCACTCCTTTACCATCGATGGAAGTGATTCGTTGTTTGATCCAGACAACTGGACTTTCATCACCAACGAGGAACCGAGAGAGGTCATCCAGGACAATCATGATGCCTCAAGCTTTATAGCCTCATGCAGAGGCAGCAGGTTGACCTATGCGGTCATTCCCCCACGTATCGATCGACACGTCGTGGTATGTATGCTTATGCTGGGTTTGCTGGTTAATGTGGGTCGAAGATATTGTGTGCGTTCCACTCACATTAAGCATGCGTTCCCCGTAGGACAATATGCCTCGATGAGTCTAAGGAGGCCGACTAACGCCTTCTGTACCCAGAGTATGCGAAGGAAAAACCAACAAGAACAACGCCAGAAACCGATATGGGATGATATGGCGAAACTAGTGAACGAGATGAAACCCTCGTTGAATGCCATCCTTTGCCAGCCGAGGAGGTGGTTGTGCTCGGTATCATCGTGAAGGGTACGTTTTGTATTGGATGGGATCATCTTGTTCTTTGTCCCAAGGAACGGACGTGTTAATCCCTGTGTCCACTCCATTAGGCGATACAATGGCAGTATACACCCTTGTATGCGAGGCCATAATGTATCCATCATAGGCTGGTATTACCAGCCAAGAACCCAGCCCGCCTCGACAGCGCTGGCGTTCGAGCATTCGACTCCATGGTTCATCAAACACGTCAAATACTTCACAGTGACAACGCCTCCCGTCGGCAGACGTGGAAGACAAAGTACTCAAATGATCATGTAAGTCGTAGAGTTGAGATTTGGCATGATTCCCGTCGAAGCAGATGTGCATGATTAACGGATTCCTTAGAAGATCTGACCTTTTCTTTTTTTCTTTATTTGTTTGGTAGCCTTCACATCGAAAAATGAAGCTTTCAACAGCCCTGAAAACGACTCTCGTGGGCTTTTAGAACTGTCAATACTTCACGGATTGTACTTTGATGATCGCATGCAGCCATTGTTTTGAACGAAGAAACACTACCGGTAATTATTCTCTCTGTGTCGCTAATCCATGATACAAATGTTGTTACGTGTCCAAGCTGACTTTGATGTATACTTGAACTCCTTTTACTACTTTAGTTTGGTTCATTCCTTTGCCATCGGTGGAAGTGATTCGTTGTTTGATCCCAGGCGACTGCACGTTTATCACCAAGGAGGAACAGAGGTCATTCGGGCAATGATGATATCCTCAAGCTTGACTTATGCGGTCGTGGTATGTTTGCAGGACCTTGCGGAAAGCCTGCCAAGTTATTTCGCAACCACCAAAATTGCAGATTGGCGGTTGGAATCATATATTTTGCAGACCGGCAAAACAGACGATTTCTGCATACACCTAACGACTATATCGCGGATCAAACGACTGCCGCAGGACTTGATCAAATATGTGTTGGAAATCAGGATCTATTATTGCGGACTCCTTGGTCGAATGAAAATGGAACTTGCAGGAATTAATGCCGAAGTGACGCTCAAGGACAAGTTTCTGACCTCCAAGAAACATATGAATGTACAGAAGTCATTGGAGCACGACTTCGAGGCGCTATCGAACCCACCATCTCGATCACTAGGCCCCGAATCCAGTATAGCAACAACACCTACACCAAAGGCAATGCTCTTCTCATCTGTCCGCCGCTTTGTAGCCTTCAAGGGAACTTCAAGCAACCGAATTGACTCTTGTGCGTTTTGTTTTCGTTACTCAATAGGGGTGAAAAAGCCCTAGAATCAAGTCGGCTGGAACTTTAATAACCGACGTGTCTATCCAATTTCAGAACGATACAAGATCAGGAACACGAACGGACAGAAAGAAAAGGGAAAGGCCGTCAGCATGCTACGATTGATTCGGAGCAATCGATTAGGATCGATAAGGGGGGTGCAAATGAAACCCACATCCACGAACTCGCTAAACGCCTCACTCTAGCAGGTCACTGATGTTCATTGGAACCATTCTCGTAAAATGAGGAAATAAAGAGGCTTTTGGTCGTATTACTCGGGTACGTTGATAGGGAGGGTTTACTTGCGGCTGCACTTGTCGACATTGTGTGGTGGTACAAAGAGGGAAAGTGGGCTGTGTGACGAAAGGTTGAATTGGGTCGAAAAAGCTGAAGACCAACCTTCAACCGTGCAAGAAATGTGAGGGGAATGGCATTATTGGTCGTTCTGGCGCATGCGCACTTGTTATTGTAGCTCTGTTACCACTAGCGTTGATTATGTAGGCATTGCCGGCTTGTAAGGACGACAGAGCGGGTTGTAAAAACGGCAAGCGTGGAGGCAGCAAAATGGCGGCGTGCATGTGGCGGCTGCAGCGGGTCTGCAATACACGTACACGAAGAGCACTTTGTGCTTCTGCTCTCTGCTCGTCTTCTCTCCTCACCCCCCTCTCTCCCGCAACCTCAAGTTTGATCCCTCCCTCCTTCCCTTACACTCCCCTCATCGCCACAGGACATCGGGCAGTCGTGGACCGGAAACTGGATCCTGTCGGGCCGGATCTGCGACTGGAATCAGAACGGCTCGAGGCAACTCGATCTCCTGGCAGACACGTTGGAGACCAGAATCGACTGAACACATCACCTCGACAAACCACCTGCACTAGCCCTCTTACTCTTCCCCTCATTCTTCTCACTTGCAATCGCCCGCCAGGACATGAGAAAAGTCTGGTCCTCTGTGTTGATCAACTATCCACTCTGCTTGCGGGAAGTGCTTTAGGATCGTTCACTGGCGACTAGTTTGGTCTACCATGGTAAGCATCGGGCTTCAATGGACTCTGGGCGCTGTTTTTGTGCGGATCGGTCAGAAACTAGAGCCACTCATCGTCAAGGAACGCAACACCAGGAAACGAAGACTCACCTTGAAAATTGCTCTTGATACCAAGAGTAAACCAATTACCGATGCTCTGTCATGGTGTTTAGCTGAGGAAAGAATGGGGGACTTGGGCAACGGTAAGCCTCACAGCCTGCCCACCACCACAGACCAATGGAGCCATAGAGCATCGCCAATAAAGTATTCTTGCCTGTTGCTATGACCACTGGGGATGTCCTTTCTCAGAGAATGCTAGACACCTCGTAACCATCGTTCGATGAGTGTGAGGATAGTGTGAGCTGCATGTTAAGCTGAGCCCTCTTTCATTTCTGAAGGCGATAAGAGTTCGGAACCAAACGGCGGGCGCAGTACAAAATGCACAACAACTTTGCAGCGGCGATGGGAACTGTAAAAATCAGGTCGAGTCGAGACAGCGCCACACTGCATCGCCCCCGTCAATTTTTTTTTTTCTCAGGAGGGCCAATTCCAATCTTTCTTCCCTCCCACAAAATCTCCACACAAACATCCTTGACCACCTCTTTCGGTATAGGGCGTCGTTTGCTAAGGGACATAGACACAAAGGAGACCCCTACACAGCTTTTTGAGACACGTTCCAACCATCAAAGGTATGGTGCTTCCCTCGATATCATGGAGCTGTAGACATGCATGGTTCTATTCGATTGTTGTGCATCGTTGCTTATCCCTCTCACGTTGTGGTACAGCCCATTGTCAGGAACAATCAATAGCCACTCTCACTGTGCGAATATCGATCTCCGTGTTGAACATACAACATGCCGCTACAATACATAACTGTTCAAACAACATGTTGTCCTGACCCTTGTCTCAACTATCCCCTTTCATCTTTAACAAAGGGGAAAAAAACGATCCAAAATGTTGTTCAGCAGCATTGTCTCATCTCCACGAGGATCACTCTCGCCACTAAAAACATTGGAGCTCGCCAACATCTACCTGGAAACGGCTTTCAATGCCATCGATTCTGACATCGCTTTGGTGTTATGCCATGATACCGAGGTGTCATTGCTCCAAGCAAAGAAATCTGTCAAGCATGACAAGAATCCGACAGTGACTGAAGGAATTGCCACAGCCTATATTGGTTTGGGGAAGTTGCTTGAGAGCCGTGGTCATGATATCGGGGCTCAAGCCAGCTTCAAGAAAGCAGAGAAACTCGGGTAGGTTTAAAGTTTTTTTTTTACAAACCGACCTGATGGGGCGAATCGTATTCCTGCAAGCAGTGGCGAAGCGTGCATCACACTGTCCCCCTCCTCCAAACCTGCCTTTACTGATTTTTCATGTAATAATGTGGATTAGAGGAAACATCCACGACCTTGCTCGACCAACAGACACCTATCGTCCCAGCAGCATCATGGGATCGCTCAAAGGGATATTGGCTTCTGCTGGAGGGTCGCAGGATGTGGGCTTGGTGAAATCAGCTCCGCTTGACCGGCCACAAAGTAGCCAGGTGTCAGCAGTCGCTTCAACGGTTCCCGCGCACATCTTTGCTGACAATATTCCCCCGCCTACCGTTCATTTGAAACTCCCTGGACCTGATGAGCGTCTCGATGATACACCACAGCTAGTTTGCTGCCTTGGTCTGTTGAAGGTGGCTCAAATGCCAGAAACCAAGCTTGAACCAACTGCACTCAAGTGGACCCAGGCCGTCGAGAAGAACAAAGACGAACAGGAACGACTCCGTGGCATAGCCACAGATGTAATCAGAGCATTCAAGAAGGAAGAAATCAAGGACGCCAAAGTCGTTGCAGAAGTGGTGAGCCTTGCACCTATTCTTGACAAGGATACGTTCCACGATATACTCGGAGAGTTCTACTCAGGAGTCAACCACTCTGGATTGTTAAAGTTCCAACAACTCGAAGGACTTGCACAATTGATCCAAGGTGCTGACCAAGGTCTTCTCAGCTCCGACGATCTCGTCAAGATTCTCGGACTACTCAGCACTCGTCTGATGGATACACACCAGCAGTCATCACAGCACATGCACCAATTGACATTGGCTGTCTCACACGTCCTGGACGCCATGGCCGACATCAAGGTCACAGGTCTGAATCGAGAGAAGCTACACGAGCCACTATCTTCGTATCTAGAGGGACTGAAGAAAACCTCGGATCCATTCTTGGTGTATCAAGCGGCCTATGCCTACCAAGCTCTATTGTGTGTCCCAGATAATGAGACAACGTGGCAAGGAGCTATGCGAAGAACAGGAAAAGTGGTTCGAGGTGTATCTGGAATGGTCAGCGCAGTGAAAGGACTTGATCTCGTCAAGTTCATGGAAGGGTTGGAGGACATTCAGAAAGGCATGTCAGGAGTAGCCAATGCTGTTGAAGTGGCCAAGACAGCGTACGATGGCGTAACCTCTCTGATCGCAGGAGGTAAAGGACTCATGGATTCACTCAAGGAGGGACTCAGTTTTGAACGGAAGCGCGACTGGTATTCGGCACTACGAGGAGCTGATGCGTTGATTCAGGATGGGGAACTTGCCACATTCAGGGAACTGGTCTGTGAAGTCCCATGTCGATACGATCCAGCATTCCAATGGGGAGTGTGCCAACGGCTTGGAGAAATGGCAGCGAATCCGAAGTGGGATACTGTGACTCGTCGAAGCGCAATTGCGTTTCTTGGAGAGATGTTCAGTAATGATGGGATGTGGGGACAGCAACCGAGTATCAAGCAATGGATCCTCAATATCCTCATGCAACTATCCTCCTCATCTGGAGGGACTTCACAATGTACGTTGAACCCGCTCGCCAGCTGATATGTCATGAAGGTATCTATCGACTTTACTGCAGTGATCTAACAGGACACCTTGTATTCATGTTCAATCTAGTACACACCACAGCTGCAGAGGCACTTCTCCAAGACCTGGAAGCAGACGGCGACATCAAGAAGCAGGCTCTCTATCGAGCGTGTCAGGAGAATGGACCTATCGCGTATCCATTGAAAGTCGCTCTGCCGGAACTGGCATCTCCATCATTGCTCGATCGTGTACAGAATAGGCCGGATGTCGAGGGAAACCTTCGTATCCTAAGGAGGCAGCGCACAAAGGAACGAGGCAACGCTGTGTACATCCAACCTCAAGCCAAGTCCAGCCTTCAAGCAGCTGACGATACGCGATTCCCATTGATGGATAAAGTCAAAGAGTTCTTGGGAAGCGATCAAAAGGTATTCTTGCTACTGGGCGATTCTGGAGCAGGCAAATCTACATTCAGTCGCGAACTTGAATTCAATCTCTGGCAGTCATACACGAACAAGACAGACAGGATCCCACTCCATATCAACTTGCCTGCAATCGACAAACCGGAAGTCGATATGATCGCCAAGCAGCTAAGGCGGAATGAGTTCACGGAGCCTCAGATCCGCGAAATGAAGCACTATCGCAAGTTCATCTTGATCTGCGATGGATACGATGAGAGTCAACAAACACACAACTTGTACATGAGCAATCGACTGAACCAAGACGGAGAATGGGACGCTCAGATGGTGATCAGTTGCCGTAGCGAGTACCTTGGATCAGATTATCGAGATCGATTCCAACCAGGAAACCGCAACGAGAAGCTGGATTCACCATTGTTCCAACAAGCAGTGATTGCGCCATTCTCAATCCACCAGATACATGACTACGTCAAGCAGTATGTGTCTGTCAACGAGCCCCTATGGCGTGAGGAGGACTACAAACAAGCCCTCGACCTAATTCCGAGTCTCAAAGATCTGGTGATGAATCCGTTTCTGATGACTCTATCATTGGATGTGCTACCACGCATGGTGGATCCAGGACAACATCTCTCCAGCGCGCGTGTCACTCGAGTTGGACTGTATGACCACTTTGTCGAACAGTGGCTGGAGCGAGGCAAGAAACGACTTGCAGAGAAGGACATGTCTTCACTCACGAGGGAAGCGTTCGAGAAATTGAGTGCAGAAGGATTCACACTGAATGGCATTGAGTACCTGAAAATGTTTTCCACGTCGATTTATCAAGAGCAAGGTGGTCAACCAGTTGTCGAGTACTCTCGCCTGATAGATCGGGGATCATGGAAAGAGACTTTCTTCAGCTCAAGAGAAATGCAGCTCCTACATGAAGCCTGTCCATTGACACGGAATGGCAACCAGCATCGATTTATCCATCGATCAATTCTGGAATACGGATTGGCACGCGCAGTATTCGATCCACAAGACAGGAAGAATAGGGCAGCACTCCAGCCAGTATTGGATCGACGAGGGAGTGTGAGTTCCTCTATGAGCACCGAGATCGACGGCTGCGAAGACAGAATAGCAACCATTGCGGAACAAGAACCGGATCCTAACTCGCCATTGGTCTGGAGGAGATTTTTGAATGACTATTCATTGCTGCAGTTTCTGGAAGAGCGAGTCCAACAAGAACAAGTGTTCAAGGATCAGTTGCTTGCGTATATCGAACACTCGAAGAAGGACAAGAAGTGGCGCATAGCAGCAGCCAACGCCATCACGATTCTTGTCCGAGCAGGTGTGCGGTTCATTGGAACAGACCTTCGAGGTATTCAGATTCCAGGGGCCGACCTCAGCTACGGAATGTTTGATTCTGTGCAGTTTCAAGAAGCGAACATGAGGAAAGTCAATCTTCGAGGTGCATGGTTACGGCAGAGCGATTTGAGCAGAGCAGACATGACAGGTGTACAGTTTGGTGAGTTGCCATACCTCACCGCGAACAGCGAAGTCTTGTCATGCATGTTTTCACCCGATGGGAAGTCACTCGCAGTTTGTCTCTTCAACAGCAACATTCAAGTGTACTCGACATCCGACTGGGAGATATCACAGGAATTGAATGGTCATGAATCCGCGGCTCGCGTTGTGTATTCGCCAGATGGAAATGTTATCGTTTCTGGCAGTCTGGATAAGACAGTTCGAATTTGGGACGTGAAATCAGGAGTCTGTCGACACATCTTAATCGGCCATACCGAGCCGGTAGTAGGTGTCGCATATTCCCCACAGGGAGATCGAGTTGCCTCCTCTGGTGGTGACGCGACAATCCGACTGTGGGATACAGCGACTGGCAAATGCTGTCAGATGCTATCCGGCCATGAAGACGTAGTTGACTGCGTGGCATATTCACCAAAGGGCACTCTTATTGCCTCTGGAAGTAGTGATTCCACTGTCCGGCTATGGGATGTTGCAACTGGAGAATGCAGCCATATACTCGTTAGCCACAATGGCCCAGTTTGTTGGATTGCGTTTTCCCATCAAGGGGATCAAGTTGCATCTGCCAGCATTGACAAAACAATTCGAATATGGGATGTGAGGTCAGGAAATTGCCGCCATATCCTAGAAGGACACAGCGCCGGAGTCGTTTGTGGTGTTTATTCGACAAAAGACGACCTTATCTTCTCTGCAAGCTTTGATGGGACAGTACGAGTATGGGATGTACAATCCGGGTCTTGTCGCCAAACGATGACTGGCCATACCAGTGGCCTCTACTGTGTCGCATGTTCTCCAGACGGTAATACGGTCGCCTCTGGCAGTCTGGACATGACGGTGCGTCTTTGGGATGTATCATATGGAGGATCCCGACACATCTCCAGTGGCCATGCCCAACAGGTTAATAATCTCAAATGTTCACCAAATGGAAAGCTGATCGTCTCCTGCAGCTTGGATTTCACGATAAAGCTCTGGGATGTGGAAACAGGAGTATGTTTCAGAACTTTGAATGGCCATTGTGCCATATTCGCTGTCGTATTCTCACCTCAAGGAAATCATATTTGTTCTGGAGATTTTGACGGAACAGTACGGCTGTGGGAGATCAACACGGGAACTTGTCAACACATCTTGGTCGGTCATACCGGTTACGTTTACGGCATTGCATACTCTCCTAAAGGAGATCTAGTTGCGTCTTCCAGCCAAGACACTACAGTTCGGCTATGGAATGCGACAACTGGAGAACACTGCGGAACCCTGAATGGCCACACAGATGGAGTCAAGGGTGTCGCGTACTCGCCTGACGGCAGCATTATCGCTACTGGCAGCAAGGATTACACCGTAAGGCTATGGGATGTCGGAACTATGGCTTGTACCAACATCTTCGTAGGCCACAGCAGCTGGGTTAATGATGTCGCATTCTCACCTGGAGGGGATCAGCTTGCTTCATCCAGTGGTGACAGCACAGTGAGACTTTGGAGTGTGGCAACAGAGGAATGCTGTTTGATATTGACTGGTCATGATGCGGTTGGAATAGTGGCCTACTCGTACAGCGGATATCTGCTCGCTTCTGGCAGTGGCGACAAGACAGTGAGACTCTGGGACGTTACATCTGGTCAATGTCGAGCAGTGGTACAAAACTTCCAAGGGGAAGTCTACGGTGCCGCATGGACACCTTCTCCAGATGCCGATTTCCTTATCACTGGATGTGAAGATGGATCGGTGCTCAAGTGGCAGGTCATCCAAGAGGACGGACAGTGCCATGTCAGGCTCTCCTGGGGTGCAACAAATGGCTCACTCACAGTGACGGGAGCATCGATACAAGATGTGCGAGGATTGACTTCACCCAACAAGCAGTTGTTGAAGCAGTGTAGTGCTGAGGGTGAACCAGAGAATCTGTTTCGCGAGACAAGCAAGAAGCTGGTCACCATGACTTCTGTGGTATCTCAAATGAGAAAGCCAACCAACAGAACTGTGGTGGATTCTTCCCTGATCACCGATATTTTTGATGAACAGCCACGGCAACAAGGCGAGCGGAAAATCGAACAGCAAGACGAACAACAGCAAGTCGAACAACAGCAAGACGAACAACAGCAAGGCGAACAGCAAGGTGGGGCAGCAGAGTAGACAGCAAGTTGATCTGGGAGAGTGCATGTAGGAAATAGCCTGGACAGCTCTAAGGAAGAATATGTCATCTTCAGCCCAGCAGTACTTTCTATTAAAGACGAGTAGAGTTTGACCCATGGCCTCAGACATGATTGGTTCCCCAACTCGACCTGTTTTATTAGCTCAGAGGACAGCAGATCTGAATGGAGCGCGCGCAAGGTGTCATATCGAGTGCACAGCACACATTCAAGGGGATGTGTGTGAACGTGTTGACTTGATGAAGGGGCTCCATCGCTGTATGAGCACGTGTTGTAAGGCGTGTGTGTGTGCAGGATGCATGGCAGCACAAGCAGTGGACACTTTCTCCACTCCACACTACCCTCCAGTAGAGAGTGCAGCCTCGGATATGTCGGATATGTCCTTTGAACGTCCCTGGGCAGTGGAGGGTGAGGTGTCTTTGCGTGCAATCCTTCTTTCACAAATTGTGAGAAAGAGAGTTGGATGCAAATGCTATGGATTTCTGGAACGGAGTGGCTGCTGTTCTTTAGCCACATTGTGTTTCCAACCCGTCAATTCGCATGTCTTCACACTCCCCTTCCCCTCCCAACGACTTTCTTTTCTACGGCTCACTTTTGCTCTTTGTCTTCTTTGTCTCCCTCTCCTCTCCTCTCTCTTTCTCCCTCTTTCTCTCCCCCTCTTTCGCACTCTCTGATCATCAGCCCCACCACCACCATGACGACCAGCTCCTTTCTGTCCAGTCTCATCGCCTCACCCAGAACGGACACCATCCCTCCCTCCGTTGACAACCACGACGAACACGGCACTCTCACCACCGTGACCCATAACCACGACGAACACGGCACCCTCACCATCGTTCGTACAAAGACGACAAAGGCCGTCAGGTTCCACTCCCCTCCCTCCGCTACTGTCACAGCTGCAACCGTCGTCTCGCACTCAGCGACTTCCTCCCCCCTCATCGTCCACAGCGGCTTCCACTTGGGCTCCAACAGGGTATGTGCATAGTGCAGTACTTTTGTGGATGCTACTCCATATCTTGGTAGCACCAAAGTCGATATCCTCACCTTTGGTGTCTCACGCGAGGGCATCAAGCAGGTGAAGGGAAGACGAAGAAAGGGGGAATCATGGAGTTAAAAGGGACGAAGGTGTGGAGCACATTGAAACTGACGACCAGGTCCTTTTTTTTTTTTTGCTATGTTAGTGTGATCACCTCGAGTTCCCAGGTGTCGCACCAAGGACATTTGTCGGACCATTAGTTTTAACCTTTGGCAACTGGCCCATCGTCCTTCGATTCAAGCCTTCCCAAGGGTCCCCACGGTGTGTCCACCGCACATGACCTGAGCCAACGGATGAAGCAAAAGGTTAGCAAAAGGGCCTAAGAAAAAGGGAGCAATGGCCAGGAACAAAGAGTCAAGACCACTAATACTGTCGACCATTTTTTTTTTGTTGATGTTATCGGATAGATATCCGGCTCCGGAATCAATTACAAGGTCATCCCGACATGGAAGCACAGATGACATTAAGCTTTCAGAGGAGAAAGGCTCAACTGAAAGACGAAACCAACCGGCTCCGCGGATATCATTGAATTCATGCGACTCGAACTGGAATGCACTAAAGCAG
>Ga0247824_10001226_pt1 | contig 13851 bp, 17 predicted proteins | sample 13C_PalmiticAcid_FD_194412 | JGI IMG/M metagenome (GOLD analysis project Ga0247824, IMG submission 194412) | Soil microbial communities from agricultural site in Penn Yan, New York, United States - 13C_PalmiticAcid_Day48 | ecosystem: Environmental > Terrestrial > Soil > Agricultural land... | reverse complement strand
GTTGTCGCCCTCGTTCTCGATGCAGAATCTTGGTCTTGGTATGAACACGAATGGCAATCTGACTCCGACCGATACCAATCAAGCCAACGTTGGCTCCAGGAACCAGAGGACACCCTCCATCAATGTTCAGATTCCACAGTTTTATACGACAGGACTGATGCCTCACGCACCACAATCGCCCAACTCTCTGGCTGCTTACACGAGCGCAGTCAACACGCCATTGCCTCCCAGTCCGTCGCCAGGTTCGCCCATGGCATCCATGATGTCTGATAATGACATGGAGCCCAGTTCTTCGTTGTATTGCCCAAGCCCTGGAGGGCCCAATGCAGGTCTCAGTGGTCGAAGCGAATACGCTGGTAGCGAATATGGAGGAAGCGAGTATGGCGACGACGGAAGTCATTTCTTTAGCATGTCGACATAGCCCATTCCTTTCAACTTTGCCCTCTTCCATTTTCCTTACAGCGTCTTGATGGCACTTTAATATGAATTTTACCGAAAGATGATGAATGAACCACTTTCTCAACCTTGCCATGAGGCGAATTGAAGTGGGAGAGCATGCCAATGATTCGTGAAGCTTATCAGACCTGAAGTTTGCTTAGAACAAACTTCTTCCAATCGTCCAGAGTCCAACTGCTGCTGATCGAGTTTTCTACAACGCCATCCCAGACAGCGGTGGGGGACACATGGATGCCGTTCTGGCGGCCTAGTTTGATAAAGTATTTGAGGTCGTTGGTGACTTTGTTGCCAGTGTTGGTCGACTGGTTAGCATCTTGGACGGGCGGGATGTGGAGGAGACTGAAGACTCCTTCCTCTGTGGGGATGGTAGACGGTTCCAGTGAAGTTGGAACCAAAGACACGAGCTCGTTGTAGATATCGGAGCGACTCTTGTCGACTACAGCTTCGTCAAAGAACCTATGGAGGAGAGAATATCACGAGACATTGAGCGATCTTGCTATCCGACCGACATTCGATCATCACCAAACTAAGACGTGAGGTCTACCTTTTCTGTTGCGTGAACAGCACGTTGCTGTACCTGGCAAATTGAGTCGGATCTACTTTTTCAACAGCAAGTGCCGCCTGGACAAGAAAACACAATTCGTAGCATTGAGGTGAACAAGGGACCGATTAGATTATTTCTCGACGTAAAGCTAATGCCCCACGAATGTCCTGTCTTCAATACCTCAGCCGTTAAAGTGGAAGCTGGGTGCCATGGCTGGATTTGATTTCTGATAATCACCTATCCATGTTCCGTGTCCGGTGACGGAGATCAGTCAATCAATCATGTCGAGTCTGATGCAGTCAGGTACCAATCCATCAGGTGCTAGAAGCCCCTAACGTACCTGAACAAGATCCGGGTGCTCTTGGACTAACCAAGGGAGCACATGATTGAAAACCTGGTTCCATAGTTTGGCGGAGAAAGGACAGACATAGTCCAAATACAGTTCGAGGGTATGACGGGCGCCAGGGGAGCCAGCGATACGATGGCCAGAGTATTGAGGTGGAAGGGACATTGTGCGAGTGCTGTCGATGAGAACGAATGATGAAGCGACAAGACGTTGCATCACTTTTGGAAATTCGGCGACATCCAGGGTCAATATCGCACAACAGTGCCAAATGCTCATGGTGACACAAATCACCCGCAAGGAAGCGTTCACCCTTCATTTGTTCATGTCTTCCTTGCCGTTGCTTTGTTTGTCCTTTTCCATTCATCACACGGTTACCATCGTCTTCGACTCTCGCTGTGTATCTACGAAGACAAGCGATGAATGTGTGTCCATGGCCCGCGAAGGTTATCCCTCACTTTCTCATATGATCTACCCTTCATGTCCAGCACAATTGGCATCCCCTGACCACAAGCAGTGGATTCAAGCTACATGCCTTAGTCGCCTCCATGTCCTCATTGGGTTATATTCCCTCGTTCGCTCAATCGTTGTACGCTATCAAGCAGTGTCTTGATCTCTGCATCGGTACCTCGCCCGTTGGCTCCCCACCGAATCTTGCAATTGCTGTCAACTAGGAATATGTATCCCATATAAGAGTTCGGCATGCTCAATGGCTCCTTGAGGTGCTTGATGGACTTGTAATGAAGTACATAAGTTGCCTAGAGTCAGGTAATGGCAGAGGGAAGTGTCAGCTTGTCGCAACGCGGATCCATTTCTTGCACATAGCTCTACATTTTGCTCCTTGCTTCACACTTACATGCCGCTCCTGTGGAATCGACTTCTTTACAAACGGAACCATCATTCGCACAAGTCCAGCCTTGAGCGGATTCTCTTGTACATTAATCTCGACCAACTGAATTTTGGAGCCTGCCTTACCCATTGGCCACTTTTTCAAAAAGGGTGTCGTAAAGGTCTCAATCTGTTCCTCGCCGAAGCGCGTTCCTGAAATGGTCACCACACTGATCTTTCCTCTTAGCAGATCCACCAACTCTATCGGTTCCGAGGTTCTGAGGGATGTGCCAATAATATTGGGCATGTACAAAGCTTTCTAATGGTAAAGAAGAGATTCCACCAATCCAAGTGTGAGTGTTATGAGATCAACGCAAGGTGGTCGTAGCAATACAATGCTCCCGACTAGAGAGAGGACGTTACATCTGCCACAATCATGTTCGATGTTCCTCTCCATAGCTTGGATCCTGTTCTTGAGAGCTCACTGAATTCTGCAAAGTAACCCGACTGGAAATCATGGAGCCTGAATCAAGACAAGGCATAAAATGTTGGTCAATTGACTAGAGCAAAGGATAATGAAGAGGAAGGTCCCGAAAAAAAGAAAAGAAGTCTTCAGTACTTACAGCTCCTTCCGTTTCTCAAGGTTCTTTTCCTCGTCCGTCCAGTCATTGACTTTGCTCTTCATGCCATCTTTTGCCCTGGCAAACGGAGTACGCTTGCCATTTCCTTGCCGAGTGACATCGGATCGTGTGCTCTTGGGCTCGTCTGGGACACCAAACCGTCCGCCATAAGGCGAAAGAGGTAGCTCTTTCACCTCCTTTTGATCTGGGTTCTTTCCTGCTTCATTCTTGGTGTTGTTGCTTCCCTGAGCTGCTTGGTTCTGGTGGTGTGAAAATGTTGTAAATCCTGCTCTCCGGATCATAATACTTGAGGCCTGCGAAGAATAGCTCGGATGGTATCCAGGTGCGAAGCTGTGGTTCAGACGAAGCAACGTCCTTCCTCTTAAGAGGCTGATCTTGCCGACAGAGGACGCCATTCACAAGCTGGTCAAGGAACGAATGAACAAGACCGATCCCGCGATCAACCATAAGGAGAAAGGACGCCAACCCCTTAAGCCGATTCTTCTGACATTTGGCTCCCACAGTTTGAACAGCCAGTGTGCTCGGTCGAGTTGGGCGTGAGAAAGCATGAAATCGGTTAAAAGATGTTCCGTATGTACTTTCATTCAAGCGTCAAGTCATACTGTTCAAGTTGCTAACATGGGCAGCGAAGTCGGCCGTATAGATTGTCCTGAGTTTATTACGTGTTGGAGACAGCTTACGCGACAACCTTTTCTGGGTTTGTGCCCATAAAGACTTCGTATATCCTTCTCGAGATCGGTTTCCCAACGACACCTTGCCTGCCAATGAGCTATCGGATCAAGGAGGGGTCAGATAACGGTTAGTTCACAGTTCCACAGACTTCAGCATGATCACTGATCCTGTGAAGTGAATGATACTTACTGGAACATCCTCGAGCATTGTTTGGGCAACGTATACATTACTGCATTTTCGGTATGCTTCGTAGAGACTCTTAATCGATGGGTATTCCTGTGCAATCGACTTTGCATGCTGATAGGTTACCCTATGGATCTCCTGTAGGCTCTTGATCCATGTATCCCGGTCGTCCGCCCCTGGCTTTATACCTTCAACACAAACATTTAATCCTGTTCTCCGAGCTTCCCTATGAGGTGAGCGGACCATCAGAGAGAAAGATTACGATAAATGAGTCAGACACACATATGTGCTCGATGAGCGTATGAGTGTTCGCAAGGGTATCTGCCATGGGAGCAAAAGCACTCGTCATTACTTGTATGGTCGAAGCCCAATCTGCTCGGTAAGTGTGATGACCACTTGTGCCGACTCCTCCTCATCGTTTGCTTGGATAATGAGACAATCCTGGTCCAACTGTATCCAAAGCAATTCTTTCTCGATCCGTTCCTGATCCACTGTCGAGTCCTTTTCTGTGTCCGCTTGTGAAGTGTTATCCTGACCGGCTTCACCGTTCATATTGGCAAGGACTGCTTGTTGGAATTTCTTCGTCATTGCTTTCTTGAGTTCACGGAAATGACTCTCTAATCCCGAGATTAGGAGAATGACTCGCTGTCGCTGCCCTCGGTCCTCTTTAAGCTGCATGGTGCTGTGCTGAGGCATGCTCGACATCCTCAGCCGCTCCTTGTTCTTTCTGAGTTTCATGTCACGCTTGATCATGGCAAGGCGACTCTTGAGAATATCTTGCTGGATCATACTTGACAAAGTGTGTGCTGTCATGTAGATAAGAGAGAAACCTTCCAACTCTACTTCCTTTTCTGGGATGGGTATAAACATATCCTGCTCGTCATCATAACGATGACTGACAACACGGCGCCAAAACAACGTGTCCTGCAGAGGGAAAGGATCATCCAAACTCTTCATATCAATGCCGCTTACGCTCATTCCAGAGGATGCCGATACCCCAGTCGTTCCCATGACATTGACATAGCACTCGATCGATGCAAGATAGTCCTGTAATACAATTCCAAAATCTGATTGGTATAATGACGCTTCGATGCAAACGATCATCTCTTTGGTGCCTTCAGTTTTTGTAAGTCGGTTCGCGATCCGAAGTTCTCGAGCTGCCCTCTTTTCTGCATCCTTCTCCTCTTCTTTTGCTAGCCGTTCTCTTTCTCTGAGTCCCAATTTCCTCTGCTGTTCTTCCTCGCGAGCAGCCTTCTTGGCGGCTTTCTCCAATTCTTTGGCGACTTTCTCGGCGGCTTTCTTAGCTTCCCTTTCAGCTTTTAGAGCTTCCCTAGCAAGTCGTTTCGCCTCCTGTTCTGCTTTCTTGAGTTCCGCCTTGGTTGGGGCCGCGGTGGCTTCCGCATCATCCACATATTCAGCATCTCCACCTTCATTGACATTGCTGTCTGGTCGAGGCTGCTTTTGCCGCCGCTGCCTTGCTCGTTTTACGATCTCCTCTTCCAAGGATATTGATTCGTCATGAATTGGATCCTGCTTCGACGGCTCGATTAGAGCGCACTTATTCTCGTCCAGATCTTCAAAGTCCATTGGTACCGCTTCCGATTTACGTTTCCCTCTCGTTCGACGTTCTGAAGTGGTGGGGTTTGCCTGACCTTTGGAAGATGTGGCGAGAGGTTGATCTGGTATCATTGAATCATAGGGGATGGTATGTTCCGAATTGATGTCGTTCAATATTGAGCCTTTATCCTTGGAAGGGGTATCGTCTCGTTCAATCGGCGCATAGCCAAGGTCCCAATCATCAACTCCACCCCAGCTTTCGCTCATCTCCAGGATTCGTTCCTTTATACGGCTTCCACTGTCCTCGATTGCATCATCGAAGACTGTTTTCTTAGGAAGCGCATAGGTACTAGCCGATGAGTTGTTGGATGAACAGCGTGTAGAGAGCTTAGATGAAGATGAGGGCTCAGGTTTGATCCTTGATGTAGTTGCGTTCGATAATGCCTTGCTACGCCGAGCGGAGGCCGAAGTGTCGTCCTCAAATCGAGCTGTGCTGCTGGACGACTCTGCAATTAATCTAAAGTCATCGCGTGGCGGTGAGACCGGTCTCTTGCTGATATCCTTGGTGGAGCATCGTGGAGGAGACATCATGACTGTAGAAGGGCGTTGCCCTTGGAGTGGAGCCGGCACAAGTTCAAAGTCCCAATCCGAGAATGACGGTTGGTGCGCAAGAGAGGCCGGCAGAATTTTGCTTTCTCGTGGTGGAGACACTCGCGTGGGCGCGGAGTCAAGGCTGATGACAGTTGGTTCCTCTCTTTTGATAGCATGATCGTTGGCGCCATTCATCTTGCGATTAGAGGCACTGGATGAAGCTGAGGACGATCCAGCCCTCTGAGCTACAGTGTTAACTTTTGATCTCCTGCCATTAGCAGCGGTGATGGGTGGTGATCGGTTCTGGAGGACATCCTTTTTGATAGTCGTGTCGCCCGACATGAAGCGCAAAAACTCATCGTTGTCGCTATTTTCTTCATCTGAAGAGTAGGTCACAGATATGGACATGGCTGAACGTTCAGATTCATCGACGTTGGGTGCTGGAGGAGCGGCCAGAGGGCTCAAAATCTACGTCCATGGGAATAGTGCGGTGTGCCAAGATGGTGAGAAAATGGACAGCTGCGTTACACTTGAGTTGTGCAAGGCTCATGCATGTGTACCTGCCCATCCAGGATGCGGTTAATCGTGAGCTCGCTGCTTCCAGTAATAGTGAGATCCTCGATAATCTCCTTGAGAGGGCAGTCGCTGCACACGGTCAGGACCTCTCGCGCCAAATCCAGCAGTTTGACATCAGACAGAGCAGCATGACTCATTTTTGCTTTTCACCGGCAACTCGATGTCGATCGCCTGTTACAATGGTTGGCCTTGAAAAAGCGTGTGTGGTTCTGGTTTGTGGAGTCATCGTTCAACAGGTGTTTTTTTTCGGTCTCGCGAAATCTGAGCAAGCTCAGGAGTGCGCAAGCCACCTTCCGCTCTGACAAAGCCGACGAGCAACGGCCTCCTCTGCCTTTTGTCTCATCACTCACAGCCCAACACATCGATGCAGGAAATCAGGAACTATGTCCGTAAGGCAGTCGAGGCATTCAGTAGGAAGGACAGTGATGCTTTCTGTAGCCTGATTATGCTGGAAGAAGGCGATCCGAGCCTACAGCAGCTACAAAACGCGCTCTACAACGTAAGGGAAACGCAGCAGTATGATGGATGTATCTTGAGCGACGAGTCAAGACACAACTGGAAATTGAAGATATCTCTTGGAGTTTGGTGGAGTGTATGTCGAGCCGTATTAGCCTTCAACACGTTCCTTACAAGTGACTTTTGACACCTATACGTTTAGATGACTGATGAGTCTATACGATCCACAGTGCAAAAGGAAGCAAAAACCGATTCACGACAACTCAAAGAGCTGATCTCCAACTACTTGGTGTTCACCATCGCCTCTTGTCTGAACAAGTCCACAATGATCGGCGTCTATGAGCACTTGTCAACGTGTTACGGGTATGGAAATGCATGTCTAGTTCATTTCTCTCAGATACTTGCAGCGTCATTAATAGCTTGCGACTCAAAAACCCTTGACAGGTCATTCTTATCACTCTATACTCCACCGGATGCGCAATGGTTGACACCGCTGCTAATGAACCTTTCGTACTCGCTGGTTGATTGGGCTATTATCGTAAGTCTGAATATTGTTGCAACAAATTCAATAACTTGGCTCAGGAGCGACAGGTGGATGTTCTCTTCGGGACATAGAAACTATATCCTAACACTTACCAAGACAACCTCAAAACACGGGATCACAACTTAGGCAGATCTGGAAAGCCCGAATGCCAAGGAACTCAGGATTAGTGACGCTGCTTCCAAGCATCTATCGAGGGCGATCAATATTGTCATCAACGACAAGTAGGTGTGACAATGTATCGTTTTTGCCTTGACAAAAGGAGCTTGATGTGTGTACTCTTGATGGCTCCGCTTCTTACAGTGCACCTTGCTCAATAGAGTATCCACCGAGTTGGTTGAATCTAAAAAGATGGCACTGTACTACCTCGCAAACCTGATGTTTCGCGTTTACTTCAAGGTACATCACGAGCGGCTTGATATTGTTTGGATCGCCCATTCAACGATGCACGCTATGTTCTCTGATGTCTAAAGCATTGCGACTCTCTGTGATATTTGCAGCTCAAGTCAACGCGCCTCATGCCAACATTGATCAACAACATCGCCAAAGCAAGCGTCGATCTCTCGCAATACCCTATGAGCCAACAGGTCACACACCAATTCTACCTTGGGAGGTACCATTTGTACCAGCTGGATTTGCGCCGTGCTGAACGCGAACTGTCTTTTGCTTTCAGGAACCGCCCCAGTCTCTCAAACGATGAGGATTCAGACAGGATCATCTACACCAATGGTCGTTTGATGCTGCTCTATCTCACGGCATGCCGCCTCTGCCTAGGACTCTTTCCCTCAGAACAACTTCTTCATGAATACGACTTGCACTCTTACTTTGCTCCCCTCATGAAGGCCATCAAATCTGGCGACCTGAATCTTCTCCAGCAGACGCTGTCAGTACCTATTTTTGTTGCCTGGCTTGTCAAGAAAGAGATCTACTTCCTCTTGAAAGAGAAGCTGGACGTGCTTTGTTGGCGCTCTCTCATCCGACGAACATGCCTTGTATCTCGAAGCCTATCAAATCCGCCGCAGATGAGGGTACCGTTAGATGGACTTTTGGATGTAGCACGAGCACTCACAAGAGATACTTCGTACGACATATTTGATGTTGAATGCATCACAGCCTCGCTTTTGGATCAGGTAGGGGCCACCTGTTACTATTGCGGATTAACTGTTAGATTCGACATGTTTTATAGAGTGCTCATGCTTAACCGCTCTTTGTCCATTCTAGGGTTACATCAGGGGGTATATACACTCGAAGAAAAAGGTTCTTGTCTTGAGTAAGGCCAATCCTTTCCCTACAGCGTACTCTGTCGAGGTCATAGAAGAAGTCCTTTCGTAATACATCCCGGGAGTTTCAGCATTCAGCATTGTACTTTCAATAACTTTCGGCGTAGTTTCAAGGACACTGAGCATAGGGGAAGTCGCCTTCAATCGGTTTCTCAGACGCAACAAAAAAAAGTGTGTGAAACAACAGCTGTACGCAGGACATTTGGATAATTGGTTCACGAGTGCATCTCATATCTTGGCAACATATTATTAGCAATTCATCGACATGTAAGATTACTGGCGTCTTTCTTGGAGACATTATCCATCAGCAGGACTGACAGAAGCGGTGGCTCGTTCTTTCACAAGCAGCGGACAGGTCCATCGAAGCGCTTCGATATCACCTGGGAAACGAACTCTGATACCGGCGTAGCATCCTTGAATCACGGCGCCTTCCCATCTCCGTTTTCGCAAGATAGGGCTCCCCCTTTTGTTGGAGTATCAAGGCTTACAACCTACCCGTGGTGACTCTGCACAATTTCTCATTTCCTTCGCGGGCGATGATTGGGAGAAGGGAGTTGACCGATAGAATGTCGAGGCATAAGTCGAAAATTGAGAGGCGGAAAGTGACTTGGTATAAAGTGTGAAGGCCGTGGCAATGAGCGAGTGAGTGCTTCGGAAGTGCAGTTGTTGAGCGCCACTGCAACGATTGACTGTGGTGAGGTAGTGAGTAACAGTGCTAGGTGAATACGTATCTTGGCTAGGACTTGGTCAAGGGCATTTAGGTTCCCGTGCGGACGAGGGATTGATGAGGGCCAGCAATTGATGGCAAGGGATGGGGGACTGACACGTAACCCATTATTGTTGTGCACCTTTTTATCTTGGCCAGGGAGCAACTTGATGGCCCTAGAATTGATGGCCCTAGAATTGATGGCCCTAGAATTGATGGCCCTAGAATTGATGGCCCTAGAATTGATGGCCCTAGAATAGATGGAGGCTGACTCATGACCACTGCGACCTATGAAACATTGCCACATTGCCACATTGCTGTGCTATCTGCACCTTTTTCATGCAACCAACCCTCCGTGGCGTTTTCGTTTTCATTGAGTTGTCGGCAGTGTTCGATCGTGCCAAAGATATAAAAGCCTCCATCGTCTCCACCCTCTTCTCCAATATCAGCTCCTCGCACCCTCTCAACCTCCCTCATTGACGGCTCTACACAGCTCTCTTCACACTCTGCTCACAACCACACTACCAACCCACACAAAACAAACATGATCTTTTCCATTCTCCCCAAGGCCAGCTTGGTTCCATTGTCGCTTGCTCCCTCCTCATACTCACACAGGAAGCCGAATCCCACTCTTGGGTTGAATACCTCGACTGGAAATTCAAGGATCCCAAGAAATGGAGTTGGCTTGAGAAGGACGGACAATGTGAAGGCTACGCTCGCCGCTTCCCCGTTGGCGAAAAGGACTTTGGCAGGCTTGACTCGAGCGACCCTCACCGCCACTTCGAGAAAATGCACGACAACCCCGAATCCTAGCCACCTTGCTCCAACGGCAGCAATGGAATGGTCAGCGGTACTTTCGGCGAGACTTTGTCCAGCCCACCTGAGAAAGCCTACCAAGGAAGGAGCAAGAAAGGCTTCAAGTACGGTCCAATGTCTGTCAAGAAGGCCGGTGAGCGACTCTGCATCCGCTGGCCTGCCAAGAATCATCAAGGCGACAGTGGCGCGTCTCCCGTCTACATCGGTCTTTCTGGTCTCAATCCTAAGAAGGATCCCACCCAGAAGGCATTCAGCAGCAATAGGATTGCTTCTCTCGATTATAGCAACTGCGCTTCTGGTGGAAACAGTGACTTGAAACCATGCGGTGGTTGCTTCAACTTGCCCAAGAATCTCCAAGCCGGCTACTACGCCATGCAGTGGCGCTGGCTTAAGCGATCAATTCTTCAAAGGCTGACTTAGATTAGAAGGCGTACAGCAGCGGACAATGACGTTCCAATAAAGACCCTCGGATCTTACGAACATATACGACAAACATTACTGAGATTGTTTTTGCATACTCTGACCCTGGCAGATGTCTGCTGTATCCAACTAGTTTCCGAAATCATCTGTCGGTGGTCCCTGAAGGAGGGTAGGGGTGCATGGGTGATAGACAGTGTCGCAGGAAGTTGGTGTCGAGGAACAGAATTCAGTGCGTATGCGTGTGTGTTTTGAAGTAGTGGTTCTCCAGTCCAGCTAAGTATTCAGCGGATGATGGCAACGGATGCTGTGCGAAGCATTCTGGATGCCCAACCCCATCCACCACCTTTCTCTTCCGCCTCCTTCCATAAGTCGCCACAGCCTTGAAGGTGTAGATGCAGACCCCATCCGCCGTCCAGGTCAGATATCCTCTGCAAACATATGTCCGCTGACAGACGACACAGTTCCTGTTCGTACTAACTTTGAGCGCTTTGACGGACATGCAACAGGCACATCTTAAGGATAGGTTTTGGGCAGAGAAGGTGAGAGACAGTGAAAATGAAACGATGTAGAACACTCACTGTTTGAAGGAAGGGTCATTTGCTGAAGACGAGAGCAAAAGTAACCAAGATGTAAGATTGTCCAGAACACAACCCGAGCAGGCACAACTTGTTCTATCTTACCATTGTGTGAATGACATGCTCCAAATGGATCCACACGTCGCGTGTCACCTTACCTATCTCTGACTCGTGGTGGGCGGATATTTTGTGGTGGTGCGAGACGAGAGCCGACTCCGCTGCACGTTTATGTATATGACTATGATTATCGGTCATGGAGTACACCTTTTTTTTTTTTATCTTGGCCAGGAAGTGACTTTATCATGGGTGTTTGGATTCCCGTACAGGCGAAGGATTGATGAGAGCGAGGAGGAATTGATGGACAGAGAATTGATGGCCAGAGAATTGATGGAGGCTGACACGTTACCACTCTGCTGCCTGTTTGAACATCGCCACATTGCTGTGCTATTTGCACCTTTTCATGCAACCAACCTCCGTGGCTTTCATTGAGGTGTCGGTAGTGTTCGATTGTGTCGGAGATTTAGAGGCCTCCACCATCTCCACCCTCTTCTCCAATATCAGCTCCTCGCATCCTCTTAACTTCCCTCATTGACAGCTCTACTCAGCTCTCTTCACACTCTCCTCACAACCACACTAGGTGCCAACCCACCCAAACCAAACACGATCTTTTCCACTCTCTCCAAGGCCAGTTTGGTTCTCATTGTCGCTTACTCCCTCCTCATCCTCACACAGGAAGCCGAATCCCATTCTTGGGTTGAATGCATGGACTGGAAATTCAAGGATCCCAAGAAACAGAGCTGGCTTGAGAAGGACGGACGTTGTGAAGGCTACCCTCGCCGCTTCCCTGTTGGCGAAAAGCCTTTCGGCAAGCTTGACCAGAACACCCCTCATCGCTACTTCGAGCAAAAGCACAACGACCCTGACTCTCAGCCAGCATGCTCTAACGGCTGGAACGGAAAGAGGACCGATACTTTTGACGAGACTTTGTCCAACCCACCTGAGTTGGCCTACCAAGGAAAGGGCAGGAGTGGCAAGAGTCACGGCCCGATGACTGTCAAGAAGGCTGGTGAGCGACTCTGCATCTGTTGGCCTTCCAAGAATCACCAGTTCAAGGCTGGGGCCACTTCTGTCTTCATCGGTATTTCCGGTCTCAACCCCATAAGTGGTCCTACCCAGAGGGAATTCAGCAGCCAGAAGATTGCTGAACTTGATTACAATAACTGCTCTGAAGGAAGCGATGACTTGAAGCCATGTGGTGGTTGCTTCAACTTGCCCAAGAACCTCCAAGTCGGATACTACGCTGTGCAGTGGCGCTGGAGCCTGAACGTTGACGAGTGGTACACCTCCTGCGCTGACATCAAGATCACTAAGTAGATCAAGCTAGTCGAGTATTATGGATATCGACGCAGGGCGATCAGCTCTTCAAAGGCTGACCTAGATTAGGACGTGTGTAGCAGGGACAATGACGTTCCAAAATAGACCCCAGATCTTTCGAATAACACATACGACCACGGTTGAGTTTTTTTTTTTTTTGCAGATTCTGATCCTGGCAGGTGTCTGATGTACCCGCTCGTCGGTGGTTTCTCGAAGGGGGTAGGGGTACACGGGTGATAAACAGTGTCGCAGGAAGTTGGTGTTGAGGAATAGAATTCAGAAATCTTGGGTGCGTGTGCGTGTGTGGGTTGAAGTAGTGGTTCTCCAGTCCATCTAAGTATTCACTGGATCAGTGGAAGATGGCAACGGGTGCTGTGCGAAGCGTTCTGGATGTCCAACCTCATCTACAACTCTTCGCTTCCGCCCCCTTCCATAGAGTCGCCACAGCCTTGAAACAAGAGCAAAAGTAACCAAGCTGTAAGATTGTCTAGAGCACAACTCGAGCAGGCATGATAGAAAGCTTTAATGATCGGGGGAAGCGGTGATCGTGTCTCCTTCTTTCTGTGGCTACTCGTTCTATCTCACCATTCTGTGGATGACGCGCTCCAAAATGAATCCACACGTCGCGTGTCACCTTACTCATACAATACTTGCTCCCGATTTTCACGCGCCATCCTGGTTGACATGTCTAGAGCTGACTGCCTCCGAGCCGTTGACTCTGAAGCAAGAGATGCAAAAGCCCTGGCGCCAAGACGAGAATAGCACGCGCATCTCTCTGTTCTAATCCAAAGAGGATTCGCTTTTTCCAGTCGATGGGCTTTTTTTCACTTGGCTGTTGCTTTTATATTCCTGTGCTATCGGACATGGAGTACGCCTTTTGTTATTGGCCAGGAAACGACTTGATGCAGGCTGTTTATTTTCCCGTACGGGCGAGGGATTGTGCTGCATGTTGAATGTTGTTGTGCTATCGGCAACCTTATCCGAAGACGCGTACTACTCAATCGCTCCAGAAACTATCTGGCCATCCTTCTCGCGGTGATGAATGTACTTCATTGCGGTGTCAGCGGTGTTCGTTAAACAAGGAGCGACATGTCGATGGTACCCGAGAACTCCTATAAAGTCCTCCACCATCTGCACCCTCTTCCCTCCACCATCAACACCCCTCATCCTCTCAACTTCCTTTATCAACAGCTCTACACAGTTCTCTCCTCACAACCACACTACTTACCAACCCACACAAACCAAACATGATCTTTTCCACTCTCTCCAAGGCCAGCCTGGTCCTTGTTGTC
>Ga0247824_10001225_pt1 | contig 13852 bp, 8 predicted proteins | sample 13C_PalmiticAcid_FD_194412 | JGI IMG/M metagenome (GOLD analysis project Ga0247824, IMG submission 194412) | Soil microbial communities from agricultural site in Penn Yan, New York, United States - 13C_PalmiticAcid_Day48 | ecosystem: Environmental > Terrestrial > Soil > Agricultural land... | reverse complement strand
GGGTAGTGGGAGAGGATGGAGGCGGTGTCGTTTGCGGTGAGGAGGCGGTAGTTGTTGCGGAGGAAGAGGGTCATGTCCGAGAGGGAGGCGGCGTTCGGGGTAAAGACGGAGCCTTCTGTTGGGAGGTGGGTGGTTAGTAAGATGAGAAGTTCAGGGGTTAAGGGAGACGGACCGTTTGTAGATGTGCCAAAGACCATGGGCACTTGGACGAACTGGCCCTTCTCAAAGAGGCGGTAGGGGAGGTCTTGGAGAAAGTCGCCGTCGATACAGGGCGTCCAGTAGAAAAGGGGCAGGGGCGGCTCCGGGCGGCCGGGGAAGGCCTGGGCGTGGTTGACGGCCTGCAACACGGCAACATCCTTGCTACGCAGGCAAGCCATCTGCCCGGCGCGGTCCACGCCGCCGCAGCCCGTCTGGGTCACCACTCTATCGAATTGGTACTCGAGCTCCCAGACATATGGCTGGGCCGGGAAGAAGACGGACTCAGCCATGCCCCCGACAAAGAGGTCGTCGTTGCGCCCGCCGTACGCCACCAGGTGCATGGCAACGGAGCCGGCCCCGGCAGAAGCGCCGTGAATAACAACGTGGTCGGGATCCCCGCCAAACTGAACCGGGTCAGACAAAGTACAATGCAACAGCGCATCATGAAAGACATACCGCAACAATATGCGTCTTGACCCACTTCATCAGCATCCGTTGGTCCAGCAAGCCTGCGTTCAAGGCGCCGTCTGCCTTCACCCGCTCGCTTGCGAGAAAGCCCCAGAGGCCGACCCGGTAGTTGAAATTGACCATGACAATACTGCGGCCAGACTTTTGCACTACCTCGCTGCCGTCCCAGTTGGCGTTGGTGTTGGCTGTGTATCCTGCACGAGGCTCAGTCAGGGGTTGGGGAGAGTGTAAACAGTCAAACTCACCACCGCCCTGAATAAACACCCACACCGGCAGCTTTGATGCCGCTGTAGCAGCCGTCGGTGCCCAGACGTTGACGAAGAGACAGTCTTCATCTTGGCCCTCGGAAGGATAACCTGCACCAGTTCCGAGGCATATTGGGGGATACTAGAAGCGAATTATTAATCATCTTTCGTGGTAACAGACTCCTACGTGTTGTTTACCGTCTTGGCCTCTTCAACAGTCCCAGCCCCTGAATGAGGTGGCTCAACTGGCGCCCGCCATCTAAGATGTCCAAGCGGAGGTGTTGCATACCGCATGCCCAAGAAGGAATTTACACCATTAGACCACCGCAAGCCCTCATAGGTGGTGTAGTTGAGCTCGACTCTGACGGTGTCAACCACGGCTGGCTGCAGGAGACAGGGCAGGATTAGTTGTCCAAGACAGACCATGGTAAATGGAGAGGATACAGAGAGTCATTGATGATGAGAAAGTCATGATGGGCGGTCCGGTAAAAAGGAGGGGGTCTTGTTTGTGTGAGGTGTCCGGAGGGGCCGGTCTGGAACAGCATGGCTTTGGATCTGTTGTGTGACGGGAAAGAAGCCACGACGAGACTCGAGAAGCCGACAAATAGAGTTGCAGAAATAATACTATAAAACACAGGATAAGGGGCCATAAGAGGTGAATAACAGAGTTGGACCTACCTGCTCAACGCCCTCTTTCCTCCCCGTCACAAGCAACCAAACCCAAACCTGCGCCGTGACTCCCACAAGAACCAAAAAGATCAAAGCAGCTACAGCCCAACCACTCGGTTGCCGCTGCCACAGGAAGCAACTCCTTCCCTTGTCAATCACCCCATCACTCGGTCCTCCCTGGACATCCTCTGGGTCCGATGCGCTTATCGAGCCGTACCCCATCCCCAGCGGCCTCCAGGGCCTCTGGCCGGGCCTTGGGCGCGCCATGCCCACGAAGAGGTCGACAATATGCAAACCATGCCAAGCAAGTACTGAAACCATGTTTCAGCATCGTCACCTCACCTCAGTCGATGTACTGTACCACATGCAGATGTACACTGTGGACAGGGGCAAGGGGAGGCAGGACGTACCGTAAACTTGCCTAGAACTCAGGACTCCGGCTCCATTCCTGTCAAACCACTTACAGTATCTCTAAACGAAGGAAACCCAAGCGGGCGGAGACAGCTGCTGAACGGGGAAAGGCGACCCCGGACAACAGGAAGACATGGATGGCGATGCCCAAGTGAGGTCGTTTGGTCCCCACCCCGCCTTCAGCTGGCCGAGCCGGAGACCGCGCCGTGATTCCGGCTGTCTCCCAGGGGACTCCAGGATCTGGAACGAGACCACGCCACTGGTTCAACAGGTACAGGAACTTTGACAGGGACAAAGTCTGCTTCTTTGCGAAATCAACAGTCTCGGTTAATTCCTGATAAATAAAAATCAACTTGAAGCGCACTAGTCACTTCCTGGATGGGCATCCATGCACTTACACAGGCTTCTCAACGGGCCCCTTGACGAGCCCGTATTTGCCTGCTGCTGCGAAAGAGGCCACTCCCAGTCATAATTTTGACAGTGAAAAGGCCACAGCTCTGCTTTAAACAACCCCCGGCCAATCCAAGAGAAAAAGAGAGCCAACCCAAAACATTGGCCACCCCCTGAATGACCGTCCCGAGCCTCAACCCCCTCACAGATCCCAGCGATTGCTGGCGTTGATGTTTTACCTCATCCCAAGCCAAAGCTGTCGTAAGACTTGGAGACTTTCCAAGTCCAAAAATAGTAAGTGCTAGGGAGCAATACCGCCTCAACACAGGAGTCAACTAAAACACATGGTTCGCGTTGAACTGCCCTGCAACCACACACCCTCCAGCATTCCCCAACAACAACACTGATTTCCCTCCACATCAATCTGTTTCGCGTCATCATCACGGAGACTCTCATATCATTTTTCGAATGTAAAGTAGAGAAACAGCCCCGTAGACAACTCACCCACCCCTTCCACACCACCACACCGAAACACCACCGTCAGGCTCTCCTCATCCGCACCAACATGCGTTGTCACGCTTTCCTCGTCCATAGTATCATACGCTGTCATGACTCCTCGTTTAAAGTAGCGTTGACATGTATCCATTGTAAAACACAACAGAATAGCCAACCATCATCACATTCCCAATCCATCAGACTCCAGTCACCATGCGCTCAAAACCACCAAGACATCACAACCAAAGAACCCAAAAGATTGGGGGGAAAATGGCAAAGCACATCAGCTGTAACACAGACCGCGAGCTGCCCAAGGAAACCGCCAAGCTGTCTCGAGGATGGCCCGTCTTCTGAAGAGAATACCCCATTCGTCACATTCTCTGATTCCACATCTAGCATACATCGATCCGATAGAACAACCCATCCCAATGATCTCGCCTGCTAAATAACTCCCAATACCATAGAGCACAACAAGACAGCAAAAACCTGCTAAAACACCATAGCCCATCCATAACCTGCCTGCTAGCAACCACCCCCTAAACAAGACCATGCATAACTAGTATCAGAGAGCATCGCACACCAATAAGGACGTTTTAGGCTCAACCACGTACCGGGACCGCTCCCACAACCCCTCTAATCATCACACGTACACACAGCCACACCACCGCATCACCACATCACCTCACAGCCCGAAACCACCACCCACACACCCACACACATCAACCCGTCCCCAATTCAGAGAGTACCCCCTCTCCAGCCTAGAGACCAACTCCCCCCAAAAAAGAAGCAGCACCTCCGTTCATTTAATAACCCTCATCTCCTCCTTCCTCTCCCTCGCAAACACCCCGCGATACACCTCCCACATCCTCTCCAGCTCGCCCACGTACAGGGCATGCAGGCGGTCCACCTCGGCGGCGTCAATCTCGCCCTCGGACCGCGCCTGCCGGACGGGGATGGGCTTGCCGACCACAACGTTCAGCGGCCGCCGGTACGGCATCAGCCCGACGTCGTAGTTAAAGATGCCCCTGCCGTGCAGGAACGGCAGCGTGAATTTCAGCGTGCGCAACACCCACATCTGCAGCGCGTGCAGCGTCGGGTGCCGCTGCGGGCTGAGCTGGTCGTACAGGTCGTTCTCGCCAAACGCGAGCACGGGCACCAGGTCGGCGCCCGTGCGCACCGCCATCTTGACGAACCCTTTCCGCTGGGCTAGCACGAGGTGCATGGTCCCTGGCTGCGCCTCGAGGGACTCGCGCGCGCCGCCCACGACGATGGTCACGGCGCGGCCCATGCCTTCGCCGTTGGGCCCGCCGCGCGTGAGGATGGCTTGGATGGACTCCTTGGAGACGGACTGGATGCCGAGGGCGAGGATGTAGTCGCGGTAGAGCGGGATGCGGAAGTTGGAGTCGAGGGTGAGCAGGCTGTTCGTGATGCCCGGGAACTTCTCCGAGAAGCCGAGGGCTTCGGTGGCGAAGGCGGCGAAGGCGCCGTGCGAGATGATGCCGTGCGGGTGGTAGCCAAAGATGTACTTGCGGGTCGGCGGCAGGTCGTGCGTCTTGTGTAGCTCGGCGGGGAAGTACTCGCCAAAGAACTTCCAGATGGGGAAGCGGCGGAAGCGCTCCGAGCGGGCGCGGAGACGGCCGTCGGTGGCCGATTTGGAGAGGAGCATGTGGAGGAGGTACGGGATGAGGAGGGGCCAGAGGAGCGGGTTGGCGCAGAGGAAGAAGAAGCACGAAAAGGTCACGGCGATGCTCAGGGAGTGCGTCAACACCGCCACCGTCTGCAGGCGGCGCCGGTAGGGGATGTTCCACGGGGCGAAGCGGATGCTACCCGCTCTATAGGCATTCATCCGCTCCCGCTCCCGGTCTGCTGCCTTCCTGCCGGCAGCGTCGTCCAGTGGCGGATAGTCGGTCGTCGATCTCGTTCCTCCATTTGAGCGCCGCCCGAGGCCGCCATCCGGCAGAGCCAGCCCATTCCCCTTTGGCTTGCTGGTAGTCTCAGTACCATGAGAGCTCCCGTTCTGTGGACGGTTTCCATTTGCGTCGACGGGGTCGACAGGCTCGGACGACCCGAGGGACGAGATGTCGTCGGCCTCTTTCTCAGCAATCTCCCCAGTGGACTCGGCCATGTCAGCCCAGTGCACGATGCTCGCCCTCTTGTACGGGGGAGGGGGCGAGTCTGTGACGGCGGCCATATCGACGTCAATCTTCTGTGCCCATGCCCGTTAGCCGCACTAGCCCTGAAAGGAAGGGAATTTCGAATCGAGACAGGCCACTCACCGAGTCCGAGTTATCTTTCGTCGGAGCCACGCTGCCGTCGGTGGCAGACGCATGGGGAGCTATGTCTGTGTCAACAGGCTGGGCTGTGTCTCGGCTTTGAAGCTCCTCCTGGGGTTGCTTCTTAAGCGTGCCCCTTCTCCGCGAGCCCCTGCGTCGGGCCATGGTGACAAGGTGAACTCTGAGAGCTCTCCCGGGGTGTTGTGTTCCACGGAGGGTCGCCAAAGAGTTCCAGGTTGGGTTGAAATGCCTGTTGGCTGCTCACCTGCGACGAGATCTGGGGCAGACATGGCAACCAAAGTTTCTGGCCACGGCCCGGGGAAAGTGTGGGGGAACGGATATGGGGTATCTCGCTATCTCTCGTGTCGGCTTGGGAAGGACCGGGGACGCAGTGGGTGCCCGTGGTGGCGCGATGCTCGGCGCTGGAATGGGGATGGAAACAGCGGCCTGACGGCACTCGGGTGGAAACGGCGGGCGGGGTGCAGGTACAGTACCCGCCGAGAGAGGCGCCTCCTTCTGTGCTGGTTCGAGGGGGGCAAGGTTGGTCAGTGTGAGGTAGTGTAGGTGGTGATGGCGCATGCATGCATGCCGAGGCGTCTCAGAACATTCGGCAGCCAAGATGGATTACGGAATAAGGTACGGGTTGACGTTATCTGACGGGATGCCCATTGCCGTCTGCCAGTGCTGTTGGTTCCTGGGTCCCGTCACTCTGCCACGAGTCTGCGTCGGGACGGTGCGGCACAAGGGAGCAGTGGCAGTTGCCACAGGAGTGAGCATTCCACCGGGCTGGAAGGTGCCTCATGACGTTACGAGGTGGGGCTGCCGCGGTGTGGGGGCTGTGGCTGGCTGGCTGCACCACCGTTTTGTCATGTGGAAGGCCCGCCAAGCCGCGGATGACAGTTCAACTCGTTCGGCCAGCATCACAGCGATTTAACAGCAAAACAAAAAGAATGTCTTTAATCAAAGCTTCTTTCGTACCCAACAGTCGTACACCTTTTGCAACAGAAGAGGAATATGTCGAATTAGTACCCCCACGGCACGCAATGGACAATTATGCAAGCCTCTTATCGAATACGAGCCTTGCGAGCTTTGGTTCCTTAATGACAGGAGGGCAGCACCATTGTGGTATTGTAGTAATTAATGCAGTGCATCCGTAGTCTATGACGCCAGCTTCGCGCTGCGATGAGCAGCAGCCTCACGATCCCATGCGTCAGACAAGACATCATTATGCTCTGTCAAAGGCGCAACAGAGAGCAGCCCATGTGTTTCTGTCAATCTGACGAGTCACTGAGCCATGGAAACAATCCATGTTGTCCAAGTATCCAACACAGCAAGCAATGATGTTTTCATGCCGTGTCAGGAGAGCGCTATACGCCCAGTTTGCAACCCAACCCTCCACCTGAACATCCCGCTTGGTCAGCGTAACAACCTCCAAGTGCTTGCTTAATTACCGCTCATCAGATACGCCAAATATCTCTCTGTGAAGCTACCTCGGCTAGGCTAGTCCTGCCCGGCGTCGAGCCCCATCACAAGCAAAACGCCTAGAGTAGCCCTCTTTTTGATTCCCGAACCGCTTTGCCTTGCCATGCCAACGCCCGCCCAACAAAACCCCGAAACAGGCCCGCGTATATCTAAAAGTACAAGAATCCTCCCGTAAAAGCGCAGGAAATGCCAGAAGTAAGCTGGCAGTCTCCCAAACTAGTTGCCTTCGCCCAAAGCCCAAACGGTCGCACACTCACCACTCCTACGGGTGAGCGGCGGCCGAATCGGTCGGGGAGCTTTCCTCCTGCGGCGCGGCCAACTGCTGCCGCAATGCCGCCACCTCGGCCGTCAGCGCCGCGATGTGCTGGTCGTGCGCATTGAGCTTCTCCACCAGCTGGGCCTTGCTCCTCGTCTCGGCATCCACCTGGCTCGTGAGCCGCTTGACTGTCCCCTCCAGGTGCTGAAAATATGCCCACATGGTAGGGTCCGGCGCGAAGCCGTTGTTCTCGCCGCCTTGTTGTGGAGGGGCGGCAGCGCCGCTCGCCGCACGGCCGCGCCCTCGGTTCGCCGTTGCGTGCTGGCCTGGCCCTGCGTTGCCTTGGATTGCGTCTCGGTCAGCGGGGGGGTACTGAGAGAGCCAGGCTTGCTTGGCCGCCGGTGACATACCATGCGTGGGCAGAGACAGCCCGGGAGCGCTCTGCTGCGGCTCGTTGGCGGGCCGTTGCTGGCCTGCCGCGTTTGCTTGCACGCCCGGGCTCAGCGGTTTGGGGCTTTCCGTCATGCCGCTTTGTGAGTACAGAGATGATCCGCCCGCGCTCAGCGGTATCGACGAGATGCTCGTTTGTGGTGTGTGGCTGTTGGGCATGCTGGGGGATGTGTTGGAGCTCGACGAGCCGCGGTCGACATTCGGCGGATACAGTCCGCCGGCGGCACCGGGTCGTGGCCCGGCTGGTGGATACGTATTGGAATGGCCGCCGCCGTAGCCCTCTGGCCCTGCTTGCCCAACGACGTGTGGAGCCTTGATGCTCGGCATGCTCAGACGCCGTCGCTCTTCATCCGACATGTCTTCTGGCCCGCCCTCGTACAGGTCTCCAGACATGGCAGAGCTGTCTGCGCCGTCATAGCCATCTTTGAGGCCAAACGAGCCCATCGTCTGCCGCCTGCCCGCACAGCCACCTGCTCCCTTGCTGTGTCTCGCCAACGCATCCCCGCGGGCAAACTTTCTGTCACAGCTCGGGCAGACGTGAGGCTTCTCGCCCGTGTGCAGCTTGCTGTGCCGCTTGAGATCATGGAGCCGGCGAAACCGCATCTGACAGGACTGGCAAAGGTACGGCTTCTCCTGGCTGTGTGTGAGTAGATGGCTCTTCAAGTTGTGGTGACGGGTGAATTCTGTTTCGCAGTAGGGGCACTTGTGCTTCTTGTTAGAGTTTGGCGAGCGCGGCGTGAGGTCGAGGGGGGGAGATTGCGGGTTTGGCATGGGCATGCTCATAACTCTGTGAGGATGGCCAGGGGCCGGCATGGCGCCCGGATATGAAAGAGACCCTCCCGCTTTGTCCTCCATCTGGGCCTCTGGTTGTGGCGCATACAGGCTGTCATCGTTGCGGTCAACATCCATCGCTCCGGGGCTGTCGACCACGTGGCCCTCTCCGTCCTCGAGACTCGCCCCGCTTGTGCCGCTCTGCGGGCTCACGTCGTGGAGGTCGTCGCCTGCAAGATGGCCCGTCGGGATGGTGACGGAGCTGAGTGCCCTTGCGGCAGCCGCGGCGGCGGCTTCGATCTCGGAGTGCACCGTGTCTGGCGCGTCCTGGGGGCGGTTCATCTCTGCCGCGACACCCGACATCAGGTCCTCTGTCGAGGGTTGGTGTCCGCTGTGTTCAAGCTGGGCTAGCTGGTGGTGGTCGTCCTCCTCCTCGTTCCTGCTTCCCTCGTCTTCCGCAGCCTCGCCCGCGGGGTTCGGATGTGACTGCCTCGCGAACCCAACCAACCGTGCGATCTTGGATGGCGAGATGTCGCCACCAGAGACCAAGGGATCTTGCGAGGTCGGCGTCGTCTCCCGCGCACGCTTGAGCGACTTCTGCCGGGTCAGGTCCGGGATGCCCTGGAAGCCAGCCGGTGCAGGCTGCGGCACTGTTGGGGCCGACGGCGGGCGCGGAGCTTCTGTTGCGGTGGGGCCCCGATCCGAGGCCATGGCGGCGAGACAAGAGCGAGGCCGGGGTCGAACCAAGACGTGCAACCCGGGGAGACGACTCTCGGATCGCCGAATACAGTTCTGCCACAGCTACGGCGTCGCGGGCGGCTCAGCGGCGTCGGCGGGTTGATGGGGGTGCTCGAGGCTTTGATGTGTGGCTGAAGATCGTGGCGAGAGCTTCCGGGTGCGTAGCCGACAGGATGCCAGCTCGACGGGGCGCCGGAATGGTCGAATTCGCCAGCACAAAAGGGCGATTCAGTGGGATACTACGGATTGGACTTCTTGCAAAGCTGCATTCGATTGCTGGCAGACCGTGTCTGCAACCAGCATCCGGGGGGCGGGTGTGCTTCTGCGAGTGCGAGGACGTGTCGTGAGGAAGGCAGCCTCAAGTTGAGGGAAGAAGGCTGCGAGGCGACGGGGGCAGCGGGAGAAAAATGGGCGCAGCAGCTGGGCAAGCCTCCCACGCCCCACTTGGATCGCCGAGGGCGCACGCCAAGGCGCTCTGACGCCTGTTAAGCGTGAACTTGGGCGGTCCAAGCTTTCGTCCGACATGCTGCTTGCCCTGCCTGAGCCTGCCAGAGCCTGCCAGCCAGTCTCCTGCCAGCGCCGTGGTCCATCCAGCGCTGCTTGCTGCAGTGAATCGCGGGCAGCTGGTCCAGCCTTGCCGCGCTAGCCCCTTTCAGCGGTCAAGCCACCGCTTCGTTTTGCCGTTCGCGGTTACTGCTTACGGGGCACACTCAGCTCCCTCATCTTCACGATTGCCCGTCTGGTTCAAAGGGGGCAGTGGCTGTGCTGAGAGGTCGAATCAAAGCCTCAAAATTGGCTGAGACTGGGGCAGCAGCGGTGGGCCAGGGAATGTTTGGGCTGAGCTGGGGCACCGGAGTGGGGTCGCGAGTCGCTCTTAACACGAAGGGGAAGTGGCGCAATCCCACCACACACGCAACCTTCCGGGGCGTCACCTTCCCTTGGGCGGGAGCCCCGACTGTGGCACTTCACCTCTCGATGGCCCTCCCAAACTTTGGTCGAGGCATGGAATGCGTGGTTGTTTTTGGCGCGTCCATCGCCACAACCCAAGATGCACCGTCTTGTTTCCAGGCGCTCCATGCCGAGACCCGAACGGGCCCTCCCGCGCGGAACCAGTGCATTAAAGATCCCCCGGTTCGAGGCACCCAGAGCACCAGCACCTGGTTTCCCCTTTCGTACGAGGCTGAAGGCCAGGCTCTAGGACTGGACGAACCGGCGTCTGACAACAAAGATCGCCATGAGAAACGCCGAGCTCAATGCGCGTCACTCAGCGCCCCGACGCCCTGGCCGTAACCTCCCTCGGTCGACGAATGAGACGGTCGATCGCCCCCGTCTGCTCATGTTCCAGCTGCCTCCAGACAGCCTGGTGGGCAAGAGTTGGCCAACGCTTTGGCTTTAAATCTCTCACATGGGCCAACGAGCTTCCTGTGCGAGCCGCAAAGGCATAACTAACTCTACCCTCCTCTCTTGCATGGGTGTATTTCTACATCTAAGTGGGCCTTCCCGGCTGCGTCCACTGCTCGCTCAGCTGTCCCAGTTCACCAGCCCACTTCGCCCCAGAAACATCGCGGCCTCTTATTCGCCTTGATCCGAGTTCTCGGGAAGAGCCTTACCGATAAGGTAGACGTGATTCTAGATTTCATCGAAGCCCGTAAAGATGGGGTATCGCACAGATACGGGTCCTGTGAGCGTCCTTCATCGATACGGGGTCGCATCCCCCTCAACTCAATCTTATCTGATTGTGTTTACCACTTGATGTCCGGCAGTTGTCGGTGTCGGGCAACGAAGCGCCCCTGGGTGATCCTGCTCAGGGGGTGTTGTTTTGCTTGATTGGACCAAGTGTTATCTGGCACCGAGTATTGTATTGAAGATGCGAGTTCTAGATACTTTTGCACTCAACCAAACACACAAGATTGTTGCTAGAGGACTTGAGGAGAGATATGTCCTTGAACGGGAACCCCTGAGTTGTCATCAAAGGTATGTCCGATTGGGAAGGCCCAAACACGCAATCGAACAGCGCCGTAGCAGAAAGAGCTTCTAGACAAGCTTTGGTGGCCGGCATGAGCCGAGTTTGAGTGGACGTCTCTGTCGCTCGGCCAGTCCGTGCAACACCAAGCTGAGTACGGCATGGCAATTCGAGTTCTGTCACTCTCATCAACTTGCCCCTGCCGATCTAGATGAATCGCAGAAAAAAAGGGGAAGCACGCCATGAGAGACAAGGATATCTGATCAGTTGGCGAACAGACACAGACACCAAGCAACACGAGAGTGCTAACTCGGTGTTGTACGTACTTTTCTTCTGCAGCACGAGGTTTGTGATGAGATACACACACGCAGCTTGCTCTCTTGCGTGTTGTGTATGTGAGTATACAGGTACGTACAACACGCCAAACTGATGGGTAAATCAATCGAGAGATGACATGACTTCGGATTTCCCATCTAACTATCTCATGAAGATCCTCGTGTGTGCCGGCATGGCACAGGTCAGACTTGGGATGATGAGGTTGCCAAGGGAGGAGCCAATGCCGGGCCCAGAGCAGAGGGCCCAGAGCAGCAACACGGCTCTAGATGTGTCATCGATGTTTCCACCAGGCCTCGTCCCAGACGCTATCCGGGCAGTGTGGCGGAAATCCCCCACGCTAGGCCCCAGATGCCGTGCTCGTGGAATGATGCGCCCTGTTCACGGGATGGACGATCCAGATCGAGAACAGGGCGACAGGTCGAGTTGATTCCAGCCCTGGGCAACAGAATAGGGATGGTCCGAGTTTCGGAGCGAGGTTCGCGAGAAGCTGTCCCTTTTTCGCTACCTGGCGGTTCTTTTGCACCGTCCCTTGCTGTCTGTGTACGGGGTTGTGACGGTGGTGTCAGTCGGGGAGTCCTGAGCAAGGGAGGCCGCGCCGGTGGCACCATCGGGCTTGCGATGCCTATCACAGGACCGCAGAGATGTCAAGCACGTCTTCCACACGAGTAGCTGTCTCGAGGCTATCTACCTGATTTCTCAATTCTAGACGCCACCGTGTGGCATTCCCGTCGTGTACACAGTTCTTGATCCGGCCCCAGCTTGCCAGAACCTTGCCAATGCTATGACCCAGGACTCAAACTTTGTGGTTCGTCAATTTATTGGCACTTTCAGGCAGAATGCCGTGTTTCGCTGTTCAATTGGAGGAGCAGGCCAAAACACGGCAAGTTCTCCGCATGAGCAAACAGATCAACACCACGGGCCTCTGTCCTTCTGGGGAGATTGCCCGGCAGTGTCAATTAACAAGTCACAGTGACAGACTGACACCAGGGCTGAACAAGGGGGTGGGAAACAAAGTGTTGCCGATCCGGGCCCACGACGATGTTCAAATCAGGGCTAGACGAAGCCGAACGGGCCGAAGGGGGTGCTGTGCCTTGCTGTCCCACCGGACCAGTGGCGACCGTGACGGGGCCGAAGGGAGGCCCATGTCAGTTCATGCCAGCACCTTGTTGAAGAGAGCTAAGAATGGGTTTGCCGGTTCAGACGGTGCGACGGGATCGAGTCAGCGTCCAGAGCAAACCAGCCAGTCGTGTTTCCAGGCCTCGATCCCCAACGGCCCGGGTGAGGCACCTTCTGGGGCAGACTGCCCCTTGGCTAGCCCAAAGCGGTTTAGTCAGGCACACTGTGGGCAGATGCAGGCCAGGAGCCCGCTGCGAGCCTGCACTCCGCGGACGGCTCCCGCTGTGTTCCTGCATCGCACAGCCGAAGCTGGCAGCTCCACGTGGAGCCCGCACTCTCCGCTGCACCACAGGATACAGACACCCTGAAACGCCACTCGAAGAAGGGTTGCAATACGAAGGAGGCAACGTCATCTGAAGCTGTCGATTTTCCGGTTCGTTCTTGGAGATCCACGATCAGCGCGGCCAGAACTTGAAAGAGCAAAGTGCGGGAGACGGTCTGGCCATTTCCCGCACCGCTCATGGTCGTCTTGGCAACAGGTTGGCATGCCTTGGCTCTAGGGCGGCCGGCTTCAATTGGGATCCGAGCTGTGATTGCGGACTACCGGCCGTGGCCGCTGTCGGATGTGGGTTTTCTTCACTCCAAAGACGCGAGGAGGCGGGGAGCCCAGGAAGGGCCGTTGCCAACATGCGTTTCGCGTTCTGCCGGTTGCGATACCCATGGCTGGATTGCGCGGACAGTTGCGACGTCTTTCGATTTGAGACGGGCTTTGAGATGGGAATCCCTGCCCTCCCATGACTGGCTGCGGTACCTGCAGTAGCCGCCTTGCCCAATTTGCATGTTTTAGCCCACCACTCCTTCGGGGACGCAATCTCGCCAAGCGGCGTCGCCCCTGGTCACTGCCCTGGGCTTGGCATGGCCTGGGCTAAACATCCTGGCCGGCGCTCATTTCGCTCCTTTTCCCTCTCGACTCCACCGCTCTGGCCCTGCCGCTCATTCATCACCCATCTCTCCTCGTTGGTTCATCCCTCATTTGAACCCCGTTGGCCGCTCGCTTTTTCCACCACCCCCCAACAAGGTCGCACACTCCTTTGCGCGACACTTCCATCCAACAGAGGGTCCTCGCGCTCTCTCCCACATTCTTTTGGAACCGCCAGCGACATCTCATCACTCAATAGTGTTCCCGATCCATCACAGCAGCATCTGCAGCACCGACCTGTCAACATGAAGGGAATCATCAAGACCGCGGTCGCCGCGGCCGTCATCGCCGGCGTGGCTGCCCAGCCTCACAACCACGGCCACCGCCATTTCCATGCCAAGAAGCACGACTCGCCGGTGGAGAAGCGCGACAAGGTCATCGTCACCGAGGTCGTCGAGGGCCCGACTGTCGTCGAATATGTGCTGGACGGCCAGAAGGTTGACGCTGCCAAGGCCGAGAAGATGATCTCGGACGGCGCCTACGTCGTCATGGGCTCGACCAAGCCCACCTTCAGCGCCCCTCCTCCCGCCGTCTCGACGTCGATTGCGCCCCCCGAGCACGGTGGTCAGTTCTTCGAGGTCACCAGCTCGGCCGCCCCGACGACTTCGTCCG
>Ga0247824_10001224_pt1 | contig 13853 bp, 20 predicted proteins | sample 13C_PalmiticAcid_FD_194412 | JGI IMG/M metagenome (GOLD analysis project Ga0247824, IMG submission 194412) | Soil microbial communities from agricultural site in Penn Yan, New York, United States - 13C_PalmiticAcid_Day48 | ecosystem: Environmental > Terrestrial > Soil > Agricultural land... | reverse complement strand
AAGGCAGGGGGTGGCTGTCAAGGGAAGGGCTGAGAGCGACAGCGAGGAGGAGGAGGATGACGATGACGACGAGGAAGAGGAGAATGGTGATAGTTCTGGCGACGAGCAACGGACGGAGCGGCAGAGGAGCGTGAGCGACCCGGCAGACATTTCGAGGCGTGGAGTTAGCAGGCGGTTTGGTCGGTAGCTGAACGACGTCATGATATGCATTTTTCTTTGGTGGTTTCTGGGCTGTACGGGGTTGCAACTCGAGACACAAGGTGGCGCCGGCTGTATTTCTATAAAAGTAGGAGGGTGAGATGGGGGGGTGAGGGAATGGTGGACTTGCATATCGGGGGGTTGGAGGCCGGTCTGGTTGACGAGGGAAGGGAAAGGAATACCTTGGCGTTTGAGCATGTTATTTTTCGGCGGATTTTTGGCCCATCTGTATGTACAGTATACGGACCTGAGACGTGCAATTGGAAGTTCCAAGAATCTCTTGGGAGGGCTCCATCTCGTATCTTGTTAACAATGGCATCCGCAACCCCACTCTGCCCCCGCTCTGAAACCAATTCTCAGGCTCTTGCAACTGAGAGAGAACCATCTCACTGATATTTCGTCCTGGGTCACAACTTGCTAGTGAGAACACCAACAGCTGTTCACCATGGCTCCTGGAAGGGTGCTGGCGATTGCCGGCTCTGACAGCTCAGGCGGAGCGTGCGTTCCTTCCCCCAATCTCTCAAACGGCAGTTCGCATTTGTAGTTTAATGTTCTTGAATGAGTGACTTATACAACGCCCTCATAGTGGCCTCGAAGCGGATCAAAAGGTGATCGCCGCCCATGGCTGCTACGCCATGACGGCCACGACGGCCCTGACGGCGCAAAACACCAAAGGGGTCTACGACATCCATCTCGTGCCGCCTGAGTTTCTGAGGAAACAGATCGACGCGGTCATTGAAGATGTCGGCGTGGACGTTGTCAAGACCGGTAACTTGCCACCTACCCCCATTTCCCACCCCAACTCACCACCCCTTGTCTTATCAGTGTGTGTTTAACCACATAACCAGGCATGCTCGGCTCAGCCGAAACCATCACCACCATCGCCGACGCCCTCGTCCACCACGCCGTCTCAACCATCGTCATCGACCCTGTACGCAACCCCCTTCCTTCCCTACCTCCCCATCCCAACTCACCTCATCCCCTCCCTAACCAACCCCCCGACATGTCTAGGTAATGATAGCGACAACAGGCGCCCACCTCCTCCCGGCCTCAGCCCTACACATCCTACACACCCGCCTCCTCCCGCTCGCCACCATCGTCACCCCCAACGTGCCCGAGGCGCTCCGCCTCCTGGAAAACACCAGCCCTGAAAACGACGCGCTCATCGCGCGGGGCGTGCGCAACGTGGACGACCTCGAGGCCGTGGGGCGCGCGATCCGCAGGCTGGGGCCGCGGTGGGTGCTCGTCAAGGGCGGGCATTGTCCGTTCCGGGCGGACGGGACGGCTGCTGGGGCGGAGGGGGAGAGGGAGAGGGTTGTGGATGTGCTCGTTGGAGGAGGTGGTGGTGGTAAGGGAGAGGAGGTGGTGGTGGTGGTGAGGATGGAGACGGGGTATTGCGAGACGAGGCATACGCACGGGACGGGGTGTTCTTTGGCTTGTGAGTTTTTCTCCTTCGCTTTCTTTTTCTGAAGTTGGGTGGTTTGAGTGTATGGGTGTGTGTGAGAGAGAGACAGAGATGGTGGTGTTGACGCTGGCTGCAGCGGCGATCGCGTCGAACCTGGCAAAGGGCATGGAGATGCCTGCTGCGGTGAGGGCAGCGTGCCGGTATGTCCAGGCGGGCATCAGGACCGCGCCGGGGCTGGGGGGCGGGAATGGGCCGTTGAATCACTTTCATTCGGTTTATGCCCTGCCGTTTTCACCGTATGAAGCACCTCCTTGTCTTCTCTTGCGTGGCGGGTTTGGCTGACAGGTCTCAGCGGCCACTTTCTCGACTACCTTCTGGAGCGGCCGGATGTTGCGCCTGTCTGGGAAACGTTCGTCAACCACCCGTTTGTGCTGGCCATGGGAGACGGAACGCTGCCGGTGGAGTCGTTCAAGGGGTACCTGATCCAGGACTATCTCTACCTTGTGAGACGAGCTTCTTCGATCGGGGCCAGACTTCCCACTGACTCGAGACAGATACACTTCACTCGAGCGAACGCACTCGCATCGTACAAGGCCAGTTCATTGAAGGACATCGCTGCAGTAAGCCTCCCCAACGTGGCCGCTCTGCTAGACATGTGAGCTGATTTGAGTGTGTGTGGCAGTCCGCCAGCATTGCCGCGGCTACTCTCCGGGAGATGGACCTGCACATCGGATACTGTAAAGGCTTTGGCATTTCCAAAGAGGAAATGGAACAGACGGAGGAAAAGGAAGGCAAGCAAACCCCCTTCAAGCTCAGAATACAGCAGGAGAAATCACTGACGCGGCAGCAGCTTGTACCGCATACACAAGGTATTTAGCTCCTAAACACCACAGGCTGTTCAAAACCCACCACTGACTGATGAAAAGATACGTGCTTGATATCGGCGTGTCCCAGGACTGGCTGGCCCTCCAAATCGCCATGGCGCCCTGTCTTGTCGGATACGGCGTCCTCGCCAAGCAGCTGCACGCCGACTCGCGGTCCAAGAGAGAGAACAACATGTACTGGGCCTGGATTCAAAACTACGTATCCGACGAATACCTCGCCGCTCTCAAGGTTGGCTCGGGTGAGTGAACTGAATGAAACCAACGGAATGGGAAAATAAATGGCTGATCGGAATAAAGAACTTCTGGAGAGGCACGCGGTGCTCCAGAGCCCGGCACGGATAGAAGAGTTGGCCAAGGTCTTTATCCATGCTACAAAGGTGAGTTATCCAATTCGCTGTTCGCGCGGTAGAATGCAGCCCGTAAGGGTGCTGACAGGATGCAGATGGAAATTGCGTTCTGGGAGATGTACAGTTCATGTTGAGTTGGCTCTTGACAAGAATACATGACAAGGGAAGAAGTTGCATAATTGCATCAGAAGGCATGGGTCTGCTTGCCTTGTGTTGTCGGTTTATAGAAAGGAGGTGCAAGGAAGATCTCGATTTGCAACATCCAAGCTGCATGCTGATCAGTCAAAGTCAAAGGTGGAAAGAGTGTTTTAGGAATCCAATCTTGCAACTGAGCAATCGGAAAGGCGGGCAGTGTTTGTGTCTGCTGTGTGGTGTGCCTTCCGGAGCTGTTTCACATCGAAACGTGGATGCCTCAGGCACCAGCCTAGTTTCGCCAGACCGCCAAGTCTTTATCTGCCTTATCGCTCCCTTGCCAACAACCCAACGCGCTGACAGGGTGCCTGCCTGCAAAAATATTTTCCTGAGCAGGCCGCAGAGCAGACGCAGGGCCCAGAAAATTTCTTGGGGGCGACTTCTTGATCCTCTTCCTGCCTTACAAAAGATTTTCGCCTCGACGAAAACTTGCATCCTGCATCTTCATCTCTTCCCTCGTCAACCTCCTGCCCATCACCGAGGTGCAAATCCGCTCATTTATTTCGAGCGCGGTATTCGACTCTGAATCAACTCGCGACGTATTCCTGCCTTTGGCGTGTCGCTTTTTCCTGATCGTCATACCGACGCCCTTTCCAGCGCGCCCATAATCGGCTGCTCATCAGCCAACCCAACAGCGCGTTAATTCTTTCAGCTTCGCTGCATCTCGAAACCATCTCGACCCGCACATACTCTCAATCGCAGACATGTCTTACGGCGGTGGCGGCTATGGCGGTGGTGGCTACGGCTCCCGCGGCGGCGGCGGTGGTGGTTACTCTGGCGGTTATGATCGCAACGGCGGCGGCGGCGGTGGTTATTCCCAAGGGTACGTCTCAACCTGTTCATCAGTCCAACCCTCATTCTCGGCTGCGATCTCATCCTTTCGCTCTTTTGATGCCCAGTTGCTAACATTCATCTTTGCGACAGTGGGTCCAATGGCTATTCCGGCGGTGGCGGCGGCTACGGTGGTGGAGGATATGGCGGTGGCGGCGGCTATGGCGGCGGTGGTGATCGCATGTCCAACCTTGGCGCTGGCCTGCAGAAGCAGAACTGGGACCTGGACACACTTCCCAAGTTTGAGAAGTCGTTCTACCAGGAGCATCCCAACGTCAGCGCCCGTTCCCCCGCCGAGGTTGAGAAGTTCCGTCGCGATCACTCCATCACCGTCGCTGGACACGATGTCCCCAAGCCCGTCGAGACCTTCGACGAGGCTGGTTTCCCCCGCTATGTCATGGATGAAGTCAAGGCCCAGGGTTTCCCTGCGCCGACCGCCATTCAGTCGCAGGGCTGGCCTATGGCGCTTTCTGGACGCGACGTCGTCGGTATTGCCGAGACCGGTTCCGGAAAGACTCTGACCTACTGCCTCCCCGCCATCGTCCACATCAACGCTCAGCCTCTTCTCGCCCCCGGCGACGGCCCGATCGTCTTGGTTCTTGCTCCCACTCGTGAGCTGGCGGTTCAGATTCAACAGGAGATCACCAAGTTTGGCAAGTCGTCGAGGATCCGCAACACTTGCGTCTACGGTGGTGTCCCCAAGGGCCCTCAAATCCGTGACCTCCAGCGCGGCGTCGAGGTGTGCATTGCCACCCCCGGTCGTCTGATTGACATGCTCGAGTCGGGCAAGACCAACCTTCGCCGCGTCACCTACCTCGTCCTTGACGAGGCCGACCGCATGCTCGACATGGGTTTCGAGCCCCAGATCCGCAAGATCATCGGCCAGATCCGGCCCGACCGCCAGACCTGCATGTGGTCCGCCACCTGGCCCAAGGAGGTCCGCGCCCTGGCTTCCGACTTCCAGACCGACTTCATCCAGGTCAACATCGGCTCCATGGATCTGGCTGCCAACCACCGCATCACCCAGATTGTCGAGGTTGTCTCCGAGAGCGAGAAGCGCGACAAGATGATCAAGCACCTGGAGAAGGTCATGGAGGACAAGGATGCCCAGAACAAGATCCTGATCTTCACTGGCACCAAGCGCGTCGCCGACGAAATTACCCGTTTTCTTCGTCAAGACGGCTGGCCAGCGCTCTGTAAGTCTTAATGTCTTCAACGATCGTGTCATACCAGTCGGCTAACCTGTCTCCAGCCATCCACGGCGACAAGCAGCAGAACGAGCGTGATTGGGTCTTGGATCAGTTCAAGACCGGCAAGAGCCCTATCATGGTCGCCACCGACGTCGCGTCGCGTGGTATCGGTATGTCCTCCCCTCCCCCATCCCAACCCCCCTTTGCCCTTTGGCAGCCTTCCAGCATCGAAGTGTGCTGTGCTTTACTCTTGTGTCTAGGGGCTCTCTTGATTGCGCGTACATGCCTGACCTCGTGTCAACACGGCCTCCCTGTGCGGAGTCTTGGATTCGTGACGTAGTAGAGACGCTGCTCTCGATGCTACGCCGTAATGCTTCTCTTGTACCGTTTCTTTTGCCGTGGTACAAGCGTGGAGTAGGCATTTCTTGACCCCGATCAAGCTTGTCTCCAAGATTCCCAAAGGCCCGAGGACCTGGAGCTTTGGATCTCCCGCCGGCATCTTCACCGCAACGGACAGCCCACCTGCCAAGGAGAGAAGTACAGCCATCAAGGATCACGAAACATGCTTAGCTATCCCGTGTCATCCGCCATTCGTTCATGCTGGAACGGTGCTTGCACCCAACCTGCTCGCTGTTGCTAACCATTTCCTTGTTTCAAGATGTGCGCAACATTACTCACGTGCTCAACTATGACTATCCCAACAACTCGGAGGATTACATCCACCGTATTGGCAGAACTGGCCGTGCCGGCGCTAAAGGCACAGCCATCACGTTCTTCACCACTGACAGTTCGTCTCCCCTTCACTTCTGTCTGATCAGACTGAGCAGGCCTACTGACATGCTTTCTAGATGCTAAGCAGGCTCGCGACCTCGTTGGTGTTCTCCAGGAGGCGAAGCAGCACATTGATCCTCGCCTTGCTGAGATGGTTCGGTACGGCGGTGGTGGTGGTGGCGGCCGCTATGGCGGTTACCGTGGCCGCGGCGGCGGTGGATTCCGTGGTGGTAAGTTTGCAACTCATCAGACTCGAGCGCGGGAGATGTTCGCTGACTCCTGCTCTATTAGGCCGCACTCAAGGCGCCAACGGTGCCAACGCGATGCCTGTCGGCAACCGTCGGTGGTAGACACCCGGCGACACGCGACGGACTACACACCGTCAGCGTTAAGCATCACCCAGATCATTCTGTGACTGGTTCTCCGACCGGTGGCATCTCGCATTCAGACATCACGGCGTTTCGCGTAGAGGGTTCGGCTTAGAGGTCGGTTCGTGGCGTATTGCCGCTGGTTGTGTCATTTTATGTTCTTGTCACTTGGACAGGGAGTGGTGTGGCTCATTTTTCTATGCGTTGCGATTCCATGTTGGACGGGAGAGAAGTGTCCTCCCTGGAAACACGCGATTCGAAGAGCTCACACACAGGATCCTCCGCCTCACGTCGTCGACTCAGGTTGAACATCCATCGGTCGGTCGTCCAACTCAGTTGCGACTCCTTTCTCTTGGTTGATTAGTGGGAGTGGAGATGACTTATGTCAATCTGCTATCGTCTCTCGTCTTCTATCACTAGTCTCGACTCTTCCCCACGATCACAGGTTTCGACCATGGATTCAGGGGAGAAGGCTCCTGCGGGCCTTGAGCAGGTGAATGAGGCAGTCACAGACACAGCATAGTTTTACTGCTCACGTCGTCAGATCACGGCGGCATGCAGATGTTTATGTACTTAATTTAGGGGAAAAGCGAATACCATTTGATAGAAACTCTGACCGTCCACGGCAGGCTTGCTTGGTGTTTGTCGTGACAGTGACACGTCTGCCTTGCTGCACAGTCGAGCACACTCTCGACTCACTTGGACCAAGCCGCGTTCTCGCACAAGCAAGTCGGCCTGCGTGACGCGATGCCTTCCAGTTTGTATCACAACAACAAGACGCTTATTTGGCTGGCAGCCTTGGGCAGTGTCCCATCCTGACCATGAATCTCCCGACGTTCAACACCTACCGATTTCGGGAACACTTCTCTCAAACTACCCCATCTCATTGCCTGTTGTTCCCAGCCAGAAAGTAAACCCCGTTGCTCGCCACGGCTTCTCTCACCGTCCTCAACCCAAGTCAAAGTACTACACAGTATTCGTATAGTAGAGTCAAGGAACCCCTTGGCGGCAAAATGCCACGGCAATTCTCACTTGTTCATGGCATGGCATGCGCCTTCCCCCCTTCCCTTCCCCCTACCTCTCCCTCTCTCTCTTTCCCCTTTTCCGCGTTTTGACATTTCCTTATCTGTTTCTGTCATGCTGGCACCCACTTGTTGTCTCTTTTCGTTTCTTGCGCGCGCTTTGACTTTGGGACATGGACATGGACATGGACGGGGCATGGGGACAGGGCAGGCATGGGCGGACATGGACGAGGGAGGGACGGATCTTTCTTGGGACGTTGATGGAATATGGGAAATGGGATGTTCCTTTCTGCGGAATACAGACTTATTGTGGTAGTCTCTTTTTTTGGGTTTGGTTTTTGCCTGCCTGCCGGCTGGCCGGGCGGGACCCCTGAAGTTCCTGGATTCCGTCATCGTCTGTGAGCGTGGGTTATCCCCGGGGTTGAACCGTCTGGGAGGGGGGTGTTGACTTCTGTCGGGTTGTGGCCCCTTCCCCCCCGTAAATGGGCCTGTCGGAGCGAGTGGATATGTTTGCCGTGCGGCGGTGTGTTGTGGATTCTGTCAAGGTTTGTGGAGACCTTGAGCTCGGGCGTCCGTTATCGGCTGCGCTTTGCTCTTCTTGGGTGGGTGTCCGTGATGGGGCCAGAGGGGCTCGAGGGGATATCCAGTTTGGCTAGGACAGCGGCTGTTTTCGTTTTTTTTTCTTGTTAGAGGGGATAGGGTTCCAAGTTCCTGGTCGGTGTCTCGGGAGGACAACGGTTCGTTGTCTGGTGCGAACGGGGGAGAGTTGCTTGTTGTGGAAGAGCTGGGTGGGGTCGCCGTTGCTTGTTGCGAACGAGGAGTCGGCGTCAAGATTCCTCGGGAGAAAGCCGGCGAGTGCTCGGGCCGGCAGTTGGGCTACTGTTGTGTAGTGAGTAGGGAATGTGAAGCTGCTGGTCGGCATCTAGGCTTAGGACTTGGACACGACATTGGGTTCCACTGCCAGTTTGTTTACCATCATGGTGTTCAGAATGTGGTTAACACAGTGTTCGACTCACGAAGTTAGTTATCTGGGAAAGAACTCGCACACCTTGAGCACCGGGGGGAGGCGGCAGTCTTCAAGCTCAAGGGTCCCAAGGAAAGAGTGGGAAACAGCCTCCCAGAGGGGAACTTGTCAAGCCCCAGATGTCTCTCCTCGATCATGCAACTCGGTCATGACGTTGAGATCGCCCGCGGTCTCTGGACCTCACCATTCATCACTTGTCGAAGACCATGCATGGGACGCTTCCTCCACACGTGGGGTAGCGTTGACCATCTCCCGCACCAAGTGACACCGGATCCGCTCATGGATTGTTACCACATTTGTTTAGCTTGGGCGGGCATCGATGACAAACGGCCCCCCGCTCTCCCAAACAATGGTCTCTTCCAGGCAGAGCAACCCAACCCACTGCATCGGTGCTGTTGAAGAATAATAAAACGCCTATCAGTCGGTGAAGCATGTGTGTGCTCGCCGATACCCAGGACAAATGGGGGGCTGGCCTCTATCCAGGAAAGAGGGGGCGGTCCGTTTTGTCAGCACTCGGCCGAGTAATCTTGCCGAGTGTCCGGCAGGTTGGCTGATGGCTCCCCCCTTTTTGCTGGCCAGAACCTTGACCAGAGAGCTCCTGTGTTCTCGCCTCTTCCTTCCCCTTCCTCTGACCCGCGGACATTGAATTGCCGGGGAGTGGCGGAAGATGCCCGCCCTCAATCCCGTCACAAGCCTCGAGGCCTTTGAGGAGCTCATGTTGGGATGATGTCTTGGCTCGAACCACACCACTGCATGGTGGATCTCCAACGCCCAAACTCTGCTCGGTTTGTTAAACCCGGAATTGCCTCGAGGCTAGTGTAGCGGCGCTGCGGGGAGGAGGTTGGCTCCTCTCGCGTGGATCTGCATGGGTTCCCCTTCTTCGCTGCCTCAACCTTCGTGGTTCCAGCAGATCGACCAGAGAGAACGCGGTCTCCGTGAAATTCCTATCAGCGGCACAGCTCAAAGCGGATCAGCCTTGGGTGGCCGTCATGTATTCCCGGCCTTCATTCTGCGCACGGTGTTCGCCTGCGAGATTGTAAACGCAATGGCCCAAACCCGGCGAGCTGGGCTTGATGCCACACTAGTTACCGGTCTCTGACAGTTAACCTTAAGTTCGAGAAAGCGCAAGCAAGACGCTAGAAAAAAAACGGTCTTGAACTTTGTCTCATGCCCCTGGCGCTCATGTCCCTTTCTGTCGACGCTGGACAGATGGGCTTGCCCCATCCGACTGCGCGAAATCTGCGCTAGCCTCGCGGGCTTCGTCTGGGGTAACTAGTTGAGCAAATGACGGTGTGGAGGAGCCGAGCCTGCATCTTCTCGCCAAGTCGAAGTCCCTGCTGGGATCATGGTGTGTTGGTATGCTCCCTGGATGCTTGTCTTGCGGAGATGATTCCGCGGACACTGGTTGGCTCAGTTGAGAGCCCGCTCTCGCTTTCGAACTTTTCTGCATGAGACGACATGGAGGAGCTGAAGCTTGAGCGCACAGCGGCATCTAGTGCTTTTGGGAACGCTAGTCACTGTGACGTAAATGGCGGATGCCACTTCGAAACGGGATTCGGAGTCTGCTCCGGGTTGACTGAGAAACAAACGGGAGCCATGATTCATCAATGGAACAATTGCACTGCGGGAGAAGCAGGTGGGTTGTTTCGAGAACCAAGCCGAAAGGAATGGTTGCATCAGCTCCGACAGTAGGACGATATGGTACCGAGACAACGCGTGGTTGGGCAGATGGTCGGACCGGGACACGGGGCTCATCCTCTCGACTCGGGTTTGAACCGACAAGTTGGGACGGCGGCGAGAGCAGGAGACAGACAGTCTCTGGACGGCCACGGTGCAGTTTGTTGACTGGCGGTGGTGCATCACAGCTGATGAGCAAGGTGTCTGGGCGCCATGTCTCGGAAGTTCCGTTGCCACACCTCATTCCTGTGGCCAGCCTCACCCAGTGCGGTTGCGGTGTCGCCGGGAGGCCGAGATGCGCGTTGCCTTCTCAGCCGCTGGCAGAAACTGGCTGAGGATTGACTCCTGAGACTCCCTCGTTCTCGCCATCGAATGCTGCAGGCAATGTCTCTGATCACAAATCGGGAAAGCGGTCTTCGTCGGCCGGGTTCCAGGCGAACAGGGGCGTGGTCAGCGATCAGATGTCCCAAAACCGCCCAAGCAAGCGAGAGGAGGTGGGCCCCGATGTGGCCCGTGATGGTGCCCTTCGCGGAGTGCATCGAATCAAGCGCTGCGCCGCAGCTCCGCAAGTCCCCAGTCCCGGGATTGCCCTTGTCGGGGGCTGTGGTGCTGAATTTCCCGCCCACATCCCTTCTGCTGGCGTGCTTGTTGGCGGTGGCCCACCATTCTCCCCCAGAGCGCGGCCCCGAATCACCCAAAAGGGAATGCTGCGTCAATGCGTCACAGGGCCCTGAGGGCATCGCCGCACGTACATACGAATACGCGAAATGCAGACAGGCAGGGCATCTGCCGAAAATGCCGGAAGGAGGCTGGTAACTATATCCAGGAGTCTTGTTCGAGGTCGTTTGTTGGCAACAATTGTCGTTCGATGGGCCTGACAATGGGATGGGACAAAAAAAGAAACAGAAGCGAGGAATTGGACGGTGGACCGGATGTATTGCCATCACGTGCAGCTCCGCAGATGCAGCCGTGAGTTGGACCGCCCTTTCCACCTTCAGCAGCATGGATGGATGGGATTTTCTGACAATGATTGTTCTCCAATATGTTCATCAAACATAACGGTTGTGGTTGCCTCTTGGTAATATTGATAATCCAATAATATCCCGGCTCCCGACTGAGAAAAGCGGTGGCCGAGAAAACAAAAAGCCTCGTGTTTTGATACGTAATTACCAGAATATTTCACAGGGACTTGGAGCCGGCATTCCGTTCTGAGCTAGCCGTGTGAACCGTGCCGCTCTGGCGCGTGGGGACTGGGGAACGGATAAGCGGGTCGCACTTTTCCTTCTTGGTGCAGCATCATCTGGCCCACAAGCTGGGCAGCGTTCCACACGCAGCGTTCCTTCCAACTTGAACTCGATTCCCAGGTTCCGGCTTCGCGCATCCAATCGTGGGGTTGCTGAATCGCAGCGACCTCTCATCCATTCCGCTCCGGCGGCCATCATGTGGGCTCTCTCCCCTCTCCTCTCTCCCGGCTGCCGCGGTAATACCACCAGGCCGCTCACCGCAACATGCCCTGTCATGTGCAAATTCGCAATGTCCAGACTCGGCCGGATTGCCGCCTCGCCGCCCCCGCCGCCCTATCAGAGCCGCCCGTCACGCTGCAGCCACAAGGGGCAACGGAAGGAGGGGTGCGGGTTGGCCAAAATCATTGGCACCATTTGGCCCATCCTCTGCCGCTTTCGCGTTCAGAGACTTGGTGGCCGCCGGGCCTCAAGAGAAGGGCCGTACGAATTGGTAGGTGTTCTCACTGTCTGAGAGGATCCACCGAACCCCATGGCTGCGGGAATCGAGCCTTTTGATTCACCTTGGAACATCAACACGACACAGAGCACACAAGATCGCAGCTGGAGATGGCGTTTGATAGGACCCAACGTTGTCGCCGGGTTAGGTCAAGCGGCGGAACTAGTCAGGCACAGATCGTGATGAAAGTTTCCCAGAACAAAATCGCATCTGCCGTCGACCAGCAGAGCATCAACGACGCCTCCAATCAGCAAATCAGCAGCCTGCCACCCACCTATCTCGCATGTTGCTTTCACCACCAGCAGAGAAGTTCTCCCATTTCTTAGGCTTCGATAACTTGGTTTCTTTCACCGAAACGCTCGTTACCGGGCATCGGGCCCTTGCGCATATCGGGCATTCGAGCCGACAGTCTGTTGCCTTCCAGGAGCACGGCATCTGGTTGTCCGAACAAATGTCACACAAAACACCTGGAAATGGCCCAGAAGATGCCCAGAAGATGCCCAGAAAATGCCCCAGTCCCCAACCCACGTGAGCGACGCCGCTAGTGCCGCCCTGCGACTACACGTGGCAGGCTCACTGCAACGTTGATCGGTGACACAAGGGCTTGACCACATGCGTTGGTGGGAATGATACCAACCGTTCTCAAGCGAGACCGACCTTTGGCCGAGCTATCGTCCTGCTCATGGCCTGCAAAGCCCGCTTCCCATTGGCCATGTATGCTCGGATTCGGATGTCGAAACGAAGCCATATCCTCCGTGCTACAGACCTCTGGCGCGGAGGCATCATCTCGCAACCCATCTACCTATGTAGTTACACAGTATGGTGGCGTTCTGTGCCCCTCCAAGACATCGCGCCGATTTTAGTGCACCCGAACCTTTGGGTCACCAAGAAAGACCAACGAGAGGACGGCCTTGTTTGGGCGGCTGGGCGCGCTCCGGCATTCTGGGTCGCACTAAAGTAGCGACAATCTCGTGTGCGCTGCGACTTGTCGGTTTTGATGGAAATCGCCGGAGGAGACGCCGTGCGGATTATGCAAGTTCGTGGTCCACCCCCTTTCGTTCGCATCTCAGGTGCGCCTTTCTCCGTGGAGCGTACTGGGGCTCCGTCAGCTCACAGCCTGCAGCAGCTGTTTCCGGTGCATCCCAACCCCGGAGACGTGGGTGCACTGGGTGGCTGAATTCGAAATTTCTTTTCCAGTCGCCAACCGTCGCGCACATGTCTTCGAGCCGGGTTTCCCGAGTCAGCGGGACCAGGCAGTGCAGGCGGGACGGGAGCTAACGTTAAGGACCAGCGAAACTGGGCCCTGACTGCAGATCACCTTCAATCCTCGTTGGAGGCTGGTTTAAGCTCGCGACGGCGCCAAACAAGACTGGTTTCGCAAGAACGCCAGTTCCATCCGGCTCCAATTCGGCCCAACTCCCCAGATTTCTCGGATCCAAGCCCCAACACCAAGCGCCAACGCCGATTTTAGTCTCGCCGCATTCGCCGAGGCCTAAACTTTATTTCAACCGTCCCTGTTTCATTCGCGCTTTGTTGAAGGCTTACACCAGGGCGCGCTGGCAACTCTGGCGGAGAGAAAAAACGATAATCAGGTGGGTGACAACTGCACTCTGCGAGCCTGTCTGCCGTCTGATCTGTCACTTCCGCCCAGCTGCCGAGAAGAGAGCACCAAGCTGGGTGCAGCTCTAGAGATCGAGATCCGACTGGCCCCCGGCTTTCTTGCGAGTGTGACGCGGCGTCCACATACGGCGGGTTCCCGTAGGTTTGCCTCCCTCCCCTTGGAGAATACGAGCGCTCTCATCACCAAGAGGAAGCCGTGTTTGCCCAATGACCGTCGGACCGGCTCTGGGGTTCGAGGGCAAGAGAGGCTCCGGATTTTGCCAGATGTGGTCAGTGACCCTGAACCGGATTGCCTAGGTAATTACCACATGGAAACAAGGGTGCAATGTCCACGCTGCGAATCGACCCCCACCGCCTCCCCAATCTTTGCAATCTGCAAGTGTTGCTGGAACCCTTGGCATTTCACGCACCCGCATCTTTGCATCTCCTCACCCCGGTCGGCCTGGCGGCCCAGCCGCACCCAGGAAAATCCCAAAAGTTGACTGTTCAAACACTGTACGGTACCCCAAGCCGTGTGTGACCCACCAACGGCGACAGGATCCCCCGGCGCCAGAAATTCCCTCCCACTCCCCCCCTCCCAATAC
>Ga0247824_10001223_pt1 | contig 13854 bp, 10 predicted proteins | sample 13C_PalmiticAcid_FD_194412 | JGI IMG/M metagenome (GOLD analysis project Ga0247824, IMG submission 194412) | Soil microbial communities from agricultural site in Penn Yan, New York, United States - 13C_PalmiticAcid_Day48 | ecosystem: Environmental > Terrestrial > Soil > Agricultural land... | reverse complement strand
CCGCGAATACTAAGGAACGCAGCTCGGGATGTCAATCTAAAACGATGATCCTGAGTGGGTTACGCTGTATTTTCGCCATGCTGGAGAGGGGCCCATGCTACGATGCGCAGATTTGGCTCATCCGGCGGGTCCTGCCGTAGCGCCGTCGCGCTCGGTTGACCAATAGTCGGCTATCAGATGGACGTCCGAACCATCCTCGTCTGCGAGGCTCAGGTCCCCTTCGTACATGGCGGAGCCGAGATCCATGTGCGCGAACTGGTTCGCGAGCTCCGGGGGCGCGGCTATCTGGCGGAGCTGGTGAGCGTGCCTTTCAAGTGGTACCCGAAAGAAGAGATCCTGCCGCACGCGGCGGCCTGGCGCCTGCTCGATCTGAGCGAGAGCAACGGCCGCGCCGTGGACCTCGTGATCGCCTCGAAGTTCCCCACCTACTTCGTCCGTCATCCGCAAAAGGTCGCCTGGCTCATTCACCAGTACCGCGCCGCCTACGAGCTCTGCGGCACTGAATACAGCGATTTTGCGCACGTGGATCTCGACGTCGGTCTGCGCGACACGCTGATCCGTCTCGACACGCAGATGCTCGGGGAGTGCCGCGCCATTTTCAGCAACGCGCGCAATACGGCCCTGCGCCTGAAGAGATTCAACGGCCTCGATGCGCAGCCGCTTTATCACCCGCCGCGGCTTTCGCCGATCCTCCGCGCGGGCCCCTACGGCGACTACGCTCTGTCGGTAGGACGGATCGAGTCGGTGAAGCGCGTGGACATGCTCGTACGTGCGATGGCTCACGTCGATCCGGCCGTGCGTCTCGTCGTTGCTGGTGACGGCACGCAGCGCGCGAACGTCGAGCGCACCGCCGAAGAGATGGGCGTCACGCACCGTATCACCTTCCTCGGGACGGTGCAGGACGAGCAACTCGTGGATCTGTACGCCGGTGCGCTCGTGGTCGCGTACCCGCCCTTCGATGAGGACTTCGGCTACGTCACGCTCGAGTCATTTCTCGCGCGCAAGGCGGTGGTCACCTGCACCGATTCCGGCGGCCCGACCGAGTTCGTTGCAGACGGCGTGAACGGATGGGTGTGCGAGCCGCAGCCGTCCGCGATCGCGGAGGCGATCAACCACGCGGCGAACGATCGCGCGCGCGCCGCGAGACTGGGCGACGCCGGTTTCGAGTTGGCGCGCAAGATCACGTGGGACGGCGTGATCGAGCAGCTGGTCGGCTGATTGCGAAAACTCCTGAAATGGCCATAATCGACGCTATTCACTCGCAGTGAAAAAGCTCATCATCCAGATCCCCTGCCTGAACGAGGCCGCAACCCTGCCCGCGACCCTTGCCGACCTGCCCTCGGCGGTCTCGGGTATCGACGTCATCGAGACGCTGGTGATCGACGACGGTTCGCGCGATGGGACGGCCGACGTTGCGCGAGCGCACGGCGTCACGCACGTCGTGCGCCTCACGCGGAACAAAGGCCTGGCAGCGGCATTCGTCGCGGGAATCGACGCCTCGCTGAAGCAGGGCGCCGACTTCATCGTCAACACCGACGCCGACAATCAGTACAGCGGCCGCGAGATCACCAAGCTGCTGGATCCGCTCCTTCGCGGCGAAGCCGACATCGTGATCGGAGACCGGAACTTCGCCGAGCTGCGGCACATGTCATGGCGAAAGCGCCAGCTGCAGCGGCTCGGGAGCTGGGTCGTCCGTCAGGTGTCGAACACGACCGTCCCCGACACGACGAGCGGCTTTCGCGCGTACACGAGGGAAGCCGCGCTGCGTATGACGATCGTGTCGGAGTTCTCGTACACGCTCGAATCGATCATCCAGGCCGGCAAGAAACGCATGGCGATCGCGCACGTACCGATTGCGACCAACCCCCGCACGCGCGAGTCTCGCCTCTTCGACAGCATCTACGGCTACATCAAGAGATCCACGGCGACGATCGTCCGCATTTACGCAATGTACGAACCGCTGAAGGTGTTCACGTACATCGGCGTCCTCGTATTCGGTCTCGGATTGATCCCGGCGGTGCGCTTCCTCTATATCTACTTCACCGACTACACCGCGCGAGGCGCGCACGTTCAGTCACTGATCTTCTCGGCGGTCTTGATGATCGTCGGATTCCAGGTCCTGCTGATCGGGCTCCTCGCCGACGTCATCTCGGCGAATCGCAAGCTGCTCGAAGAGCTCGTTTATCGCGTCCGCCGCCTCGAGATGCCCGGCGGCCCCGAGGATCACTAGTGGCGGATCCTTCTGCCGTCTCCATCATCGTGCCCGCGTTGAACGAGGAACACGCGATCGGCACGTTGATCGAGGAACTTCGGGCCGCTGCTTCCTGGCACGAGATCATCGTCGTCGACGACGGCTCCATCGATGCCACCGCCGAACGCGCGACCCAGTCGGGCGCGCGTGTCGTGCGTCATCCGTACAACAAGGGAAACGGTGCGTCGGTCAAGAGCGGAATCCGCCACGCGACGGGCGAGTACATCCTGATCATCGACGGTGACGGACAGCACAAGCCTGAGGACGCCGTTCGCCTCGTTTCGAGGCTCGGCCTCTATGACCTCGTCATCGGCGCGCGCAGCGCCGGTACGCAGGCGACCAGTACTCGCCGCTACGGTAACTCGCTGCTCAACTGGCTCGCTGGCTACCTGACGGACCGCGACATTCCCGACCTGACTTCCGGGTTCCGTGCCGCGAGGCGCGAGCACCTCCGCGAATTCATCCACCTGCTGCCCAACGGCTTCTCGACACCGACGACGACGACGCTGGCATTCATCAAGGCGGGTTACAACGTCGCATTCGAGCCGGTGCAGGCGCGGCAACGGGCAGGCCAGTCGAAAATCCACCTGGCGCGCGACGGCACCAAGTTCCTGATGATCATCCTGAGGATCGTGACGATCTTCAGCCCGCTGCGTATCTTTCTTCCGGTCAGCCTTGCCTCCTTCATCGTTGGCGCGGGGTATGCCGGCTGGACGATCTACTCGCAGAGCCATGTCACCAACACCTCGGTTCTGCTGATCATCCTCGCCGTGATCGTCTTTCTCGTCGGCCTGGTGTCCGAGCAGATCTCCGCGCTGCGGTTCGAAGGGCGGCAGTAGCCGCTCCATGGCGACCATGCCGAACCAACGATGGATCCTCGCGGCTGCCGCGGCTGGGCTCATTGCACGGCTGGCCTTCGGTCTCCTCTACTGGACCGGTAAGCCGATGACGCACGACGAACGGGAGTACCTGGCGCTCGCACAGAGCCTGCAGCAAGGCCAGGGGCTCCACTATCCGCCAGGCCATCAAAGCGGAACAGCCGCGCAATTCGGACGCGCGCCCGGCTATCCAGCGTTTCTCGCGCTGCTCGCAGCGCCCGCGGATGCAGACGCCGCACCGACACGCGTCAAGGTCGCGCAGTCATTCCTCGGTGCGCTCGTCGTGTGGATGATCGGTGTGATCGCCATGCGCGCCGCAGGCGTCCGCGCCGGAGAAATTGCCGCCTGGATCGCCGCGTTCTATCCGGCGCTCGTCTGGACGCCGGCGTATGTGTTCAGCGAGTCGCTCTTCATGCCGATCGCGTTCGCGACGGTCATGGTGCTGCACGCGGCGCGCGTTCGCGCGGATGAAGAACGTACCGCTCGAGGTGGGAGCGCGCTCACCGTCGCCGCAGGTCTGATCGCAGGCGCGGGGATCCTCGTGCGGCCGGCGATGCTCCTCTTCCTGCCGCTTGTTGCCCTCTGGTTCGTACGGCGGAAACGGTGGACGCTCGCGCTCGCGTTCTGCGTATCCGCTGCCGCAGTCGTCACCCCGTGGACACTGCGTAATGCGAAAGCGTATGGACGCTTCGTGCTCGTTGCCTCCGAAGGAGGCGTCACTTTCTGGACCGGCAACCATCCCCTTGCCATTGGCGAGGGGGATCTCGCGGCAAATCCTGCGCTGAAGCAAGCCGAGGTGACGTTCAGACAGGCACATCCCCGCCTGACGGCGGAGGAACTCGAACCTCTCTACTACCAGGACGCGCTCACGAACATTCGAAGCAACTTCGGATGGTGGCTCCGCCTGCTCGGGCGCAAGACGTTCTACACGTTCGTCCCGATCGGTCCCTCGTATGCGCTACACTCCACGCGATACAGAGTGGGATCGGTCCTCCCATATGCGCTACTCGCGCCGCTGGCATTGATCGGCTTCTCGCGGCTGGTGCGCCGCGGCGGCGCGGCCACGCCGCTGCTGCTCCTGGCGATTGCCGTCGTGCTGACCGGATTGATCTTTTTTCCCCAGGAACGGTTTCGCATTCCCGTCATCGATCCGGCCGTGATCGTCTGCGCCTCGGTTGTCCTGGCCGAAGGCGTTCGCAGCCAGGGCGCGCGGCGTCCGTTCGTAGCGGAGGCGGGCAGGAGTAGGGCATGAACGCGCTGGTCGTCGTCCCCACGTACAACGAGTCCGACAATCTTCCCACTCTCGTCGCAGGTGTGCTCGCGCACGAGGGATTCAGAGTACTCGTTGTCGACGACGGATCACCCGATGGCACGGGAGCGCTGGCCGACAGGCTCGCTGCCGTGCATCCCGGACGTATCGAAGTCATCCATCGAACCGGCCCGCGGGGCCTCGGTCGCTCGTACGTGGACGGCCTTCAGCACGCTCTGAAAACGGATGCGGAGCTGATCTTCCAGATGGACGCGGATCTCTCTCACAACCCCGAGTACCTGCCGGCACTCGCGGCCGGCGCCGCCGAGTACGACGTCGTCATCGGATCGCGCTACCTGCAGGGGGTCAGCGTCGTGAACTGGCCGCTGCACAGGATCTTCCTGAGCACGTTCGCCAATCGCTACATCAAGGCGGTGACCGGCCTGTCTCCGAGTGACTGCACCAGCGGCTACCGTTGCTGGCGGCACGACGCGCTCGCGAAGATCCCGCTCGGTCACGTGGCATCGGCGGGCTACGCATTTCTCGTCGAGATGCTCTTCCGCGCCGCGCAGAACGGCAGCCGTATCGGTGAGGTGCCGATCATCTTCGTCGAACGGCGTCAGGGCCAATCGAAAGTATCGAAGGCAGTGCTTCTGGAATCGCTGATCACACCGTGGCGACTGCGTCTGCGGCCTCGAGGTTGACGTGTCGCTTGTGGTCGTGATGGTGACCACGTCCTACCCCAGGTTCCCGGGCGACAGCGTCGGCACGTTCATGGAGCCGATCGCGAAGTCCGTCGCCGCGCGCGGACATCGCGTCCACATCGTGGCGCCCTGGCATCCACTGGTTCGACGGCCGCGGATCGAACACGGCCTCCATTTCCATTTCTACAAGTACGCACCCCTTCCATTCCTCAACGTGTTCGGCTACGCCGCCTCGATGCGTGCGGACGTCGCGCTCAAAGGCGCCGCGTATGCCGCCGCGCCGCTCGCCCTTGCGCGAGGATGGTGGACAGCGAGAACGATTGCGCGACGGTATGGCGCGTCGGTCATGCATGGTCACTGGGTCGTGCCCGGCGGCGTCACCGCCGCGATGGCCGCGCCCGGGCTGCCGCTCGTCATCAGCGTTCACGGGTCGGACGTCTATGTCGCCGAACGGATCGCCCCAGTGCGCCTTGCGGCAAGGAGAGCCTTCCGAAGAGCGGGCTCGGTGACGGCATGCAGCGCGGATCTCGCCACGCGGGCGATCCGGCTCGGAGCGGATCCCGAGAGGACCATGGTCGTCCCCTACGGTGTCGACACAGGCAGATTCGCTCCGGATCGCGACGTTCGCGCCGAGCGGCGCGCGCAGCTCGGTGTCTCCGCTTCGAAGCTGCTCGTCGCAGCGGCGGGACGCCTCGTGAGCAAGAAGGGATTCGAGTACCTCATCGACGCGCTCGCTCGTGTGCCGGATGCGGTGCTGGTGCTTGCCGGCGACGGGTCGCTGCGTGAGGAGCTGCAGCAGCGCGCCGCGTCATCCCGTGTTCGGGAACGCGTGCGCTTCCTCGGCGACCGCACGCAGGACGACGTCGCAGCGCTCTTTTCCGCGGCGGATGTCATCGTCGCACCCTCCATCAGGGATGATGCGGGCAATGTCGACGGCCTGCCGAACGTGGTGATGGAAGCGCTCGCGAGCGGCACTCCGCTGGTGACCACTTCCGCCGGCGGAATCGGCGCCGTCGTCGAGGACACCGTGACGGCTCTCGTCGTAAGCGAACGCGATATCGAGGGGATCGCGTCAGCGTTGACGCGGATCAGGAGCGATGCGGCACTCGCCACGCGCCTCGGTGCCGCGGCGCGTGACCTCGTGGCGCAGAAATTTGGCTGGGACCGCACCGCGGAGCAGTTCGAGTCGGCCTACCGAGCTGCCCTTGCCTTGCATGGCAGGCACCGATAACATGGAACGTTTTCGCATGCCATCTTTGAACGCGGCGTATCACGGCCGGCGCGTGATGATTACCGGAGGTCTGGGTTTCATCGGAAGTAACCTGGCGCGGACGCTCGTCGACCTTGGATCGGACGTTCTCCTGGTGGACTCGCTCATTCCGGGCCACGGAGGCAGCCTCTTCAACATCGCAGGCCTCGAGTCGCGTCTTCGCGTGAACATTGCCGATATCCGTCAGCAATCGAGCATGGATTGCCTCGTCCGCGATCGTGAAATCATCTTCAATCTCGCCGGACAGGTGAGCCACATCGACAGCATGCGCGATCCGCAGACGGATCTCGAAATCAACTGCCAGGCCCAACTGACGCTTCTCGAAGCGTGCCGGCGGCACAACCCCGGCGTGAAGATCGTCTACGCCGGCACCAGACAGGTGTACGGCAGGGCAGTAGCGTTGCCCGTCAACGAAGAACATCTCGTACGACCGACCGATATCAACGGCGTCAACAAGGCGGCCGGCGAGCACTACCATCTCGTGTACAACAACGTGTTCAATGTGCGCGCGTGCTCGCTGCGGCTCACCAACGTCTACGGTCCGCGTCAGCTCGTCAAGCACAACCGTCAAGGTTTCATCGGGTGGTTCATCCGGCTCGTCGTCGAAGACGGTGAGATCCAGGTGTACGGCGATGGATCCCAGGTCCGCGACCTCGTCTACGTCGATGATGCAGTGGATGCGTTTCTCGCGGCAGGCGCAAGTGACGCCGTCAACGGTGACGTGTTCAACGTCGGCGGCGCGGAACCTATCAGTCATCGAGATCTTGTACAAATGTTGATCGAGATCGCCGGTTCGGGGCGCATGCGGCTGGTCGACTGGCCGGCCGAGAAGAAAGCGATCGACATCGGCAGCTTCTATTCGGATTCGTCCAGATTTCGAGCCATCACCGGCTGGACGCCCCGAGTACGCCTGCGCGAGGGCCTCCGGCGGTCCGTCGACTTCTATCGTCAGCATCTGCCTCATTATCTCGATCGAGAATCGTGATTCCGTTCCTGCAACTCACGCCCGGCGAAGATGCGGAGCCCGTCAGGACGGCGATCGAAAACGTGCTCGCGCGCGGCTGGTTCGTGCTCGGTCCCGAACTGGAACAATTCGAACGGGAATTTGCGCAGGCAGTGGCGGCTCCGCATGCGGTCGGGGTCGGCACGGGAACCGATGGGATCGCGGTTGCGCTGCGTTGTCTCGGAATCGGTCCCGGCGACGAGGTGATCACATCACCGCTCTCGGCGGCGTTTAGTGTTCTGGCGATCATGATGGTCGGCGCGCGTCCGGTGTTCGCCGATATCGACGAGGAGCGGTTGACCATCGATCCGGCGGCCGTCGAGGCAGCGGTGACCTCGAGAACCGTCGCCATCCTGCCGGTTCACCTGTACGGCCAGGCCGCCGACATGACGGCGATCGCCGCCGTGGCATCACGGCACAACCTCGCCGTGGTCGAGGACGCATGTCAGGCGCATCTCGCGACGTGCGCCGGGAAACCTGTCGGCAGCTTCGGCGCAGCTGCCGTCTACAGCTTCTATCCCACGAAGAACCTTGGCGCGCTCGGCGATGGCGGAGCCGTGACGTTCAAGGATGCGGCGCTGACGGCGCGCGCGCGGCGGATCCGCAACGGCGGCCAGAGCGACCGTTATCACCACGAAGAGTTCGGCGTGAACACGCGTCTCGACGAAATTCAGGCCGCGGTCCTGCGTGCGCGGCTGCAATTTCTGCCCGGATGGACGGCGCGACGCCGCGCGCTCGCGGCGCAATACCGTTCTCTGCTCGCTGACACCCGTGCGATCACCGTTCCTGCGGAGCTCGACGCCGGGCACGTGTACCATCTCTTCCCCGTTCTCAGCGAGCAGCGCAGCGAAATCCAGAGCCGGTTGCAACGCGAGGGGATCGAAACGTTGATTCACTATCCCGTGCCGATCACCCTGCAGCCGGCGCTTGCGTCCGAGCGACCCGACGACTGCCCCGTCGCGGACCGCGTGTGTGCTCGCGTGTTTTCGCTGCCCCTCTACCCGTCGATCGCGGACGAAGCGCTGGCGCGCGTCGCACGCGCGTTGAGTTGACGGGAATGGCCAGTCGCTCGATGCCACCGTGCACGTCCTGACGCCCGCGCTCGACATCCTCGCCGGGCTGGTCGTCGGCTGGCTCCCCGGCGCGATGTTGTTCCGCGCGCCGATCCTCGATCGCGAACGGCGAGCCGCGCTCGACGCGGAGGAGCGCATCTTCTGGCACGTCGTCCTCAGCCTCGGGCTGTCGCTGTCGGTCGTGCTCGCACTGGCGGCGTTGGGCGCATACGGTTTCAGGTGGCTGCTGGCAATCGATGTGGTCGTGTCGCTGGCGATTGCAGCGATCTGGCGTGGACGACTGCGGATGGTGGCCGCCGCGCGGCCCGGCTTCAGTGTGATGATCCCGCTGGCGCTCGTCGGTATCGGGATCTGGCAGTTCTTCCCGCCATCTGAGTACGTCATCGGCGGCAAGGATCCCGGCGTGTACATGAACGAAGGGATCCAGATCGCCCAGCGCGGCACACTGGTCGTGCGTGATGAAATCATCGCCGCCGTGCCTCCGTTTGCGCGGGAGCTGTTCCTGCCCCGTTATTACCAGGGCCCAGGTGTTCCGCGCACGGACTACTACAGCGTCCGGTTCATGGGGTTCTTCATTCGCGATGCCGATGCGGGGGCGGTTGTCGGACAGTTCCCCCATCTGTTTCCAGCGTCGATTGCGATCGGGTACGGGATAGACGGCCTGACCGGCGCACGGCGCACGGTCGGCTGCTGGGCCGTCCTGGGACTCCTTTCCGTGTATTTTGCGGGCGCTCGTCTCGGTGGACGCGCCGTCGGCGCCGGAGCGGCGCTGCTGCTCAGTGTGCACGTGCTGCAGCTTTGGTACAGCCGGTATCCGAACGCCGAGATCGTGATGCAGGCGCTCCTGTTCGCCGCGCTGCTCGCGGCCGATCGTGCCCTCGTCGAAGCCGATCGCTTCTCGGGTGTAGTGGCGGGGTTGCTGCTCGGGCTCATGATGTGGCTTCGCTACGACGTCGTGCTCGCCTTCGCAGCGGTTGGACTCGCCATCGCCGTTTGTTATCCGCTTCGGCGCTCGCTCCCGTGGGCGCTCATCATCCCCGCGGCGGGGCTCGCCACAGTCGCACTGCGGTACCTGATGACGGTGATGGCAGGATATTCGGCATATCCGCTGGGCTTCACGCGCGACTGGGCTCTCGCGCCGGCTATCGGCGGGATCGCACTGGCTGCAGCACTACACTGGATCGCGAAACAGGAACGTCGCATCGAGCTGCTGACACAACTGTTTCCCATGCTGGTGTGCGGAGTGGCCATTGCGGCCGCTGCTTACGCGTGGTTCCTGCGAGACGCGGTCGGCCGGACGGCGATCTACGATGCCGCCGCGCTGCGAACCTTCGGCACCTTCTATCTCACACCCGCAGGTGTGCTGGGCGCTGTTGCGGGCTACACGTACCTGGTGAGTCGTTCGTTCTGGCGCGCGCCTGCCACATACCTGACGATCTGCGTCTTCGCGCTGTTCTTCTTTTACAAGATCCGCGTCGTGCCCGAGCACTTGTGGATGGATCGCCGCTTCATCGCCGTGATCCTGCCGGGGGCATTGCTCTGCATCACCGGGATCGCTCTCGCGGGCCTTCGCACGAGCCTGCCCGGGCGCCGACTGCCGAGTCTCGCTCTGGGCATCGTGTTTCTCGTTCTGGCGGCGCGCCAATTCGCTCGTTCGAGCGAGCCCATCCACCATCATGTCGAGTACGCGGGCGTCATTCCGCGCCTCGAGGAGCTGGCGCGCACCATTCCCGACGATCAGCTGCTGCTCGTCGAATCCCGAGACACGTCCGACCTTCACGTCCTGGCGCTGCCGCTGGCCTACATCTACGGACGCAACGTCCTCGTCTTCGCGAATCCGGTGCCGGACAAAGCGACGTTCGAACGCTTTCTGAGTTGGGCGAATACGCGTTACCGCACCGTCGCGCTGCTCGCGAGTGGCGGAACGGACCTGGTGTCGCGCAAGTGGACTGTCGTGCCAGCCGAGAGCGCTCGCTTCACCGTGCCGGAATTCGAGACAACGCCGTGGTCACAACTGCCGAGATTGATCCAGGAGAAGAAATTCGATTACCAGCTCTACGCCTTTGGTCCTCCCCACCCGACGTTTGCCGCGACGTTCGATCTCGATATCGGCGAGCGCGATGATGTTCATGTCGTTCGCTTCAACTCGAAGGAGCAGACCGAGGCACGGTCGATACGCTGGACCGGTCGATCGTCATTCATTTCAACAACGTCGATTGGGGCAGGGAGCCGGATCCTGACCCTGTGGCTGAGCGACGGCGGACGCCCTTCCGGTGTCCAGCCGGCAAAGATAGAGGTATATCTGGAACAACAGTTGATCGGAACGGCAACCGTCGGCCGCGGATTCCGTCCCTACGAGTTCGCCATCGCGCCGGCGCTCGCAGAGCGCGCTGCACTGAGCGCCGCTGCTGGCCTCGTGCGCCTGTTCCACAACCGTCGCCGCGATTCACCGCCGGCGAGAGTGCTTCTGCTTCGCCTCGAACGTATCGGCGATCTCCTGATGGTGGTCGGGGCGATCCGGCGGCTGAAGGAGCTTCTTCCACGGGCTGAAATCGATCTCGCGGTCGGTAGCTGGAACCGTACACTCGTCGCGCTCATTCCAGGGATCACGCGAACAGAGGTGGTCGATGCGCCATGGCTGTCACGCGAGACCGGCGCGATGACACACGCGCAACTGCTTGCGCGGGCGCTGCAATGGCGCGAACGGCAGTACGACCTGGTGTTGAACTTCGAACCCGACATCCGCAGTAACTTCCTCGCGTGGTTGAGCGGAGCACCGCGCCGGCTCGGCTACTCGACAGGAGGCGGCGGGGCATTCCTTACGGAGGCGCTCTCATACGATCCGCGGGTGCACGTATCCGACAACGCCATGCGTTTGGTCGCGGTTGCCGCCAGACATTCAGGTGGCCCCAGCACATTGCCGTCGCAGCCGGCATCGCCTCTGATAGAGCCCGCCTTCGCTGGGAAGGCCGCAACGGTGCTCGAGGGGCGAAGCGGGCTGCTCATCGGCGTGCACACGAGCGGTGGACGCGCCGTGAAGCAATGGCCGCACGAGCGGTTTCGCGAGCTCGCCCTGCGATTGATCGACCACTACGACGCCACGATCGTTTTCACCGGATCGACCGCCGATCGACCGCTGGTGGATGCGGCGATGGCCGGCCTGCCGCGCAACCGCGTAGTGGACGCAAGCGGCGGATTCGAGCTGCCCGACCTTGGGTGGCTGCTCACCAGGCTGCGCCTCTTCATCAGCGGTGACACGGGGCCGATGCACCTCGCGCATGCGGCGGGTACACCGGTGGTCGCCATCTTCGGCCCATCGGATCCGGCGCGATACGCACCGCGAGGTGCGCACGATCGAGTGGTGCGGATCGATCTCGCCTGCAGCCCCTGCAATCGCATCCGTCAACCACCGGAGCGATGTACGGGAGGCACTCCCGATTGTCTGGCGGGCGTGCCCGTCGAGGCCGTGATGTCGGCGGTGGCAGACGTGCTCGGCCATCCGGTCCAATTGAGGCGTGCGGTCGAATGAACCTGCGACCGACACAGGGCGACCGGCAGCGGCGCGTCGTCGGCCTGTGGATGGCAGTGGCCGTCACCTTCGGTTGCCTGCTCACTGCGGGCGGCAGCATGACGAGCACCGACGGCGTCGTCGCATTCAACGTGACGCAGAACCTTGTCGAAGAAGGATCGGTTGCGACGAGCGGCGGCGTGATCGAGCTGCCCGCGTACCGCGGACGGGGCGGACGTTTCTATTCGCCCTTCGGTATTGCGCAGTCTCTCTGGAATCTTCCGTTCTATCTCGTGGGGCGCGCGGTCCAGGCCGCCATTACGACACGGGTTGGACGGACCGATACGATCACCAAAGCGGTCGTGGCCCTCGGCACTGTCCCTGCTGTGGCTCTCGTCGCGTGGAGCGGGTTCGCCATCCTCACGATGCTTGGCGTGAGTCTGCGGCGCGCGGTTGTCATTTCGGTGCTGCTCGTGTTCGGAACGCCGTTATGGCCGTACAGCGGCTTCGGCTTCAACCAGCCATTGACTGGAGCCTTCCTCTGGCTGGCGATCCTGGCGGCGATCGCTGGCACGCGCCACGGTGTCCGCATGGGACCGCTCGTCTGGTGCGGTATCGCGGCAGGGGCGGCGCTGTTGACCCGGCACGAGATGATGCTGGCGGCCGGCATCATCGGAGCGTGGATCGTCATCATGGGGGATGGCGCCCGTCGCGGCGCAGCGACAGCGTATCTATCTGGATTCATCCCGATGATGTTGATCTGGGGCGCGCTCAACTGGTGGCGCTTCGGTAATCCGCTCGAATCGGGCTACCTCCGCGACCCGACTCCGGGCTACGGAAGCTCGGTGTTGACCGGCGCGTCCGGACTCCTCCTCAGTCCCTATTCGTCGGTCTTCATTTATTGCCCGATGGCGGTGCTCGCCATCGCGGCAATCCCCGCATTCTGGCGACGGGACCGCTCCGCCGCATCGCTGATGTTCGCCGTTGCGGCCGGTTGTTTTCTACTGTACGCGTCGTTGCAGAACTGGATGGGAGCGCGGTCCTATGGGCCACGCTATCTCGTGCCGATTTTGCCGGCGATCGTTCTACCGCTCGCGTTCTGGACGCCCGCTCGCGCCTGGCGGTGGCCCGTACGGTTCGTAATCCTCCTCAGCGTTCTCGTGCAGGTGCCTGGTGTTCTGGTGGACTACTCCAAGGTCAGGGAGGAACGCGCGGCTGCCGGTGAGACCATCGCGCAGGACATGCGGTGGTCCGGGATGCCGCTGCGCCTCAACGCCAGGGCGAGCGTGCAGGCGTTCGGCCGCGCGGTTCGCCACCTGTCCGGGGCGGAGGCGCCGCCGCGGATCGACCCTTCGGATCCACGGCTCTCGCGCGCGATGACGTTCAGCCTCGACGTCTGGTGGATTCACCTCTTCTACCTTGGTCTGCTCGGACCTGTCGCAGCGGTGGCCATCGGCGCGCTCACCGGTGCGGCCGCGATCGCCGCGTTTTACCGCGCGCTCTCGCTCACGCAGAACCCGCGCAGATGAGCGGCCGAATTCGTGTGCGATCGCATACAGCCTGGCGCACGGTTGCGCTGGACGATTACCTCACTCCATCCATGGAAGAGGAGGCGCACCTCACTGCCAACCGATGGATCAAACAGCTTCGCCACGCCAACGTCGACGGAGATCCGTTCCGGCGCCGGTTCGGGATCCGCGGAGACTCGCTCTGGTGGTTCACGGAGCTCTACCTGCACAAACAACAGGTGATCACGGGGATCCATCGAACGCTCGCGGCGCTCGAAGCCGTAAATGCCGCGGAGTCGCCACGACAAATCGAGGCGGAGCGCTCCGGCGCTCTGAACACTGTGGTGCGCGCATTTGCGCAATCGCAAGGCATCGAATGCGGCGGACTCGCTGCACGACCGGAATCGATG
>Ga0247824_10001221_pt1 | contig 13872 bp, 22 predicted proteins | sample 13C_PalmiticAcid_FD_194412 | JGI IMG/M metagenome (GOLD analysis project Ga0247824, IMG submission 194412) | Soil microbial communities from agricultural site in Penn Yan, New York, United States - 13C_PalmiticAcid_Day48 | ecosystem: Environmental > Terrestrial > Soil > Agricultural land... | reverse complement strand
GCATGTGTGAGTGTATGAATGTGTATGTGTCCCCTGGAGAAGGATGCTTGGTCCTAAATGGACATGGTTCCCCCCATTCCGATGTGTTGCAAAAAGTCGGTGTCTACAACCAACAAAACAACAAACAACAAACAAGCATCCCGACTAATTGTTAATAGAACTTATTAGCAAGCTTATACCAAGGGCTCCATCCTTGCGACATTATGGTACTACTCTTATTGTATATAGTATATATAATCCTCTATCATATCATTGGCATGCATGTGTGCATGGGGACCCCCCCCCCCCCTCCACAGATCACCGCTACACTCACTCCACAATTCAGCCTGTGCCTTTTTCATTTCTTGGTCGGGAAACCAAAACTTATTGCCATAAAAGTTGGATCTCATTCATATCTCGATATGACAAGTACATGGGCCATTGGGTGATTTCTTCACAAGGAACATGAACCTAAACGTAATGAGGGGCGGGGGGAGGTGTTCATTTAGAACCAGTGCATTATGTCAGTAACAGTATCCATTATCCTTGTGCATACCAAAACAACCACAAATCATTCCGTTTTTTTTTTCAATCTTCTTCAGGTTCTCATCAAATTTTGTTTTCACACAAGGTTCTCTAGTGTCACACTGCCACTCGACCCTCAAGGAGGTTTGTCATCCTCTTGCTCCATACATCCACTCCCTACTTCACACACCCGCATTCAGGTTCCTGCACACATACACCGCCTCCCATGACTTGGCGCACGTCAGGACCGCATGCATTGAATTTTGCATCCGAGCAAAAAATGTAGCGATTTGCCTTTGGTTGATAAAACACGATCAATGATAGGCATCGTCAACTCGTGAAGAAACCGCATCTATAATGTGTGCTCCCTTTCTTTTTTTTTCGTTGTTTTTCACGACCCAATGTTCAATGGTAGATGGAATTCACAGGTCAATGAAGTGAGAGCAGCATGCGACTGGTCCATTGACATTCCGCTCAAGTAAACGGTGGGAAAGCGGTGGTAGGAAAGGAACCAATGCAGAGTGCTTCAGGAATGGCATGATCAAGAGAGACAGGGACCACCTTTCACGAGGAAAAAATGAAAACAGTAGATAGACCACCCAGAGTCTGTCAAACCTTTTACACAAAGTTCATCATCAGAAGATAAAGGTCAGAATGTTTTTGATCCAGCCCCCCCTCCTAGACCCAAGTTGAACTCACCTTGCCCTCCTTGCGCCTAGGACACAGCCGTGTTAAGCATTGGCCACAGATACCATCGACAGTGCCTGCTGTAGCGTTGCTCCCGTGGCTAGCAAGTAACACAAGTATTCATGATGAGTCGAGTGGGTCTAATCCATCTTCCATCGATGCATCGCCACATGTTTGTCAGCCTGATACATACAATCAATCGAATTCAAGAAGCGCACGAGCTCCTTGCACAACTCAAAGTCCTGAGCCTGAAGTGTCCTTTCCAGCAATCGCACAGTGTCCTGGCTGGTGGTCTGAAGTGGCTCCAGTGTGTGTAGAATGAGTAAATAGGATGTAGCTGTCTTCAACTGATCTGCTTCCAGACATTGCTAGTGTTCAATAGGTCGTACAGCGGAGATATGCGAATCAGCCTCCAATATACTTATGACAAAGCTCTTTTAGCAGCGGAAAGCGATGCATGGATCGTGGGCAAATACCTCAAAGAGATCCTTGGGGGCTCCCACGATCGAAAACAGGTACTCCCATAAGGCCACCTCGGTCTTGCGCGCACAGGATACAATCACATCCAGGTATTGGGGGAACTGCTGCAGAAAACTGACGACCCTAGGGAGAACAGCGCCTTGATAAAAAATTTAAGGTTATCAGTTGGCATGTCATCCGATCGATGCAGCCTCTGCGTGAATGTTTGCGCGAAGATGGTACCTTCTTCAAACCCGATCCCTGATTCTGCCTCGTCCTCCAAGACATTATGTAAAAGTATCTCCAAAGCATGACCAAAATACCCCAGGTCCTGGTAGTGTTTTGCGAATTCGTATGCTTCCCACTCGCCATCCATATTATGAGTGAGCACATGTCGGAGAATGGTTTGCAAGAAAAGATGTGTCTACATTGCCGAACACACAGACGAGAAAGAGGGGTTAGTTTGTAGGTCATAGCACGGACAACAAAAATGACCAGCTTAGAAAGCGTTCATACTTTGGTGGCCATCTTGAACATGGCAAGAGATTTTGCTTTGTGAATCGCAATCTCTGGATCAAGACCCAAAACGATACCCCTCTCGGGCAGGATGGCTGATAGTGTATAGAGTACAGGTACGTGGAGTCTTAGTCAGCAAGTGCGCTCCCCCCAGGGGCGATAAAATCTCATTCATGGAGCACCATCTTACCCAGAGGATAAAAGTCGATATTCATTTCCAAAAAGTTGTGCTTTGCAAATGTCGCCAAGTTCTTTTCGCCGCCTCCTGGCCCAAAGACATTCCACCACATCTAAGCAAGTCAAAGTAGGGTCGTTTGTTCAATAAAACCGTCATTGCTCCATGCAGCGCCTACCAATTATTGAAACGCGCAATCTCCCTACCTTGAGCGATGTGCCGTTGAATGCCCACAGTGAAAAGTCATTGGCGTCATGTGTCGACCGTGTGATCCAGTAGTACTCAACCTTGTCCGTAATTTGTCTAAAGGACAATCTCACGCTGCCATCAGACTAGTATGGTGGATTCAGTCTTGATTAGTAGCTGATCCCGTGTAATGCAGACAGGTGAAGACAGGTCTATGCTTGAAGGCAGAACGCACCAAAAACTCGGGACGGAGAAAATAGATCTTGCCATCGACCAGTAGTGTGATATGCGTTGATTCTTTTCCATCCGTGCCTCCCGTTGTAAGAATGGAGATAGACTTTAACAGAGTGGGTGACTCGACAATGTCCTGTAGCGATGTCTTCCACACCAATTGCAAATCCACGCGTTTAGCTAGGAATAAGACACGGAAGAAAGGAAGAGAGAGAGTGAGATCGCGGGGATGTTTGATCAAGGATAGACTCCCCAATAGATTGGTGCACACGGGACACTTTCTTACCGCTTCCAAGAGAGTAGCAGTACAAGGTATTATTGGATGTAAAGACCAAAAGCGATGACCGCCAAACCGAAATATGGGCGATTCGCGTGTCGAATTGCTCTGTAAAGATAATATCGTTGTTATCCAGGTTGTTTTCACGCTGGTAAAGTCGCAGCTATTCCGCAAAAGGGCCGAGATTAGTTTGGTCCGCTTGACTTCAAAACAGCCAGTTCCCAAGGAGCATAAAGTAGCGCCACTGTACCTCGAAACGCTGATCGGCTACCGTCTCACATCCAGCTATCAGAATGTTCTTGAACCATGCCAAACCGCCCTGGCACCTGAAGGACTGCTCCTGTTGCCAGTTGCCGAATAGCCTCCAGCGACATGAATGGAGATTGTAGTGCGCAAGTCCGCGTCGCCCAGCTATTGCGAGATAGTGCCCATCCTGACTTAGGCAGGAATACTTGTATCGAGGAAATCGTCAGGTAAGGTTGAAATCCTCCATCCATGACACATGGGCGAATACAAGCCGCGCCAATCACACAAGCCTACCTTGACGGGCCAATTGTCGCTTAGATAGACCGCCGGCACCTTGGATTGAATGGATTGAGAGGCACCGGTCAACATTAAAGCCCGAGGGAATGCTTCCATTCTTTGCAACAGTACGAGGTCACTCACCATAACATTGTTCCAGACAAAGGTATCAGGGTTGATGGTAGACGAAACATCTTGGCGATGTCCCTCAGTGTACACCAAAAGACGGTCGTTCAAGTGTAACAAACATTGTGGTGCCGAGCTCTATGGTCGGATAAATCGAGTACAATAAGCTGACGAGAACCACATAGTCATTGAGCGTGTCCAAGAAAACGTGTAACAACCTACCAAGGAGTTTTGAACAGACGGCAGTGCCTTTGCACATGGGATAGCAAAAAAGTTGGCTGCCATCAGGAATGAGGGGGTGGGGTGAGTGCCATGTGACAAGTGTGATAGAGTTTTAGGCTGAACCCTTGCATTCACCTACAACTCGAATCATCCGGGCCTAACACGATGAGGTCCATGTTTCCTGCGCTCCAGAACTTGAATCATGTCACACATTAGCCCATCGCCAAGCAAACAAACAATGTTAGGTAACAGACCCTATTTTGCCATAATGAAACTTTGTTCTTACCAGAGCTCTTGTTCCTTGCAGATAAGGGTCCTCCGTGGCGTTTTTCCTATGAAGCGCATTCATTCCTTTTTAACAAACACTGATGATGCCTTGGCCTTTAAAGTTTCTCCTTCTCCAACCAAATATCGGTCACTTACAAGCCGGGTATATCGTGTGAAGCGCATGGAAAGAGCCGTCGACCATAAACACTCCAGAGGGAGGGGCAGCGTGACTCTTGCCCAACAGCAAGGGTGCTTCCATCCGAATTCCATGCCAATGAAACGATTTTATCCGGGGTGCTGGAATAACCTTGAGACTCTTTTAAAGCCAGTTTATGCGAAAACACCCATTGTCCTGCATGCTCTCCTGATTTGTAGAGACGGACATCGCCACTGATAGCCGAAACAAGAAGCAACGGATTAGAGCGTGGGAAGGAATTTCAATCACTATAACCAAACCGACTGCGAAGCTTACCCTCGCGTGCCGATGGCTAGTAAGCTATACTCTGGATTGCTTGCAGCAACGACGCCTGCGTCTTGCTTGTCAAATCCTTCCGGGTTACCGTGGAAGCAAAATCCATACCAACTATCCCCGTGTGATGCCTGTCCACAGTGAAACACCAAAGGCAAGATGGGTCAGAAAATCACAACGAAGAGAGAGAGCGACCACTCTATCAGCATGTCGAGCGGGCAACATACCGATCCTGGAGATCCAACATCGGAGGCATTGGGAGTATAGTACACGATGTATGCTTTTCCATCGGACATGCACCAGATCTGCGTTGTTGACTTTGGGAAGCGATTCATGGCTACAATCCTGACAGACTTGTCCAGCAAAAAGTTCATTTGTCGGATCAACCATGTCTTCACATCCACTTTTCCTGTCCAAGGAATCAACTGCACCGCCGGCGGGTTGACTGTTGCAACAACAATATCTGAATCCAGTCCAACAATACTATCATGTTGGGTGGGTGTCAAGTGGGTGGTTAACATTGGATTCCCGTTTTGGCGTCTCTTGGAATGACAAGAACATTAGACTAACCTTGAAACACCAGCATCCATTTTGATAGTCAACTTGAACTTGATTGTCAAGTCTGGAAATCCAATCCCTTCGCCTGGTCCTAATGCATAGCTCTTGCTGTTGGTAAGCTGGTAACTAGCGCCGTCGTTCCCTTGTGGGACAATCTTGTAGAGATGCAGGAAGCTTTGTTCTGTCTACCAGAGAGTAAGGATGGCGAAAGAGCTTCAGAATGGGAACATGTACAGGGCGAGGATAAACGACCATCCATCCGTTCAAATAGATGTCACTTACAACGACGACCAGCATCGTCGAGTCGGGTTTCCAAAACACACGTTGGTTGGCGCCATGATCCAAGAGCGACTTGGGTGTCCGTACAACTTTGGATATGACGCCAACGGGCTATTGTTGTGGAGGTGAGAATGATTCCAGATATCTGTTAGGGTCTCTGGGAGATGTTGTGCAGGATCAAGGTGGTTGATACTTGCAAGTCGTTACCCTGTGCACCCAGAGGTGGATCGATTCGCGTGTGATAGTTGCCCAAAGAGATCCCTGTTCATTCCTTGCCATATCGACGATTCCACTGCCTGTTCCTTTGATAATGCGCGACTGGATACCGCTCTGTGAACCCCCGTCGGCCGTATCGCTGCCTTGGTCCTGCTCAGGGGTGATGACGGGTAGGACCAGTTCAAGCTCTTCGTCATCACCATCAGAGCTGAGCTTTAGTAATGATGGCTCGACCGCAAGGACGCGAGCACTTCCAGTGGCCCAGTACATTGGCTGTCTGCTGCTTTACGTTGAAGTTGGAGGGATGCTGGTATGGTTGGTTCAAGAAGGTTGAAAAAAGGCAAAGGGCAAAGCTTCGACCAAAAGGTGGTCCCGGAAGTGGCTTGTGCTCATGCGCAAAGAGGGCTCCAACGAACCGTGGGTTCTCGCTCACGCTTCTTCACCTCGCTCACACCCCTTCGCCATAACCATGAAGCCCAACAGCAACAAGCGATCGACAACTGGAGAGTGGTCTAATGGTGGCGAGGGATCCTCGAAACGCGTCCGATTCACTCGTGGCGAGGAAGAGCCTCTGGAGGACGTGGACGATTCAGAGTTGTTGGAGAAACGCAAGGCGAGACGAGGAGGTGTTACAGTGGTCGAGTACAACGACGGCGAAGAGAGCAGCGACGACGAAGAGTTCAAAAAGAAGAAGAAGAAGATGTTCGTAGATGATGCCCCCGACGTCCCAATGCCCACCGTGACTGAGCAGGAGGATGGAGACGAAGAAGAGGACATGTTCGCCGATCCAGAAGAGGTCGAGAAACGAAAGGCGGAAAAAAGCCGAAAGGCTGCATCCAAAGGCAAGGGAAAAGGAAAGAGCAAGGGGTTCGACAGGTCCGATATCGAGGGTGAAGACTTGAACTTGGACGACCTGGATGAAAACGAGTACGATTCAGATGGTAACCCCAAGATCGAGGCTTTTAACATGAAGGAAGAATTGGAAGAGGGTAATGAGATTGACGACGCGGGCAATTTTATTCGCAAGCTCGATCCTGATCGATTCCATGACGCTTGGCTCGAGGGTGTTTCTCGCAAAGATATCCAGGCGGCACAGCAGGCCCATGAGCGCAAGGTCAAGCAAGCATTAGCAGAGGAACGGGAAGCGAGAGCCAACGCCATGTCCGAGACAGATATTTACGTGGAACTCGTCAACATCATGAAACCAGCGGAAACCGTTATCGGAGCTCTCCAGCGGCTAGGAGGTGGGAAGAAAGCCGGGGCAAAGGTGAAAAACAAGAAGAAAAGCTGGCAGAAGAACGCGATGGATCAAGAAGATCATGGCTCGACCACAGCTCCAGAATCAGACAGATCTGAGCGACAAAATGATGGCAATGGGACACTTTGAAATCTACGAGGAATCGTACGAGCAAATCATCAGAAAACTCCGGAGAGCGGATGTCATCCCAGACGATTGGGAAGTGGGAACACGAGTCTTGAAGCCAGGAGAGGAAGCTGAGGACTTGTTGGAGGACGACCCGTTGCTCTCGACCTCTGCCAGCTGGGAATACAAGTGGGTGAGCCCGCCTGAAGGCCAAAGTGCCGATGAGATATATGGACCATTCTCAGGTGCAGAAATGAAGTCATGGAATGAACAAGGATTCTTTAGCCAAGGAATTCTTGTACGGATGGTTGGCGACAGCACGTTTGAACCAGGCGACTCTGTCAAGTTTTGAACGATCTACCATTGGATTCGACAACACGGTACGACAAGACTTTAAGGATCCTACGTCCCTGTCAAGTTTTGGACGATCTACATTGGATTTTATGATAACATGATATGACAAAACTTCATGGATCCTACGTGCCGGCAGATAGTACGGCAGCATGCCACATGGCCTTTTTGAGCGATTAGGCGTCTGGCAAGTACTTGTAGGGATTCATAATACCATTGGGGTCAATCAACTTCTTGAATGTCTTCATCAATTGAATCATGGAAGGCGACTTGGAATAGTGCAAGTGATTGTTTCTGGATGTGCCAAGACCGTGTTCTGCAGAGATGGAGCCTGCGTGCTTGGCTATGTAAAAATCATTTTAGGCGGGAAAGAGTGGTCAATGCAGAGAACATGAACGCATGGGCGACACAGGACTAACCATGCTTATCGTTTGCTTACCAATCCACTCAAAGATAAATGGCTCGATCAGGTTCGTAGCCTCTTCAGAATATTCTTTGGCTGCTACATTCAAGTGCAGGTTGCCTAAAGCACACGAAAGATGTTTAGCAAGCCAAAAAGTCACTCTTCTCATAGCCACAATCCCAAGAGAGGACCCAAACTTACCATCGCCTACATGTCCATATCCAATAACGGATGTGAACAGTTTTCCGTCACCCATAACATCCTTTCCAACTAGGCGTTTCTTCATATCCTCAACAGCTTCATAAATGACGGAGATGGGCATCGAAATGTCGTACTTGTAGACGGCTCCAGCTTTCGAGCACGCCTCAGGAATCCCTTCGCGGATGGCCCATAGGTTGTGGATCTGGGTGGAGTCTTGTGCTACGACACCGTCCTGCACAACATTGTCGCCCAAGAGCTTCTCCAGAAAATTGTTCAGCTTCTCGTCATCGTGGTCCTTGTTGCTTCCACTGGTCTCAATCAGCACGTAGAACGGGTAGATGGATTCGAGAGGGTCGTGTGCTCCAGCAACGAGATGCTGCTTGACGAGTTTAATAGCTTCCTGGTCCCAAAACTCAAAGGCAGAAAGAATCTCTGAGAGCTCATCCTTGGATCTTTTGAAAGCTGCCTGAACTTGGTCATAGCTGTCAAGACCTAAAAGCGCGACATTGATGGCCTTGGATCGCTTGGGCGAGAGGATCGACACTCCTGTAACTATACCCAAGGTACCCTCAGCTCCAATAAAGAGCTGCTTCAGATCGTATCCGGTATTGTCCTTGCGTAGAGTCGATAGGTTGTCAAGGATCGTTCCATCGGGTAGAACCTAGTAGATCGATGACCAACTCATGGTGTGAGTATTAACTGTCACGGTCTGTCAAAGGTTTTTACTATCAAGGACATACCACTTCTAAACCGAGAACGGTTCCGTGAAGCGATCCATATCGCAGTAGTCGCAAGCCGCCTGCATTGGTGGATACGTTTCCACCGATATGACAGCTAGAAATTCATTGAGGCCGTTAGTTCAATTGAAACATAGAGGCAGCGTCTACAGCAACCTACTGCCAAAAAGCAAGGCATATACCTGCCCTTGGCGCCCAGATCCAGTGGCATGATGTAGCCTCGTTCCTCCAGATACTTGTCCAGCACCTCGAGAATACATCCTGCATCGCACACAATCGCGCCTTGTCGTGGATCCCAAATTGCAAAGTGACCCTGTAAGTTTGGAGTTGTTATCACAGGGCTCAAGCTTAGCATTTCGACCAGAGATCCACTTACCAGACACGGAATCAAAGCTCCTGACAGAGTTCATGTTCGACAAGGAGACGACAATCTCGTCAAAGACGGGCACGCTGCCACCTATGGAGTGGGACGAACAGTTAGTCGAATCCATCGGACCGATTCCATTAGGTGTCCACTGCATTCTCTACCCACCAACAAGGCCCGTGTTTCCTCCTTGTGGGACCACAGCCAGCCTATAACCAAGGCAATGAGAAATGGGTCAGTCCAGGATCACAACCCTGCACTTGATCCATCAAAACATTGTCGATTAAAACATACTTGTTGTCATTGCAATACTTGAGGATCTTGGAGACCTGTTCCGTCGAGTTGGGCTTCAGGACCAGCTTTGATTGACCTCTGTACTTTCCAAGCCAATCATTATTGTATCGTTCCAAGTCTTCTTTGTCCTGCGCGATACCAGAGGGTGCCAAAATGGATTGAAAGTACGCGATATCTTTCTCCGATAGCTGTTCGTGATTGAGAGTTTGTTCCGTCAGATGTTTATTGAGTCTCCCTGAGAATTCAAGGCGGCATTGAACGACTATTCGAAGGTACCTTCTTGAAGGATTGATTCCGTTTTATGTGTGGAAACTTGTCAGCCGTGAAGCCCGCCTTTCCAGGGAGTGTCTCAGCGAAACGTAAAGGCGCGAAGGTCGAGAACGTCGTTCGCGTTGCAAGCGAAGGGGTACTGCTCGGAGGAATGGGGTGCAAACGCAACCTGCTTAGTGCACGGAGTGAATGTTGGAATCGGAGCATCGTGGGGACGTGGGACGATTCTTGAAAGGATGGCGAGCCGAGGGCCATGGTGTTCCTTCCATTGTCAATTAAGGAGCCCCTCCTAGAATACGCTGACTGATGGTCTTTCCTTCCTTCACTTGTTGTGAGACTTCAACAGCATCAAGAGGCAAATCCTTGACTGCACCACGGCTGTTCCCTGCACCGGAGGCTGTACTACGAAGTTCCCGGCCAGCGGGAGTGGGTGGTGGTTCTGTGGGCTCAGCTTTGAACGTCTTGCGGTACTCTTTGGCGAGATATTCTTCCCTGGCGCGCTCAAAGTCTGCCAAGTCCTCTGCCTTCAACTCGATCCTAGTGGGATCACGACGAAGCATGTTGCGAATGACAGTGTGTAAGGAGAGAAGAGGAGAGAAGAGGGGATCGGAAGAGAAGAAGAGAAGCGGGGGTCGTGCGAGGTGCGTGGGTGAATCGGCGGGAAAAAAGCTTTTTTGCTTTGGAGCAAAGTGCAACAAGAAAATTTTTTGGTTGAGCTGATCTTTCCTTCGTTCCTCATTCGAATCACACCTGCGTCGTTTCCGTACCTCAAGGGTGATCACCATGGACATTCAAGGCCTCTACCAACTCTTCCAGGCGACCTTCCAGCCAGATCCTAATGTCCGAATCCAGGCCGAGTTGAGACTGAAGGAGGTAGGGCCTCTTTTTTTCATAGGCAAGAGGGACTGGACGTGAAGAGCTTTCATGATACTTACCTTTCCACCCCATGCCGTTTTGCAGTTGGAGAAGACTCAAGGCACCCTCCTCCAGTCCATGCAGATTATTGGCGCACAGGAGTCAGAGGTCCATGTCCGCCAAGCAGGTACAAAGACTTTGGACAAACTTTTTGCTTGTGAAGCAGGATTAGGGGCAAGGGGGAACAGCACGATTAACTCACCTGCTCCACCACAGCATCCATCTACTTCAAGAATGCTATTAGGCGCTACTGGTTCGAGACCGAGTCCGCCGCCGCCACCTCTACCCCCCAGATCAGGATCTCCGAGGCGGACAAGGAGGCTATCAAAGCGAACATTCTCCAGCTCTTGGCATCTGCCCCATCAGTCGTTCGGTAAACCCCTGATATTGCCGAAACACCAAACTTTCAAACGCATACAACGTTCCGAACTCATACTGACTGGATGCTTATTCTTATGCCACACAGCACTCAACTGATCACGGTTCTCGGAACAATCTTGTCCAACGACTTTCCGGCAAAGTTCCCGAGCTATCTTACCACAGTACAGAACCTTCTCCAGTCCCAGGATCCAAAGACCGTCCTTGTGGGTCTTATTGCACTGAAAGAGGTCCTCCGCGTCTACAAGTAAGGATTAGCGCTTTTAGCGGAGGCGATCCATTGATCCAAGGCTGTTGCATCATTTAACCAGACATTGATCTACTTTTCATGCAGATTCAAGACGGAGGAACGGGAGCCAGTAGATGGGATCATCGCCAACTTCTTTCCAGCCATTCAGCAGATTGGTACAGGTTTGATTGGCTCAGACAACATCGAAGCGGCAGAGATGCTCAAAATCATTTTCAAGTGCTATCACTACACCATCCAGCTTGATCTTTCAGAACACCAACAAGACAACGCCTCGATAATTCCTTGGGGCACCTTGTTCCTTCAAGTGGTCGAGAAAGCCGTACCTGCTGAGGGTCTTCCTACAGATCTCTCAGAACTGGAAAAGCACCCTTGGTGGAAAGCAAAGCGCTGGGCATTCCAATGCTTGAACCGTCTCTATACAAGATATGGCAACCCTTCGGCATTGACTTCAGAGTCCAAATTCACGGTCTTTGCCAACAAATTCATCGTTAACTTTGCTCCCAATATCCTCGCGGCATACTTGAAGCAAGTTGAACTTTGGGTTGCAAAAGCGTGGTTAAGCCCTCGCGTCCTCTGCTTGATCGGCAACTTTTTCGAAGAATGGTAAGTTTTGAAGTGTTCATCGTATATTGGCGATATGAAAACAATCTCCTTTCCTCCCCACTGACCTGTTACTTGTCGTTGGTTCTTCTCCACACAGTGTCAGACCCAAGAACATTTGGGCGATCATGAAGCCACATTCAGAGACTTTGATCACACACTTTATCTTCCCACAGCTGTGCTTTACAGATGCGGACGAAGCTCTTTGGCTGGATGACCCTGTCGAATACGTTCACTCCAAAATCGACAAGTTTGAGGACTTTACCAGTCCCTCGGCTGCTGCTGTCAGCTTCTTGAGTACCATGGCTCGCTACCGTCAGAACGCATTCATGCAGGCCCTCAACCTCTCCAACGCGATTCTTCAAAAGTATAACGAAGCACCAGCCGAGGCTAAGAACCCTCGAGAGAAGGATGGCGCCTTGGTGATGGTCGGAAGTCTCGCTTCCTTGATTCTTCGAAAGGTAACATACCGTCGCTTTTACTCGATCTAAGGTGTATTGGCATGGCATCCATCGTCTTGTAGATGGTTGACACGACCACTATTTTCTTGCCCCTTACGATCATAGAAATCTCTGGCTGGCATGATGGAACCCTTCTTTGTTAACCATGTTTTCCCAGAGTTCAAGAGCCAATTCCCGTTCCTCCGTGCTCGCGTAAGTTTGTGGTCACCCCGTCCACCCTTTGTATGAGCTGTGTATGCGATGCCTAATGTGGTTACTCACCATTAATTGAATGTATTATAGGCTTGCGAGATTGTGAACGAGTTTAGCGACATGGACTTTGTGGACACGAACAACGTTGCTATTGCATTCACGAACCTGATGGATTGCTTGCGCGACGACCAGCTCCCTGTCAAGGTTATTGCAGCCTTGGCGTTGCGCCCCATGATCCGCCATGAAGCTATTTTCGAGGCCATGAAGCCCCATCTCCAATTCATCATGCACGAACTCTTGTCTATGACTAACGAAATTGATGTGGATACCTTGGCAGAAGTCATGGACGAGTTTGTTGAGGTCTTTGCCCAGGATTTGGCACCCTTTGCCGTCCAGTTGTGTGAGCAGCTGCGTGATTCATTCCTTCACATCTGCGAGGATATGACCAAGGGAACGGATGGCGTTGATGATCTCTCGGATGAGGCTATTGACGAAGCATCGGACAAGACCATGGCCGCGATGGGCGTTTTGAAGACCATGGGCACATTGATTATCAGTCTTGAGAGCACACCCGAAGTGTTGAACCAGCTCGAGGTTGCGCTCTTGCCTGTGATCCAATTCACACTCCAGAACGCGATTATTGATCTGTTTGACGGTGTGTTCGAGATTATTGACAGCTGTACTTTCTCGGGCAAGACCATCTCGCCTAACATGTGGGGTGTCTTTGAGTTGATCTACAAGACATTCAAGGAGTCAGCTCTGGACTTTATGGAGGAGATGTTCCCTTCGCTCGACAATTATATCTCCTACGGCAAGGATGTTGTGTCGACCAACGAGAACGTGCAGCACACCATCTACGACATTATCGAGACGGTGATGAAGAGCGATCGATTGGGAGAGAATGACCGTGTTTCCGCATGCAAACTCGCCGAGTCGCTCTTAATGCACTGCAAGGGACATGTGGACAAGTACGTCGCACCTATTCTGGCTCTCGTCTTTGAGTACCTTGGTCCAGCGGATGCCATTCGCACGGTCGAGTTCCGTGTCCAGGCGATTGAAGTGGTGATGGGATGTTTGTACTACAACCCTGCTGTGACACTGCGTCTTTTGGAGGAGAATGGATGGACTGAACGCTTCCTGACCGTGTGGTTCACCAACTTGGACAAGTTTTCTCGTGTCTACGACAAGAAGCTGTCGATCGTTACATTGTGCTCGATCGTGAGCGTGCCTGTGGAGCAACTGCCCCCGGCTCTCCGCAACAACTGGCCCCAAGTTTTACAAGGCATTTTGACCAACTTTGAAGGACTGCCTACCGCTCAAGCGAGTAAGTCGAACGCTTTTTTTTCCCCCTCCCTCGAAGCTCCCAATCCCTGTTGCTACCATCCTCCCGATGTAAATT
>Ga0247824_10001220_pt1 | contig 13872 bp, 12 predicted proteins | sample 13C_PalmiticAcid_FD_194412 | JGI IMG/M metagenome (GOLD analysis project Ga0247824, IMG submission 194412) | Soil microbial communities from agricultural site in Penn Yan, New York, United States - 13C_PalmiticAcid_Day48 | ecosystem: Environmental > Terrestrial > Soil > Agricultural land... | reverse complement strand
GGGAAGGAGAGAAGGAAAAAGAGAGTTGTTTATTGCAGGTCACACAGTCACGGGATAGCAAGCCACCACTACCCTCCCACTCCACACGACAAACTACCCACACACGCGAAGCACTTTGCGATGATCTCTGCCTCTGTCCTACTCTCCTCCACTCCTCACACGACAGGTCCCTCTTCCTCTTCTCCCTTCTCCCTCTTCTCTGTCCTCCCTCCTCCCCTCCTCTGTCCTCTGTCCCCTTTTGTCTCTTCTCCCTCGGCATAGCATCCCACACACACACACGCCACCACTCCTCGACCATGCAAAAGACTGAGGCGGGCAGGAAACCCTACACTCTATAAGTGCCCCTTCTCCTTCTCTCTGCTCCTTCTTCTTTGCTCCTTCTTTGCCTGTTGCATACACCTCATCCACGCGTCGACTCATCCTGTCTCTCTTCTTCATCTCTTCTCCCCACCTTATACGAGTCACCAAAAGGTCGCCGTACAGGTCGACTTTTGCAGCCACTCCCTCCTGGTAAGCTGCTGTCCTCCGTCTCTTGGTGGTGTTTGCATGCAATAAGACACGACGCGACTGACTCTTTTCCTTCCTCCTTCCTTCACCCTCCACCTCCACCAGGGATCCACCGAGCTATTTATATTGCCTCTTGTCGACGATCTCTCCATCCTTCATATCAACTGTCGGCAGCTTGGTACGTGTCCTTCCTTCCTTCCTGTCTCTCTCTCTCTCTGTCTCTCTCTCTCTCTCCCCTTCGACTCTTCCTCTTCCACTAACCACACAACGTGACTTTTCCAGAGGTCCTATCCGTCTCCGTCAACTCGGTCCAATGCCTCTTCACCTATCACGACTCCATCAAGGACTCCCTCAGTCTCCTCAGAGACCTAGGCACCGTCAGCAACCACCTCGATCTCAAACGGAGATGGTCCATGGCCACCGCAGAGGACGACGAGGGCGAGCTCGCTATCATCATCCCCAAGGGCATGATTGTTCCCAGTCAGGTAGGTCCACCTCCTCCTGAGCCTCTTTTCGTACGCCACCATCATTCCGATCTCTGATGCCCTTTTCCTTGATGTATCATTCGATCGACTCTAGCTGGATGAAGACACCATCAGCAGGGCATCCAATGTGGTCGAAACAGTTCGAGGTGAGGAGACTCGCCATTCAATTTCACCATTGCCACCCTTGGGATCATGGAAACTACCACGGTATTAACCCTACATCCACAGACACATCGACACCGGAACCTTCCACTCCACAAACACCTGCTGCTTCATCCGTCCTTGGCTCTGGCGTCAATTTCGCTGCCTTGACCGTACGAATCGACTTTAGACTCGAGAACCCATGTGCTGGTGTCTTTTTCACAGGACCAGATTCCGTCAACGCACCCAATGTAGGTCCCTCACAAATGCCTCGAGTGACCTCCGCAGTCTCAACACCAAGGCCATCCTGTGATCCCGTCTACTAACAACATCTCTCCTCTGACCCCACAGAAGGCGCATTCTGTATATACTATTAATCAACCATTGCCTGGTGCGACTCGACTCTGGCTTCCTTGTCTCGACCGACTCTCAGAACGGTGTACGTGGGATATCGACTTTATTGTCCCTGCTTTCGCCCCCTATGAAGATCTAGCAGACGACGAAGAAGGCTGGTCACCCGATGACTACGACGAGGATGAAAAAGTACAGGTCATTTGCAGCGGCGAGCTTGTGCAACAGTCAACACACCCCTCCATTCCAAGCAGGAACGTCTTTCACTATAGCATTCCTGTCCCCACACCTGCTCCATCCATCTCCTTTGTTGCAGGCGTCTTCCAAGTCATCAAAATCACTGGTCAGGATTACGCTCGCCAGGAAGGCAGCATAGAGGGGGAAGAAAAGGACGACTCCAGACGCGAGTTTTCAGAAAACACCGCCGCCACTGCACAACCAGACATCTTTGCCTTTTGTCCACCCGGCAGAATATCCGAGCTGCGCCATACATGCGGATTCATCACCATGGCCATGGAATTTTTCATGCACGAGATGGGTTCCTACCCATTCTCTTCCTTCAAAATGGTCTTTGTCGAAGACGCATGGGCATCCTCCTTCACCTCTGCCACCATGGCCGTCTGCAGCACCAGTCTTTTGTTCTCAGAGGAGATCATCGACCAGGCGTACGAAACAAGAAAGATACTCGCGCAGGCCTTGGCGCAACAGTGGTTTGGCATCCACATTGTCCCGAAATCGTGGCCTGATATCTGGATCATCGTCGGACTAACCAACTTTGTCACGTCCTTGTTCCTAAAGTCCATCTTTGGCAACAACGATTATCGTTTCAGGATGAAAAAGGATGTTGAACGCTGCTGTACCATGGACAAGGATCGCGCACCTCTCTACAACCCCAACATTGCTTATCCTATTGACCAGGACGATCTCGACTTTATCGGCCTGAAAGCGCCCTTGGTCCTGCACATGCTGGATAAGCGCATGTCAAAAGGTGGCTCGTCCTTGGGATTATCACGCGTCATCCCAAAGATCTTGGTATCCGTCATGAGTGGTGAGCTGACCCACAACGCCATCAGCACACACTGGTTCTTGAAGACCTGCCGTAAAGTCAGTGGATTGGAGACAAAGGGTTTTTCAGACCAATGGATCTACAACAGCGGATGTCCCATTTTTCATTTCGCCTACAATTTCAATCGGAAAAAGATGGTGGTCGAGATTACTATGAAACAGTCTTCCACCAACGACCTGGTTGCCGACAGAAAGAGAACCGTCATGAATAGCGAGCACCCACCTCCCACGATATTCACCGGCACCATGACCGCCCGAATCCACGAAGCAGACGGAACACCTTATGAGCACGTTTTGGATATCCAGGATGCAGGGAAACGGTTCGAGGTTCAGTTCAATACCAAATACAAGCGTATTCGTCGCAATACAAAGCGATTCCAGGCCAAACAAGCAGCTGCCGCAGCTGCCGCTCGTGAGGCCGAGGAAGAAGGTGATATCGAGGATGGTATTGGAGCCCTTGGATTTGGCGCCGGTGTATGGGAGGACGAAAAAGAAAAGGAGCAGTGGCAGGTGATCGAATGGGGACAGGATGATGAGAACGGAGCCGTCAGTGCTACCTTCGAGTGGATTCGTCTGGATGCAGAGTTTGAATGGGTGTGCGAACTGCAGTTTGCTCAACCAGATTTTATGTGGGCAGCGCAATTGCAAAAGGATCGGGATGTGGTTGCTCAGTATGAAGCCATCCTAGCACTAGGAAGGTTACCGTCACCAGCAGCATCCACTTCTCTCTTGAAAACCTTGCTCGACACGCGCGTCTTCTTCAGGGTTCGAATGGAAGCTGCCTACTCGATTGCGCGATGTTCCATCCCTCAGACAGACTGGGTGGGACTCTTGCATCTCACCAAGACATTCCAATACAAACACTGCTATCCACCGACCCATATCACGGATTTCCAATCTCCTGATGGCACCATTCCTTGCATGCCCAAACCAAACGACTTTAGCAGTATTGCCGAGTACTATGTTCAAAAGGTAAGCCAGTGGTGACCAACGACCGTGTTCGTGTTCATGCTCGTGCTTCAGGGAACGGGGCAGAGATAGGAATGCAGAGCCTGACAATGTTATGCGGTTCAATTTGCATGTCTTTGCTTCCAGGCTATCGTGATCGCGCTTTCCAATATCCGGGATGGAGAGGGACGCTGTCCTCCCAAGGTGCAACAGTTTTTGCTGGATCTGCTGCGATTCAATGACAACACGGGAAATGTGTTCTCGGACAACTACTATGTCAGCACACTCGTCGCTGCTCTTGGACACTCCTTGATCCCCGGACAACTCGAGATCCCCAACTTTTACGAGGACGATGAAGACGAGTTTGACCGATTCGACGATGGCACCAGTACCGATGTTCTGGAGCAGGCTGTGCGTGAAATTGATCGCTATCGTACATTGGACTATTTGATGCCCACCTACCACAACAGCATCACCATCAGCTGCCTTCAGGCGTCCATGAGACTCATGATGGCCGGAATTATCCCCAAGGATCTTACACCATTCATGATACACTCACGGTTCGGCAACTTTATCAACGTGCGGTTAGCATCCTTCGACGCTCTTTTGCTACTTGGCGCGCTCGATGATGTCCAGACAACCAAATACCTGTGCAGCGTCATTGGAGACGATCCTGTACCCTATGTTCGCTTCCATGTCGCACAGAGCTTGGCAGAGGTGTTGGGAGTCTTGATGGCACACGATGGACTAGATGGTCGACGAGAGATGCAGGAGAGCTTGCTGGTTGAAGAAGATGGCGTTATTACTGGACACGAGTTCCCTTCGTACGAACACGACAAGCCTGATGCCTATGTACTCGATGTGGCCCGTAGGATGTATGGCCAACAACCAATGTTGCGGAGTGAAGTGTGGAGGGTCTTGACATCCAACCCGTACCTGGAGCACCGAGTTTTAAAGTATCTCCTCCTATTCTGCGACATCCTGTACCCGCCTGGAGAGTCCATTTTACACAAGCTAAAGTTCCGAGCACCCACAGTGGAGGAAGTGGTGATGAGTGATGCTTTGCCTGTTGTAGCACCCGCTGCTGCTCGTACAACTACACCGGCTGCTCCAGTCACGACCACGCCAATCCCTCCACCAGTGGTGACGGCACCACCCCCAGCTCAACCTCCGTCCAAGGTGCCTGCAGCGCAGCCAGTATCTCACCCAGCTGCGAAACCTACAGTTGTACCAGCCAAGGTGCCAAGGCCACCCTCTTCTGCAGCACCTTTACCTGCGATTCAACACGCTCGGGAACTGGACCAGATCCCAGCGCAAAGCACCGTTCCAGCTGCACCTTTAGCCTCGACGCCAGTCCCAACGCCAGCCTCAGCTCCGGTGCCTGCTCATCCACCAGCCCCCAAACCCTCCAAACCAAAGACAGAGACTCCAAAGCCTCCAAAGCCTCCCAAAGTCAAGGCACCTCCCGTGGTACCTGTCCTTATTCAAAGTAGGATATTCAAATGGTCTTTGATCAATGATCACATAGGATGGGTCAAGTAGACGCTAATGATGCCTGTCAATATTTCCTTTTTCTCTTGGCCCTGACGATAATAGCCCCAGCCAGCAAACCTTCACTTTCTTTGGACGCAAAGATGGATGCTGTTACTCCGATCAAAGAGGAGCCCTTGACTTCGCCCAAAATTACAGCACCTACTCCCAGTCGACAAGTGTCTGAAATCAAGGAGACTGTACCAAAGGCACCTAGCAAAAAGGCGGAGCCAAAGGCCAAACCACCTCCACCTCCACCTGCTCCAAAAGAGTCGCCAGCACCACCTACTGCACCTGCAGCGATCCCACTACAACCCGAGCAACCTACAGCACCCACCATCACTGTGGAAGCGGCGACCCATGATATGCCTACAAAGACCATGCCTCTAGACCATGTCAAGCAGTGTCGCAGGGTGTGGCGCAAGATGTACAACCATCGATCATCGGCCCACTTTAAGGTACCAGTGGATCCTATTGCTGAAAACATTCCCCATTATCCAGAGATTGTGAAAAAGCCGATGGATCTGAGCACCATCAAAACAAAACTGGACACTGGGAAATATGGCAGCTTGCAGCATTTTGACGAGGATGTGCGGCAAATGTTGAGTAACTGCTACAAGTTCAATGCTATGGGGTCCTATGTTTATAACCAGGGCCAGGAGCTGGAATCGGTCTTTGAGAGTGAATGGAGCAGCGTCGCAGGCGCCAAGGTGCCCGAGATGAACATTACCATCGTAGAGACCCCAAAGGCCTCGCCATCGACTCCGCCGGCTGTTGCTCATGCCCCAGTCAAGACTGGATCAGGCGATTCTCTCATCAACTCCAAAACCTCCCCCACTCCATCGAAAAAGGCGTCGACACCCAAGCCGACACCTGTTCCGGCGTACGTTCCTCCGACTGTACCGCTCACGGAACGTGTCCCATCACCCGTGCCCATCTCTTCTACCAGCTCATCCGTGGTCAAAGAAAAGCCATCGGTATCCAGTAGCAGCAACCACCAAGCGACCTCGGCTCCATCGCAACCACCCGCACCACCCTCGAAGAGCAGTTCATCCAACCGGTCCTCGGATATGGCCAAGTGCAAAAAGATTGTCAAAAAGTTGCTTACCGACCCCAGTGCATACGAGTTCTCGCAGCCTGTGGATCCTGTCCGTCAAGGGATCCCGTTGTACTTTAAGATCATCACACATCCTATGGACCTTGGGACGATCCTCCAAAAACTCGAGGCGGATCAGTACAAGAGTATAGCGGAGGTCAAAGAGGATCTTGGCTTGGTGATTACGAACTGTCGCAAATTCAACTCGAGGGAAAGCTATGTTGTGAAGCAAGCCGATGCCCTTGAGCAATTGACGCTGAAGAAATGGGAGGCTGCATTTGGTAGCAGCAGCACCTCTGGAGCCAACGTTAGCAGCAGTCAAGGAGCAGACTCGGGCGCAAGTAAGGATGCTCCCGTGGCGGCGGCCAGCAGTACCAGTACCAGTACCAGTACCAGTACCAGTGGCAGTGGCAGTGGCAGTGGCAGTGGCAGTAGCACAAAGGCAAAGAGCAAGGTTACAAAACCAGAAAAGACCGAGGATACCCTCAAGGTACCAACTACAACCACACCCGCAGCAGATGGTGGGACAACAGGTCGTCGACCTTCGAACACACCAAAGCCCAAGGCCAAGGCTGTGGAAAAGGGGGTGGAACCTCCTAAAGAAGTGGTCGATCGGTACATGGAGAAAATCCTCAAAAAGTGTGTCAACCACAAGCATGCAACTCCATTCTTGGAACCGGTATGTCTTTCTTTTCTGCTTGCTTGTTCGTCTCCGTTGCCAGTGTGTTCATGATCTGTGATGAGAGTGACCTAATGGATGATATTCCCTTTGTTCCTTTCTTGCTGAACTTGTTGTAGGTTGACTGGAAAGCTCTCAATCTGCCAAACTATCCGCTGTTGATCAAGAATCCAATGGATTTCTCGACCATTCGAAAGAAATTCTCCTCCGCAAAGTACACGACGTTGGATGAATTGGCAGAAGACGTCCGTCTGGTATCTCAGAACTGTGTCAACTTTAACGGATTGGACCATCCCTTCTCGCAGGGCGGACTCATGATCCAGACCATGTGCAACAAGGAGGTTGAGAACGCCAAGAAGGAGCTCGCTCGACAGTATCCAACGTCCGTGTATGCTACCGCCACTGCAACAGGAAGTACGGGAACAAGCACGAGTGGGGGATCCAGCAAGGCGAAATCGGCCCTCGGCGACGAACTGAATGCACACCGCAAGATCATTGACCGGTTGAAAGGCAATTCCGAGTTTGGCGTGTTTGCTGTGCCTGTGGATCCAATTGCATTGGGGATCCCAACGTACTTTGATATTGTCAAGCATCCGATGGATTTCGGTACAGTTGAACAAAAGTTGATTGCGGGCCAGTACCATTCTGGAGCAGAAGTCATTCAGGATGTCAATTTGGTCTTTTCCAATTGTGCACTCTTCAACCCTCCAGGAGACGCTGTGGCGGTGATGGGAGAGCGTCTCAAGAGGATCTGGGAGGGAATGGTCAAGAAAGAAGGATTGAACAACCCCAAAGCTGCAGCAACCAGCGCTTCAAGTGCTTCCACGACCGCAAGTGCGAAACCCAAAGCAGAATCCTCAGCGGCAACCAAAAAGTCGAGCGCGACTGCTGCTTCTAGTGGCTCACCATCAAAACCGAAACCATCTTCGTCAACAGCCAAGATGGTTCCAGCCTACATTCCACCTTCAGCATCTTCTCCGTCCTCTTCAGGCACAGTCATCACCACTGGATCCGCACCTTCATCGCCGCCACATCAGGCTCGACGTGGTTCCTCGACTCCTGCACCGACTCCACTTCGAAAGGTGACAACAGCCTCGAGTAGCAGCAACAGTGGTGCAGCCAAGTCTGCTGGCTCGACTCCTGCAGCCAACCAATCGTCTTCCACTTTCGGATCGTCCAAGAGCCATGCTCGCCAGGACCTCTCGAGCAGCAGTGATCTCTCAGAACCAGATGATGATGATCATGTATCGAAACCTGCACCTGCACTCCAGGCGATTCGATTGAAGCCTCCACAACTGATGACACCGACAGGACAGTCGTCATCGACTCGTTATGATTCGGATTCGTCAAGCAAGAGGAAGAAGCATGACTATGAGGTCGGAAGTCACCATTCCAACGCTGGAGACGATGACGATGATGACGATGACGATGCTGGATCGGGAGGCAGCAGCAGCAAGCGACGCAGGTTAGAACGAGCGTATTCAGAAGAGTATGCATCGTCTTCTTCGACGCGACGGGAACATAAGAATCACAAGAGCAGCAGTAGTGGCAGCAAAGAACGCAGGGAGCACCGTGAACATCGTGAACACAAGAAGCATAAGAAAAGTCGGAAGCATAAGAAGCACAAGAAGCGATCGTCAGAAGATCGTGATAGGGATCGAAGCGACCGCGATCGAGATCGTGATCGTGATAGGGATCGAGAGAGAGATTATCACATGGATGACGAGTCGGACGACGATGATCAGAGTGATACAGCGGCGAGAAGTACAAGCGGACGATACTCGGACGATGGTTCTGTGGATCATGGGTACCATGGATCGTCCTCCTCTTCCAAGAAGCGACATCGTGAGCGAGAACGGGATCGAAGCCGCGATCGCAGCCGTGACCGTAGTCGAGACCGTCATGGAGACCGGAGTCGGGGGCGTAGCCGAGATCGTAGTAGGGATGATGGCTGGGATCGTGATCGGCGGCGTCGCGAGTACGACGATGGCTAAGGAGAAAGGGGTGTGAAGAAGATCACACTTCCAAGAGCTGGGCTACACATAGAATAAAGTCTTTAGATGGACAGTGATACAGTTACATGGTGCATCTTCTAGTCTTCGTGGGTGGGATTCTATGGCCTGTTCAGCCAGCTCAGGCCACCCTCTTGCTTGACGATGGCTTGAATTCAGGGACGACTGATACCCAGTAATGACTTTCTTGTCAGCCTCTCGGGAGTCCTGATACGGTTCACCAACGGCACCACGTTGCTTCAATAGCTTCCTGTTCGTCTGACTCGATCCTTTTGTATCCTGTATCCATGCATTCTTCACGCATAGTTCGTTGTTCATTTCCCTCCAGTGTTGACTTAAATCGCCATCCTCCATCATCTGCCACATCGCCACTGAGCCATTCTCAAAACCACCCATCAGATAGTTGACATCCGAATGGAGGCTCCAAGCGATACAGGAGATCTGACCATAGCCCTCAAGCACCACAAGACACTGACCAGAGGCCACATCCCACAATCGAGTTTTTTCCTCGCCAATGGTAGCAATTTGATCGCCATCAGGTGAAAACTGGATCTTCTCCCCCCAGTGACCTGCCAAGCGGTGAAGACACTCCTTTGATTCGATATCCCATAACTGGACAGTGCTGTCATCGCCGAGAAAAGCTATCAAACCACCTCGAGGTGAATAGAGGACGCTCCATCCATTCATGCAAGGGAATGTCAATGAATGCTGACACTTTCCTGTCCTGGCATCCCGTAATTTCACTGTCTCTTGACCGAGTCGGAAGACGATGATCAGAACGATACAGCCGCCATATCCCCCCCAAAGGTTTTATGGTGCTTGGCCCACCGCTTGCCGATTTACGAGCAATAGTATTCATCATATCCTGCTTTACCCCCATTTCTCTGATTTCTTGTAGAAAGCCCGAGCCTCGGTGTGATAGCCTTGAGTATTCAAGAGTCCTCCCAAATCGGTATAAACGACCGCAACTCCATTGCGTTCCATGTCGCCGGTAATACGCTTAGCAGATTTCTTTGCCTGCGACATCGAAACTTCCGTATCGTGGCAGAGTACTATGAACAGCTCAGAGTCTGTCTCTTCGCGAGCACTCTCCAGATAAAATCTGGGATGACACCCAAAAAAAAATCAAACCACTCCGATAGACTGATGGCGATCTGTGGATGGGCAACCATCTAGTAGTATACTGTAATTCTCCAGAGAACTTGGTCCGAAGGCTATCCATTTGGCAACACGACGGCACAAGTCAGGGCAGTGTTCCTACGCAACACCATAACATCAGGCGTCGTGGTTCGAGAGCAATTGAGGAAACATTAGATTTTGAGTCAACATGTGGACCTGTGTCGAGCACCATGTGCATCGCATACTGAACGATAGAAATTGCCCCTGTTACACATTGATGTTGCAGTCTAGATTGCTCGGCCTTTTGGCATTATATTCACCTCTGTCCTATCATCGCACATAGGTTTCCGTCGATTGATTGGACCAGTATTGACGGCGTCGGATACAAAAACCATTGTCACGAAACAGCGATAGCGAGGGTCAGGATGGCTTCCCTGTGGCCGCCCAGAACGCCCGCTTCACAGAGCAACGGCTGGAAGCACGCCATGGAGAACAGTTCGAAGGATGGGACTGATTGTTGTGCATTTGAGAGCCCGGGTCGCGCCAGCTTTTAGGTTCTTGCCACCATGCGCCCTTTGTTGACGCGACACAACGGTACCTTCTAACTTTGATATTGATACAACCAGGCCCCCGAAGGTGCCATCGTTCGAAGGGCCCCAAGAACATATAAAAGAGAGAGAACTCTAGAACGTATAATCCTCAGTCTGCAATAAAGTACTCTCTTGAATCCTAGCCTGTCCCCTTTCCTCTCTCCCCTGTCCTGCTCTGCCCATTCGTGACACCCATGTAACTTCTAAGTGCCATGACATGGACAGGGACTCACAGGACTTCGAAGAAACCGCTCAGGATTGTCGACCATCCGCGTAGAGCATGGATCAATGGCCTCGAGAAACCTGCCGTACATAAGACGACGGAAACGCAACACGCGGAGGTTGGTGACGAAACGGTAACAATGAACTGCCTGAATTCAAGCAACCGGTACTCTATCAGTATCAATATGAGAGCCAGCCTCCTAGGGTTTGATGCATGTTGTAGCCGAGTGACCACACTTCCAAAAAACCGATGTCGACGTACACGTTGTTACACACTGTAACTCTGCAATGATGACGTCTCTCAGACAACAACTTTGTGTGATCCCCAACTAGACCAAGGGCTTTCCAGGTGCCACGTTTAGTAGCGATTCAACCACAGGGCATGGATACAATAAAACAAATAGTCAACATATCAAACATTGAGACAGTTTTGAGCGCAAGTGTATTTGAAAGTCATTTCTCCATGGGATCATACATTGTACCGGGACCTACCCTCATTGTCGACATTTGAAAGGATGGGACATTCAAGAAAACCACGGACAACATTTGGAGTAGGGAGACATGAGAGGAAGAGCAAAGGATGAGCAGTTAGGCAAAGAGTTTGAACGAATGTGCAAAATGTCTGTTTCGCAACAAAAAAAGGTTCCGCCACATCCTCAGCCACTGCGGTGCCTTGAGGGATAAAATGAGCCTGCGCGGGTCAACGAACCGAGTACACTCTCAAGTTGCTCCATCTCGCGCTCGAATTCCGACTCGTCCCGGCTCCATTTTGAACGGCCAAAATCTAGGACCAAGAATCGAACAGTGTTGTCGATCTCGTGTGCAACAATATTGTGTGACCGAACGTCTCCATGCACCACTCCAAGATTGTGGATTGCTACGATTGCTTCCTTGATTTTGTCGCAATCTGCTGTTGATAAAATTCGATTTGCAATGTTCGCTCCAGCATAATTGGTCACTAAGAGCATTTCTATCCCGTCCGAGACCCCCTCGAGCATCATTGTCGAAATATATCGCCCTTGAATCTCCTCCAGGGAGCTGTACACATAAGCCTCATGAAGGATTTCGTTTGCCACTTCGGGCTGCTTCCACAAGTCGCATTTCTTCACCACAACGTCTTCGCCTTTCCATACCGCACGGAACGTGGCCGCCCCTTCATCGCATGATAGTAACTTCATGTTTTGAAATTGTGCCATTTGCACAGGTGCTTTGCCTGGAGGACCACTTGTGGATGACTTTTTGCTATAGGTGCCAAAGGTTGCATCAAATGGAAGATTAATAAGAATGGAATCTGGAGATATTCTCAATGGATAAACCAAGGAATCCTACCTTGAGCCGAATTTTTTTGTAAACTTCTTGAATATACCAAAGTCGCTATCGCCTCCCTCTGGGTCAACCATATTTTGTACCTCCTGATTGGTTGGAGGAGGGGTAATGCTTGATGAGTCCGTGTCTGCTTGTCGGATAAACCATAGATACGCTTGTATTAGAGTCGGATCCTGACTGTCGATTGTAATTGTTGGCGACATTTCAACTGCCCTATCGGTTTGTCTTAGGAACCAGGTCTGTTGCATGGTGCTGAGTATCCCGTATCGATACCCATTGCACCAAAGGTAGCCCAGTATTTGGTGCAATGCGAATCTTGCGGACTGGTTTGTTCCTTGGTTGTAAATATCCGCAAATGTGCCATCTGCGATCGTCAAGATCAAAGGGCGTTTGATCTCAATCAGGATCAAAGTTATCCCGTCGTGTCGACGCCTGCACATCAAATCAGGATAACCTCTGAATGTTGTTGTAGGTGGTGCCAGTGTTTCAGTAAGCGGCGAATGCAGGCAACCCACGCAACCAACGTCTTGAGTGCAGTCCCACTTCAACATGAAACCTCCTGGTGTGGCTGAACACTGGTGGCCTGTGCACTGCATCTTCGCCCAGATTCATTGCCCTGACGCTTGAAGTAAAGTCCGCCCAAGTCACAACCGACGTCGGTGTCACCATGTACACACGACTAGAGTGAGTCCCATCCTCTCCTTGGTTTACTCCTTCAATGGCTGGTGGTACGAACCCCACAAACTGTCTCTCCGATACTAAAAGAAAAGAAAAGAAAAGGTGAGGGCTTGATACAGCGAGCCTTAATCCAACAGAAAATACCACGACGGGAAAACATACTTTGTGGAGAATGTGACACAAGCGACAGGACTGTACAGCAGGTTAAAGGAGACGGTTAAAACGGGTCCTTGGTATGAATGTACGAAAGACTTGCATTGAACAGCAAGTGGCATCACTTGACTGGGGGGTTTGGATTATGATAATGTCGTTAGAGTTTTGCCCTTGGGGGTACACCGATTCGAGAGGGGCCCTTGGATTACTAAGCGTGGCTTCTAGAGGCGGCTTACTGAGCTTGATAGTATTGGGAGGATCCCAGGAGATCGACGCTTTCCAGAGCGTGAGGTCCTTAGCATCTATCCCTTCGAAAGTTTTGGTGTTCTTGGACTTGATGAGATCCTTGAGGCGGCCAATAGTGGTTGATGCATCAGCGTCGACAAAAAATGCATCCGATGACGACATGCCATTGACGATACACCACACCTGCCATGGCAGTACTGTAATAAAAGCAGAACCTCAATCAGCAACTGGAGACTTCGATGAGCTGTCGTTCATACTTACGGTGGCAAAGATGAAGAGCTGGTTGTTACGTAGTAGAGAGTGGTTGCGCGGTAGAGGCAGATTGTGGGTTGTTGTAAGCCGGCTCAAAGAACTATACTACAGAACAGACAACGTCGACGGCTCGACGGTTCGAATGGGAGAGCCATAATCAGCAACTAAAAAGCTCGACGAGCTGTCGTTCATACTTGCGGTGGCAAACGGCGAGGAGTCTGTTGACTCTCTGAGGGTAGCGGTTGGTGAGCGCACTATAATACGATCCAAAGCAACGATTAGCTTTTCGGCTTAAAAGAGTGACTCAACGACGACATGATCGTTTCTGTTTACCGATTAGAGTCCACAAATGTTCCTTCTCAAGGAAGGCCAAGAGCTGGTCAGGTCGCGTGGTGGAAAGAGATTGCGTGGTAGAAAGAGGTTGGTTTTTTTTTTTTTTTAATAACATAACCCCCAAGGGCATGGGAGTGGT
>Ga0247824_10001219_pt1 | contig 13875 bp, 16 predicted proteins | sample 13C_PalmiticAcid_FD_194412 | JGI IMG/M metagenome (GOLD analysis project Ga0247824, IMG submission 194412) | Soil microbial communities from agricultural site in Penn Yan, New York, United States - 13C_PalmiticAcid_Day48 | ecosystem: Environmental > Terrestrial > Soil > Agricultural land... | reverse complement strand
CAGTACGATCACCCAGGATGTGGACTGCTTTCACAAGGGGTGGTAAGCTTCACAAGAAGCCTATCCGACGTTTGACGAGATACAGACATGTTGACAATAAGGCCTTGTTTTAACTCTTGTGTATTGCATAGCGTCAACAAGGTACAGGACGATATTGAAGCGACAATAGGAGCGCTCATTCGAAAGAGCGTGTACAAGAAGAAACAGGACGAGGGCAGGGTGCAGGATCAGAAGAATGCCTTCGAGTCCTTGCGGAGGCGGCACCTTGGAGGCGCGACTCTACCCAACAGTATCCTCGACAAGGCAGTACTTCTTACAGGCGAAACCTCAGTAAACGAGAGTAGGAGAAATACTATTGAACCAAGAGGCCCTAAGGTACGCAAAGACCGGGTGGCAAGACATTGTCAAGTCTGTTTCATAGCTGATCTGGACAAGAACGTGGGCATCGAAGAGCGAGGATGCAATGATCAAGGACCCATTTGCGGCTCGCAACCCAATGTTCGACTACAGCCAGTTCATTGACCCAATCAGCCCAATGACAGTACTTCGGGATCCAACGACCCCCTAGCTACACCTGAAGAGGAAAAGAAAAATGCACCTGCAGTGTCACTTTTAACAATGTTATCAGAAAAGAGCACCACACCTCTCAGCACGTCAAGATCATTTTGGACAGGATTGAATCCACACAGCTGAGTATGACTAACATGGTGCAAGAGCTCTACACAGTGGTACACATGGTCACTGCTCTGGTAAGTGACTATCAACTTAATGTTGCGCTGAACATCTTGCGATAGATGTGTACCTAATCCTCTTTCACTCTTTACAGATTGCCGGGGGCCGAGTCAATTCCGAAGCAAGCGGGTTGCACCGCCCACGGGCTTTGATCTGCGACAACTCGTCCCTCAAGACTTTCGCCCCCTGGAGATGACACACAGTGGAATGTCCCAGCTGCACCCGTGATGGTTCAGGCCTCGATTGCAAATGGATCCACAAAGCATAACAATCTCTACAAATTGCTTGGACAAGAAAATCTGAAGTTCTGGTTCGCCCGCCTTCTCTCTTCTGGAGGAAGAGCCACGGATGGAGGAAACGCACATCCGCTATGGGCATCCTTCCTTCCAGATATCAGAACATCTGGATACGAGTTTGAACAGATCCCCCTGGCCTCGCATGTACTGCGCAGCTCCACATAAAACAAGCGGCCACATCCATCGGAAACTCTCACTTTGCACGAAAGCGTTCAAGCACCTTGTGACGAATGCCCTGAGACTACGACTGGCTCCCGAGCGGTTTCGTTGCTCGCAACGGACAAGGTGCCCACCAAAAGCCACCCTCGATGAGGACGAGAACGAGACGACTCGAAAGATGTCCGATCGCATTGGTCCCTATTAGTGGCAAGGCGTCTCGATGAACTTGCAAAAGTGTGCCGCAAAGATGACATGTCGGATGAAAAGACATATAGTCGGATGCGAGGAATCATGCTGAGCCTGCCTCAAAAAGCTCGAGCACGGTGTATCCGACGAACCGTCGCTCATTCCAAAGTTGTCTGTTCGGCAGGAAATGGCGTTGGCGGAAGCAGAGAGGGAGACAGAGAAGGAACATCAAGGTCTATCAGATCACGACCACTCAAACAACCGCTGCAACAACAGCAACTTCAGGAGACCTGGCACCCATCCACCGTCACCAAGAACCATCCTTTGATCTACGCTATCGCTTCAGATAACAACAGCAGTAACGGTGAGCAGACTATGGATGATGCGCCTGACGATACATACTCCGATGATGACATGGACGATGGCGACAGTGAATGGGTCCTGGACGGGGAAGACAATGGGATGGCCGCCAACGAGTTTGACGATAACTATCAACCACCCGAGCAGGACGTTGACGAAGAAATGGGCGACGACGGTGTGCCAACACAGGATTAAATGGGCAACGACAGCGTACCAACTCCACAGGAGCCGACGGTTGAATCAAGCGGGAAGCAGATCGGACGGTTATTCGCACTCACCAAGATACTCGTATATTCTCCAGCATCACCCGCGATGTCAAGAGCGACAATGAGAGAAAATCATTCTTAAAAATATGGAGCACGGACAAGGAACTTGCAGCAGTCAGAGATTGTGAACTGGCTCCGACCCTTCGCACCCTAGCGCGTTCAAACAGAGACGGGATACCGCTACCACGCCAGCCATGTGGTTCTATGCGCGCCAATGGTACTCATCGCCCAGGCGTTTTTTGATGTCATGAATCTACACAAGTTCAAGCGAAGCATGTGCCCGCAGACCGGTGTCGGATCCACCATGGGCTTGCACCTCAGCTTGATCGTCTGTACGAGCTCTTTGGCAGAGGTGGTGCAGAACAGTTCGACATCCGAGGGTCAAAGAGAGCATCATCGCCTCGGTTAGCGACGCGGCGAGCCCTAGCAACAAAGAGGTTGTCATCGCCTCTATCTTCGACTTGGATAAGGTGTAGACAGTCTGCAATGACTACAACATCGACTTTGACAACAGGTACAGCTTATTACCTCACCTGTATTTGCTGCAAGATGTGGCCACCGTCAACACACACTGTTCTAAATTGCACCACTGCCTCCTTCCTCTTTGTAGGTTGATATTCAAAGGTCGGCTCACTCTCCATCTTCAAGGGACGCTTATCCCACATGGCTCCAAGCGTGATGGGTATCCTGTTGTGAGTGCATGTGAACGACGAACTGAAAAAAGTCACGAAGGCAGCGGAATGTCGTGGATTTGGTCTCAGGAGATGGAACAATGGAGCTCACTGGACAAGGGCCAGATTGAAAAGGCGGTTGAAGACAGCGCCCTGATCTTAAAGTCAATGGCCGCAGAACTCAGATCATCCAAGGCATCTGAATCAGACCCTGTAATTGTCAACAGACATGAGCGCGAGCTCGCATTGGCTAAGAAGGAAGCATGCTATTGGGAGAAACTTGAGAAAGCAAGCAAATCCAAGCGACAATAATGCAAGAAAAACAACCCGGTATTGCCAATACCATGGACACTTATCCAGAAGGTGGTACAGGTGGTAAGCTGGAAGTCGCCTTGGAAATAGCATCTAGTGCATGCCTCGAAGAGTAGATACTCATATCTGCTTGAACTAATTCCTCAGTTGGCGTCAGGCGAACTCTACTCTTCAACCTGTCCTCCAGGGCAGTTTGGAGTCTAGGATGACCTCGCACACTTTCTTTCCCAGGACCACCTACAATTTCTGCATGCGTATTTCTCGGCTCGCGTCGTGAACACATTGTCGCTAATCATTGGTGAGATCCCGATGTCACCCCGAGTGCTGCCAACGATTTTCAACGGACACATGCGGCTCTTGAGCACCGCTGTCGGCAATCTGTAGACAGAATCCATTTACAAGTAGTCGCTGGATTAACTCAGGGTATCGCTACGTCTACAGCTTGCATCTGACCGGGAGAAAAGTACGGGGGCAGAACTCATGGGGTCGAGGAAGACGAAGACAAGACAGACCTCCAAGAGCCAAAGCAAAGAGAAGACAGCCCAGAACCTCAACAAGATCGATAAGGCAGAGCCTCACCGGAAACAAAACAGGGCAAAACGCCCAAGGATGAACTGAAGGAAATGGAAGTTCTGGGTGAAGAAGACATGCGATCGTTTGGCCCACGAGATAAACCAAGGAAACTATGATCAGGCCGGCCCCATACTTGACATCTTGCAGAATATTGCTTCTTTGAAGCCAGCATCCATCCAAATATCCATTCCGAATATCCATTGTGGAGACCTTGAATGTTCCTGATAGTAACAAGAAACGCTATCCGAATCTGACGGCCGAAAGTCACGAGGAGGAAGAAAGAGGACGAGGTTGACCAAAACGCAACGTTGATGTTCTCCTAATATTCTAATCGTCAACATAGGCGTCGAAAAGATCAAAGAACCATCTCGAGCAAAGGTGCAGTCTTTACAGAGAGCTCTCAAAATGTTAGTCGAGTTCCCCGAGATCAGCGTGAATATCAATGTGGGATAGGTCAAAAAGTCTGGTTTTGCAGGCAATGTCTTTTACGGCCAAGTTACTGCGAACCCTTGCGTAGCTTTATCCCAAAAAGAAGGTCGCGATCGGACGGCAAGGGGTTCCAGGATTCATTACGCATGTCACTCTTCGAACTCCAATAGTCATGGTCGCCAACACTGTACTACGAACGATCGGATACTCGCATACTCGACGAGTTTCCCCTCAACCATCCACAGCTTCCCTTCATGGTCTACAGCTTGGAGCTGGGGGCGTCTATGAGACATTGCGTAGCGAAGCAAGCGTCAATACGGGCCCTGGACTCTAACGGTGAGCCAATAACGAGCTAGACCATTCAGTCATCCACAGCAAACAAGTTAACCAACTAATTCATGTCGAAGAAAGAAGCAGACAGAGATAAAATCGTGGTGAACATGGTTGATATTCAGGGATGGGTGGTCATCTATTGCCAAGGTTGATAAATAACATTGTTGGCGCGCCCTTGATGGTAAAAACAAAGAGACGACATCCTCAGAGAACCTTGTTGATTCTAGGTTGACTGAGATCTACACAGCATTGCTGTTCACACTAATGTACTTTTGATCCTGCTTGGTGTCCGAGCATAAAGGCAGTATCCACCTCGAGTGTGTCTATTGTTGTCGTCAACTCCATGATAATACCTAAAAGATATAACATGGGTGTAATGGTCAGCAAGCATTTCAAAAGGGACGCACTACAACACAACCCGATACGACCCCGCACCCCAGACACGACTTGTTAGCCCTGCATGGTGCTGCCCATTAGCTCTCGCCTCGTAAGAAAAAGCCACCCGGTTTTCGCACAGTAGCGAGTGCTACATGAGAGCCGGATCCTAGAGTGGGTAGCGTGAATAGCCTAGTGCCTGCATCAGGTCTCGGTCTCGTAGAAAGCAAAAGCCGGAGGACTGGAAGTTATTCCCTTGCATTGCCACGACGAAGCTGCGAACCGCTTTTAAGGAACTACAACTTGCGCTGTTCATGTCCACAGATGTTAGGAACAAGGAACTCACAAGGCCAGGTATCCGGTCCGAAATACGAAGCAGGGCATGTTAGCGTCCGGTCCGATTGCGAAGCAGAAAATGCAGGCAGCGCAACAACTCGGTAACGCCAACACTTTCGTAGAGGCCAGCATTAGAAGTGCTGAATCAGCCAAACCCGTCCCGAAAGGGTGGATGAAAGTCTAACAGGGTCTTCCACGAGTGAATACCCATGCCAATACCCGTGCTCACGCCATGCAACTGTCTTTATCCATGGCTCGCCGCCATTACCTTGAGTGTGTTGCTGATGCGAAAGGAAGGAAGAGTGAGTGTCTCAGTTTGTTGTTGCGACAGCCACCTGGTTTGCCTGATTCCGCTTTCTCTTACAGGTTCTCAGAGTGTTGATACCTCAAGACTGCGACACATTCTGTTATAGGGCTCAAGTAGCCAAGAGCCTCATTATTGAGTGAGAGACTACGAGGTGGTGCTAGTGTTATGGGTGCCATTGGGGAGAGAGAGAGAGGTGAGGAACTAGCGCCGTCTTGAAGAACTCGGAATAAGGGTTATTCGTGCGTCTCTGCGAACTGCTAGACTAGGTTGTCTTGGACAGATAGCTGTCCTTGTCTACAGGCTGGAGATATCGAGGTCATTTCTGCTCCAGCAAGTAACAGCGAACTATGTTCGCCATGTTGTGGCCTGACCATTACATCTCGATGCATGGGAGCTCCACATTCCTCGCAAAAAGTCCTCCTGAGGATGACCTGGTACACAATATTCTCGCAGACTGGGCACTCCTTTGAACTGTAATACTTGTTCACACCGGGTACGTTATAGTTCGGCGATCGTGCCTTGTCGGTCTTGTTGACCTCTAGTCCGAACTGGACAAATGCCGACTGGGCATGCTAAGGATGTGCGTTGTGATAGTCCAGTAAGTTGGCACAGATGATGCGATCAAGGGAGGTAGTCCTCATCGGCACTCGTGGTCGACGCCGCCGCCAACCTTAGCTTTCTCAAGAACGACCGCGCGGGTTTGTCATTCTCTGAGGTTCTGTGGTTCTTGTGTCAGAACATGCGTCTTGTATAGTAGTGGTGGTTCCAGGATTGCTCTCTCTCGCGCACGTTGCATGAAGGATACAGATATGGTTGTGTCCTGATCCTCAAGCTCCTTGATAATGACCATGTGTAACAGAGGTGCGTAATGAAGAAGGAGCCGGGAAGAGGCGTGTTCGCCTGGAACACAACTGTAAATCATCTACATGTAGTCAGTGTTGAAGTTGTACCGATGCAATGCGAAGTCCAGGTGAAAGGTTTTACCATGTCTTCTTTAGAATCTGAACCGAATCTTCTTGCGGTGGCCTCTTAAGGCCACATCTATGGGTTTACCGGCGTCGCATTTCTCTCAATGTTGCAGAATGCAGCGATGGCAGTAAGTCCTTGGCTTGAGATGTGTTGATTTTGGACACAAGAACTGCTCCTGTTCGTGAAACGGTACACGTTGACGCAGAGTCTGTGAGCAAGGTGCGATAAGACAAGACGACCTCGATATGGTATATATGTTGATATCACAGGTTGTGTCTTTTCGCGATATGTCAATCGAGAATCTGATATCGAGCGACTTGGCGTTGCCAGGATGTGCGTTGAATCCAAGAGGCTTGAACAAAGAAATCGGCCCAGGTCAGGAGTCGTGTACCGTCTGAACTGCCATGAGGCCGAACCTCCTTAGCACCAAAAGTGTGCCCCTATGGTTCTCGCAGGACCTGTGTGCGTCGTGGGGTCCAGGTAGGCTTGGCGGAGGAGCTGTTGCACCAAGTTTCCTTGAGGTGACCTTTTTGTTGAGGTGCGTCGTCACGAAGAGCTCGCCCTCGGAAAATGTGAACATCAAGGTTCAAGGTCTTCCTCAAGCTCAACGGGCATGTTCTCGTCGTTCTCATCCTTCAGGTTGGAAAACGCGTCGTCCTCGTCGAAGCCTGACAATAGGTCTTCCTCCGCTTTCGGCATCCCTTCGTCGTCGCTGATATCGACCATGGTGAGAACAGGTTCGGGGGAGAGGTGGGGTTTTTTAATAACATAACCCCAAGGGCATGGGATTTATTCGTCACGTGTGGAGCAGGCTCCAGGGAGGGTCTTCTTCGTCGTGAACACAGTTAAGGGGTGTGCCTCGGACAGGCACCACAAAGCCTTTCCGTCGGATGTCGGACATCTTTCCTTCACGTCCTCTCCACTCCATCCCTTTGCCTCCCTCCGTCATGCTCATCTCTCGTGCTGCTGCTCCCCTCAGGGCCGTTGGTCGTGTCCAGAGTACGTTTCCCTTAACTCATCGGTGGAAATACAGATCTCAGACGAAGCCAAAGTCCACGCTGCTCGGAACGGGTGCCTCGGAGGAGGATCTGTTCTATTCTCCGCACTTGAATGGTCCCTGTTTGGCCGTGTCACTTGCATTCATTAACTCGTGCTCTCTTTCCTCTTGTCCTGGATCTTCATTGATAGTGACCGGCGTTGTGGCCCGAAACGTCAACGTTGCACGCGTCGTGGCCCCTCTCGGAACGAGGTACTCGAGTCTGTGTGTTGTTTCTTTTTGCTGTTTGGGATAATGTCTCCGTTGCTGACGACCATGTACCATCATAGGATCCTGTCCACCTCTCAAGCCAACCAGAGGGAGGTTACCGTCGCCCCTATCATTGAGCAACGCAAGAACCGCCCCCTCACTCCCCATCTAACCATCTATCAGCCCCAGTTGACTTGGTACATGTCTATGTTCCATCGCATCACCGGCGGTGCCCTCGCTGTTGGTAAGAACTGTTGAGATTTCAATCCGGTGCCGGACATTTCGGATTTTTGTGACACATCACTCCGGGGGCTGCAGAGTACAAAGACTGACAATAACTTGTTATCAACTCGCTCGACACCAGGTTTCTATGGAGGAGCTATTGCCTACGCTGTTGGACCATTGGTTGGCCTCGGGTTTGATACTGCAACGATCACATCAACGCTCGCAACCGTTCCCGTCGCTGCGAAATTTGCTGGAAAGGTCCTTGTCGCCTACCCTTTCACCTTTCACGCTTTCAACGGTATCCGCCACTTGCTGTGGGATACCGCTCGTGGTTTGACTCTGAAAGGAGTCTATGCCACAGGTTACACTGTCTTGGGACTGAGCACAGTCTCTGCTGTTGCTCTGGCTCTGATTTAGGCGACAATGGACATTGTCCATAGCATTCTTTTATCGTCCAGTATACTTGAAGTACTTCAAATAGTCTGCATATAACCCTTTCAACAATGTCTTCCCAGTGTTGTCCAGGCCAACCATCATCATCTCTCTCTCCCAGTCACCGCACAAGTCAAGAAGTGTGTACAGACCTGGGAGAAGAGCATTCCTCAGACTCTGTTGGCTAATTGATGCCACGACGGAGCACTGAATCGACAGGTACTCTAGCAGGATGTAGGGCGCGTGTTTACCAAATGCTTTGCTCGCATCCGTCGTGATCGAGATCGAACCAGAGGATGATCCTGCTACACCTGGAATGAATGATTCCTGTGATGTCCCGCTTCCATGCAAGCCCAAGGTGCTGATACCCTTAGAACCCAGCGCAGCCAAGAGGCGTGCAAAGTTCTCAGCACATTCGACAGGGAGCGGGTCTCCAACAGGAATACCTCTGCTTCCTTGAGTCTGGTCGGCCACTCCGGCAGAGAGTAGCATGAATGGGCTCCTGATCAATGTCTCTACACCCTGTTGGCGCCTGGCAATAGATGCATGCAAAGACTTGAATCCATGGAAAATACCCTGCAGGATGGCTGTGAACACTGGGATCAGCGTTGTAAGTTCTCCCTGTCGGAATCGTGCGACATTGATCAATACATGATACAGAGCAGTGAAGATTTTCGCTGTGTCCTGGTTCGTCAACACACGGGTGGAGCAGGCAGCATAAAGAAGTGGTGTGGAGGGTGACATGAGGGAGGCGATGCCCTCAAGAACGAGCCCAATCTCCCATGTTCGCAATTCAAATGAAGACTCTGAGCAGACACCAGCCAAAATATCCAGCACACCCACAATAGTCAAGACTGACTGTGTCCATTGAAGAATCTGGATCAGCCTAGAAAGCAATTTGGAGACTTGACGGCGGACCTTGCGCTTTTGAACTGATAGAAAACGATGTAAAAGTGAATAAGGAGGGGAGATTAAGAATATACACCCTCTCGATTGATTGGCACGGAAGTAACTTACTGTGATGGGCATTCAAAAATGTGATCTCCATGTAGCGCACTAGAACAAGGTCGTCTACAGCGTGTTCTCCTGAAAAATGAGTCTCGTCTAACAGCCAGTTCAGTACAAGGTCAAAGTGGTCGCCGGAAATCGTGCCCAACATTGACAGGTATGCGTCCTTGAGTAGAGCAGAATCCTTTGGTGACAAGTCTTGGTCTGAAACAGTGAGCAACAGTGATAGCAACTCAACAGGCGACCTTTCTGTACCGTTTGTGGACTGCCAAGCTTTTGAAAGGTGCAGATACCGGCAAGAGTATCCCATCAGGATGGTGATCAAATGGATGAAATTCTTTGACGGAAATTCTGTAACCATCAAGCTCCGCTGCTGCGTGCTATGGTCAGGGAGGGACTGTACCAAAACCTGAGCCAGACTGAAAAGATCAGGGGTCAGGCTCAAGCACTGATCCCTATCTTCATTGCTCGTGACTTCGTGCTCGTGGAGCTGGCGGTAGTGGACAATTGTCCCGAAGAGCTCAATTTGATCCAAGCACCTTTGTGCTTCCTCAACCAATGTACCTTTCTCTGACTTGCCCTCTCCACCATTGTGGCCGATCTCCGTGGTCTCATTCATCAAAGCAAGTACCTTCCTGATCCTCTGGGTCGTCTTGAGCTGTGTGCTGTCGAATAGTGCCTCGATGAGTTTGAAAGAGTCCGCAAGCTGTGTTCCCAGAATATGATTCCTGTGCTTAGATCGTTGGTTTTGTTCGAGACAGTGGACGAAACTTTGACACACACTTGAGATGATATTGACCCTGATATGAGGTTCGGATATCCGGCGGTCGAATGTGGTGTTGCTATGCTCTAGTGATTCCTTAACCCATTCTTGTATTATCTGCAACAGTCCTTGGAAAAGTTTACTGGCAGCTTCGTGTTGAACCGGATCATACATCTGAGCCATGTAAAACCTTGTATTGAAAATCAATGTTAGCAACGAACAACAATGGGTGTAGTTGCATCCGCAACGTGGCTGGGCTTCGTTCCAAGGACTTACTTGACTGCGTTGTCGACCATTGAGCAAGTGATATCAATGAGCGCCTGTCCGATCCCATCTTTATCTTCTATTCCGTAACTGGTTGAGCAGTTCCAGGTTGTGTAGTTGAGCAAACCCTTCAAAACAGAAGGGTCATGGAGCTGTAGAAGCAATTGATGTAAGATTTTCAGTATCAGGATTTGCGAATAATGAATCGTGATCATGAGCAAAGCTCGTTGCGATTTACCAAGACTCCCGCGTCGCCCCTGAAGGTCATGATGGCATTCGAGATACGACGTGTCAATAACAGACACCTGATACCCGTGGCATCCGCAGGCAGGTACTGTTGAATAAAATAATCCAAGATCGCCATCGCCATCAAGAGGACATTCCTCTCGTACTTTCCAAAGTATTCCAAAGGCACGAGGTGCATAATGGACAACAGTGAGAGCAATGTGGGTTCAGAGTCCGTTATCTGCCTTTCCATGGAGGAATGACGATCGGCTCTCGACTTTTTCTCTCGCATTTCTGACAACCGAATATCTATTACTTTGGCCAATTCCGTTAGAATGTCGGGGATCGCGGACCTCAGAGTAATGTCCTTGGGTTGTTTCTCCAGAACAGTGGGATTCGCAATGAATGAAAGCTTGTTAGCAAGAGAGCGCTCTAGGCTTGTATGACAGAGTCCAATGCAGGATCTTGCGAGATAGCACAAAACAACTTGAACAAAGATAGGGCGAAAGCTCGGCACCTCGTAGAAATTGGATGAGCGCAACAGAACTTGAACTAGGCCGTGAATCGTGATGGAGTTTGATGGGCTCGTGATGACGGTCAAGTCGACATTAGCAGCATATTGCGTTGCAACCACTCGTGCAATCAGTTCTAAGGCGTTAACTGTGCCAAATCTGCAAACAATATCGAGCCATTCATTCACTTGGATCTGCCAACTTGCGATAATAAACTTATCACCAAACGCTGACTCCAGACATCCGTCCCATGAGATCAATGGCAACTTTTCCTCCATAAGACAGACTAATCGCGAGGTTGTCATTGTAAAATCGACCAGATCCTTGCAACGTCGGACAAGACCGTCATCCAGTTTATCCGTGATGCAAAGGGTTAAATGGACGTGCTGCAAAACGACGCGGTTTAGCGATAATACTGTAGGGTCGATCCATCCTGAGGAGCTCTGGAATGTTGCAACAACTCTCTCGATCAAACTCATGGACGTGGTACCTGCCCAGTATTGTGTTGATATCTTGCACAGCACATAGTGTAGCTGGAGCGCGGGCAGGAGCCGTCTACGTTGGTACAATTCTGATCTCCACAAAGTGTTGTATGTGGTGTCTTCGTTGACGCCTAGAGGCTCAAAAATGCTCTTCAGGTAGTGATCGTAGATGCGCCTGAATGCCTGATTGAGCTGTTTTTCTTGACTGGCAGTAATACGGAGACCCATTAGAAAGTGAATGAAGATGGCTGTGACGAACCTGGCGGATGGGATGTCGTTTGAGCTGTGCAGAGAGTCCTTGGGCTTGCCTGAGTTGAGCCTCCGCCTTTTCGCAAGACTAGATTCAGGGGTGGGTTCGAAGCGTTCAATCGCTGTACTGCTATCCAATACCATAAACTCTTCTGCAAAGACATCAAGTATACTGGGCGCTTGGGGAAGTGGAAGGTAGCTCCGAACATTGGTCGGCAATCTAGGATGATACGATGATATGGTAGAAGGATTAGAGGCCTGATGTGCGCGCTGTCAAATAGATGTCGAGCATTGCCGTACCGCCGTTGTTGCTTACAGATCCAAAAAGGATTTTGAGAAGAGTGGACTTGATTCAAGTGTCTCTGGCCGCCCAGAATATTTTCGCAGAGACAAGAATAGCGACCTCAGAAATATCTCGAGGTTGCATGCCTTGCCATAAATCTCCAAGAACGTCTTCGCTACCTCCAATGCAGCGCAGTGGGCTTCCTGTAACGGGCAAAATATCACTGGCCAAAGGCTGTCTAAATGAGGCTTCAATAAACGATCGTCCAACTGCGCCAATACAACGACCCCGGCGAGAGAAATGTTCTGTAGCTTTCCGTTAGAAAGCGTCTGAGCCATACTCAAGCAAGAGTACACGCCTTCAAACGTCGTGCTCATAAAGACAAACTGATCTGTGGATTGATCATTGCTGGGCTGGTACATGTTGAGGTCCAGTAGGGTTGAGAGCAAATGGTTGTGTGCACCCATGATGTTGGCAAGCTCGGTGACTGATGTGTCAGAGGGATCTTCAGTGAGATCTGGTAGTGGTTTCTTCGCAAGTCCGTAAACGATTTTGAAGAACGAGAACTCTGTCTCGTGTGCACTTTCCATAGTGCGGTCAAATCCAATGCCGATCATGCTCCTTTGCTTCTTGCGAGATTCCTCCACAAAATAGCGAAGGAGAACTGGGAGGATGTCGAGTACTGCACAAGAGATAAGGGTTAAGAAATGCCATGTTAGTTCGAGGACAAGGAAACATCCATAGTCGCTTGACAGTTGAGTGCCACAACGAACCTGCTTTCGAATGTCCAGAATTGATCATACTGGCGATTTGCTCGAACAGCTGCTTGTGATAACTCTGAATTGACTTTTCATCTCCTGCAACGTATCCTGTAGTGTACTCCTGGAGGTGTTCATGGTGGAACAGCCCTCGCTTCAAGATCATGTCTACGGCTTGCTGACACTCAATAGTGGTAGACCCGGAGACACTATAAATAGCAGTGCGTACTCTAACTAGAGCCTCAAACATCCTCCCAGCAACCACTCCAAAGACTTTTCTCTGATTCGGTTGGATCGCAATAAGATGCTGAAATCTGTCGAGAATAGTGTGCGCGAACGACAACATGATACGTTGCTCCTTCGTACTGAGATCTGGTGACACTTGGATCATATCGATGAGAGCCTCCAGAGTCGTTTGGACCAAGGGAGTGAATTGCTCTAAAGTTGGTTGAAACCACTCGGACATTGATGGAGAGGACAAGAGTTCAAAGCACGAAGATGCCGACTGCAAAACGTCTGTTGATGGTGCGTTTTGTGGGATATCCTGAATTAGCGCTGGTACTGCGTGAGTTTCTGTATGCCTTCCTTGCTTTGATGCAGACTGGATGTTGTATGCAATAAGCCGGATCAATGCTGTAAAAATTGGAATCACAGACATGCGAAGGAGAACAGCTGGCGCCTGGTGCTCCGCGATGGTGGATCCTGAATCTATGCCACCGACAATCCCGTATTTCCTGTGCCTCCTTCTGTTGCAAGCAATGTCCTCGATCATATCCTTGAATAAATCCCAATACTCTTGAATCAATAAAAGGTTTCTATAGAACGGAGCGTGATAGTGATGTGAATATCGTGCGACTGGATTTATCTCGATAGGCTAACAACGCTCACAGTAATTGTAGCGAAGCAAGACGACCGCGACTTACGGAGAAGAGTCCCGGAGGTTCTTTGAGGGAGTGCAAGATTTTGCAAAAGCATTGCAGAGCCATTCCAGCAGGAACTCGTGCTTGTGAGGAATGACTACGTCTTTACGTTCCCAGGCTTCTTTTGCCAAACGGATCTTTTCCGACGGGGAGACTTGAAGTCCTTTGAGGGTTTTGGCAAATCCTTCGGACGAACTAGGGAAG
>Ga0247824_10001218_pt1 | contig 13875 bp, 14 predicted proteins | sample 13C_PalmiticAcid_FD_194412 | JGI IMG/M metagenome (GOLD analysis project Ga0247824, IMG submission 194412) | Soil microbial communities from agricultural site in Penn Yan, New York, United States - 13C_PalmiticAcid_Day48 | ecosystem: Environmental > Terrestrial > Soil > Agricultural land... | reverse complement strand
CTTTTTCTCTCCTTCCTTTTTCTCTCCTTTCTTTTTTCTCTCCTTTCTTTTTTCTCTCCTTTCTTTTCTTCTCCTTTTTCTTGTCAAAAAGGAAATGAAGGCGTCCCAATCCATGGTTTGGATGTACGGCTGTTTTTTGGCCAGAGTGAGCATGTGTTACCCACAATGTGGTATCCGGATGTCACGTTGGCAGTGATTTTTGACCCGAAGCTGCATGGATCCTGCAGGATCCCCTGAACCATATCTGTGGGTGGTTCAAAACCCGGTTTCCGGGCTACAAATCGCAGGCTTAGACCCTCTGTTACACAGGGCTGGCTGTCTGACCGACTGGGTGAGAAGTCCGAACTCACGTAACATGAGGCGAGGTTGTATCGTACCAAGCTTGTTGAGATTTGGTACCCGTTGAACCCCAAAGACCGACTTTGTAAGCTTGGGAGGAAAAGGGACAGGGAAGGCCCACCATTTCAGGGCTGGAAGCTGAGCCAAATCCACGGGTTTCACCGTTGCTCTGGTGAAGTCAAGTCCTTCACGGTCTGCACTCTAGAGCTCAAGGTTTTCAATAAAACCCCAGCTAGTTCGAGACACTCTCGCTTCTGTTTGTTCGCTTCGGCGCCAGGCAGGCCTGTTTCAAAAGCCTTGGGGATTCGTTATAGACGGCACGGGCTTCAGGTTCTCGGCTGACTAGGTCTGATCGTCAGCGACATCCATCTTCCGCTTTGTCCACCTCCTTGCTCCGAGGACTAGTGAAACTAGAGGCCGTAGATAACCGAGGGGTTGTTGTTGATTCTGGACATGTGGCGCAGTGAACCAGTCCTGGCAAAGGCGCCCCGGACTGCTTCCCCATCCCATGGTCAGAGATGTGTTCTGCAAAACCACGCGCTGGCCAGTAAGCCATTGTAATCACGTCGGTTTTGCCAAACTCACGTCCTCCTGCGCTGGGGAACGACCTGGAGCCATCCCACCCCCCAACCCGCAGAAGCGTCATGTTCCTCAGAGTCAACGCCGTATTACGGCCGGCTAGTGTGAGAAACGCTCACCAGCCATGGTCACCAGGGGCTCCAAAACGTCCTACGCGCGTCAGCGAGTGCTCTCCGGTCAGCAGCCCTTCGGTGAACGGGTCGCTCGGATCCCAGAGCAACGACTCGTCAGGCACGCTTCGGGTTCAAGGCAGGTAGGAGGATGAGGAAGCCTTTTCGTCTATAAAAGTAGAGCCCAACACCTTCTTTTCTCTTACTCCAACCCACAGCATTCGCATCAGCTTTCAGCTTCAAGCCACATCAGCATCTTCTCTGTCGAGCACAACTCACTTCAACCAGTTTCAACATGATGTTCAAGACCACCACCGTCGTCGCACTCGTTGCGGCTCTCGTGCCCAGCACCCACGCTGCTGCCATGGATACCGCATCCACGCTTGAGGCACGCCAGGAGCCCTGCCCTGTCAATGGAAACTCTTGTGGATGGTATCTCCTCAATCGGGCCCAGCCGTGTATGTTTTCCGCTGTGTTATTACTATTGGCAACGTTCGCTGACCAAACCCTCCCTCTATGCACAGGCACCACTCAGGAGGTCCTCCGGGGTCTGAACAGCTCGGCCGACCCCTGGAACTCCATCTGGGAGATCAAGGCCAGCAAGCCCGTTGCGTTCGTCACCGAGTGCCGGACGGGGTGCTCCCAGCAGGGAACTGGTAGACCGAACACCGTTTGCAACTAGAGCTCCGCTAGCTTTTAGTAGACGGCTTTGAGATGGAAACATGCGATTGCTGATGGGAAGCGGAGGAAGGGGGTTTCTTTTCGTTTGTCCTTACTGTTCGACTCGCTGGCCAGCCATTCATTCATTTCGTTTCAGTTTTATTCTCAGAACAATTGCCTCACGGCTTTTTTCTTTAGCTGGTTACAGACCCAATGTTACAACACGTGTTACAAGCTTTCTGACGCCTGTTGTCTCGGAAACGTCGATGTCTTAGTTTTGGCGTCGTCAAAACATAGATGGGTTGGTTCATCATCAGCTATTTTTGGCTGTATACGTGGAGGTTTATGTGCAGGTAAAAATTTGAAGATAAGGTACTCAGGAGGCATTCTTATTCTAGCTGCTGCGTTCAGACTGATACACACGTGTGAAGTTGCATGTAAGAAAATGGACCGGGGCTCAGGCCAAACACGCAGCCGATGAATTGTCACAAGGTTTTGAGGAAAGGGACAGCAAATCAAAGAGAAGTAATTCAGTGTAATTCTTGATACTCAACTCCGGCTAGATAATGATCTGCTCTTTGTAGGTTGGCAGATTGACCTCATTCATAGCCCTCGAGTTTTTGTTCATATCAACGCCCGCTAAATTATCCCCAGCACAGCCCACAAACAAAAACAAATTCTTCGCAGGTACATTTTCCCATTCCTTGCAAGCCCATCAACGGTCAAGGGCTAGCTAGAGCCGGTCCACCCTCGGCAGGAAAAGCAAGGATATGACAGAACCTGGCCCATCGTTCTGATGGACTTCACGCAATACGGGGCGTCTGGGCACTTTTCGTTGACGAGGACCTTCCCAACGTAACCATGCCCTGTCGAGATATTTTGGCAGGAATACCAAACGTGCTTGTAGTGGCACATTGCGAGCTCGCCTATTGTTGCAGCTGGGTGCAGGTCGTGGCAGTGATGAACTTGCGCGGTCCTTGCCGTTGAGTTGAGGCTCAGTAAACCAATGGGTGGTGTAGGTAACTTGGTGTACTTGATGCTGGCTGAAGCAGTCTGCTCAACAATTTGGTTTTGGGAGCTAGGGACCTATTTATAATTGGCAAACTAAAGCATATAACCAGCGTGTTCGTATGTTGGGCTCCCTTGACATTGAAGAAACAAAGGACGCCCTACTGGCGGCAGCACAACATTGCTGGACCCGCTGTTGGCGGAGCCTTTTGGAAGCCAACCCAGGTTGTGTAAGTTACAGTCTATTGTAGTCCTCGTTCTGTGTTGCGCTCAACAACTTGTTGGCCTGTGAGCAAGGCTGCTGGCAGTGGGTCAAAACAGATTCTGGAACATTGACAGTGCAACATCCACAGTGAAGGCGTGTGCTGTGGTGTCATGCAGTGGCGGTATCTGGGAACGTGCTTCAAGTTGCAAGCTTAGGAGTTCATGTTGCTAGCCTTAGCTGGCAATATGTATTGTTTGCTATTCTGGGTACATTGTCCTGGACCTGAAGGCCGGGATGGAAACCCTCAACGACGGGTCAGAACCCCTGTCATGTTAGGCTTGAAAATGTCGGCAAACGGGTCCCAAGATGAGTCCTCATGCCTCTCGTACTCCATCATGTTGGCGACATAAGTCGCGTTGGGCTTCCCGTACATCTGCTCGATAAAGGCGAGCGTGGTGTCGATGCCCGCAGAGATTCCCGATGACGTCCAGATGTTTCCGTCCACCACCCATCTCGCATGGGGTATCCATTTTGTCTTGGGACCGTAGGTAACAGTGGAGGACCAGGATGCCTTGTTGGTCGTCGCCCGCCTGCCATCGAGCAGGCCAGCTCTCGCCGCGAGGGCAGAGCCGGTGCACACGGTGATGAGGTACTGGAGCTTGGGGTACGTCTTGGAGACGTATTCAATGGTGGCGTTGATCAGAGGGGAGCGTGTCCCGAGGCCGCCAGGAATGATGAGCACATCAAGATCTTTGGGCGCAGTCTGGAGGGTATGGCTGGGTGGCAGAGTCGGAAACTACAAAATCCCCAGATCAGTAACAAAACTCTACACAGCACTCAAATCTTTGGTAGAAAAGGCACGCACCACGCTCGAGTTCATTGGGTTCATGGCCGCCACGACCGGCTGGGTCGTCACCACGTTCATGGTCTCCGCGATGAGGGCGAGCTCCAAACGACGGATCCGCGACAGCATGTACAGGGCCTGAATTGGCCCAAACACGTCGAGAGGCTCAAAAGCCTGGAAGAGAATCATTCCGTACTTGACCGGCGGATTGGTCACACCGTCGGGCGGCGGTTTGCCTGTTTCGAAATTCTGCCGTCAGCAGCGACCTCGAGCATCAAAGTGCGTTTCACTCACACGGAGAATGACCCAGCGCGTCGGGCAGGCAACAAAGGCCCAGGAGGAGTACCGCGCAGTTTCGAAGCATGATTAACAATTGAACTCAATATGCTGCGATGGACGAGGGATGACCACTCCGGGAGCGGGTTCGACACTGGAGGTGCACACATTGCCGGCCTGTGATGGTTTAAATCCAAAACAACCCTTGATCAGCCACTACAATCCCCCCCCCGGCAGCGAGACTTGGCATAGGCACATCAACACTCAATCCAAGACTGGTCGCAGTGCTCTAGGTACGTCCTCATTTGGTCACGCAAATCCCGCATGCCTGGTGTCTGCAGTTGGTTGTTTTTTTGGGGTGAAAAACATGGGGCATGGTTTGTTGTTGGGCGCGAGCAAGAGCAGATTCTTCATGTTTGCAGCAAAACAGCTCGCAGCGAGGGTGATATTGAGCCAATTTGCGCGAGATACTTCGACAACACAACTGTTCTCGGTTTAGTGTTTCCCTCGGCTAGGTGCCATGCGGGATGACGCCGGCGGGTTCTGCACTGCAACCCGACCCCTCTCCTCCCTTCTTCTCCCCGTGCTGCTCCTAGACACGCAGAACAGAATGTCACCCCATTACCAGTCGGCGGGAAGCGAGATTCAAATGCATGGGACAGTCCGCAAGCACGCACATCCCCCAACCTCGCCTCCCACGCCAGCTCCAACCCTCTCGCGTTGCTGCCCTGGGGGGGGCGTGGCACCAGGGAGCCGGAAACTCTGGGGTTAGACGCACGATGTGGCAGTTCCGGAACACACACGACGCCACCAACCGCACAAAAGGTAGGTGTCTTGGGAAAGGCGTTTCTCTGGGAGGCTGGATGGATTTGACGAGAAGGTTCATGTTTTGGGGGCATCTCACGAAGTGTAGGTGTACGCCTTCCAGAAATGAGAGGTGTGAACCTCGATGAGCCTTCACCTCGAGAACGAGATATTCAGCACTCGAAATGCAATTGCAAGTTTAGGAGTCGAAACGCACAGTATCAACAGTTCGATGCTACTACCGCTCACTGATACAACATGTTTCCGGCCAGCACATTACCATTGGAGATGCAAAAACCGGATCATGAGATTGCAGGCCGGAGCTCCAAACTCACCACACTATCCGATTTACCATTATTCCCCATCGTCAAGTGAACTCAATGGTTTACTGCCTCTTCACTTGCCTCCTTTACCAGCCCTACCCACAACACACAGTTGCCTCCTTCGCGGCAGAGGTTTGAGAACCACCACTAAGCCGCCATTAGCTGAAGCAATTCGACACGAGAAGCATTCACATAAGGAAAGAACTTACGGAGAAAGTGTCTCCCATTGGAACACAAAGGAACCGAGGAAGGCGCCGATGAAAATGCAGATGATGATGTAGCCGTTGTAGTACATGGCAAGACTGCCGACCCGCGTGTTAGAAACACACATTGAACCCAGATGCTTGACCGAGAACCAAGTTTGGGAGGGGCAACCTACAGCATAACAAAGTACGCGACAGCGAACTGGGTCATATGGAGGAGAGCGCGAATCGCCTGCTCCCAGATCTTGGGGCGATATCCCGCCGGGGCCGGGACCAGGCCGTTGTCGGATCCGGCCTTGGTCGGGGAGCTTGTGCCGGCGCTGGCGGCCACGCGCGCGGCGTGCTGGCGGAGGAGGAAGCGGTCGTACTCCTTGACGGAGCGGCGGAGGAACTCGAGCGACATGGTCAGGAGGATGACGCCGATGCACGAGCCGGCCATCATGCCCGGCGAGGTGATCCTCCACGTCGAGGCGATGAAGCAGGAATCGATCGTATACCAGTTCCACAACATCTGGTCGGGGTTTTCGGTCAGCAGTCTGGTCCACGCCATCACGACCCAGTTCAAGTTTGGCAAGGGACACAAACGGAGATCTTGCAGCCGCCGCCCATGCCGCCCATGCCTCCGCCCATGGCTGCCGCCGATGTCGTCGCTGCCGCTGCCGCCGCCGTGGTTGTCGGCATCGCGTGGCCTCCTCCCATATCCATCTTAGCTGAGGGTTTGTGGGTACGACGGCTGAGACGAGGTGGTGCAGAAACGTGTTGTTGGATCAAGGAGTCTGGACTCTGCTCTGGAGAAGGGCGGGCTCAAGGACTCAACATGGAGCCCGCCGAGTTAAAATGGCAGAGAGGCCAGCTCCAGCCAGGATTCACCCCATGTCGGGGGAACGTGAGGTATCAGCCCCCAACGCACCCTTGCGCTGACACAGGAGGAGATCCAACCGCAGGCATCTATCTAATCTTGGCGCAAGGCAGGTGAGCAAGTTTGAGCAGGCTGTGGCGTCCGTTCACATGCAGCCCACCCAACATTGCGCACGAAAACGCAAGCAATGAGCTGACAGTCATCCTTCGGGACATCATGGGGGTGTGCAATGGGCCAACCGCAACTTTCGGCTGCCGATGAACATTGGGGGAGCCTGTCGAAGGCCAGACCGGTCCGGTCCTTGACCCCCCAGCAACCATGCAGCCCCAAGTAACATCCGTATGTGCCAATTATCTCCTTGTCTCCGGTGGCTGCTCAGCAGCTTTTTGGCATCAAAATGACACAGCGAGCCGCCGTCAACACTCTCTCGCGCCTCAAGGCCAAAAGCCTACGCAAACTTGCCCATGTAACCAGGGCAACTCAGTATTCCCCATCTGCTTTAGGTTTTTCAAGTTACGGCCATCCGACGGACAACTCAGCTCTTTTTTATCTTGTTGTGGACAGCCTGATTTCATTTGTTTGTTTTCCCACAACTTCGCGGCTCTCACTTTCATCACGTTCTGGAGCGTGTGTGTTCTTGTGAGTCGAGCAGAATCATTCATATCCCAGAGGCCTTGTGTGACAACATGAAACGAGATTCCATTAACGAAAAAGAATACTACTAGTGATTAAGCCATGCGTGTAAATGTTTCTCCCGGTTTCCCCTCGTCTACCCAAGGAACCGACCCCTTTCCCCCCCACTACGCGCCCAAGCCCTGGGACTTGTGTTGGTAATATGGGTTGTTGGAGAGAGCGTAGGACGATGACCTCGACCACAGCCACCACGCCGTCAGCCTCCGCAACCAAGCGAACCAGCCTAATTCCGGTGAGCCGGCTTTTGCCAACTGCCCGCTGGTGCCATCCCCCTTCAAGCCATTCACCGCGCTGATCAGGGTCTCTGTTTCCACAATCTTGACCATGGGTGTTTTCACCTCCACCTGGACCGGGCTGTCCTCGGCCTTGTCCGGGAATGCCACCGTTGTTGTAGATACCGGATCCCACAGCTCAAAGCAGGCACCCCCCTGCTCACCGGGCCTGCCCTGGACCAAACCGCCCGCAAAGGTCCCGGACGCCACCGCGTTTCTCGCCGTCTTGCTCTTGGTGACAACCACCCTGTCGCCGAGCTTGACGACGCAGTTGTGCCAGGGCGTCGGGATGTGCAGCAGGTCCACGGCCGTCATGGCCGCGCTGTCGGGGGAGAGCGACGCGGCCACCCGGACGGAGGCTGGGTCAAACAGTTGGATGCCGAACTTGGGTCCGGCGTTGTTGTGGCTGCGAGGAGACGGTTAGGGGTAGTTGCAGGCGAGGGTGGGTTGGAGGGGGTTGAGCTTACGCATGAATAGACAGACGTAGGTGGTGAGGGAAGAGCATTTCCACGAGGTTCGAGTAGGATTGGTTCCTCTGTTGAGGGCGTTAGCGTACATTCCATAACTGAGGTGGATGAAAGGAAAAAGACGGACCAAGATCATCTCAAACGCTACCTCGCACGAGATCTTCTTCTGCTTTGATCGGCTAATCTTCTGCATAAAAGGATGCAACTCCAAGTCCTCGAGCATGAATCGAGAGAAGCCGCGGTACAGAGCCAGGACGGCGGCATCTCGGGACTCGATGAGCGCGCGTACTTCAGCCCGCGGCGGTTTGCAGCCCGCCATCAAGATGCGTCTGCACAGCTCGGCCTCCTCTGTCACAGACGTGGGCACGTGGTGGTCCAGGGCGGCAATGCGGAGCCGGTCTGCCATGTCCGAGTAGGACTCGCGTTGCGGGGAGGATGACTCGGCCTGATGGAGGCTGAAGAGGTCAACGAGCGACCTGAACTGGACACGGTCCAGACGGCCGCGTGCAAGACCGATGGAATGATTCATGTCGGAGAGTTGTTCCCCGTATCGGTCAACATCTGCGTCGTCCACGCCAACTGAGCGAGTGCCGGTCAGCTTCGTGATTCAGCCACGACCAGACAAAGGGACTTACTGCAGTCGCTGAACACATGGCCATCGCTGATGATCCAGACCAGCGCGCCTGGAGCGTACACCTTCTCGACTGCCTCGACGAAGCCGTGGAGGCGCTCGAGAGCCAGCCACTCTCCGCGGTCCGGGCTCTTGCCCGTGACCTTGTTGAGGTTGGATGACTTGCAGGGGAAAGCTGGCAGACAGAGCTCGATTTTGGCCCGCTTCGCCGTGAAGCGCTTAGCACGGTTCAGAAAGTAGTCGGATCCGCCAGATGTCCATTTGTCGTCCTTGCCTTGGTAGCGGAGGTAAGAGTCAAAGAGTGCCGTGACGTCTGCTGCTGAGGCAGCCGCATCTCGGCCCTCGGCAGTTGACAACGCCGTCGGGCGATGGACGGCGAAGGTGCTCTGGTTCAGGATCAAGCGGACAAAGAACGGGTCGAACTCGTTCTCCTCACCAGTCGAGTCGAGGATGAGGCCGATGATATTGCCGTCTGGGAGGTGCTGACCGCGATAGATGCTCACCGAGCGGGACCCATCTTTGAGAGAACCAACGAAGGTGGTTGCCGACAATGACGCCTGGTCTTGGCGAATAAGAAAAGGGACACAAGATTGCCAGTGAGCAAATATCCACTCCTCCTGGGGTCCCGTTGCATAAATCAGCGCACCGGACGCATCAAACAAGATCAGCGCCACGAGGCGGTGGAACGGGGACGTGTCGTCGGTGGAGGAACCCATACTGCAGGTAGCCAAAGTGAAACCGTGAGAGCTAGTAACCGGAAATTCGGAGAACGAGAGGAAGCAAAGAACGGGATCACGGGGAGGAGGGTGTATCCACCTCTCGACACTTACAACGTGGATAGTATAGTATTATATCCGCGAGGTGAGCTACCGCCAAGAAGGAAATGGCGCCAGCACTGACCCCGCAACGCCAGTTCTCACCGCGCACTTCGTATGCCCATCCTTTCATGGGACGCCATGGCAGTGTAGGTGATGCTGCCAGCCTCCCCCACGAATTGGGACAGACACTAAACAACCTGGGAACCATCAGGGCGAGCGGACGTGGTGCTTGCTGCCCTCAGAGCAAGGAATCGCCGCGGTGCTGACAGGGAGGGCGGAAACTCATCCGGTCGAGGTGGAAGGACGCCACACACGCACATCGGTCTACAGCGGGTGGTTTGAACGTTTGATTTCGCTACATGTTCCCTGCAGCAGAAACCTCAGATCACGGCCTGAGCTTTGTTTTGTCCACCCCCCGATAGGGGTGACGCTGAACGACCCGGGCAAAAGCCGAACAGTCCCGGCCAACGCTTTCTCCTTTGGACAGACTCGCAGCTGTGGGATCGGTGGTGACACGAGGCTTGCTTGAGAGCGGAAATGAGGAATCCCATGGTACCGCCCAACCTCGCCTCTTGGGTTCGGTCTCGTCAGTGGTTGACGACAAGGCGTGAACATTCAAGGCAAGTTTACCAGGCTTGAGGACGAGATGATCCGCTTTGCAACCCTTGGGACGACATCTCCGGCTTGGTCTTTCTTGGTACCTTAGCTTCCAGGTGATTGAGCCCCCACGTGGTGGTGTAAGTGGACTCAACATAACTCGCTAGGTATTTCTCTCGCGTATTACAATTGTGTCGGTGAGTCTGGCATCAAGATGATGTTCATCCCTCGCATGCTTCGCGGATTTTGTCCGCTTTGGGTATCACGTGCATCCATCCTGTCTGGGCATGGCTACATGTCATCTCGACAATGCAGCCCTGGCTCGTGGATTTAGCATCTCGACCCACTCGTCGGGGAGATCAAGCCTTGCCGATATCACTGTTGCATTCCTACGGATAGGTACTGTTACATGCGCGCGCAGGATCCAGACCCTTGGATCGGGACCGGGAGGGCCAGGTTACCTATGACCTGGGCAGGATCCGTATCTGCTTCGTCCACCCTGGCGGACTGCAACAGTGCAAGGGACATCTTTTTTCGGTGTAAACAAGCGGCCAATCAGTTTCCTGTCTGTCTCCGTCGCGCCGTCTCTTCACATTATCAAATGCCAAGTGACGCCGAAGGCCCTCCGAGCACATAAGCCGCCATGTGTGTGTACGGAGGTACAACGGGGGGACGCAAGACTAGTGCCGTGTGCTTGACGACCCTGGCTCTGGCTCACCGAGGGAATATTGACAAGAGTGGCAAGGACGAACAGGGATCAGTGTTGAACATTTCTAGAATTCCTGCAGTAACCGTCAAGGTCCCTGACACCTTCGCCCTAGTTATCACGCTAAAGTTCGGTACTCGCAAAGTGGTCTAAGCCAGGGGTTCATCCTCCCGGTGCGCGAACACGAGCCTCAGCGCCCTTGGATACAACGGCCCAGCCTAATTGCACCCCCACCCGTCAGCACGGTCCAAGGCTTCAAACACCACACCGGGGGGTGACGGAACGGAAAGACTGCGTGGGAAGAGAAGTCCACTCACTGGGGTCTTGCGGTCGACCCAGGTTGGGTCCAGCCACCAGCGGAACTGGCGCACCAAGACAGTCAGCGTGATCCTCATCTGCAGCATGGCAAACCGCTCGCCCAGACATGCGCGGCGCCCGCCGTGGAACGAGATGAACTCGGCCCGTGCCCGACGCTGGCGGTACTGCCGTTGGATCTGATCCGCCGTGGCGCCCCACCGCTCCGGCCGGAACTCGTCAGCGTCAGGGCCCCAGGCGGCCCGATCGCGGTTGGTCGAGTAGCAGTTGTACCCGACGTAGGTGCCCTGGGGGATGAAGATGTCATCTCCGAGGACCACGTCGGCGTCAACCCGCCTGTTGACGAGCTGGCCGATGGGCGGGAACAGGCGCAGGCATTCGTAGATGACCGAGGTGAGGTACGGCGACCCTTGTTGCTGCTGCTCGGCGAATTCGTGCGTTGTGCCCCCCACTGACAGCTCGCCAAGGATGGCGTCCTGAGCGGCCTGTAACCCGGTAGGGTGAGTTAGCGATGAGGAACGCGCGTTACCAACGACCGTTGTGTCTTGTCATTGCGACCCAAGACGGGATACAGGGGTCGCGGAACAAAACCTGGAAAAGGAGCTCACCGGATGCTTTGCCAAGAGGTACAGAGCCGAAATCATCAGCAGTTGAGGGTTTTCCTGGCCTGCCACGAACACGACTGTCAAGTTGTCCAAGAGCTGCTTCTCGGACCAGAGCCCGGCTTCCGCGGCGTCGAGCATGCGGCGGCCAAGCCCCGTCCTCGACCCCTCCTCGCCCACCTTGCTGGGTCCCCCGTTGCCAAGAGCGCCGCCGCCGCCACCAGCACCCCGGACCAGAGCGGATTTGAGCTCGTTCTTGAAGGCCGCCACTAGCACGCGCGCGTTGTTGCGGCTGGGAAACGGCACGCGGTCGAGTACCGGGAAGTTCATGAAGACGGGCTTGAAGATTTCCCTCTTGACGGCCGTCTGGAGCACATTCAGACGCGCATCAGCGCGTTCGAGAGCCTGGGAATGCATGTCAGTCAGCCCAACGTGCACTCAGATCCCCCAATGCCACAATGCGCGCAGATGCATGGTTGCACCACAGGCGCCGGAAAACACCCCGGACCTCGCTACCACCAAACACCATCGAACCGGTGAAAGGGGAGGCTTGATCCGTACTGACCTGCAGCTTCATACTTAGCAACACCTCGGAGCAATTCGCGACCGAGTATCTCTGCAGCAGGTCCTGCACTGTGACACCGGCTCCCCCAACCTTCTGGGTCGCCTGTCGGATGAGGGAGCACAGCTGGGCCGCGTTCTTGGCGATGAGGCCGGCGTCGAACTTTTGTTGCAGACCGGGTTTGATGACAGCCTGGTACGTCTTCCATGTCGCCCCGTGGCTCGAAATGATGTTGTCGCCTGCACCTCTCACGTCAGCTTGGCGATCCGCCTATGTTGGAATCCTACCTTTCCTTGACCGCTGCGGTCGATAAGGAACTGGATTCGTTCCACGCTTACCCAAGAACGCTGCAAGGACGCTGTGGGGGATTTTCTTCTGGTTTCCGCTTTTCTGGTACAGGTCCTCGTCCCGGAATATTTCAACCAGAAAGGACGGGCGGTGGACGAGGATGTTCCACTGAGCACCAAAGAAGAGCTTGACAGCGCCGTGGGTGCGAAGAGGCTTGTCGATGTACTTGCGGAATATCTCGGACTGGTCGACGTCCTTGAAGAATGGCAGCAGCGCGACCCAAAACGGGATGGCCGGGATGTTTCTCGGATGCCGTGGCGGCAGCAGGAACGAGACGTAAACGACTGCCGCGACGGCGGCTCCTATCAGGGCCAGCTCGGCAATGGTGATGAGCGCTAGTAGCATCGTGGATGCTTGTGTGGCAGAGAGGGGCGGTTGTCGCAGACTCACTGCGGAGGCCTCATTCGAACGTGCTGCAAAACCATCATGACGATTTTATAACCCCTGTGATGTGACATCTCTCAGTCCGGTTCACACGGTCTGAGTTTGATTAGACGTTGGCCGGTCCGTGTTTCCAGCCTCGCAAAGGGAATTCCCGTTTCTGACATGTCTAGCGAGTGACACCAAGCATCCGGGATGCGGCATGGCAACATGCATTGTCACTCCAAGTCACATCCCGATTCGGGCAAATGACCAAGCCTGCCCAAACATGCGGTTTTGCCCTGGGGGGTGTGCAACTAGAGGCCTTGACACAACGCGGGTACATACCCCTGGCAAGCAGAAATAGAGCAGGTTTATCGTGACGCCCCCACGCTATCGGCGTACGCCTCGGATCCGCCCATGCAAGTCGTCCGTTGAACGGGAAAGGATGGAGAGGAAAACGAGGTCGGAGATGGGGTGACAAATCGCAAACAACAACAAGAAGCAACGAAGAGACGATCAACCAAAACGACAGACTCCCCCAATAAAGCCCCGCAACCCCTGAGTCGACCATTCCCCCAGCCATCTCAGCCATCGGCCTCCCTGAGCACCGCATGAGCACTGCGACCATGGCCGACACCGAACAGCAAGCACAAGCGAAGCCTAACCCTCCATACTCGGGCTTCACCCCGGCACGGCGGCGCTTCATCATTGGCCTGGTCAGCACCGCCGGCTTCCTAGGCCCTCTGGCAGGCGGCATCTACCTGCCCGCCTTGCCGGTGCTGGAGCAAGACTTCAGGGTCAACAGCACAGCCATCAATGTCACCGTGTCGGTGTTCATGCTCCTCTGTGCCTTTGCGGCCTTGTTCTGGTCCTCCTTCTCCGACTGGAAGGGGAGGAGGCCGCTCTACATCATCGCCCTGGCCATCTACCTAGCCTCCAACATCCTGTTGGCCGCGCTGCCAGCCAACTTTGGCGCTTTGGTCTTCTTGCGCATGGTGCAGGCCTTCGGGTGCTCATCCGTCATCACGTTGGGTGCTGGAACGGTGGCTGATGTGCGTTTCTCCCTCCTCACTGCTCCCTCCCTGGGCCCCCCTTTTCTCTTCCCATGAACAGCCACTGACCAACATCGCAGGTCACCGAGCCGGCCCGGCGAGGATTTGCCATGTCCATCTTCCTCCTCGGCCCCAACCTCGGCCCGACCATCGGCCCCGTCCTCGGCGGCGTCATCACCGGGCAAGCCTCCTGGCGCTGGACGTTCGGCTTCCTCGGTAGGCCCCGCGTCCCCCTCCCC
>Ga0247824_10001217_pt1 | contig 13890 bp, 11 predicted proteins | sample 13C_PalmiticAcid_FD_194412 | JGI IMG/M metagenome (GOLD analysis project Ga0247824, IMG submission 194412) | Soil microbial communities from agricultural site in Penn Yan, New York, United States - 13C_PalmiticAcid_Day48 | ecosystem: Environmental > Terrestrial > Soil > Agricultural land... | reverse complement strand
GTATGAGTTGGCGGCGCAGCAGGGGCGGCATGAGGGTGTGGGGGAGAGGAGGAGTGGGAGGAGGAGGTGAATGTTCCGTTTCCGGTGGAGATGGATCTGGGGTGGATTATGGTGCACTTGAGAGGGCATCAGTCATTCGTCTGGGGGGTAGACACCCTTTTCTTACGTGGGAGTGGGTGTGGTGGATGGTCAGAGGCTGGGAGTTTACGGACTGGTGGGGGCAATCATGATACCAGGGGAGGATGTTATCGATGCATAGTACAAGGCGAGCGAGCGAGCGAGCGTTGAACACGCAACATTTTACATCAGAGGCTTGGGATTTGTCAGGGTATGACTAGGCTAGATTATGACCGCAATGCAATCTGGGTATCTTCATTCTGTTTTCCCCTTCCGCTCTGTGCAAGAGTCAAGTAGGTAGGTAAGAAAGTGTTCCACGACATGCTGGTGCAAGGAGACACGAAATTTTTGTAAAGGGAAAGTCTTGTTGAAGGTGGTCATCAAGCTCATGAAATCGTCAAATACAAGAAAAAATATTACAAAAAGAAGTATGCCGTCGTTTCCAGTAAAACACTTTGTCCCGTTTCCTGTCCTTTCCTTTCCATTCCTTTCCTTTCCATTCATTTCCTTGCCTGTTTGCTTCGTACACAAAAACGCATTACATATCCCGAGAAATAAAATAGGGGTATCATGACACCGCCCAACAACAACAAAAAAAGAGATAAAAAGAAAAGAACATACTTCCCCTTCAGCACACATGAGACACGGACACTGCCGGACTCAAGTCAGAGGTGCGTCACGGCCTGCGTCAAGACGCTCAGCAGCGTAGCGGCGGCGCCACTGACGCCGATGGCGCCCGCCGCCTCCTTGAGGGCGCTTCGTCTCGACGGCCGGTCGTCCTCCCCCCGGCCGCGCTGGTCCCGGTCTCGGTCGCGGTCGCGGTCTCTGTCTCGGTCCGTGGGCCGTCTTGCGGAGCGATCTCGTTCCTTGTCCTTCTCCCTCTCCTTTTCTCTGTCTCTGTCTCTGTCCCTGTCCCTGTCCCTGTCTCGGTCCCGGTCCCGATCCCGATCCCTATCCCTATCCCGGTCCCTGTCGCGGTCCCTGTCACGGTCGCGGTCTCGGTCCTTGTTGTCCCTCGCCCTATCCCGCTCCCGCTCGGCGTCTGCAACCTTCAACCTGTCGTCCCTCGACCGCTCGCGCGACTTGTCCCTCCGGGGCGGCCGACCCTCCTTCTCCTTCTCCTTCTCCCGCTCCCGCTCCCTGTCGCGATCACGAGGCCTGTCCCTCTCCCTCTCGCGGTCGCGCCGCGCCCGATCCGAGTACTGACCCGGCGAGATCTCCTTGGGCCCGCTGCGGTCGAACCGCACGTGGTTGGGGTTCTTGTTCTTGAGGATCGGCTTGGGCGCGACGGTGCTCGAGGGGGAGAGGCTGCTGTTGGTGGCGTCGCCGTTGACGCTGGCCGGGGGCGAGACGATGATGGGGTAGACTTTGGTGCCTTTTTCCTTGTCGGCGTTGGCTTGGTCGTCGTCGTCTTCGCTGTCGAAGGGCTTGGTTTTGCGGTTTGGGGTGGTGTACTCCTTGGGTACGTAGCGGCCCCGGGGTTTGGTGCGCGCGGCGTGCGCGCGGTGGCGGGAGGAGGTGGAGGCGGTAGAGGCGTCGCTGTCACTTGCGTCGAAGAGGCCATCGGAGGGGTCGCCGCGGGCTAGGCCGCGGCGGCCTCGCCGGCGGTAGTGGTCGCCGTAGGTCTCCTGGCGGGAACGGTCGCGGCCTTGGCTCTCGGCGCTTGGGCCTGTCCTGGTGGTCGGGGAGGTCCTGCTGTTGCGCACCTCGAAGCTCCTCCTTGCGTATTCTTCGATTTCTTCGCGGGTGAGGATCCCGAGGACAGCGACAAAGTTGGGTCGGGCTTCGTAGCGCACGCCGGCCTTTTCCAGTACTTCGGGAGACACCAGCTTGCGGTCGATCTTGGTCCAGGTCGCGTCCAGAGGGATGGTCTGGCCGTGGCTATCGGGACCCAGCTGGCTGTGTTGTCGTGGGGGGTGTTGGTACTGCAGCATGCCATTCCCACCTGTGGGGGCAGAGGATGGCAAGGTGGCCAAATCCCAAGAAGCACCCGAGGATGCGATGGTCAAGCTGGTGCCATATGGAGGCGGTGGTGAGCCAGGGGATGTGTACGTGGGAGGAAGAGCCAGTTGTAAGCCGTCGTGTGAAGGGATTTGCAGCGGCTGAGTTCCGGGTGGGAGATATCTGGTGGTTGGCGATGTGCCCGGGGACATGACCTGGAAATGGGGATGAATGGGCGACAAAAGTGCGGAGCCCGAGAGGGCGGCAATCTTGTCGGCCGAATAGCGGTCGAGAGCCATGAGGTCTCTGGTGGAGATGAGTGCCATGTGGGATGAAGGGCTTGGCTCGATATCAGACGACTCGGACGAGGTGTACTGCTCGAAGCTCAGCCGCGGCGGCAGGGTATACATGGCGGGAGAGTGAGGTTGGGGAGAAAGGGGCAAAGAGTCGGGCCTCTCGGACGTTGGCGCCCGCCTTCGCCCCTCGTTGCTGAGGGGACCGGTGTCCGGATTGGGCCTCGACTCCCTCTCGCGTGTTGGGTACGACGCAGACGCGACAGTCATTGGCGGTTGGGCATCCCACTCGAGCAGCCCGCGGACAGAGGGCGGCATCCCGCCACCCATCGGTTGGTGAGACTCAAGCTCGCGAATGTATGCACGCAGGACCTCCTGTGATACCCGAGTAAGCTCATGCTGTGGACGTCGTCTGATGTTGTAGAAAGGGGCAGTGGATCATACCTTATTTTGGCGTAACACGTCGGGCGAGAAGCCCTCCTTCTCCAGCTCCGCCTTGAAGCTCCGCCATAGCTCGTCTTCGTCCACCTCTACCGGTGACTGGCCCTTTCGCTCGCGAAAGAGGCGGTTGGCAATGGTATCCACCTTGTTCTTGATCACGTCCATCTGCTGGTCGTCGGCGGTCTCGAGCACGCGTTGCGTCTTGGCGGGATTGTGGAGCTGCACGGTGTCGAGAAAGATGTCAATCTTCAGAGTCTGAGAAATGACATCCCCTCGAATGAGGTCGGTCTTCCGGGCCCTTTCAGCCAAGTCCGAGTCCCTCCGGGCCACACCAGCCCCAGGCTCTTGAGCGTTCCCAGTGCTCTCTCCGTACCTCTCAAGAAGCGTGTTGACTTGTTTGAGTGCGAAGTCACTATCCTCGACGAGCGACCTCAGCTGCCTCGCATAAACGGAATCCTGGCTGGGCTGGCGCAGGGGCGAGTCGAGATCCTTGGCTTCGGCGTCCAGGTGCTTCAGCGCAGTGTGCAGATTGCGAACGGCTATCGCCAAGTCGACGAAATCGGTACCAGCATTGCGAGCGCGTCGATACAGCTGCCGGGCGAAGGCATCGACGGACTCGATGCTGGTGTCGTCGGTTGCAGCTGTCATGGAGTGAAGCGCCGGCGGGCTTTCACGCCAGTTTTGAGTGTTTGGGTGGTGTCTCCCTCCCAAGAGGCCAGGTTCGTGTCCAGCTGATCTCACTCAGGGTAAGGCGTGGTAGGATGGTAGGATGCGGGAGGCAAGGGGCCAAGCTCGTAAGCTCGGTGGCAGACGCGGATGCCGGTCAAAGAGGCTCAGTTCAGTTCGGAGGATGCCCGTGGTGGGGGCGCAGCACAGCAACGAATGAGAAACGATAGAAGTGCAGGATGCAGAGAGCAAAGATGAGAACAGAATTCTAGGAGCAAGACAGAAGCCAAGTAGTTGTCAGGCTGCGAAGGGAGAAAGACGAGACTAATCAGCGATCACCTGGCGTTCTTCGGGCTCGAAGCCGCTGACGAATGGCGGATGAGATCGGCCTCGTCCCCAGAGGTGTGGGTGCCAGTGTGCTGCCAGGCCAACATTCCAGGTTCCAGTGAGGCATGTCATCAAACATGTGGCACTGGCGGCGCCGAGCACTTCCCACGAGGCTCAACGTGGGGCTGCCCCATGGTCGCATCGCACCGCAATAAACATGCCGAGTCTGGCCCAACGGAGAGACGAAAATGTGATGCTGCCCTGTCCTGCTGCCCTGTTGTTGCCTTTGAGCCCGACGCCCGACAATGTCCGGTTCAAGGAAGTGAAACACCAACAAACATGACCTCTGCCTGTTCTCCTCGAGATCGTTGGAGCGGCGAAGGCATCCAAAATTCCCAGAGCAAACTGGCCCAACTCGCCGTGTGGACGAAGAGTGTGTGGGACAGGGTCTGACAGGCCGAGCCCAAGTGACGTCTGTCGGTTGCAGCAGCGTGCAGATCCAGCAGTCCGTCATTTCCGCCGAAATCCAAGACTTCCAGTGGCTGGAGAAACAGTGCGGAGAAACCCTGGCAGTAGGGCTGGCCAATGGAAGGGCCCATTCTCGATGCCCTTGACTAATCCGGGCAATGACGCTGTGCAGGCGGGGCAACTGCGCTTCTCCCTCTCGCATCGCACAAACGACCCCCAGGGACAATTCTCCACTCACTCACGGTAGGCTGCGCCCCCCAGCTGGAACGCCTTGCTCTGTCTGTCTGTTCATCCCATGTTCCCGCCGACGGGACCTGCAACCTAACCGACGGGACAGCGGGGCTGCCTGTGTTACTCCGGGCGGTTGGTAAAACGCCTGGCCGCAGAAAACCCGGCCTCTACCGCCCGAGAACTTGGGAGCAGTCTGAAATGCAGGCATCCTTTGGTTCTTAACATTCAGTGAAACGAGTTCCCCAGCCCTGGCCAACTTTACAAAAGTCACAAAATACCGAAGCAGTGTCGTCAGGTTGTAGGTTGTGTACCGTCGTATTCTTCCCCCCTCCACCAAGATCTCGCCTCGGCGTCTCCATCGAGGGGGAGAGGGTCGGCTGTGCAGGTGCAGCGCCTGTGTCCCCAGTCCACAAAGTGCACAGTCACGATGGCGAAACAGATACAAGAAAGGGATAAGCCGAGCTCTGGGCCGCCCGACGGAGTATTTTTCCAGGAAATCTGACAGCACACTCAGTAGCCAAACCGAGGCTGTGAGGGCGGGGCGCTCCGCTCCAGTCTCAACTTGGCAAATACCGCCGCTGTTGCCGCTGCCGCTGCAGCGTTCTGGAAGCTTTTCTGAGATCGCCGGTCTCCACGTTGGGTTGGTTCGATTTGCAGTGTATGTCTCAGTTAGGGTTGTTGAGTGAGTCACCTCACCTCGGTATTGCTTTCGGGCGCAGGTGGAGGAAAACGTTTGAGAGGTTACACTGCAGATTTGGCTATCGTTTTTCTTTTTCGAAGCTGCCTGGTCTCGGTGTCGGCAACACAGAGGAGAGCTCACCAAGGTGAGAGGGGCACAAGCTGGGCAACCGGGCATGGAGCTGTTGGTGTTGCCCGTGGCTGATCAGGACCCCAGCTGGACCCAACGGTGGATGCTCAACGTTTCATCGTCTGAACAAAAGCTGTGAGGCGCGAATCATGAATCATGTCCGGTATGAGTATTCGAGCAAATGGAGCGAATAAGTCGGGCGACGGGGATCTACATAGGAGGCGCCGAGCAGGATGGATGAGCACGGTGAGCCAATTGTCAGCTGTCAACTGCGTCGCTGAGGCTCAAGCGGCCCGCCCTCCGGCTTCATCGAGATGTAGCCGTCCCGTCGCTTGTTTGCCTCGCCAACAGATCAAGAATCACAGCACGGCATCCGGCATACAAGGCCAACGTGCGACAACACAAGCTTAACATTGGGCATCTAAATCCCGAAGCCTCTAGTGCAGGGCCTAACGGGCCTCCTGAACAACCGTGGGGCCAGCTTCCCCCAGCAGCATCTCCTCGGATATCCGATGCACCGAGTACGTGCCCCGCTTCTTGCTGATAAAGTGACCCATCTGTCTGCTGCTCCGCGCCACGATCTCGCCGCCCGACCTGACCCTCTCCGTCGAGATGCGGCTGTCCGTCTTGAGGCCCAGCGGCAGTTCCTCCGACAGGTGCAACGCCACGGCCTTGCCCTTTGCCGAATCCGCGAGCGCCTTCTTGGCCCTCTTCGCATAGTTGACCGCCTCGGCCAACGCCCCCTGGAGACGCACAGCCTCCATGATGCCCTCCAGGGCCACGCTGACCTCCGCCTGGAACTGGCTGAAGAAGTCGGCCGAGTCTTCTTGGCTGCGTGAGCTGGCGAGCATGGTGTCTGACGCCATCCATCCGCCCAAGCCAACCGAGTCGATGCACCTAGACATCAGGTCGGCGATGAGCTGAATGCTCCCGTCGGGGGGTGCCTCGATGTCGTCGTGATCGGAACCTGTCCTGTCAAGGTAGCGAGTCGTCCAGCCGTCTTTGATGAGCTCGGCACGCAGAACGTTCATCAAACCAATCGTCTCCTCGGGCCTGAAAAGACGGCGAAGGCTCTGAACCGTCGCGATGGACGGGCAAGCCGCCAGTTTGCTGAAAGCCACGCCCAGGCCCCTAGTCCTGTGCCCGCCCAAATAGTGCTCGGTGATCTGCAGCTCCACCTCCGCCTGCTCCAATTCCATGTTGACAGCCTCGTTCTCTTGGTCATGGCCCTCCGCGCCATTCTCTGTAAGCCGCATAAGAATACTTGATGAATCCTCAAATAGGCCCAAGCTACGCAGGAGCAGCTTGATAGCAGACACCAACTCGGTCGACCCGAGCTGCGTCCCAGAAAGGTAGCCCACAAGGAGCTCCATCGTCGGGTCGACCTGGGCCAGGAGGATGGGAATTTCTTGTCCAATCATGTCTTCGGCCTCTCCCAGCTCCCGGGCTTCATCCTTGAACGCCGACTTGATGTTTGAGGTCGACAGGTGCCCTGCGTCGACGAGATAGTTGAGCACGTTGCTTTCCGGGAGACGGCACGCCAGCCGCGGCGCTTTGGGGTCTTGGCTTTGCTCGCCCCAGGCGAAGATTTTGCTGATCGCATAGAACACCCATCGCCTATCAATGCGGGCATACTCCGCCCTAGAGGATGGCCATGCCCATTCCAGAAGATGGGTCGCAGAAGTGGTCCCGTTCGTGAGAGTCCCCTTCTCGGCATCAGCCTCACTCGACTTGACTGGAACTTTGAAAACTTCGGCCAAGAGCTCTTCCCACGAGCGGAGGTCATTGTTGTGGAGAAGCTCGTCCGCTTGCGCAGATTTGCTTTGCCACTCCGGCCACGATGCATCGACCGCCCCAGGCACAAGATCCGCAAGGACGGCTGAGGCAGGATGGTCCTCTCTCGCTCGCTTTTGGCAAGACTGGTCCCGAGAGATGCCACGCCGGATTGCGTCGGTCAACAGGCCCTCCGCTCGGCGTTTGTTCGTCCGATTCTTTGGTGCTTCGATCTGAACGGCAGTAAGGTTCGCGCCACGCAAACCAACAGCAATCTCCCGGCTCGCCAGGTAAGTAACGAACTCGAACGGGCTGCTGCTGTCCCCGGTCGCGCCAGAGTCAGTAGGGGCGGTGGCCTGGAGGGAGCGGTAGATGGGGTTGTAAACCGAGAAGCACTCGGGGGCCGAAGTCAGGACCGACGTCTTCGATAACCGAAGGAATGAGGTCAACTCGGCAACCTGCAACTTGTTTTCGAGCCGGGGAATGCCGTTGCTAAAGGCATAGGTGGAAATTGTGCCTCCAGACAGCGCCTGCAGCGTCCCAGATCTGACATCCAACTGGTATTTGGTGTTGCCTGCCTCAGCAGGAACAGGGGCAACAAAGACTGAAATGAGGCGCTCGTTGTTTGTCTGCCGAGCTTCCCTTTCCGAAGGCAGCGCAAGGATATGCAGATGCCTCCCCTGAGACGACTTGTCTGAGGTGATCAAGACAAGAAAGTCCGGGTTGAATCCGTCGCGATGGATCTTCTCTTGGAAGACGCCAAAGAGCTCGTTCTTGCCACCGAACATGCCATCAACAACATCCGCCGCCAGCGTGGATTGGGCAAAGTCAACATCAAGACTCGACTTCGAGCCTGAGAGAAGTTCTTTGGAAAGCACAGACGGCGACGACTGCCACCTCTGCTCAAGCGTCTCCCCGTTTAGGCACAGGACTGTTCCATCGGCAGCCACGGCAACGAGGTCATGATTGGGCGATTCGTCGCCCGGCAGGTTTGTGATGGAACTCCGAGGGGAGCTGGCGAAGATGTGGACGATAGGCGCATCGCCACGCAGGGTATGGGAAACTGGAGTTGTGGTTGTTGTGCCGGCTCCAGACGTCTCCTCCTTGAACAGCTTGATTTCCCGCTTCAACGAAGAAGACGCGCTGTTGGTTGACAGCGAAACATAGGTGTACCGTGTAGCCGTCTTGGACGACTCTGGCCGCCAGCGCAGCGAGTACGGAGGGCAGGTGAAGATGGACTGGGGCGAGACCAGGTAGGAGGTGACAGGCTGGGATGAGAGGAGCTGGACGGGGTTAGCTTGAGCGACTATACCAACAGACACCAAGGAAGGGGGTCTGACATCGTAAATATAAACTGCGACACCGTCAATCGCAACCGAAAGCTCGGTTCTCTTGCGCCGCTTGCAGTCCTGTTTTTGGCCGAAGACCTCTCCGGCAAGGTAGCGGCCTGGGCCATCGGGGCCATCGAGAGGGCGCGGGAGTGCCTGCAGCACATAGGGCGTGTGTATTTGGAGTTTGGCCGCCATCTTGAGTGCGCCGTGGCTGCGAATTGGGTGGTTGAAGGGTGTCACGGCGTCGACATGGCTCTTCTCAAGCTTCACTGGCAGAAAAAAGAGGCTGCTCCACTGCAAAAAATTAAGTGGGTCTTGGAGAAGGCGGGCTTATCGCAAGGCCGGTCTATCTTTGATCCAAAATCCGGCCCTGATAAGCTGCCCGACCCTTGCCGGTCAGAGCCCTGCATGTTCACGCCCGATGATGCAAGTGGAGCAGCTGGCGACCGCGATTCAATTCCCAGGGGCGCGACGCGGCTTAGCGACGCGTTTGCTGGTCATCAAGCGGTTACAGCAGCAGGAAGGAGCCCCAGGTTGCGAGAACACCTCCACGAAAACATGGCAACTGGTTGCACTTTTTATTTCCAAACATAACTTGTGATGGCCGGTTTGAGGCCATTGCCTTTTTATTTCATGAATTATTCCCACACCTAGCCACACTGCCGTATATTCCACTCCAGAATGAGCACCTGCAACCTCTTTCTTGCCCCGGCCAACCACAACTTCTAACCATCGCGCTGCGCCGTAGGTCAAACCTCTTTCTTTTTCGTGGCCCTGTTCCAATCCCGCTTTTTTTTTTACTCGCATAAACTAATCCTCGCAGCTCACAGTCCGGGGGTGCCTTTCTTTGCCCATGGGTGCTCTCGCGGTGCTCACCATGGCCGAGAATGCCCCGCCCACCGATCCTGCGACTCGACCGGCCGTCCATCCTTTCTTCGTGAAGAATCGCCCTGCTACGCCGGTCGGAGACAAGCCGGTCGTCAACGATCCGCCGAATGCAACAACTAAACCAGACTTGCCCGCAAACACAACCGCAGGTGGCGAGCACGACGATGGTGCCGCAGAGAACCCTGCCACTCATCGTGGCAGACGTCGCAAGGCCGATGAAAACACCGAAGAAGATACCTCGAAAAAGCCACGCCCAAAAAAGCGCACGAGAAACTCGGCGGGCGCAGGCATTGCAGACCATTTTGTGAAGTTGGCAAAGGGAGCCGAAGGCGATCTGCCGAGCGACCCCGACCGTTCCGGCATGGAATCTCCAATGCCAAATGACCAGCTCTCCTCACACATTGTTGAAGAAATTGGTCACGGCGAACCTGGCCCGCTCACTGATGGCTCCAAAGTCGAAGCCTCCGCAAATACAACGCATGGCCCAGTCAACAACGGTTGCGTTTCTGGGCCGACTGCTGTCCAGGCAACAGAAGTCACTCCGGCCAAGCCGAAAAGGATGCTCCTGTTCAACCCAAAGACAGGGACAATTGGCTCTCCCCCCAAGCCGAAAGAGACTGCGGTTGCTGCAGAGGAAGATCCTGACAATGAGAAAAAGTTGACCGGCCGGCGTGGCAGAAAGCCGGCGTCCAAGATCGTGTGCATCGCCTATGGCAAAACCGGCCCGGAAACTCGCATTCGACTGAGCGAGTTGATCAACAACATTCTCAACGGTCAAACACAACACCCCGTCGCCAACCCCAAGCAGCCACATCCATCTCGCAACAAGAAACCGTCGCCAAAAGCCCCAACTGCAACTGCACCAAAGTCTTCAAAAGCCACGCACCCCTTTTTCACTGGCCAGTCCAAGAAATCCGATCCCATTGCAGCGGATCCCATTGCAGCGGATCCCAAGCCCAAGAAGCCCGCTGCATCGCCGATCAGCGCTCGAACAAAACATTACACTTCAACGCCGTTTTCACCCAGGAAGCCCCGTCCTGGGCCGGCTTCAAAAATCCCGATGCCTCAATTTGGCGTAAAGAGCTTGGGGCTCAAGTTCCCTGGTGCCAAAACACCAGCATGGCCGTGGCAAGGCATGGGACACGTGCGAGGCGATGAGAGTGAAGCACCCGGCCTTGAGGACGATTCACTGCCCCTCCCTTTCCGAAAGTCCAAGGGGAATGCGGTTAAAATCCCGCCCAGTGAGTCCATCATCAGTCTCGCTGCCGACTCCATGGACCTTCCAGCGCTGGCCGAAGCTACCCGGAACATCAGCACTGACGAGTTCATCCCTCCGCCTCCCGAGCTCCGCCTCCCGCAGAAACACTTTGAGAGCGGAAGCGTCCTGCAGTCGCGGATCCTTCCTGAGCTGAGAACTTTTCAACCCTCGCTCCCGGCAAAGACATCGGCTCTGCCCAAAGACCATGCCCAGCGTGGGGAAGGCAAGGTGCAAGCGCCAGCACAACTCAAGCGTCTCTTTGATTCCATCTCTTCCTCACTGTCAGCCTTCGACATGTCCCAATGCGAGACCGCCAATTGGGTCCAGAAGTATGCGCCGACAAGCGCTGTCGAAGTCCTCCAGCCTGGACAAGAAGCATTCTTTATGAGAGATTGGCTCCAAGCGCTGATGGTGCAGTCCGTCGACACCGGCTCGGCAGAAGCAGACAAGCTCAAGGCTGGGGCCAAGGTCAAAGGCGCAGGTGCTGGCAAGAAGAAGCGGAGAAAGAAGCTCGATGGCTTCATCGTCTCTAGCGAAGACGAAGGCTACGAGTGGTGTGAACCGTCAGATGAGGATGACGATTGGGCTCCTAGTGGGAGCCGGGGCATCTTCCGCAAGACGGTCGTCCGGTCTGGCAACTTTGGCAAAGGCAAAGATGGCGATAAAACCGCGAACACGCTGGTTATCAGCGGTCCGCATGGATGTGGCAAGACCGCTGCAGTGTATGCCGTTGCCAAAGAACTGGATTTTGAGGTCTTTGAGATCAATCCGAGCAGCCGCAGGAGCGGGAAAGACGTGCTGGAAAAGATCGGTGACATGACCAGGAATCACCACGTTCGGCAGCATCAGTCCACGTCTGCACCCAACGACCAGGGTGCTACGGCAGACGATAACACCGCTCAGGACATCAAGTCTGGCAAGCAGTCGACAATGAATGCATTCTTCAAGGCTAAAAACACAGGAGCTCAACCCAAGCAAGCAGCAAAGGTCGCAGTCAAGGCTCCGCAAAACGAAGTTAAGAAGGAGTCTCCGAAAAACCAGCGGCAGTCCTTGATCCTCCTGGAAGAAGCCGACATCCTTTACGAGGAGGACAAGCAATTCTGGACCACCATTGTTACCCTCATTGCCCAGGCGAAGCGACCCTTCATCCTGACTTGCAACGACGAAACGCTGGTTCCGCTCCACACCCTGACACTGCACGGCATCTTCCGACTCAGCACCGCCCCGAGAGACCTCGCAGTCGACCGCTTACTCCTGATTGCAGCAAACGAAGGCCATGCTCTTACGAGGCAATCGGTGGAGCAGCTCTATGACTCTCGCAACCGCGACTTGCGCGGCGCGACAATGGATTTGCAGTACTGGTGCCAGATCGGTGTGGGAGATCGCAGGGGCGGCTTTGACTGGTTCTATTCTCGCTGGCCAAAGGGCGTGGATCGGGACGAGAACAACGAGGTTATCAGGGTTGTCAGCCGGGACACGTACCTGCCCGGAATGAACCTCCTTGGCAGGGACAGCCTTGTTGACTCCAAGCTCGCTCCTCGTCTCGTCGAAGAGGAAGTGCTCCATCAGACATGGGAGTCTTGGGGTCTTGACCTTGGACACTGGCAGGACTCGGTAGGTCTCGGGGCCTGGGCAGAGGGTCTCGGCGCGGGCGTTACCTCCCGTGTCGATCAGCTGGGGACTCTGGAGGCGTATGATGGCCTTGCTGAGGCGATGAGTGCGGCAGACGTGTGCTCCTACAAATCGTTTGCCGCGTTCAAGGAGGTAAGTCCCTTCCGTTCAATGCTCGGTATTCCTCGGCTAATAAACGATCAAAGGAGGCCATCGACAGCACCCAACCGGACCTGCCGTCCAAGACGAAGGATGACTTCGTTCTTGGTATCACACATCTCTCCACGCCAATCATCTCGCGCTATAACAGCCTCACGACATCGATTGCATCCTCGATCAAGTCTCTTGCCAAGTCTTCGCTGCAGCTGCAGAGCAAGAAGCTTTCGAACCACTATGTGCCTGAGCTTCAAACCCTCGGCGAAGCCCAGGCCATACGCTGCCTCCAAACCAGCTTCACATCTTCACTTCCGGGTACTCCAGCCATCAGCCGCATGGATTTTGCCTTCGCCTTCGACTCCATCGCCACTCCCGACACTTCCTCGCCGCAACTGGCATCCTACCTCGAACCGTCCGTCTTCGACCGGACCCTGAAGCTCATCACGCTCGACGTGGCGCCGTACGTCCGAAGCATCGTCGCCTACGACTCACACCTCCAGAAGCAGCGGCTCAAACTCAGCACCCTGGTCAGCGAAGGGGGCAAGGCCGCCTCCGGCCAGGGGTCGAGGCGCATGCGGACGACGAGGGCGGCGCTCTCGGCGCTGGAGGGGGGTTCCAGGAGCACGACGAGGGGCGAGAGGTGGTTCAAGGCGGATATCAATCCGTACCTGGTTGCGAAGACTGCGGGTGAGGGGTGGAATGGGTTTGGGGCTGGTGCTGAGGGGGTTGAGACGCTCGACGAGTCGGTGGAGACGTCCCTGAAGGGGTCTCGCGAGACGTCGCCTGAGACGACGCCTACGAAGATGCCGAGGAAGGCCGTGCTGAAGAGCAGGAAGCGGAAGATGGTGGTGCAGGATGATGATGAGGCTGATGAGCTCGGCTGCTGAATTACAGGGTGGAACACTGCGGGCCTTGGTGCGGTGTTCTGCTGGCCTCATTCCCAGACAATGAAGGCTCACGGCGGAGAACGCCTTTGAGCTCGGCTCTGAGTTGGCATGGTGGGATTCCGCAGGTGTTTCTGCAGAGATCTGCCGGGTGCTTTCTTATGCGATGGCGGTTCAGAGTGACGATGACACTTCTGAGCTCGGCTACTGAGTTTCGAGCCCCGTGGGAGCCGGAACAGTGCCAAGGGAGTTAGCGCGGAATGCATACACACGGCATAGAAAATGGTGGTGGGATGGTGACGGGGCCGACAAACTCTGCTGCTTAGTTAGCAGAGTACCAGGCCACACATTCCCTGCTGATATTTTTGGAGGTTGCTTGAGCGAGAACACGGGAGGGGCCCAAGATGGGACATATATAGCATTTCATGAGCAACCCGGAATAATGAGGTGATGAACTCGAGGTCGTCCGTCCTAAGCAAGTGATAACCCGGTCGTGGTTGATATGCTCGGTAACGCGAGTAACCGCTTGAGGTGCCAGCAGTCGAGGGACGCTTGGGAGGCGGTGCTCCCTTTATCAGCTCGTTTTGCACCGGCGTCTTTCACATACGACCATATCCGCGCGAAAATACGGGATCCCGTCCGCTCTCCCCTAGTCAAACGCGTGAGAGCTGAACTAGTAGTTGGGTCGGTGACGACC
>Ga0247824_10001215_pt1 | contig 13894 bp, 19 predicted proteins | sample 13C_PalmiticAcid_FD_194412 | JGI IMG/M metagenome (GOLD analysis project Ga0247824, IMG submission 194412) | Soil microbial communities from agricultural site in Penn Yan, New York, United States - 13C_PalmiticAcid_Day48 | ecosystem: Environmental > Terrestrial > Soil > Agricultural land... | reverse complement strand
GCGTCCACCCCTCCCTCCTCAGCACCCACTTCACCGCGGCCGTCACATCATCCACCACAGCCCTCGGCTCGAACTCGCCCTCCAACTTACCCCCCCTCTTCTCATTCCACACCCCCGTCTTGACCAGCACCGACACCCACTCCGTCCCGTTCTCGCTGACGTGCCCGTTGGCGCCCGCGATGTCGCTCTCCGGGTTGTCCCCGACCATGTACACGGTCCGCAGCTGCCCGACGCCCGGCTCGTGCCGCTCGTGGCCCATGACGCGCAGCACCTCGTGCCGGTGCCCGGCCAGCACGCGCTCCGCGAACCGGTACGTCTCGCCGTAGGGCTTCCCGATGCTCGTGCGCTCCAGCTCGTGGCCGCCCGTGATGCGGCGCCAGAGCCCCGCCAGCGAGGCCTGGAACGCGCCCTGCCCGAGCCGCGGGAGCGGGTAGTTGGCGCTCCAGAAGAGGTCGGCGTTGCTGAAGTAGAGCGGCGGCTGGCCGTCGCGCTGCCAGCCGCAGTTGGGGAGGTCGGGGGAGGCGTTGCGCGGGGAATAGGTGCCGAGGTAGCCCGCGTGGGAAAGGAGGAGGTCGGTCAGGATCTGCAGGTCGAGGGCCCAGTCGCGGGGGTCGTTCAGGACGAACATGGCGTCGATTCGGAGGTGGGACAGCAGGGAGGAGCTGGGGGCGTGTAGTTCGTTGTAGAGGGGAGCAGGGAGGGGGAGGGAGGGTGTTGTGTAGGAGGAGGCGTGTTGAAACGGAAAGATGGTCGGGTCGGCGGCGAAGATGTCGGCGGGGGTGATGACGTTTTTGAAGCCGTATCTGGAGTCGGTCAGGGCCGTGTTTTTGAAAGTAAAATTTGATGGGGTGCTTACTCCTTGAAGATGGCACGGCACTTCTCGTAGTCGGACCCTGTCACCAGGACAGTCTTGTCCCGCAAGCTATTCGGCCCCTCGAGGAGTTCCTGGAAGGGTGTGTGCGACTGGACAAAATTGTCGGTCGACAGATGCACGCCCAGCCTCTTCTCGAGGTCCTTGACACGCTCCGCCTCGTGCTTGCCGCCGCCGTTAGTGAGCAGGATGAACGGGATGTTGTACTCGTTGAGGAACTTCAGGGCCTCAGGCGCGCCCGGGATCGGCTTGGCGACATGAAGCAAAACTCCGTCGATGCTGTTCCGTGTCAGTCAACCCACCCAACCTTCTTCATCTTGCTGAAGAACTGACTCGAACGCAAACGCGAATGAAGGCGGCTCTGGCCCCTCCGCTCCCGCGCGCTCATCGCTCTTGAAGCCCCTCGTCCAGCCAACCGCCTGCTCTCTCCTCCGTACAAGCCTGTCACCATCTCTCAACCGTCTGGCGGCAGTAGTCAGACCAGATGAGAACCGCGATCTGCCCGCGCCGCGAGACGACGAGAGAGCAGCTGTCGCCACCGTCCGTGGTGAGAGGAGCGAGGCCGTCAGCCGCACAGAGCTCCTGTGCAAGACTGTCAGAAAAACAAGTGCAGGATCAGTTTTATGGGGAGACACACCTGTAGACAGGAGCCGCAACACCCGCCATCTCTCAGACTGTTGTCTCCTTTCCCTTCCCTTCCCCAAGTCCCTTTCCTTCCCAGCGCCGAGGGTGCAGGCCGCGCGTCGGATTGACTGAGATAAATCTATGCCAGTTATACGTAGATGCGTATGAATGTCAAATGATATTGATGGAACTCTGAATTTTGTAAGCAAAAGAAACAGTTTCGTTGAAGTTTGGATGATTGAGTTTCAAGACTGACATGGTTGGCGGAGGTTGGTGATCTGCAGGGGCCGAGGGGTGCCCCACCCAGGTCACCGGATGAACAGGCCCAGGGGCTAAAGGATACGACCTCCATTTGATGAAGCACACATCATCAGTGGACTATTCAGGATTCAAGAACTGAGATATGACAAATTTGGAACCTCTGAGTTGACTTTTTCATCTGTTGCTGAGACGCTCACAGACTGCCAGGCAAGGACATCCAGCATGAGTTGAAGTTTGAGACACGCCATTCCAAGACTCAACTGCACATGGGCCAGATCATTTCCATTCATTCCATCAGGTTTCCTACAAGTACAAAAAGACATCCCCAGTTCCTTCGACACTGTTTTCCCGACTGACATTCAAGACGTTCTTCCTCCTGCGTCCCATAACTCAGTGCTGCGCACCCTCACGACCCCAGACCTCCACATTACGATTACCATCCCTCCTCAACCCGTCCTCACCCACGCAACACCTCGTCAAGGACCAAACAGAAGGTTCCGGCCAAGAAAAAAGTGTCGAACAATCAGAACCGGGATCCGCCTGATCGTGGTGTTCCAAACATGCAAAGTAGGACATGCCATGCCGTGCCGATGTCGTCTATCCGTCCCGATTCATGAAAGCAGGCGTTCTTTCCATCCATCATGGGCAAAACCTCTCATCCCCCAAAGTCCAGTATCAAAGTTCCTCCCTTCCCGCTCACACTTTGATCGAGTCTCGTCCATGAAGCTTTTCCTTGGAGAGGAGCTTGATGCCAGCAACAGACATCGAAATACAGCGAAATAGAGCGGGAGGGTCGTGTCGAAAGAAAAGGTGCGAAAAAGACAATGAATGCATTCCTCCAAACAAATTCCTTTTCTTCTCATGAGAAAACGCCGCGCCGAAACAGCAAAACATGGAGAAAAGATAATCGAAAAAAAGAGACCAATGCCGTGAAGATCCAAGGCCGTGTTCACAGAGAGATCGTCCGCTGTCTCTCTCTGGTCCTGTATTATTTACTGAGCTGAGCCAAGCTGAGGTGTCGATCAGAGTTTCGGAACGTCCATACGTCGACCCGGCAATCAGTCGTGAAAACGGTGGCCGGTCACCTCCGGAACGAAAGGCGAGGTTCTGAAAGCAAAAGTATGCCGAAATGCAAGCCGCCCCCGATGAGATGCTATGCGAGTTGAAAAGCATTGCAAGACCCGGATCCATTGAGAGACAAGGAAAGTCTAAGCATAGGAGACGAGACGTAAGTCGTGGGTTCACTGTTTCCCTTGTTGTTGTCATTACGTTGAACTGGCGATGAGCTGCTTCACGGTGAACTCTGTTGACTGAGGAGCTGTCGAGTCGCAGTTCAGGCGCGGCTCACTTGGCTCACCGAGGTGCGGCTGCGCTCGTCCTCCTCGATGACATCGCTCAGCCGCGTGGGATGGTGATGCCGGGGTAACGTCTCCCAGCCGGGCGCGGCGTAGCCCTGGCCAGCATACTCTGGTGCCCCGGGGGGTGGTCCTGCCCAGTGCGAGCTTGACGGGGGATAGCTCGTTGGGGCCTGCGAGGTCGGGGTCTCGTAGTCTTCGGGACCGGCGTCGGCCCTTCTCCCGGTCGCTCGGCTCGGCGAGGCAGAGGGACTGTGGAAGGGGATCTTGTTTCCGTGCTCGTCCCTCAGGTAAACCCCTCTCGCATCCATCATATACTCGCCCTCGCTATACCCCGTCTCGGAGCCCGCGCCATAGTCGCCCGCATCTGGGCCGGCGGCCCCGGCCTGTTGGTAGTACCCAGCGTTCGGGTCGACTGATGAGGTCGAGCTTGGCGCCGCGGCAGGCGCAGCCGCCGGCCCAGATGCGTACGCTGGGTATTGAGACCCTTGAGCAGCGACGTACTCCGAGGTATCAGCGGCATGGCTCTGGGATCGGTTGTGCCGGCTCGCACCGCGACTCGGCAGGGTCTGGGTCATAGGCACAACCTGCACCCCGCCAACGATGGTCGGATGGCCTTGCTGGAGCGAAACAGTGCGATCGCGCTCCTCCTGCTCGCGACGACCAAGCTCCTCCCACGCGCGCCGTGCTTCCTCTTTGGAGATGAGCAGTTCTCGTCGCATCTCAGTCACCAGTTTCTGAAGCTTGATGTTCTCGGCTTCATGCTGCGCAGCGCCTCGGACAGAGTCGGCTCTTGCTTGTCGCTCTTGCTCCATCTGAGCTTCCAGCATCGCGTTGACCTCTTGGTGCCGCTCCAGCTCTGCGCGCGTCTCGAAGAACCACCTCTGGAACTTGCGCTCGGAACTGGCGCGAAGCCGCTGCAACTCGACGACAGCGTGGAAGAGATTGGCACCGGCGGCCGAAAGATCAGCGACCTGCCGTGAGAGTTGGGTGCTTATTGGGTTGCGGTCTGCTTCGTCGGTGTTCTCCTGGAGTCTCCGCAGCCAGAAGCTTGTCATCCCTTCCCAGTGGGCCGAGAGAGCTTCCCACCGCTCGAAGGCATGGGGGAACGAATTCTTAATACGCGAAGCGGCACTCAGGCCCTGAGTCGACGGCTCCCCCGCCTGCGCAGGCGCGGAATTGTTGATCCCGGATTGGGGTGCCGGAGTGAAGTTCTGTGGCGCCTGGGCTGTTCCTGGAACTCGGGTTGGGCGCAAAGGCGGTACACCAGCCGACTGCTGGTGCGTGGGGCCCGAAGGCATGCTGGTCGGAACCCGCGAGGATGCCTGGGCCTCCTGCGCACGTTGTTGCCGGCGTTGGGTTGCCGGATCTGTCGGAACATCACCGCCTGGAACAGCGCCAGCAACAGGCAGTCTCTGCTCTGCCGCTCGGCGTTGCGTCTCTTCGAGTAAGCGCGCCTCTTCTTCGGCACGGGCACGCTCCATCTGTTCCCGCTCCGCTCGTTGCCGGGCCTCGCGCTCGGCCCGCTCGCGCATGATCATGCGAGGGCCCCGAATTACTTGTTGCGGGGATCCAGTCTGCGTCGCGGGCGCAGTCGGTCGGGAGGAGGATGCGACATGGCCATTGGTCGTGGCAGGGCCAACACCGCCGCCCAAAAGATCCGCCATTGAAGCGTTCTCCTCGATGAGATCCGGAGAGAAGGGATGAGGCTGTCGAAGTGCCTCCTCGAGGGCCCAAAGAATGGCGCTTTTCGTATGCTTGGAGAGCCGGAGGGCTGTCGAGAAGGGGGATTGCCGGCGCGCGTGCTCTGTGTAGGACGATGGCGGCAGAACAGTCAACGCTTCTTCGGGATCGTCACTCAGCTCCTGAGAGAGCTGCCGTCGGAACGAATGGAAAACTTGCTCGGCCGGTCCAGGTTGTGTAGGGCCGCCGACGGTCGAGAACAGGGGCCGCGGGGTGATGCCTACGGTGGCCGCTTCGAGGTGGACTCGGCGCGGTGTCTCGGGTGGTCGGGGACTGGGGCTGGCTGAGAAGCGAGGGGTCCGACGGAGGGTCCGGTGGGAGGATGGGGTGGGCGATCTGTCTTCTTGCCGGGGGGTTACGGTATCTTGTCGGCGAGGAAGCGTCCGTTGCTGGCGCTGTTGAACGGGGGTTATCGGGTTGTCGTGCAACTCGCTGGGGATACGAGGAGACGACGCTTCTTGACTGCCAGCAGCAAGGCCTCCCAGAGCACCAGCGGACGCTGGTGTGGTCGACAAGGCGAACAGTCACCACGCGCAAGTGGTGACGTGATCTTGCTGCTACAGCCCGGAGCTGTAGGTGTATGCAGGGTTAGATGCTGTTGCAGACAGCAGGCGCGGGGATGGAGCTTGTGTGCGGAGCAGGCGAAGACGACTCACCCTGGGAGAAGCTGGGGGGGGTTGGTTCTCAAGGAGGGGAGCTCTGTGGTTCCTCAGAGCAAGGAAAGGAGGAGGGTCGAAATGAACGGAAGAAGGGGAAGAGCCTGCTCTCTGGCACTGCGCAAGGACATCTGACAGCTTGGAAAGCAGGCTTGCAAGCTGGGAAGGGCCGCTGGTTGGGTGCTGTGCAGAAATGCGGGAGGCGGGACTCAAAAAAGCGCGTGGCTGGCAGAGGCCAAAACTCGGGCGGATAAGGGTGGTCGGGTGCTGACAGCACCACCTAAAATCGAAAGAAGGAGAAAATAAGGAGTGTCGGGTCGCGCGTCGTCAGGGCATCCAGCGCCGTGCCTTGTCGGGTCCTGCGACAAGAGAGCGAAGCTGTCGGCGTGGTTGTCTCATTAGCACCTCTCACGAGCTGGCATCGTTGTTTGGCTGCCCGACCAGCTTTCGCGGCCAAGCGGCAGATGGTTGCACTCACCGCTACCTCAGCACCGCGATGGGCTCAGCAGTGTTGCGCAAAACGAGAGAAGGTGGAAGCAGAGGGCCTGGCTGCTGGCGCAGGGCATTCTCGGGCTCCAATGGCTCAAAACGAGAGATCAATCGGCCGACGGTCAACAGGTTGCTGAAGCTGTTGATTTTCGGTCGATGGGTTGGATTTGCAGAGGATCGGTCGAAGAGCTCACAGCCAACCTGGGCAGCTGCAGCGGTCAGGGGATGGCGCTAGTGGGTGCACGGACCTACAACAAGCACAGTCGCTCGCTGTTGTTGGCTTCTTTCCAGTGAAATGGCACTGTAATTCTCGGTGGGATTGAGCAGGACAACATGGAAACCAAACGCGAGCACTTCGACAAGACGTCCAGGTGGGTAATGAAAAGGCTGAGTGAGAGCCAGTCTTGAGCACGAATCCCCAAGGTGGCCAATCTCTAGCTTGGTTACAAATCCCGCCCACAGGAGGCTAAGTCGGGCTCATATGCAAGTCAAGGCCTCACCGATCCTGCAGCCGCCTTGGACTCTGCAAGAACGCTGCAAGAAATGCCTGGGCACTTGGGCGCAGCATGGTCGAAGATCCGCGTCAGCTGGGCAACTGGTGGGCATCGTGCATCGCAGACACGATCTACCAAGCATGTCCTGTTTTGCCCATTGCCGGTCTTGTAAGTCGGGTCGAGCAGTAGAGCATTGGGTGTCCCAGCCCGAGTTGGAACAGGTGGATCTGTGGAACCCCTTCAGGCTGCAACTCCCCCATTCTTGCTTGCTCCCATCGTCTCTTTCCAGTGGCCTAGCCGGCGTCGAGATGTCTGAACCATCGGGCCCCTTGTGTCCCGTCGTCATCAAACATGAGGGCAGGTCCTGCTGGGACAAAAGCGAGGAGGTTGGGCCACTGATGAGGGGGAGCTTGATGGAGGGGGAGCTCTGAGCTGGCAGTACATAAAGTGACGAAACAATGGGTCCCGTTCTGCCAATCGCGCATCAGCCTCAGGGTCCCAGCGATCCCGATAGGGCGGTTCGGACAGGGGTTTCACACCATCTCAGTCCTGGTCCCATCGTGTTTCCCAATCTCATCTTCCGCAACAGGACACTGCCGGCCGGCTGGTTTCAAGGATCCGTCTCCGCTGAAGTCTCCATCCCGTCCAGGCTTTCAGCTCGCTTGAACAGCCCAATTGTTGCCAGACTTGGCACACGGCAGGGCCCCAATGCTCTTGCTTGGTTCGCAAACCCGTGATGAGGGCGCGATGCGCAGAATGCTGCCTTGCGTTGGAGCTAAACTCAGGCAAAACCCCGATTTGTAGCTGCGACACCCACGACATGTTTCCGCCGATGATTCGGAACGCGGGAGGGCGGCTCGGCCCCGATCGACGGAGGGGCCGGGATGTGGAGCCCCGCCAATCACCGGTCTCAGGTCCACGTCGCTCAAAATAAGCTTTCCTTTCCCCGACTGCTTCGACTTGACTATTCACAAGATGGGCCGTTTCCCGAGCTAACTTCTTGAATGACATACGGATTGTCCCGAACACGAGAGGATGGTACTGGAGGATCGGAAAGAGCGATCGAAAAGCAACAATTCGGGTTGAGACGAGGAGCGGCAGCAGAAAACGATCACGGCGAAGGCGGTTCCCGAGGCTGGAGAGACAGTCTCCCAAGGGCCGGATTTCCAATGTCCCCCGGTTCGGCCAAGCTCCGTCCTCGACGCAAACGGGATCAGACGGCCACATTGTCGGTACTCCCAATGATTGACGTTGCGGGCATTGGCGGGCTGTGCCCCACTCTGGGAAAAGGGGTTCCCGAAGGCTTGCTGACGACGCGAGGAGGAGGCAAAGCGGTCATGGCTGAGACCGACAGGACGCAGCGGAGTTCCTGCTGCATCATGCCGGACATACCGAGCAAAGGACTTGAGCAGTACATTCGACTCGTGGTCTCGCGCAATCTTTTAGCGGGCGGAGGTGGTTCTGGAGTTGCAGTGTCAATGTCAGGAAGGCCAATGGTCGAATTTAGGGAGCCTGGTCGCTACGAGAGGAGGTGGAAGGCTCTTGGCTCTCTGCAGCCTGACAACGGCAGGAGCCACATGCATCCCACTCATCCCAAGCATGAACCTGGAAGTCTCCAACAGCCACGCTCATTTTGCTGTTCCACTTGACAAAACAGCATCCAGAAACGAGGAGCGACACCATCTAGGTGATCTCAACCTATGCTTCGACGGCTCCGGCGCTCGCCACCACTCACTCAAGGTGCGGCAGGGATCGGACTGCTGTTCCCGGTTGAGGGAGTCAAACCCGCAGTGATTTGACTTGAGTGTTTGGTTCCTTTGAAGGGCCAAACCTGACCGGGAAACACGGTGGAATGCCTTCATCATGCACCCGGTCCCAAACATCTTTCTTCAAGAACCCTAAACCTTCAGCCAGCTGAGACCGGCGGTCCTCCCCTACTTCACTCCTCAGCGTCTGCTCAGCCGTCGCGAGAGCCCCGAAAGGGCAATTGTCCCACGATGGACTTTGCCGTTGGGCGTAGCCAAGAGCGAGACGCGGCGAAGCAAAGACCCTACCCCCCAAACGCTTGGATAGCCACGCGAGGTTACAGTGCGGATCCTGGCTCTCATGATCGGCTAGGCCAGGGAACGGCTCCTCGACTGACCTTGACGCTTGACTAGTATTGACCAGCTTGTCTGTCATCGGGTGGCGTCTGATTCCCCGAGAATAAGCTGTTCAACGTGAAGGCCATGTTGACGATCCCCATTTTGCTACCTCTTCATGGATTCCAGTTTCTGAAAGATTGACTCGGGGAGGTCTACTCCAAGTCTCATCGAGAGACCACAGCATGCCAGATTTTCCCGACGCGAAACATGCATTTGCGGCGAACCCAACGGGGTCTGTACCATGCAGCAGCTACCAAGTCTTTGGCATCATCCTCGTCATATTCTCGCCCGTCCCGTCGCTGGCCGCCTGGGGTCTCGGGGTGTACAGCAGACGTCTGTTCCAGGGACTCGGACAATGTGCGCAAGGAAGATGGCTCGCAGTTGCAAGATGATTGCTAATTAGACATTCAGATGACTGGCTGATCCTTCTGGCGGCTGTATGTCTTTAGATCCGGCACCGTCTTGAGACCCGGTTGATACTCGGCGAGCAGGCATTCAGCAATCTCTACTGGGCGAGGCCAACGTGAACCGACAGTCATAGGAGCCGGATATTGGGGGATACATGGCGCCGATATCCCACCACATCCGTGGAACCCAGGGCTCTTTTGGAGTTGCCTGAACAGAGTCTTCTACACCCCCGTTCTCACACTGGCCAGGATTTCGGCTTTGACATATCTCCTGGGGCTCGGTGGGTCGAAATGTTTAGTTTGCCCGGCTTGTAGACGCTCCTCGTTTGTAACCTCGCGCAACTGCTCGCCTTCTGCCCAGTCTCAGACTGTCCAGAAAGATTCGCTCTGCGCTGTCGACGGTCTTCACTCTGGGCGCGCGATGAGTCCCAAGATGAGACATGCCCTGAGTTTTGCTAAAACACATCAACTCCGAAGTGTCACAGTGACCAGCGTGTTACGCTTGTACTTCATCAGCAGGGTGTGGTATGCCAAATCCGAGGACATACACTGTTCGCTCGGCTACACGTTGAGCACGATCGAAATGAACCTGGCCATCGTCACAGCCACAATCCCGACGCTCTGGCACTGGTCCGTCTCTCGTTCCTCGCCATGTTTGAATCGATGGGGACGGATGAATCGGCCCTATCTGTATCCGGACATGGAATTGGGGTACGTATCTCTCAGCCCTGTCCCAGTCGGTGGGCGGCGGGCGGAAGGGCGGCGGCGACGGCGCATACCAGCCCGTGCTCTGAGGAGAGGATTGCGGTTGCCACGGCCTCGCGCCCTCAGCTGTATCCGCACTACCACTGAGAGGGCCTTAGCCGGCGGCGGTTCGAGCGCCTGGCTCACGGACATCCGCGAGCAGAAAGTGTTCGGCGCTCCAGCGGTGCGGGGGAACCGTTCCGCCGTAGGTAACAAAAGATGGTCTTGGTAACCTGTCACGGCATGATTAGGTGGTCGGAGATTGACCGCAAACACGACGAGGACATGGCGGACCACAAACCTGATGGAACCGAGACGGCGAGGTCGGGTTTCGATAGCGGACCTTGACGGCGATTCCAGTCGTAAAACATACGGCACCGGACTCGCTGCCGCACTGTCAGTGACACGCGTGCTAGAAAGGCGGAACCTACCCGATCCAACGAGGAAGCACAGCCAAGGTTGGAGCAAGACGCGTTCCGGTTCTTGCTGGTGTTTCGGGAGTTGGCTCGAGGTTCTGGACTGCGGTGCGCATGCACGAGGTGAGAAAGGCTTGCCTTCCTGCATCTAGCAGCACGGATCTTCCAACACACCAGACAGGCAGCGCATCCAGTGGTAAGGCTGTCTGTGGATGTTGACAGGGATATCGAGGGTTATTCTGGTGGTGTCACAGCCGAAACCGTGGCGTTTTGTATGTCAGTGCCAGGAGAGATTTTTTGCCGGCATGGCCTGATATTGGCTGCTCTCTCTGGCCTGTCTGGACAAGTTTCTTCTGTGTGCTTTGGGCTGTGGTGCGACATGCAGTAGTTCCATGCACATGCATCCACTGTGGAAGCAAGACAAGTCGGAGAGCAGGGTGCAGCGGGGAAGGGAGCCGAAGCAAGAAAGATGTCGGTTGCTCAATTGGGAAATAAAATTCTCACTACGTCCCAAATCGGTGTCCAAATCTCAATTGCTCCTAAAACCGGTTCAAGACAGCAGTTGCAGTTTTGGCAGTTGCAACCACCGTCGGGAGTCAACCTGGCAGGCAGGAGAAGGGATTCCGCCCATTGGACCCACTTCTCGTTCCGACCGGAAGGAACGGGGTTTAGTGTGGGGACACAAAACCCTGGAAGCATTGGGCACAGAGAGGCCTGCGCTCCTGCCTCCACTGAAGCGAGATGTGCAGGGGAGTGATTGCTTCTTTCCCTGGGGTCAACTGCAAGTCCTGCCAGCATCATCAATCAAACTGACATTGTCATGACTTAAAAAAATTCTGCCAGGCAAGCAACAATCAACAAACTTTGATCCTTAATTTGTATTTTTTTTTTTTACCTGTTTTCCTTGCTGGTTTTTTGCGGTACTTCATACTCGACAAGATGGCTTCAACGGCCCCCGGCTCGCCTTGCCCCCATGGCCTGTTGTGCTGTTGTGGCTGTCCCACAACGCCTGCCGAGTTCCGATTGGTGACACCTCTGGGAGTCTTGGCTAAAGCTTGGCTTGAACCCGGCAGATCGACGAGCGCGGAGGGCAAGGGTGCGACAGCAGTTCGCAAGGGCACCTGTTGTATCATCTGACAGGCGCCAGATCGGGGACCAACCTCAGCCAACTTCCCTGGGCTGAGGTGCGCAATGTCTCGGCGTGTCGGTGGCATTGACCAGCCCTCGACTTTCTCAGCCCTCTCCCAACAACTCCACTGTTGACTTCGCTGGCGTGTCCTCACAAACAACAGCCACAGGGAGTGATGGGTGCCCCCCGCTCGCTCGCAGTGTCTGTCTGGGGTTGGTGCATTGGTTGCATGCAACGGCTGAGTCCCTCCTTGCTTGCGAAGAAACCGGGTCCATGGGCCCTTGCCTGAGCGATCATCTCTTCCTGCGGCATGGCACAGCACGTCCTCCCCAGCGGTGTGGAAGAAGACGACGGAATGGAGCCCCGACCCACGCCGCCACCATCGAGGGTCGTTGACTCTGTTGTTTGGTGTTTTCTGCGGTCCATCAGCCCATTTCAACGTCCGATCTTACCGTTATTGCAACGTTTCGCCTGACGACGCATCGTCCTCGATGGAGTAACACTCCGGTATCCCCCGTGGATCTTGGTTGTTGCTTTTTGCGGCAACCTCAGATTCGCTCTCCGCGATACGTCATCTGCCATCGGCCGTGGACTGCCGCAAGCCCAAGTCCGAGCGCAGGACGCGGTCTGATGCACCTTTGCTGCATTCCGCTGGGCCTGGATCTCGCAGTTCGACCCCTTCAGTATCGAAGCACTGTGACGGCGTGCGCGGCACTGTTGATGAGGGGGGTGTGTGTGCCTCCCTGTATCCCTCCCAGAGGGCTGTGTCGAGCCACCCCCTTGCTCGCACTGGCATCTGGCATTTTCCAGCACAGGTGCACCATGGAGGCATTCCTTGATGGCTCTTCCCCATCCCTCGCATTTGTTATGTCTTCCCCCTCCGATCGCCGATCGCCCAGTGGCGCCTTGATCAAAGCCCCGCGGGTTCGCCTCCCGAGCCCAACTCTCGAGGTTGGAGACATGATGCATGGAGCATATAACATCAGTCCCCGGCTCCACAATCGCATTGACTGGGTTACAAGGTTTACCAGTTCTATTTCCGTTCTGCTCTTTGCTTCTTACCATTTGCCCTTTTGACCCTCAGTGCCGCGCCAGGCAATATCATCACTTTGTTTATTATCATTCTCATACTTGATGGCTTACCACCTTGTGGTTGATGAAACGGTCTAGGATGGGCAACCACGCAGAAGTGCCCGACATCCAGTGCCAGCTCCTTCCAAAGCAACACGTCGCCAACTTTTCTTATCCTCGCAGCGATTTCGTCCATCAATACCGAAAAGAGGAGTCAAGCGTTCGTGATTCCCGGGGATCCGAATCTTCTCCTCCACCCATGGTGGAGGACCACGGATCGGATCTGTCGGCTGAGGACGACTCCCACTATCGTATCACAGGGATGGACTTGTGGGATTCCTGGCATGTGAGGGAGAACGAGGAGAAGAAACCAGCCTACCCGGCGCTCATCCACTCACCCCGCGGAGCTCAAGAGACTGGATTCCATCGAGCCTCCGCGATGGCCCGACAGAACCCACCCAAGACACGCGGCTCAGTGAGTTCGGGGAGCCAAAGCGGCCAGGGAAACCAAGGCGTGGCCGTATCGTGTCCGGAACAACGGCACCATGCACCGAAGCCGCCGTCAAAAGTTTGCTATTCCCTCTTTCCTGCACCACCTCAGAAGCACGTTCCGGCACCGCTGCCGACGTTGTCCATTCCTCGACAATCGGGCCTGGAGCCCTCGCCGCTTTCTCTCAATTTCCCGCCCACACCAAGTTCCCGTACCACAATGACAGACGTGAAAGGCAGCAGCATGCCGACATCTAGGCCTGGGTCTTTAAGAGCCACAACACCAAACTCGGCACACAGTGGCTCTGGCTCACTACATGGCGGTTCCGTCACAACAAGTTCATCAGACTCGATACCGCTGCTTCTTCGAAGTTCCGGCCCAACTCCTCCAGCCTCTCCTTGTCGGACATCCTCCCCCTCTGATGCTCCAAGATATCCCCTCAGGCTTAAGAAGCGCACACCATCACAAACCAACTTGCGGAACTTTTCCTTGTCCAAGATCGCAACTCGATCGTCGCCATCACTCGCCGCCCTCGCCAAAACCCAGCACCAAGTGCAAGCACCAAACCCTCAGAACAAACCCCTCACCCCAGCAGATCTCTACGACAGACCGCTCCCACCACTCCCCACAGAGCGGCCGCCCTCGCCGCCGCACATCTCCGTTTTTGAAACCGACTCTGACGACGAAGACGACTCGGATGCCAGGCCAGCCAGCGGCGAGACCAGGAGCCTCGCCCGCCGCTTCATGCAGGGGCTGGTCCACCACCACCACCACCACCACCATCACGATCCCAACAGGAGGGAGAAGGGTCCCGGGCAGGACCACAAGCGCAGCGTGAGCGACGAAGGCCCGTCCACGTCCAAGGAGCGGAGCACCAGAAGTGGCATCTCACGCACCCTGAATGTGGCGCGGTATAGGCGGGGCGGAGCCGTGGAGGGCGCCGCGAGGGCGGCTGTGAGCATGGATCTGCCGAGGGAGAGCGGCGGCCATGCGTACCAAC
>Ga0247824_10001214_pt1 | contig 13903 bp, 18 predicted proteins | sample 13C_PalmiticAcid_FD_194412 | JGI IMG/M metagenome (GOLD analysis project Ga0247824, IMG submission 194412) | Soil microbial communities from agricultural site in Penn Yan, New York, United States - 13C_PalmiticAcid_Day48 | ecosystem: Environmental > Terrestrial > Soil > Agricultural land... | reverse complement strand
CGGGTTCAGCAAGCGGCAGAATCCAAGGAGGCACGATGCTAGACTTGACCATGCTGCAAACCCGGTCCAGCAAAGATGGCAAAAGGCGATGGAGTCTCCAGATTGCCATTGGCGCTCACGGTCATCCACTCCGCACACACGACACCTCACAGTCGCTTCGCGCTTGATGCCGTCGCCACCAGTCAGGCATCATGGGCGCCAGCGACGGACTGTCCCCGGTTGGCTGAACGCACACCGCCTTGGCAGTTTTGGGGAAGTAGCCCGGACGGGAAAGCCACGGGCGCCCCATGACGTCAGCCAACCCTGGCGCTAGCGGAGTGTATCTCGACGACGTGCCTCATCACGAACGGCCAAGGGCCGCCCTACAGCCGGGCTGACTTGGAGGAGCACCCGTGCTCAGCATACGAGATTGCACAGGGCCGGCTCATGACGCACCGCGCCCCTTTCCCGATGGACGGTGACGTCTTGACCGTCTTGGATAGCATCCGGGCCCCTGCTTGCTGCCCGTGTGTTGACTCCAAGAATGGACTCGAATGGATCTCGGGGTTGAAACGATGCGTCTCTTCAGCTCGCCATGGTTGGGCGGAAGCGAATGCGGGGTTGTGGAGGTCGCCGAACACACCTTGGGCCGCATTGGCCAGATATGGGATTCCTCGGTGATGGTGGGGGGTGATGGCAATTGCATGTCCGGTATGGGAAATCTTGCAATCAACCTTGACGGGTCGGCAAGTGACATGGCAGCGACAGGGTGCATCCGCAGCCGCTTCTCGCCGCCTGCTGGACTTGCCCCGTCTTGACTCCCGGACCTGTGCCACAGAGCTGAAGCGTTTCGCCTGCTTTTTGCCATGCGCGTCGATTTAGCAGCCCAATGATTGCTGTTTTGCTGGAGTATCGCGGACCTACCGCCGCGAGCAGAGACTGGTCTTCCCCACGAATACCCCTCCAGTTGTGGGCAGCCAAAAGGACCCTGTCGATCCTCCTGCCAATGATCGATTTCGCCGCCATCGATTGGCTTGAGTGTCTGTGGGGCACTGGTCGCCATCTTGCATGGCGCACTCGGATCCTCCCTGGAACGATTGTCAATATGAGGGATTACCACCGACAGAAGTCGTGGTGGTCCCGATTGGCGCTGGGAAACGCCAGGCGCAGAAGGGCAAGGCCCAGCTGTTGGCTTGTCAGTTTCGAGTCGGGCGGCGTGTTTGTCGTGGCCTCATTGGTGTCGCTGCAGCTGGCCCTTGCCCGCCGACGTCATTGGGCGGGACCCTTTCCAACTTGCACCAACCTCATCACCGAACAGAAGTGCACTGTGACGTCTGAAGACAACCTCAAACCTGGCACGGCGGCATGGCCACGGCCGCGAGATAACGCGCCGAGCACGCTTCCCGCCTCCTCCTTTGAGGTTCAGAAGGCATCCACCATCGTGTCGGCCCAAGGTCCTGCTCCGCTTCCGCCCGTTTCGCTTGATCCCTCTCCATGGTTCCCACTCAGCGGTTGCAGCCTTCGGTCGGACGGCGAGTCATTTACTGTGTACTCCCGCTTACACAGGATGTTGACGCTAAACTGTGAACGGGCGCGGTTACTGGGCCTCGCGCGCTGGAATGCCTCGTTGGTTCTTCGTGGAGCAAGTTTGGCCGCATCTTGGTCTGCGGTAAGCGTCCGAGTGCGTCATCGGCATCGAATAGGAAGCTCCCCTGTGTTGGCTCCATCACATTGTGCCACCTTGCTCTGTGCTCCTCACATTTCCTTGGTCACAGCAGCTTGGGCAGCTGGATCCATCGACCGAGGTGGCACCTCGCGCTGCCGTTCCAAGCCTCACGTGCGATGATGAGGAAGGAAGGGCTCGCCGGCGCCAATATCGATGCAATATCCCCACGTATCCGCTGAAGTTGCCACTGGACGAGCCGTTGCGGATCTTGTGACGAGCCCTAGATGAGTTGAGACGAGCGTTGGCCTCGTGAGCGACTCGTGCGAGACGGCTCCGTGCCGTTCACGTGCGGTCCCAATCACGGAAGGCCCCGCCTCCGCGACGCTCCCCGGCTTCAGAGCACCGGAGCCGAAATTTTCGTGGCCGATCGGCGAGTTCCAGAAGCGTGTTCAAGCTTTATCGGCCTGCCGTTGCTTGTTCCATGGACAGTTGCCCCGAAGGGCAATGATCTGATTCTGCAGCAGCAACTTAGCCTCGATCCGAACGCACTGATTTGCGCACTTGAAACAACGGTCGGCAAGGCTCTTGGCGAGGTCCGAGTCTGTACATACCTTTCTTGTCATCCCGGCCGAAGGAGCTCCATAAGCACTCCTCTCGAAAGCCTGTTTGGCCGACGAGGAGGCGGCTCGCACGTGTCACCAACTCCGCCGCGCTTCCCTCTCCATCCATGTTATCTCTTGCCTCTTAGAATGGAGTCGCCTGAGCTGTTTCCCTGAAGCGTTAAAGGGGGTGAACCAACGAACGAGCTCAAGGGGAGGCTGCGGCCAAGGAAGACAGCAGGGGGTGTTGAAGATCCCCTTCCACTTCCAGCCACTTCGCCTTCCCCTACGCAGGACAACCTTCCGAGGACACCCCCACCCACCTGACGTCCACTTCTGGGCGAGCCGGCCGGATGAAGCCCATTTGGCGGGGCGGGCAGGCCGGGGCGTGACTGAGCCGAGCGAACGAGTTGCCGCGAAATGTTGCTGCCTCGTCCTTCGCCCCGTGCACGAACATCCTTGTCTTGTTCGCCTTGCCTGTAGACAATGACTGGAGCTGAACGAGTGAAGGGGCAGGTTCGTGCAATGGGGCAGTCCTGCTCGCTGCGCGAGGATGAGGCGGAATGTGTCTCATCTCCATGCCTGCCGACGGGCTCAGATCTCGCCGACCGCCTTCCAGGCTGTCAGGGTACGGTTGCGGTGCTAGTTGAACTGCCGCGACGAGAGGGCAACGTCCCTTGCTTCCCCCGTGATCTCGCTGCTAGGGATTGGGCGGCCAGTGTCACTCTGACAGGTAGGGGTGGATGGAAAGGGGAAGCAGCTGTTGCCGATCCACGTACGATTTCGAGGAACCAACCAAAAGCCTCTCTGGCAGGGAACCGGCCGTCTGAATGCACCCTTTCCTTCTGTGCCATTCAGTCTCGTGTTGCAGTCGACGCGGGCCTAAGGCTGGACTCATGCGGGGTGCTGCAGCCATGATGGGCCTGGTCTGTAGCGTCTGCTCGTCCGCTCATTATTGCGTGTGGGAAGGCAATTGTCTTGAAACAATGAGTAGATGAGGTGTGGTGGGCTCTCTGAGTTGGACTATGATGCCATCAGGGGAGCACTGCGGTGTGAGGGTACGGGAGAGAGGCCAACGTGTCATTTCCGATTTCTGCAGAGGAACGGTGGGAAAGTGAGGCGGAACCAGGAGAGAATGGAAGGCAAATGGATGCGCTGATGCTTCGGGGGTTTTGTTGTCAGTCGTGACTTCCTCACTTGGAGAACTCGGGCTGGTTGGGCAATGGCATCGGAAGGTGCAACGGCAACTGAATAGGTAGATTGCGAAATTTAAGTGCCATCCACGGACAAGTGTGGAAGGAACGGAGACATGCCCAAACGACATTTTATTCATTGCTTCAAGTCCTTGCTGTCACATGGAGGGCGCGAGGGTTTGTGCACCAAGGTCTTGTAAGAGTACATGATTAAGTTACCCAGCTGTAAGTATGTAGCTAAGAGTAGGTATGTCTAGGGTGTGTACAGCCGTGTGCAATTCTCAACTCCTCATCGTCGTCGCCAAATCCAACCCACTCCATATCTACCGCATCGTGCGAGGGCAACAATTCGTGTACGTTGCAACCTGCCATGGGAATATACCCACCACCCGATCCCCAGACCCAAAACTCCCCCAGAAAACCGTTTTGATGGCAGACATGAAAAAAGTATAGTGTGACATGCAACGAGAGTGCAGAATGCCAGGCGCTCCCTGCGGACCCAAGGAAAAAAAAAGAAATCTTTGTTGTCCCGCCGATGGACAACAACCCAGTATATCACCCCAGAACGCCATCCATGAGGGTATCGCCCAAGGCATCTCCTACCCGGCCCCTGTTGGAAGATGCCCCACGCCCGATCGTAAACCCCTCCCCCGAGCAAAATATTAAAAGTGGTATATGAAGCGACTGTGAAGGAGAGAAAGAGGTTTGGCCGAGTGCTTTGTTCGGCGGTTGCCTCTGTGTCGGTTAAGCTCGTTGCAGCGATTGGTTCGGAATTAAAAGGGGGTGTATGTGTAAAGTCTATCGAGGATGTCGTGCAAAGGGTAAAGGCGAGCAATGCTGCAAGGCTGTTGTAGTGTCGAGGCTCTGGAGAGTTGCCTATGGCGAGTCGTGCGTTTCTGAGCCAGTGTCTGACGGCGTCTCGCCTCCTCGCTTGTGGACCTTCTTGTGCCGGCGAAGGTTTGATACAACCGAAAACCGGCGACCACAGCCGTCTACCTCGCAGCCGAACGCTGTGAAAAGAGAGGAGTCAGTATCGCTGCGCAGTCAAGCGTGACGCAGACAAGGGCAGGTTGCTTACGTTTCTCGCCCGTGTGACTGTACATGTGGGTTTGCAACGAGCTCGGCCTCGTGAACCGCTTGTCGCAGACCTTGCACTTGTGCTTTTTCTGAGCGCTCGACGACACCCTGGAGCTGAAGGAGCCCATCATGGATTGGGGAGCAGGCGGTTGGTTGGACATGAGCCCTTGAGGCCTGGGGAGCGTGCGTCCCGACAACGACTCGATATCCGACCCCGCCGCCGAGTAGTCACTGACGGACCCGTCGACCGAGCCGCCATAGTAGCCACTGAATCCGGTCGACGACATGCTGGAAGTCGACGAGTGTGTCGACGGAAACCCATACGAGTCGGCCGAGCCCCGCGTCCTGTTGTTGCGGACGTCGTAGATGTTGCGAGGAGTATCCTGGCTCATCGACAGCATCCCGTGGCTTGCTTCGAGCGCATCCTGAAAGCTCCTCCGGTCGTCTGGCTGCAGCCCTCTGTGATCATAGTCAGACAATGCGAAGCCCGGCGCACCTGCGCCCGCCCCGCCATCGGCGGGGCCGCGGGAGTCCGCGAAGCTGGAGGCTACTGACTGCTGAGAGTATCTCCTCGAGCTGTCTTCGTGCCCGAGCGCGAATGTCCCCCTCATCTGCGCCGGCGCGTAGCCTAGCTGGTCGTATGGCGACGCCGACGTCGTTGCGTACGAGGCGTTTACCGGGGAGGCCGAGCTTGTGTATGCCGACGTGTCGTAGGCGGCCGAGGTCGCCGGCTGTTGCATCCGGTTCAGACTGAAGGGGTCCGACGGCATGGAGAGCAGGTCGTGTTGCCTGTAGACGCCCGACATGGGGGCGCTCGCTGCTGACGCCGCTGTGACGGGGAGCGAGCCATACGGCGCCATCGAGGTACTGCTGGCCGTCGAGCCGGCGTGCTGCGTGTGCTGCGCGTGCGGCGGGTTTGGTGGTTGCCTTGGGAGTGCGCTGAGGTTCAGGTGCGGCAGGCCCACGCCGTCCTGGTTGCCGGCGTAGAGGCTGTGTTGTTGGCTCCCGCTCTGGGGACCCGGGCCCGTCGGAGACGACGACGACGCCCACGGGTCCGAGAAGTGAGGCTGGCTCGAGTAGGAAGGCATGTGGTGGAAGCTAAGGGGACCGAAGCGACGCCGGTGATGGTCATCTATGGTCATCGTCATGGCGAGATCCCGAACAGGTGGTTGAGGTTGATGAGTTGTCTCTCTTCCGGCCCAACTTGGAAGTGAGATCACCCTGAGTAGCGATGCTGATCAAGTGTGGCAGCCGGGAGTCAAGAAGGACGGATCAGCGCCCTTATGTGTCTTTGAGGGTGCGACAGAATTGAGACGGGATGGCATGCGCAGGCATGGAGCAGTCTGCGCTAGGGCCCAATCTGGTTGACCAACAAGCAGGCGTCGTCTGAACCTTATTGCCTTCTTTGGCCAGCGGGACTGGTGGAGATGTGGTTTCAAGCAACCTCTGACGAGTGCCCGGCAGAGGATCGACGGTTGAAATATCCCTTCCCCTAGGGGTGCTGCCAGGGCGAGCCTGCCAATTGAGAGAGGAGGAGGGGGGGGTGGACTCGTCTGAACGGCGCGGAGCAGGGCTTGCAGCCGGCTGGGAAGGTGTGAACGCAGCGGGTGGCACGCCTCTGGGAGGATCAGCGCGCCCCGATGGGATGTGGGACTCGCTCGAGATCCGGTGATGCTTGATGCCGGGAACTCAAACCAGTGCCGTGGGGTCTGTCTGGTACCTGGCAAGGCGTTGCTGAGGTCAAAACCCGCGCCCGACTAGCCCGACTGGGAGAGAGCAGGGCTTGGGATTCAGGCCGAAAGGGGGTCTGTCCAGGACGATCCGGGGAATTGACGGTCAAATTTGGGGCGTGTGTAAGTTGCGGGATGCGTCAAGTGAGCACGTCAATCGGGGGAGAGTCTGTGGCGGCCGCGGTGTCCTGCGTAGAGAGCTGCACAATACACAGTAAGTAAAGGTAAGGTAAGGCAGGTTGCTGGTTGCTTTGCCCCTCTTCTGCCGGTTTGTGTGTTTTGGTTTGCTGCGTTTCGGGCGAGGAAGAGGAGTCAGGGCGAAAAGAGGGCCGACAGACCAAGCTTTAACGAGGGTGGTCCCTCCACCCACCACCCAGAAGGGCAACAATGAAGTCAGCGGTCAGTGGACAGTGGACAGCCAGACAAGAGCCGGTGTGTGTGTGGATGCCTGTCCTGCACAACCCCAAGCCCACCAGCGAGCGTTGAGCCCAAGACCCGGACAGGGTTCAGAGGCAGAGGATGGGGGCGTCCCCGCCACGACCGGGGGGGGGGATGCGGTGGAACTGGGGGCAGGGTCACCCTGCCAGGAGGCGGGGCCGCGAGATATTATGTACTGTGCATGTACACAGCAGTCCCCGTGCCGACAAGACATTTGCTCTCAAGCCGGAATCGATTGGGTACACCTGTGACGCTGCTACCGGGTTGATGGAGAGCCGATAATAATCTGTGGTTGGAGAGTATGCGGTCATCTGTGTCCCTTATTCACTGCTACCGGAAGAGGGTGGCGAAAGAACGCTGGGCAACCAACAGCCTCTCAGGCTCTTCATGCGGCCGGCATGCGAGGTAAGGTACAATGGGGGCTACCTGACATACAGTACATTTCCGTACCTTACCTGGCTGGGCCCCGATGACAGGAGCATGCACGTCTCAGAGATCGATCTCCCTTCCCCAAAACTACAGTGTACTTGACGCAGGGTCTGCGGCTTGCTCAGGTCGCAATCTCTCGGTCGAATTCGACGACAGCCGGGCGGAGAATCGGGCTGGCAGGGGTTTGCGCTTGCCCTGCTGTGACGCTCTCGGCATGCCAATTGTGTAACTGGGGCGGCTGAGGGCGCTGAGGTTGCCAATGAGCACCGTGAGCAGGTTTTGGTGCTGGGTCCCGTATTTTTGCTTTGTTTGCGTGCGTCGGTTGTGCCGGGTAAGCAAGGAAAACGGGGGTTGTTGATGTGTGTGTGGGCACTTGGGGCGCCTGCCGCGTCGTTCTCAGGCACGGGAATGTGGCGGGGATCGAATTCTGTCGGAATTGCATGCTGACGCTGGGGAGGAACCAGAATTGGCAGGAGCCAAGAGCCGGCCAGCGCCCAGCAGTCAAATCAGCCTGGCAGTCGCCTCCAACTCTGCCGACCGTGTCTAACCCCAAAGGGGAAAGCTGATGATGCACGGTTCGGGTCAATTCCTGCGGGTAGCGGAGCCCCCTCCCGTCTGGCGACCCCTGGCCGGCATGTTCACGAGCCTGGGACAAACCAATCTTGGTGGTGCCCTGCCTTGCAACAACGAGCTGAGTGAAGAGCTCATGTCAGAGTCTGGCTCCAGGAGGTTGTTGACCACGATGGTGGATTTATGCAACCATGCAGAGGATTGTACAGAGTAAATATACCAAGAAACGGAAGCCAAGTCCACCGGTATCGTGAGGAAACCATTCCGCACTGGATGTGGTGTGGGCGGAAGGAGCGGGGCTGTTGAATTTTCTTCCGGGTTGGGGGTTGAGGGTTGAGAGGGCGGGTGACGTCTTTCCGGGTCTGTTGTCCCACCCCACAGAGAACCTGACTTGATTTTCAGGTCGAACCGACATGACGCAAATGCATTCGTCGATGGACACGGAGAGCGTCACCAGCTTGCGTTTGTTGTTGTTGATGATCTCCATTTGATTCATGTTTATTTTATTTTTCTTTTGTCATTTTGGCCCTCAACTAAACCTCGCCCGGCAACGGGGTGGTGGAACGGCAAGCCTAGGCTCCGAACGGAGTCGATTACGCGTGCCTGTGTGTCGCCAAGGCCCGTTCTCAACGGCGTCCCTCACCGCCGCTACATCGTAACTCACTACTACCCTCAGGAGCCACCACTGGCCAGTGGGCATTCCGCGTGCCAGGTGGTCCCCTCCTGGCCCTCAAGATGCGCTCAAATGCTTCTGCTTCCTTCTTCAGCAACAACGCGAAGAGCGAGACGTCTGGACTCCATCGATTCTGACTCCGCTCTCATGTGCGTCTTGCAGGGTGTTATGCTTTCCTGATTCCTTTTCCCCGGGAGCACCGCGAATGACCGAGGATAGCGATATTGGCCGGCGGACGATCTCAACTTGATGGTCGCCGGTTGTTAGGCACCCGGCCTAGATTGCTTTAGCCCTGAGCCGGCTTCGGGAGGTCTTGTTGCGGTGCGCTGCCCTGGGCGACCGGCGACGTCAGCCAGCACACTCGACGACGGCAACGAGCCATCGGGAATATGCAGCAAGCAGAAAATCGCATTCATGAACGGACCCACCTTCAATCCCGCCAAAGCAAGGGTCAGGCAGCATCTCCCGCACCACCCCTGCAAGCTGGCGGCATCCCACAAACCAATGACGGCGGACTGAGCGGGGAGCGTCCCTGGCGGATTCCGCCAATCCCACAGAGTCACGTTGAAGCAGAGCTACCTGGAGGTTGAGATGAACCACTTGAAGACGTGGTGATGACGGCCTCGACCGCATCTTGCTCGCCTCCATTGGAACCGCCGATACCACGCTACTGAGCAACACATTCTGCCGGGCGTACCAAACCCCACGCCAGCGCGGTTCCACACCCGGGTCAAGTCGTATTGCTCCCAACTGTGGGCGGCTTGTCACAACGACCCCCGGCTCTGAAATGCTGACACAGCAAAGATGGAGCACTAGACAGGTCACAAGACAGTCTCACCTTCAACCGCGTCGAGCATCCTGGGGACCCATCAACATCCGGATTCGTCTTGCGCCAGCAACGCTCTCCGAGTCTGACACTTCTGCGAGGGCCAGCATCCTGCTTGCTCTGAATACCAACTGGGATGGTGATGGGAGGTTCCGTTTGCCTCTGCAAACCGATCGCTGGGGCTAAACCGCAACGAGCCACACGAAACAGAAAGTACCGACAGGGGGACCCTGGCAGGTCGCCGATGTCATTGAGCTGAGCCCGACATTGGTTCTCGATCCCGTGGTGAGGTTGGAAACGAAGAAACAGCAGGCAAATTTCAGCCATTCCGCCTGCCCCGCGCCAGGCCAGATTCCGCAGGCGGATGGAGATGTCTCGGAACTTGCCTTAGGACGAGGTCGAAAGGAAACGCCAAGGGGACTCGCCTCCAGCAATCTCGACCCGTTTCCCTGACTCGAGGAGCCCAACGAGAGCGTGGAAAGGACCTTGATGGCCAAGTCAAGCTTCACATGACGATGTGATTGTCAGGTACCCGATCGCCGTCCGAACTCTGTGGTTGTGGACAAAAGCCGGATCACCAGATCCCAGTGCCTCCAGGACCTCTTCCCCACGTGCCGTGACTCGGTCTTCCGGTTTTCGGGGTCTCCTGCGGCTCTGGAGTTCGTCCCGGATATCGATACGCAGGGCACGCATTTGCTGCAATCGAGATCTTGGAACGGCAAACTGCAATGCCAGAGTCCAAGGGGAAAGAAATTGGCCAGGACCATGCGTGGAGTCGAAGTTGGGACATTCTCGTTGCTTAAGAGACGCACGGCCCATGATCGACATGCAAGGGTGTGTTACAGAACTCACAGGGCTCCCAAAAGGGGTCAAGCTGGATGGACCTCGGCCCTCCCTTGTGTGGTTCCTAAATCGACTGTGTCATGGTCTAGGACAACCATAGGGATGTCCATTGTCGCCAGCTCATTGGTCTCTGCGGCCTTCGGAGCCTGGTTTCGGTATGTCGAGTTTGTTTCCTATTCTCCTGCTCTGTACCATGCCTTCGATGTTGATCTTCCGTTTTTTGGCTTGATCCGTCTTCTTCATTCCCAACAAGTATCGATTTCTCTCGTATTCCTCCATGCTTCTCAGACCCTTTCTTTCTCGTTCGGCCAACCTCATCTCCAAACTCGGTGCTGGATATCGTCTTCCCCGACCACAGCATGGTTCATTTAGGCCGGCTGCTGAGCCGACCCAGCATCCCCCGTCGGCAACGGTCAAGCCCAGGGCACTTCCCTTGCGGCTGGGCCCGTTAAATTTGAGCGAGGAAGAGCCGTGAGGCGTACCTCCGCGGAATGCAATCACAGCATCACGAGTTCTGGCTTGGTTGGGAAGAGCCATGTTCGACGACATGGCAATGATTGCAACCTGCACAGTAAACCAGAAACATACCGGGTTTGCGATCACATCATGCTGCCGAGAGCTACACCCTGGACGGCGAAGCGCATGAACCTGAGGCCCCATTTCATCGTCGCAAACACGGCCAGCATTAGGAAGTCCATCTCTGTCACCACCAAGGAGCGCGATAAGCGCGGGCGTCATGGCCAGTGCTCGCTGTGGCAGTTGTTTGGCTCCGCTCGGCTACATGCCACCCGTGTTGACCCCATGCGTCAACTGGTGAACTAACGTTAGCTGCACAATCCAACGATCTGGATTCGCGGACCCGAAGGATCCCCAAGTCTCGGTGATGGGCCTGATGGCGCAAGAAGATCCGCGACCGTTGGAGAACCAGCTGAGAAGCAGGGGCCGCCGGTTTGCCTCGCCGGTGCTGTCAGCTCGGCTCCACTTGATTATTGCCGGCAAGCACCCAGATCCCCAAAGAGGGCATTTCTCATCTCGCAGTCCCACTGATACGAGGGCGTTATAACAGCTTCAGCTAATGCCTGTGGGGTGCTGCAGAACACAGAGGTGTCCGGACATTTTCACCCGCAGCAACCCGCCAACTTGGATTGCGATTAATTCAATGGTGCAATGAGGAGGTGGAGTCACGCCGGAGCCAAGCTGCGGCTCTGAAAATCACACTCCCGGTATCCGTACGCTAGTGAGCTCAGGTCCGGGGCAGAGGAGGATCACGGGATGGCGCCGGCTCCGCGAACCCCAGGGGATCGACACCTTGGCTCAGCGGGATCAGGACCATGTCAACGCCATCACAAAACGCCATGCTGCATCCAGCCGCGTCGAATTCGGCCCTTCACGGGTCCTTCGACCTGACGAACGGCATCCGGGCGATAGCAGACACCCAATGGGGCTCGGCATGGCTGTTCTCTTTGGGCATCTTGCAGGACGGGCCAGCACGAGGAGCTTGGCTCTCTGTCAAGGTTAACGTTATCGGGGAGCAGAGGGCGCGATGTGACGGGCTGCAATCTGAGGTCGCCGTTCAAGAGGCCAGGCCGCCAGCAGGCGAGGCGCAACGGGCCCCTTTCGTGCTGGCCAGCCCAGCGCAGGCCATCTCGGCATGCCAGAACCGGCCAAGAGCCCAACGATGACCCCTGGACCGCTTGGCCCTTGCTTGCTCGATTTGGGGTGCTCACCTTTCCTTTTTCGCACCGCCAAGGCCCGGCACTCAGCGCAACCCCGGGAGAGCACCCTCGCATCATGATCGACGCGCCGCGCATCTGTCAAGATCTGTCGTGCAGCAAGATGGGTTTGCCCGCCCTGTGCCACACCTCCACTTGACGTCCGCGTTTTCAACCCGTTTCCAGTAACAACACTACCACCGCGCAAAGCAGCAATTTCTCGTCTCATTTTAGGGTGTACTTTGTATGTACTCAGGCCGACCGGCAGCGTTCACCCACCCATGTCCACGTCTCCCACCCGATTTCCGCCACAGGGAGAAAAAAAAAACATGCAAGCCAGTCCCGCCCGCCCGCAGACAAGGGGCAGGCTGGGGCGCTGGCCAAGTGCCAGCGAGGGCGATCTGGCCGCTGCGCCCATCACAAACGGCAACCTGGCTCTGAGACATGGCTGTTCGACAGACAAGCCGGGCCGAGTCGAAAGACATGCTCATTCTTCTCCGCGAGTTTGTTGTTCGCCTGCCAACAGCACTGGGTCCTTGTGCGCCGTCGGAGTTTGTGCGTCTTACAGAACCATGTGCGCTGCGGTGTTGACTGCCCAACTACGAGTAAAGCGTGAAGCATGGTACAACCGCACTGAGACGTTGGCTTGGTCAACCTCAACAGAAGTGATGGTGGTGGTGGCACCGGTGGGCTTGAGCCTCACCCGCTAACTAACGACTTCATGCTTGCTGGCTTGTCGCGAAGCTTGTTTCAAGCTCGGGAACGGCACTCGGCCATCTCATCTCGATGGCCGTGTTTCATGCTGTTGTGGGGGCGGGTCTCCGTGCCCAGCATGCCGGTGCTGCAACCTGCTGATGCTACCTTCTCCACTGCGTATTATTATCACGACCACAGGACATTCCCCTATTCGGCGATCCGGTGCTTGTTCTGGACTCTCGACCCCTTTCCCGCCGCGGAAACCTGCATTTGTCGACCGAGACTTGCTCCACACCGTCCCTCATCGTCAACAAAAACTCACTTCCCGTTTTGTCATGGCGATGAACATTGCGCCGGCCGCTTGGCAACCGGCAAATTACCGAGCCCCAGAGCCGCACCCTATCCTGGCGACAGCGGATGGTCCCGTGTACGCATCCAGACCGCAGTCTCTCACCTAAAACACTAGAGGACGAAACAGTGTTCTGTTACCCCATCCACAACCCTCACTTTGCAGCTCACTCTCTCGGGACGGTCAGCCACCGACGAGCTACAGGCGTCTACTGGTCATGCAGAGGAATGCGAGATGTGAGACGTTGAGTAACTGTCGCGAGCACAACAGCATGTCCTGGCAAATTTTTGCTGACGATTGCACCGTTCGGGTCAGTGATCGACGCCCCGCCGGCGAGGGTTGTGTTGCGCTACGCAGGGGACTGACCCGTCCGCCGGAGCGCCTCCCCAGGGGCCACGGGCGCCATGGAGCCGGTAAATGTTCCGCCTTGCCTGCGAGATCTGAGCCACACGCACTGCTCCCTTCGTCCTTGAGGCCCCACGTCAACGAAGGACGAGACAATGCCGAGCTTGCTCTCTGCCCTACGAGATCCCCCGAGACATCCCGTGAGCCACTTGGAGCCCTGGCCCACTGGTCACGTTCGTCTCGGACCCCCCATCGACCCACTGCCTTGCCTTGCCTTGCCTGCCGACGGACGGCCCTGCCATCAGAACAAGCAAGGCGGGCGAGCAAGCACCCTCCTCCAGCCAGTTGACTTTGCCCGCCATGCCCGGCACGACGAGAAAGGAAGGTCGTTAAGGTGCGCTTTCACCCCTTCGGGCCAACCATGGCCTCCATCACGCTGCTGGAGAGGGTCTCGAGGCGGGAGACTAGCGGTGAGTACTGTCGTTGACAGACAGGACTCACACATGAGTTGAGAGTGTCGTTGCCGCCACGCCTCTCTCTCATCGGGAGGAACGGATGCAGCCCTGGCAGTTGCTGAAGAAAGGCGTGCCCCCAAACTAACCCGTAACGCCGTACGATTGTGAGACACGGCGACTGGACTGGCCCAGACCCGACCGACCCAGCCCAGCCCAGCCTGCTTGCTTGCTTGCTTGGTACGACATAACCGACCTGCCCTCTACTGCATAGTTTGGCACCCAACTGTAGCGGAGAGTAAGGGACCCGGCTGCAAGTCCCGGCC
>Ga0247824_10001213_pt1 | contig 13908 bp, 14 predicted proteins | sample 13C_PalmiticAcid_FD_194412 | JGI IMG/M metagenome (GOLD analysis project Ga0247824, IMG submission 194412) | Soil microbial communities from agricultural site in Penn Yan, New York, United States - 13C_PalmiticAcid_Day48 | ecosystem: Environmental > Terrestrial > Soil > Agricultural land... | reverse complement strand
TCCCAACTACAAGCAAAAAAAAAAAAAAAAACAGCGGTAAAGTTGTCCTTCCTCCCGTCACTTACATGCTGGTTTCTCCATGGTATTCGTCCTGCTGCCACGATCTGATCGGAAGATGACCGGCAAAACTTTCTGGGATAGGCTCATGTCCATTTTCCCACGGCAGAGCCCCGACTCGATGCTCTTCGCGAAGGAGTTTCGTACAAGGGTCCTCTCCAGCACCACGGTGTTGGTAGCGGCGACAGCCCTTGATCTCTTGTGCAGATCGATACGGTTGTTGATGATGCTTAAAAGTCGACTGCCTGTTGTTGTGGTGTTGGCGGTGGTGGTTGCTGTGGGCCGTACCAGCTAACACAAAGGAGCCGATACTTGTGGAGGCGACGAGCAACGCGAACAAGAGTGTCTGCTCACATACAATCGACCTCATTCTGCGCAACAAACACGGGCGTGGTGGGTCTGCAACAGTCGAGAAGATGAAGAAAGGGATGAGGAATGACGAATGGGAACGGGAAGAGAAGAGGAATCCCGTAGAAGCTAACCCCAGGGGGTCTTCAAAAAAAAAAAAAAAAAAAGGGGTTGGTGGACATGGGACATGTGCAGGCAGGATCGACCAATGTGGTTTTTCTGAAATGCCGTTGTCAAACATCCTGTTCCTGCAGCCTGTTCCTGCAGAAGGGGGCCCTCCCCCCTCAATTCTCGGTCAGTCATAGACGAAGCCGTTGTTCTGGGAGACGTAGGAGACTCATTGTCGACAGAAAACATGAGCACAGGCATAGGATATCCAGCTTTTTTTTATTACTATTGGCGGCTAGAGATCCATGGTCCCGTTATTCGAATCCATTGACCTCCATGGGCAAGTCGTGCACGATGGGCGACAGCGCCTTCCAGTTATCATAGAGTCCATGACTTGTCCTGAGCTGTTGCTGCACAAAGCTCTGGTACAATGACGCGATCAACACTTGGTTCTTATGGAAGTATGTGATCTCCATCCAAAGTGTGTACTGTCGCAAGATCAACCGCTGACGCTGTATCTCCAGTTCTGCCTGGTCCTGTTGGAAGATCCGACAGGGAAACACATGTGGAGAAAGAAAAGCGAGGCATAGTGTATGTTTCAGTAAGGGAGCATCGCAACGTCCAAAGTACTGATGTTCTGGTATCTCGCCCTTCCGCTTACCGTAGCAATGTTGGTCTTGATTTTCTCCATGGATGCGTCCAGAGCTCTCGAGTCCCCTGCTTCCTCATCTCCGCTACTGGCTATAGCAGCTGCCACAGAAGCCTCCAACGACTTCAATTTCGTCTCGTTGCTCGCAAGCCGCTTCTGAAGTGTTTCAATCATAGTTGCCTCCTTTGCACGTTCACACCTCTGTAGCAGCTCGATGAGCGACACTTGCAGATCACGATGACGTTTCAAGTCCTCGATCATCCCGCGTTGAAGCACTTTGGCTTGATCTTCCAGAATGTTGGACGTCTTGTTCATGTGCGATCCAATCTTGTTGTATCCTTGACTGAGCTGTCCACAGTTGAAACATTCTGTCAGATGGCATTGTCGTTCGCAGTCTGCCAGCGCACTAATTCGGTCAAGGAGAAGAAAAGATTGAGATTGAGTGACCAAAGTGACAAGAGAGCTAGAGAATCAATCCATTCATGACAATTATCCATGACCCAGTCGTGTAGGTGGTATGACATACTGGAGCGCAAGGCTGTAGCGCATGTAGTCCGCGGCTGTTGCTTCCGTCCTCTTCTGAATGCGATCCATGACATGAACCATGCTACGCACATATTCAATCGATACCGGGAGTCGCTTCTTGATGTCTTCCATTTGCAAGTCAAAGTTCGGTGGTATATGTTTCGACAAGTCTTCTGAAAGGGGTAGTTGAGATGCAAACTCGTCATCCGTAGAGATGGTAACATCCTTTCTCCAGATGGCGAATTCCTAGTTTTCAAAAAACCAATCGACAGTATCGCCCGCCAAGAACATGTTAGCACTCGTCTAAAATGCCTTGCGCTTATGTAACAAGCAACGGCCTTGGGGAAACACGTACCAAAGGTTCTGTCAAGAAAGAAATGACAAGTGGGTCGTTTTTCAGCACAGGGTGCCTCATCAACGCATTCATAAACCTCGTCAGTCCTCGCAACCGTCTCTCCAGGAAGACCTCGTCACCGACTAGGATAAAACGAGCAAAAAAGTACTGCTAATCAGTACGACGCACGATCCAGTTCCTGTTGCACTCAATCCATGATACTAGACATGCTCCAAGACAGCTATGCAATTTTTTTTCCCTACCGCCAAGACGCTTCGGGGGCAAATTGGGCAGGATCCTGAATGGGAAGCGTTTGCTCAGCGTTTCGAGCAGCCACCAAAAGTCGCTATATCGTCGGAGGACAGTCGTGTGTCGATTCTAATCGCGCACAAAAACAATCAAGGTCAGCCTTGTTCGATCCTAACCCCTCCTACACTCTCCCATCATATTAACACGAACCAGAACCATTTACCTTGGACTCGACAATATAGTTGACGTGCTTGAACAAGAACATGCCCTCCCTCTTTGGTGCGAATGCCATTCGGATGGTATCCAGATTCAAGAACCAGTGTTGAATCTCTTGGCGCAATGACTTTGAATCAATCGTAGCAGTCGATTCGGAAGTTGGAATATGTGGTGAAGCGATGAACGAAGGCGGCGGAGGATAGCCATTCCCTCTGTAGGTTGAGTTCCTCCATGGGTCCGACATGCTGCTTCCAACGTTGACTGGGTGGTGTTTTGGAACGGTCGAGTTGGAGAAAACACCAGAGTTCTCTCGGCTACTTCCGAAATCGATATTCTCCAATCCTGGCAAGCTTGGGACAGGTAAATCTGTTTCCCAAAAAAAAAAAGGGTTTCCCCTTGGCGGTTAATATACTTACAAGAGCGAGAGGGAGGCAATTGGAATGCATGCATGACGAGATAGTATTAACTTACCATGGCGGTGAGCTTTAAGATTCTCAATGGTGAGATCCATGTTCTTTTGGGCCATAGCAACAAGAGCCAAAGCTACACTGCACTCGCTCTTTGTAATCCTGGAACGTGTCGGTGCAAACACCATGTTCATGATCTATTGGAGGGTTTCCAACATAGCAATGAAGTCAGGGGTCAAGACGGAATAAGAAAAAAAAAAAAGCACATGTTATGATGCTCGATGGCGGTGACCACCAAAAAAAAATAAGGGGTGAACCACGAGTCTTCGGATAGCTCCCTCGCACTCCCCCCAAATTTCGGTCCTGCCTGGGAACGAATGCAACTTTGGGGAAACGGGGGGGGGGTCATGGAAGTACTCAACATACCTTGTCAACAGTAGCTGGTGGCAGCCCACTCACGCCTATGATCTTGTTGACGGCTACCACCGTCACCTTTCCTCCTGATGGCTGTGCCAAGTCAAAAGCCGTCGTGTAGATTTCTGGAAGCGGTCTGCCGGCTGCAAGATGGAGGGAAGTAAGAAGCATGAGTCCTGGAATGAACCGCCGGGGATTGTAGCTGAATTGCTGGGGGCCCGATAAACTCGCTGTACGCCTTTAGACTTACAGAGAATGGTGCTCAAGTCCACCGTACTCAACCCCTGGGGAGTCGCCGTCCATGGGTCGGGCACTTCCGAGTCGTAAGTTGATGCCGAGAACGAGGCTGTCATAGCATCGTGGTTCTCTTGAACTGCGGTCATTGGTCGTGAAGGTAATGCAAAGTGCTCCGAGCGGTTGGGGAGAAGGGTGGGAATGAGAAAAAGGGCAAACCGACTTCACTCTGCGGCGACACAACCTTGCGCATGATCTGCCTCACGTGGAGTGCCAATCAACTCAATTTTTTGTGGGCTTCTCTTCTTTCCTCTCCACTCTTGGTTCTCTCTTCGCTGGCATACCGCCGGTATGGGGGCTGTAAGGGCGTCTTGCTCCTCTCCCTACACTATCTCTCCGTCAGCATCACCTACTTTCCTATGACCAACTCCTCACAGCCAATCTTTCCCCGAACAACAGGTCGTAAGCGTATACTTTGTCATCATATTGCACTGAGAACTCAGGAAGGAATCAACAACTCGAGTGTTATACCGCTCACTATTCTACCTATCACACTCACGAGAAAATGCTCCATGTCGTTGTGGCATATCTCCATCCGCAATAGTGAAGGGACCCTTGAGTATAAGGTGGCACGTCCATCCTTTCATCTCTGCTTCGTGGACCTGAAAGGTATTGCCATCCACTGGACCCTGGAACTATGTTCGCCCCGCCACGTCAACCGATTGCAAATAACTCTGCGCTCGACCCACAAAAATATCTCTGGAGGTCAACTTCGTATCCGGATGCCAATCTCACTGCCGCCCTTCAGGAGGGAGCGAGGTGACCTTATTCTCAACAGTGAGCTGGTGCTGTGTTCGTGTTGCGCCAAAGGATTCTCTACAGGATCAAAAAGGTATAGCACAAGTGTTGGGAGGATGTACTACATCACAAACGGATGGATACCGATTCAATTGTCAAGGTGCACTTACCATCGGAACGCTTTGACGACCCAGGTCGTAAACTGGCCCTTGAGCACTCGCCCGGTACTCCTTCACTACCAATCTTTTTTCTGTATTATGGCGTATATGTTTTCGCTTATGCCTCCAAGCTGTTGATTTGGAACAGCCGATAGCCTTGGCGATCGTCCCATACGAGACTGGCACCTCCCCTTCACGGCATGATATGATATCGCGCGATTGTTCGACGGTGAGGCGCCGCCGTGGTCTTCTTGCTTCGGTTTCGCTGCAGAGCTCGACTTGATCTTGACATTCGGCTTCATTTCTTTCGCAATCAATTGTTGTAGGAACGAGGTTCTGGATAGTTGGCAGAGAGTGGATTTGCCAACTCTGCTCTCGGTTCTTCTCATTCTGGATGGTCGAGGAGAGATGCTAATAGGTGCACAGTTTCAAGGAACCAACTGTTAGGATCGGATGAGGACTGTTTCGACGCCATGGAGGTGATTCAACGGCAAAGTTAAATATCACCGTCTATCGACAGGACACTAAGACCCCTGATATTACCTCTGGCATCGAAAGTTGACTCGACTGAAGACCATTATCATTGGGGACAGGCTGCTGGGACAATAACTGCTGTTGCAAGAGCGGCACAACTTGAGGGCTAACCAATTGTTGTGTATGAGGTTGTTGCTGAAAGTATGAGAGGTGCCATTGCAGGTTCTGGATATGTTGATCTTTCAGCACGAGTTGCGACTGTAGTTGTTGAATTTGCTGCTGCTCCAGCCCGTCACGACAAGCATTTTGCAAAATTGGTTGCTGGATCCATGGATGCGGCTCAATCGTTGGTACTTGTGGATTTAATTGAAGCTGGAGAGAGTCCACAGGTGGTAGTACTGTGTGGAGAAAGTGAGAGCCATCATGGACACTCGTACTATGTTCAAGGATATGTCTCCCATGGAACGCTTGAGTCGGGACTACAGCATTGATTGGCATGGCTGTCTGTAGGGATGTGTCGCATACAGGGACAGGGGAATCAAGGAGAGATATAAGATCAGAGTAAGAGTAGATCCTCGTTTGCACTGTCGAGGTACTAACACTAGAGCCTGTGATCTTGTCTCCGTCTCGAAATAGGGAGGCAAGGGCGTCGTCGTCCATAACTTCCATCGTGGGCACGGTTAAGATCTTGGAGACTGATTTTCAAGGAAGAGAAGGGGTATAGAATGGAAGGGCACGCGTGAGAGAGGAGAGATGGCGATGCGGATCCTTTTATAATAGAGCAGGTTGACCAAAGGTGGCAAGCAAGGGCAATGTATGGCAAGAGCAATGCATCGCAATGCATGGCAGGTGCATGCAGGTTTGTTTGGTTCGGTTCATGAAATGATTCTTCGATTCTTCCCAAAATGGTCCTGGCGTTCCAGTTGCTGCCGTTGCTGCCCATCCACTCGTAAGCGCACAAACACATTCAGGGTAATAGCCAGAACGGCCAGGTGATGCACAGGACAGGATCACCCTGTCTAAAATGGGCGCTGCCAATTGAGCAAGGTTTCCCTGTTCATATGCCCTTCCTTCTCGTTATTCTCCATCCTGACTTTCTCCCTCAATTTCTCACTCTTCTCGCCCCCAATGGCCCGACTGCCTTGGATCCTCATGATCACATGTCCCAATGCCAGACCGTGTGGACTCGATTTGTGCCCCATCATACGATGACACCTTTATAGCCTCAGTGATCGCAGTGATTGCCAATGGTGTAGCCAGGTTTTACTTGGTTGACGTGTCCAAGCGCCGGTCCTTGTGGATTCCCAGCAGTAAAGCTTTCGTCTTGCAATTGTTTGAAGACAACCCCAGCATTCAGAGATAGTAAACGTATTCAAGCCTCTCGAAGAGTACGTTGATATCGTGCGATCGAAACAATTGCCAGTCTCCACTGGGGTCATACCCTCGATGATCTTAGCGACCGGGATATCTGCTAGATCGTCCCCATTGTCGACCAAGATCCATGGCGTGTCTTGGTTTGTTTGCTGGGTTTCGCGTAATGTCCCTTCCTGACCATTTAGATCCATGACGAGCAGTGCCAGCCCTCATTTTTCCGCCAGTTTTCCGGAGCCTGTCGATCGTCCATCCGCTTGTCATTGGTGCCACGGCCGAACTCTACCCAACCCCCTGCTGCTACCCTGTTCTTGTTCTTGCTCTTGTGTTCCCATACCAGTTCTGGTTCGTTTGAGCAAAAGTTGATTTTGATCAGTTGACAAGGGCCTCGTTCACTTCCTCTGATCGTTCCTGATTACTGTCCTGCCATGCTACTTGTCTCTAGGATCCCATTCGAGTTGGAAGCTGCCCCGTCGAGCTGATGGCTGTCTTGGTTTGTGTATGCCAGAAGGAGGGAGGAGGGAAGAGGGAAGAGAGGCTTCGTCACATCAATTCGAGGAAGAGGTTCGACAGCTGTGTCACTGAACACTCTCCTGGTAACACGATATTCAACAGATCACAAGCGTTTAGTACTTTGTCAAGCATAGCATTCCATTGAGAGCTTGAGAACACTCCGACCCTTGATCAAGCCTTTTAAATTGAACAGTTTAATCAATACAAATAGAACGGACAACACAATTACTTCGCCAAGCAAGGAAGGCACTATCTATTCACAACGACTACGACAGGAACAATCTACATAGTGTGTGGGCTCACTCCCTCCTGTTACAAAGAATGCTGTTCTCTAAATTTAGGACGGGTTACCACCATACGCTCGACGACAGCACTGTTCATTGAACCCATGTTGCTACTTTGGACTTGTGGATCAGGCGATTTGGGTAAAAATACCCTCAGCCACAGGTCTGCACTCAGCTACAATTGCTCCAGAGGTTCGTTCGTCATGGACTACAAGACTTCAACCAATACCATGGACGTCCGTGCTGGCCAGACGGCCTGGAGCCAAGGTGCTCTGAATGGAGCTGATGACAAAGTGGGTTCATCCCCTAGATCGAGGGACGATCGTGAATCTAGCTCCATGGAGACAGTTGGATCACCACCGACGCCATCGGACACGCGGGATGAGGCGCGTCGACAGGCACACTATCAGAGACCATTTCCCAGCCCGACAGAATGTGTGTCCCTAGGGAGAACGTCGGGAAATTCATGACGATTTTCAGAAGCTTATCAGGGCTTATGAGGAGGTAAGTGTGGCCGTTCCACCTACAGACACCAAGATGGATCACAGAATCACAAGCTCGAGCGATCTAAGGTTTGCTGTTCATTTTATCATCACACTCGCGTGAAACACTCCAAGTGCTGAACGGCTCCATGCTGTTGTAGTGTCTAGTCTCGTGGAGTCTCTCTACATCCGCAGTGATGAAGCGGACGACATTAGTACCTTGGCGTCTGGGAACATGTCTATTTCTCCATCTCTCTTTGGTGAGCCTGAAAAAAAGGGTGTCGCTGTCCACCGGACTCCCCAGACTGTGTTGGGCCCTCACGCGAGCAAAACTCCGAGCTCGGTGCATTAAAACGACTATGGCGGTCAATCTCACTCGATACTTCTCCTGTATAATGGCCGTAGGTTGACCCATTCTCGACCGGAACTAGTACTTGCTCGCGTTGCACCAAACGTTACTCTACTGGGCCAGAATGTATGTTGAGTTGGAAGGATGTGCTACATCGCAAATGGATACCGACCAATTGTCAAGGTGCTTGCTGAACATTTACCTTCGAAACCATCTACCGACCTTGGCTGCAAACTGGCGTTCGACCCCTTTCCTGGGACTCCTTCACTACAAGTCATCTTTCTGCATCATGTTCTTCTGACGTAGATGTTTGTGGTAATGCCTCGAGACCGTTGATTTGGAACAGCCGAGAGCCTTGGCGATCTCCCCGAATGATACTGGCTCCTCTGCTTCACGGCGTGATATGATATCGCGCGATTGCTCGATGGTAAGGCGCCGTCGTGGTCTTCTTGCTTCGGTTTCGCTGCAGAGCTCGACTTGGTCTTGACGCTGGGTTTCATTTCTGTCACACTCGATCGCTGTAGGAATGGGGCTCTGGATGGTTGGCAGAGAACGGATTTGCCAACTCTGCTCTCGGTTGTTCTCATTCTGGGTAGTCGAGGGGAGATGCTACATGTAGCAGGTGCACAGTTTCAAGGAACAACACCAACTGTTAGGACCGAATGAAGACTGGTTCGACGCCATAGAGGCCGATTCAACGCCAAAGTTAAAGATCGCAGTCTATCGACGTGATGGTACAGGACACTAAGACCATTGATGTTACCTCTGGTACCGAAAGCCAATTCGATGACTGAAGACCATTATCAGTGGGGACAGGCTGCTGGGACAAAAACTGCTGCTGCAGGAGCGTCTCAACTCGAATGTCAACCAGTTGTTGCGTGTGTAGTTGCTGAAAGTATGAGAGGTGCCATTGCAGGTTCTGGATATGTTGATCTTTCAGTACGAGTTGCAACTGTAGCTGTTGAACTTGCTGCTGCTCCGGCTTGTCATGACAAACATGCTGCAAAATTGGCCACTGGATCCGTGGATGCAGCTCAATCGTTGGTACAAGTGAGTTTAATTGAGGTTGAAGAGAGTCGGCAGGTGGTAGTACTGAGTGAGGGGACTGAGAACCATCATGGATACTCGCACTGAGTTCAAGGATATGTCTCCCATGGAACGCTTGAGTCGGGATCACAGTATTGATTGGCATCGATGTGCTCTGTAGGGATAAGTCGCACATACTCATAGGGACAGAAAAAATCAAGGCGAGATACAGGATCAGAGTAAGCGTAGATCCTCGTTTGCGCTGTCGAGGTACTAACACCTGAGCCTGTGATCTTGTCTCCGCCTCGAAGTAGGAGGCCGAAGGCGTTGTTGTTCATAGCTTCCATCGTGGGCACAGTTGAAGTCTTGGGATTGATTTTCAAGGAGGGAAGGTGTATTGAATGGAAGGGCGAGTGTGCGAAAAAGGATGGCGAGTGTGGATCCTTTTAAAACAGACGACCCCTAAGCGCAGGTTGCGCCGCCAGACGCGCTGTGAACCCTGCATATGTGCGGAGGCACAACTGGGCTGTGCCTCCGCAGTCGGCACTTTCTCCTTCCTCTCCCGCTGCAGGCAAGGAGGTACACCTGCAAGGATCTGTTACTCCTCTCTCCACGGTTTCACTCGCTCAGCATCGCCTATCTTCCCATCGATGATTAACTTCTCACCACCCTCTCCTTTGAGCAATAGGTCACAAGCATATACTTTGTCAAGCGCAGTGTATTCACAGTGTTGCGTTGAGCAAGGATGAAGCGAACGACATTACGACCAGCACATCCGTTTCTCTATCTCTATTTCGTGGACTTGAAATTAGTGTCTCACTGTCCACTGGGCTCCTTAGGATTGTGTTGATCCTTGACCCGAGCAAACCTCCTGGCTCGACGCATCAAAACGACTATGGGGGTCAATCTCATCTTTCGATACCAATCTCACTCGATGCTTCTGCTGTAGAACGGTCGAGGGTTGACTCATTCTCGACCATGAACTAGTACTTGCTCGCGTTGCTCTACAGGGCCGAAAAGGTATGATGTTGAGTTGGAAGGATGTGCTACATCACAAATGGATGGATACCGACCATTTGTCAAGGTGCTTGCTGAGCACTTACCATCGAAACTCTTTGCTGATCTCGACTGCAAACATGTTCTTCTGACGTAGATGTTTTCGTTTATGTCTCCAGGCCGTCGATTTGGAACAGCCGATAACCTTGGCGATCGTCCGATACGAAGCTGGTCCCTCTCCTTCGCGGCGTGATATGATATCGCGCGATTGCTCGTCGGTAAGCGCCACTGTGATCTTTTAGACTCAGCTTTACTGCACATCTCGCTTCGATCTTGACGCTCGGCTTCATTTCTGTCGCAACCGGTTGTTTCAGGCACGAAGTTCTGGATGGTCGACAAACGGTGGTCTCGCGAACTCTGCTCTCGGTTGTTCTCGTTCTGGATGGTTGAGGAGAAGTGCTAATAGGTGCACAATTTCCAAGGAACAATACCAATGTTAGGATCGGATGAAGACTGTTTCGATGACATGAAGACTGACTCATCGGCTAAGATAAAGATCAGGATCTATCGAAGCGAAGGCTGCGACGCTTTCAAGATCATCGATTTTACCTCTGATGCCCAAAACTGGCTTGAAGACTGAGGACCATTACCCATGGGAACAGATTGATGTTGCGAGGGATGCCCACTCTGTGAGACGATCAATTGCTGTGCGCGTTAATGCTGCTAAAGGTATGTGAGATGACATTGTAGATCCTGGATCTGTGGATCTTTCAATACGAGTTGCAACTGTAGTTGTTGAATGTGCAATATCAGTTGTTGGGCCTCTGGTTGTGGTTCAATCGTCCGCATCTGTACGTTTAGGGATGGATAGTTGCAGAATGCAGCATTGGGTTGGAAAAGTGAGAACCAACAGGGACACTCACACTGAACTCAAAGGGACGCCTCTCATGGAACTCTTGAGCCAGGATCATCCCTGTGCCTTGTGGGATGGATCGAGCACGGGGACAGACAAATGCAGGATCAGGGAAGGGCGAATATCAGTTTGCGATCTTTCCACCGCCTTGGACTAGACAACCAAAAGCGTTCATAAGTTCGCTCGTGGTCATGGACACGGTTGATGTCTTGAGGGCGACACACAAGAGCAGAGAAGGAGTTGATTTCAATGCCTTATGTCTACCTCTTTCAACTAAGGTCCTTGTCGAGCAAATCGTCAACCCAACCTTGCTCTTTCTCGCCTTCCTTGAGCCTCCCTCCCTCCCTCCACAGTCTCGCCTCAGTTCGTAACAGTTAAGGGTGTATGTGTGACCCACATTTTATGACCGAGCGGGAAGTTCCTTTCGGGAAGTTCTCAGCGGGAAAGTTGACTTGCCGGAGCGCGTTTTGCACCGTAGATTACCATAGCAAAGGTTCATTTATTCTGGAAGGTTGCAGACGATTTCAACTCTGCTCTCAGTTGTCCTCATTCTGGAAAGTCGAGGGAAGGCTCTAAGAGAAGCACGACTCCATGGAGTAATACGAAGTGTTAGAATTTATTTAAGACTGTGAGACAGCTAAGTTAGAAACCATGGTCTGTGGAAGTGATACTCTAAACCATTGATGCCGTCTCTGACGCCTAAGACTGACTCGAAGACTGACCATTGTCAAAGGGAATTAGAGATCCCATTGCAGTTGTTGGATCTGTTGATCCTTCCATACGGGCTGCAACTGTAATCCTGGTTGATGCGTTCGTATCTGATGGTTCCATTGTTGGCACTTGTAGGTTCATATGAGGCAGAAGAGAGCTGAGCGGAGGCATCATAAAGTGAAAAGAGTGAGAACCAACTCGAAGTGGACAGCAGAGGTCGTTGTTCATATCTCCCACAGTTGAAGTCTGAGGGCCAGGAATCACAGATTTAAAAACGGGGGAGGGCCTCGTTCTTATACATTTTGCAAAAAAATGCCTTAATTGGGACATAGGCTAAAGTTTTGCATGATGAATATCGTCACACAGATGATGGATGACTGTTGCAGGGGATTCCTGCTGCAGGAGCAACAGTTCGGTCCGTGTGCCCTCAGCATTATCGAACGCGAGTTACCTTGCTTGCTTCGATATAAATACTCCCATCATCAGCCTCTTCTTCACTATTCCTTACCCCACTTTCTCACTCGTCTCGCGCTCCTAATGGCCCAACAACATTGGATCCTCACTGTCCTATGCCCTAACAATCGGCCCTGTGTCTACGGATCATCGGCTCCACAGTGTCCTACATGCCAAGGCGCATATATGGTTGCAGTGAATACAAGTCGCGTCACCAATTTCGCCATGGTCGTGATGTACTCTCTCAAGCAATATCGCCTCATCCAATCCTTTCTCCAGGTACCAGTTGTTGTGGACTCCTTGCAGTACAACTTTCGTTTGCATTCGTTTCAAGACAATCCTGAGCTTTGGCGAATAGAGGTAACGTGTTCATGCTCTTTCAAAGAGTCCGTTGATACCGCGCGATCGATATTCACTCTCTGACTCGGTTGATTGTCTATGCAGCTCTCACGTCTGTCCGTCCTACTGCACCAGCCCACGGCCTTCCACGCATCTGCTCCTGCTACGAATACAGTAGCTCGACCGCGTCTCCTGGATAGGAAGGAGTGGATCAGAGAATACCATGCAATTGGGATGACATACCAGGCGATCAGTGCCTTGTGTCAATGCTCCAAGTCATCGGTCAATAGGGTGCTGAAACCAAGGGGACTTTGACCCAAATGCTGCATATGATCTCGTACGGAAAGTCTGCTGGAAGGTCAGGGTCAATCTATGGCTGAGACTAGGAAAAAAAGCGTGTTAGTGGTAAGCACACGGTTCATGGCTTTGAGTAATTAGCCTGTCTCCACTTGGGTCCTGTATTACTCACTCAGTTGTTCATCATCTGTCACCGGATAGCTCCCACTCGTGTTGTTTAAGCGCAACAGTTGTGATTCTCGAATATACCGGTCCATAAGCATAGCGTAATAAATCATTAATCATTGCCGTCGGACCCTTCGGACCCATCCTGAAACTCTGTGCCGAACGCTCACGACGATCTTAGCGGCCGATGTATCTGCCCTTTGCCCGAAATCAAAGGTAGGACTGAGTCTTTCCTCTGCGTTGACTAAGATCCGGTCGGATTCCCGTAGCGACCTTTCCTCGGATCATTCGAGTTCATAGCGAGCAGTGCCAGCCTCCGTCACCCAGCTGTACCTATTGATCCTCCTGTTACTGCTCAAACACCCAACCTGTCCCGATCTTGCTCCTCTCATTTCATCAGTTTTGGTGTGGTTGTTTCAACAAAGGCTGATTCCGAGAAGTTGAGAGACCTTGTTCACTTCCTCTGTCATGGCCGTTCCCGATGGTTGTTTAGCCATGTCAGTTGTCTGTGATCTCACGTCAGATCCTCCCTGGGTTGATGGTCATCTTAGTTTGTGTGTGCGAAAAGGTGAAGAGAGAGAGAAGCGAGCTGGCGAGGAGCGAGGATAAAATGGTGGCTTTCGATGGCTGTGTAACATCTCACGAGCAACACTCTTTCTTTTTGCCCCTCCAGCTCTCACACTAAGTATGCCTCTAATGGACCGCCTCTCTGCGGTTTCTGTTCGTCAGTGCCGTCTATCTTCCCATCGATGGCTAACTCCTCACCACCCTCTCTTTTGAGCAGCAGATCGCACTTATACTTTGTCGCATAGTGTATTCACTGCGTTGCATCGAGAACACAAGAAGGAATCGGTCGAGTGGTCAAAGCCTTGCTGCTCTATTTATTATCACACTCGCGAGGAAGCACTCCAGGTGCTGAACAGTTCCATGTCGTTGTAGTATCCAGTCTCGTGGAGTATCCCTGAATCCGCAGCCATGAAGCGAACGACATTACTGCCTTGACGACCAGGAACACGTCTGTCTCTCTGACCATTCGGT